>NODE-55-length-38308-cov-6.52103_pt1 | contig 38308 bp, 33 predicted proteins | sample MGYA00139097_ERZ477577 | MGnify/ENA metagenome assembly ERZ477577
ACTCCATTAAAAATACAAGATTGATCAATATTCGGCAAGAATTCATTTGGACAATTGACAATGGTGGTTGCCCTTCAACAAGTGACACGCTGCATGTTTTGTCCAATATTCCTCCAGAGATCCTAACCGCCGATACTTCAATTTGTCTGGAGGATGGAGATTTTAATTTGATTGGAGGAGCCCCAAATAATGGACAGACTATTAATTGGTCTGTCCTATCTGGTAATTCCATAATTGCTTCTCAAGATACGGAGTTTACAGTAGTTTCCAATTTAGATCTTGGTGTGAATATGTACATCTATTCATCAAGCATACCTGGCTGTCCAACAAGTGCTGACACATTGACCATTATTGGAAATTTGTGTGATGGATTCAATCCAATTTTACCAACTGTAATTACGCCAAATTTCGATGGCAAGAACGATTTATTCATTATTGATTATCTCGAAAAAATCTACCCGGAATGTCACGTAGTCATTTTTAACCGATGGGGCTCAGTAGTATTTGAATCTACCGGATATGACTCACCTTGGGATGGAACAAATAAAGGAGAACCACTCCCAATGGGTACGTATTTCTATAAAATAGAATTGAATGATGAACAGGGTACCGTTTTGAAAGGAGACATCAGCATAATACATTAAACGCATTCGAAAATGAAACAAATCAAATATATTATTGCCGTATTGCTGACATTTCTATTATTTAATGGATTTGCACAACAAGAGTCGCAATTCATTAATACGATGAATAATCCATACATTCTTAACCCAGCCGCTGGAGGATTAACTGGGGTTATGAACTTTGAATTCAGTTCAAGAACACAATGGCTTGGATACAATGGAGGGCCTCAAACTTTTATGTTCACTGGAAACAGTCAAATCAAGATTAAAAAAGATGCTACGAATGCCCTTTCCGAATTCAATACCGATGACAAAGCGTTGTTCTCGGACCCTATAGCTACAACAGGAAAAATCAAACATATCATAGGTGGTCGCGCATTGAATGATGTTATTGGCCCATTTGCCAAGACTTCAATTTTCGGAAGTTATGCTATTCACATTCCGTTCACGAAGAAAATCAATTTTGGACTTGGGGTAGGAATAGGTTGGAGTAATTTTAGGATTAACCAGGAACGTGTTATACTATATCAAGAAGATGATGCTGCCTATTCTCAGTTTTTGGGAACATCATCTTCCCAAAACATCTTAGATGCAAATGCTGGTATTGTATTCTACAACGATAAATTCATAGGAGGTATTTCAATGACCCAAATACTCAAGAACAAGACGGTATTTACAAATATTGCAACAAATAGTTTCTATAATCGTCACTTTTACCTGACTGCCAAATATCGATTTGACCTAAATGAAAACTACTCTCTCGAACCTGTTGTCGTTGGGAAACTTGTTGTTAACAGTCCCATCTCTCTTGATATAGGGCTACGTTTCTCCTATAAAAGAAGTGTTTGGCTAGCAGCTCAATACCGCACAAGCAATGCTTTTGTAATTCAAGTTGGAGCTAACATTATTAAAAATATATATGTGGCCTACGGTTATGAAATGGCAACAGGAAGAATTCGTACTGCAAGTAATGGTTCACATGAGGTTCAAATTGGTTTCTATCTGGGGAACAACCGAAATATGAAACGTGAAATAAAAGGTGATTCTGAATAAAACTTCAAACTGATCGAAAGATTGTTTTTAAATTTGTCACTCTAAGATTATAGCATGCGAATTCTATATTTTTTACTCAAGCTAACGCTAAATTATTCATTACGTGTTTTCTATCCACGGATGAAGATCGTCAATTCACCTAAGGAATTCCTTGGTCGAACTATCTATGTGAGTAACCACGCTGCTTCATTTATGGACCCTTTGGCCATCGCTGGCCTGCGGATGCCTATTGTCTTTTTTATGACACGATCAGATATTTTTAATAAAAAGACACAACCCTTTCTTTGGGCTTGTCAAATGCTTCCTATCTACCGTGAGCATGACGGCCAAAACACTCGAAGTAAAAACGAGGCGGTATTTAAAAAATGTGCACGCATTCTTTCCTTCGGTAGAAATTTACTTGTATTTGGCGAGGGCTTTACGGACGATACTTTTATTCGACGATTAAAACCAGTAAAGAAAGGTGCTATCAAAATAGGCTTCCAAACCTTGGAAAATTTGAACTGGAAAAAGAAGATTTACATGGCAGCAGTTGGATGTAATTATTCTGATCCCAATCAAATGCGAAGTGATCTTTTGATTTCTACTTCGGAAAAAATATGCCTAAATGACTATCGCGAAGAGTATGAAGAGAACCCAAACAAGGTAATTACTACTGTCACAAGGCTCATTGAAAAGATGATGCAGGAGCAAATCACTCACGTTGAAAAGATCGATAATGCACCTTTCCATGAAAATATAATGCAGCTAACTCGTAAAGGGATGAACCCCTTGAGTTTCGATAGATCAATACCTCTAAAAAAACGATGGCGCTATTCTCAAAAACTCGCCATATGGTTAAACAATCAAAATCTTGAAGAGAATAAAGATCTCAGTGATTTAAAAGGAGAAGCCGAAGCTTATTTTAAACTACTAAAACGTTTCAAAATTCAAGAGCACTTTTTGTTTTGGAAGAAAAACAATCCTAACGGAAGTCGTTTAAAAGAAATAACCTTAATGATTGCATTATTTCCGTTCGCGATTGTTGGGGCTATTCATTGTGTACTTCCTTATCTCTTCGTTAAGCGCTTTGTTGAAAAATCCTTTCGGAGAAAAGTTTTTTGGGGCTCAGTTAAATTAATTTTCGCGAAACTATTAATAGCGATTGTAAACATTCCATATATTTTCCTTTTCTATTATTTAATCTACCCTAGTTGGTGGTTAGCTGTAGTTTATTTCTTGAGTATTGGACTAACGGGACTTTCAGCTTACATGCTGTTCAAGTACTTCAAGGATTTTAAAACAAAAGGAATTATCAATAAATCGGACTTGAGCAAATTGATCCAAAAAAGAGATGAACTAGCTGCTAAAGTCAATTCATTGATTCCGCACAATTTTGATTAAGCCCTGGATCGAATAAAAAATATCAGTCCAATTCCCACTGCGACGGAAATCAAAATATTAAGAATTGCCATCATAGTCTGGCCATTATCCATTAATAAAAAGGTCTCATTACTAAATGTACTGAACGTGCTATAACCCCCGCAAAAACCTACGATCATTAAAGGCTGGACCCAAGCAAATTCACCCTGTTTATCCGTTAGAAAAACTACCAGAATCGCTAAAAGTACACATGCCGCTATATTGGAAAGTAAAGTGCCCAAAGGAAAATCTGTAGACACAATACGACTAGCAAGTTTTGATGTCAAGAAACGAGCTAAACTTCCTAAACCGCCACCAAGAAAAATATATAAATATGTCATTTGCGATCAAATTCTCTACCAATGATAGCGATAAAAATGAATCTAAATACGAGGATCGCTATCAAAAGACCAACCATAGCACCTACGAGCACATCACTTAGATAATGAACACCTAAATAAATTCGACTGAAACAAACTAATAGAATAGAAATCAAAGTCAAAGGAAAAATCCAAGCGTTATTCTTTCTCAACCCTAATAATGCAAAGCTACAAACTCCCACGAAGTTTGCCGCATGAGAGGATATAAAACCATAAGTTCCTCCCTTATATAAATGGCCGTCACCAAAATCATAAAAATGAAGATGGTCTGTAAGCAGCCCATGATGAGAAGGGCGATATCGCATAAACATTTCCTTGAATAATTGAACAGAAATTTGATCTGTCAAAACAACAGTAATAATTGCACACAGCAAAAACACAATGCCTTTCTTAATTCCTGATTGACGAACAAAAAGATACAAAAACAGCAGATACAAAGGCACCCATGTCAGCTTACCTGAAATGACCCACATAAATTCATCTAGAAATGATGTGTTTAGCCCATTGACCCATAAAACGATCGCTCTATCAATTGCTTCAAGCGACTCCATCATTCAAAGTTTTCCAAATCAGATCGTTCAATTGCTCAATTCCTTGCTGCGCCACGGCAGAAATAAACATATGAGGAACCGAATCAGGAAGATCCTTTCTAATCTCATCCTTCAATTCGTCATCCAACATATCAGACTTAGAGATCGCTAATATTATATCCTTATGGATCAATTCTGGATTGTACAATTTCAACTCATTATAGAGAATCTCATATTCCTTTTTAATATCATCGCTGTCTGCAGGAACCATGAAAAGCAACAAGGAATTCCGTTCTATATGTCTTAGGAATCGTAATCCTAGTCCTTTACCTTTATGGGCATTTTCAATAATACCCGGGATATCTGCCATGATATATGAACGATGGTCACGGTATTTAACTATGCCAAGATTAGGGCGTAAAGTTGTAAATGGGTAATTCGCAATTTCAGGTTTCGCGGCAGAAACAACAGACAGTAATGTGCTTTTTCCAGCATTCGGAAATCCAACTAACCCAACATCAGCCAAGACTTTGAGTTCTAACGTTTTCCAACCCTCTCGGCCATCTTCTCCGGGCTGAGCAAATCGCGGTGTTTGATTCGTGGATGATTTAAAGTTATTGTTCCCTAAACCGCCTCGTCCGCCTTTCTGAATTATCTTTTCTTCACCGTCTTCAGTAATTTCGAAAAGGAATTCAAGCGTTTCTGGGTCACGAACTACTGTCCCTAACGGAACTTCTATATACTCGTCGTTACCTTCCGCCCCAGTCTTGAGATTACCCGAACCATGCGCCCCATGACCAGCCTTAATATGCTTCTTGAATTTCAGGTGCAGTAGTGTCCACAACTGTTTATTCCCTTTTAGAATAACATGACCACCTCTACCGCCATCTCCACCATCTGGACCTCCTTTTGGTATGTACTTTTCGCGTCTAAAATGAGAAGATCCTCCTCCTCCTTTTCCAGAAGTACAGTGAATTTTTACATAATCAACGAAATTACCTGAGGCCATTTTTCAATCTGTTATATGAAGTTAATTCGCTTACTCAGCTGAATCAATCACCGCGAATAAACGGTTGGTAATATCATCAATTGACCCTACCCCATTTACTTCACTAAGCTTATCTTGTTCTCTATAAAAATCAGCAACCGGAGCCGTTGAATTGTTATATGTATTAATTCTGTTTTGAATAATTTTAGGATCCGCATCGTCTTTTCTTCCCGATACCTCAGCTCGTGCAACTAATCTGCTTTTCAATTCCTCTTCAGGAACCACTAAAGAAAGCATCATTGACACACTGCTACCCTTCACCGCTAAGAAATTGTCCAATGCTTCTGCCTGAGCAGTAGTGCGCGGAAATCCATCATAAATAACCCCTTTTGCATCAGGATGCTTAGATACTTCAGATTCCAGTATTTCAATAGTCACCTCATCAGGAACCAAATTCCCCTTGTCTGCATAACTTTTAGCAAGCCTTCCTAATTCTGAATTAGGATCTAAAGCTCTAAAAACATCCCCAGTCGAGATGTGAACTAGTCCATACTTCTCCTTCAATCTTTCTGACTGTGTCCCTTTTCCTGCCCCTGGAGGGCCAAACAATACAATGTTTAACATATCCATTCAGTTTTCAATTCTTAATCTGGTAAATTGCATCCAGGTTCCTTCCTTTTTCATTGTAATCTAATCCATATCCCACAACAAAGGCATTAGGAATGGAAAAACCAATATAATCTGGCTTGTGTTGTCCCCTAAATGCTTCTGGCTTATAGAGTAGCGAACAAATTCTAACGGTTTTGGGTTCCTGGTCGTCCATTAATGATATGATCTTATCCATTGTAATCCCAGTATCAATAATGTCTTCAAGAATGATAACATTCTTGCCCTTTAAATTGTTGTTCAATCCAATTAACTCGTCAACCCTTCCCGTAGATTCTGTTCCATGATAAGAGCTCATCTTGATAAAAGAGATTTCCGATTGAAGCGAAATACACTTCATAATATCAGATGCAAACATAAACGACCCATTCAAAACGGCAATAAAAATAACTTCTTCACCATTGAATTCTTCGTTTATCTGCTTCGCCAAAGAAACCACCTCTTTTTGGATTTCTTCACGTGTTATAAACACCTCGAAAGTCTTGTCCAGAACCTGAATCACTCTTCACTAATTTTGATTATCAAAAGTACTATATTATTTGGAATAGGTTAACAAAATCACAGGAATAGCTTGTAGAAAGTAAATACACATTATCTTTGTTGTCATGGAAAAAAACAGATTCAGTAAGTCATATCGTTTAGGTATTCTAGGAGGAGGTCAACTTGGAAGAATGTTCATACAAGAAGCGATAAATTACAACATTGATGTTCATATCATGGAAAATGATGAATCTGCCCCAAGTTTCTCAATCTGCTCAAACTTCACCAAGGGTGATATAACAGATTATGAAGCGGTAATGAGGTTTGGAAGCACTCTAGATGTATTGACCGTTGAAATAGAAAACGTAAACATACAGGCGCTCTATGCCCTGGAGAAGAAGGGAGTTAGAGTGTTCCCCCAGCCTCACATCCTAGAAATAATTAAAGACAAAGGACTTCAGAAACAGTTCTATTTTGATAATAATATTCCGACTTCTTCTTTTGAGCTTTTAGACGAAAACACTTCATCGGAAGTGCTCAAAGAAAAACTCCCATTCGTAATGAAATTGCGGACTGGCGGATACGATGGAAGAGGTGTCGAGGTTATGCAGACAGAAGCAGATTTAGCACAAAGATTCACAGAACCCGCAATCGCCGAATCCTTCGTTCCTTTTGAAAAAGAATTATCGATAATTGTTGCTCGGAATGAAGATGGAGAAGTTGCAGTATACCCGACCGTAGAGTGTGAATTTAATGAAGTGAATCTGGTTTCTTATCTTTTTTCTCCAGCAGATGTTTCGACTGAAACAGAAATGCTCGCGCAAAAAATAGCTTTAGATGTGATCAACAAACTTGACATGGTTGGCATCCTAGCGGTCGAATTATTCCTCATGAAAAATGGAGATATTCTAGTGAATGAGGTTGCTCCTCGCCCGCACAACAGTGGTCATCACACCATAGAATGCAATATCACATCGCAATTTGAGCAACACCTTCGGTCGATTTTAAATCTCCCACTCGGATCAACAGAAATGACACGCTTCGGTGCTATGCTAAATATTCTTGGTAGCCAAGGTTATACTGGAAAGGCAATTTACAAAGGCATAGAAGAGTCCATCGCGCTATCTGGAGTACATATTCATCTTTACGGCAAAGAGAATACTAAGCCAAATCGAAAAATGGGCCACATAACGGTAGCGGGAAGTAACATGGTAACTGTAAAAAAAATTGCCAATCAACTAAAAGGAAAAATTGAGGTAGTGAGTTAATCAAAAGAAATTTGATTGTCCTATCAAAGACATTCCACGCACTTTTGTATGGCATACTTTCTCTATCTCCTGAAATGATTTCGATTGTTTTTACTAACTTGGTTGGGTAAAACAAAGTTCTGCTTTTTGAGGTCAAGACTTACAATTCAATTACTGCTATTCGTAATACTCCTTGGAGTTAATACTTCATTTGGACAGTTGTACACTTTCAACAATTTCAATCATAGAGATGGATTGAATATGGCGGCTATAATGAGCGTCAACCAATCTGATGATGGTTATTTATGGATCGGCACAGACGGAGCAGAATTAGTTCGATTCGACGGTGAAAACTTCAAGGAGATAAGAATCCCCAACACCGATAACAATCATCACATATCTGAAATCTCTTTTAGCGAATCAGACGTCCTGTTTTCATCGCTCTACAAAGGTTTCTTTCGATACTCACCATCTTCTGACACACTTGAAAAGCTTAATGATAAGTCGGTTAAATTTGGAGACGCACTTGCTGTATTTAAAGAAAAATCTCGATATTATTTCATTGGGTCTCGGGCAATATTTCAAAAAGAAGGCGAGAAATATACAACTCATCTCGAATTAACTTCAAAGCAAAAACCTTTAGAGATCACTCAGCTTATTCAAACAGAAGGTGCGCTGTTTATTCTTAGCAACTATGGGAATTTTCGTCTTTCGGAAGGAAAATTTACACCTATCCAAAAATGGCTGAACATTGCTAAAAACAGACTAGATGGAGTTAAATTTGGATATTATGATGGAGAAAAGCTTTCATTATTTGACAAAAATGCATCAAACTGGCTAGAGATTGTTCTTAATGACCGAGGCGGATTTTACTCTATTAACCCGCATCGCACGACCCCTCCAATGCGACCTGACGAGATCATTATTTCATGTTCATTCAATGAATCCGCAAAAATAGGAGGACTATTAACTAACTACGGTACTATTTATTCATTAGAGAATAAAAAACCAAAAAGAATTGCACATAATTACAACCAGATTATGGAGCAAGGCACGGGGATATTCACTGACATCTACGGTGATTATTGGGTAACATCTAGTTTGAAGGGACTTTACAAAGTGTCCAAAGAGCCATTCACTAAACTTGAATTAGACCCTCTTTATGAATCCTCGGATATCGCCCTCCCTTATAGAACTTCAGATGGAAATATCATTATCAGCCTTTATTCTAATGAAACGTACATTGGGGAAATGTTGAATGGTACAACCTTCAAGAAATTTGACTTTATGGTGAAGGCCATAGAGAAAATTGGTGACACTTATTACCTAGCCACCAATACAGGAATTCGGACATATGGAGGTTCTCTTAACGACTTTGATCTATTATACTTTAAGAATCAAAATATTACTTCTGTCTTGGCTGATGGTAGATACCTGTGGGCTGGAATCGCAGGGAAAGGACTGCATCGAATTGATGCGGAATCGGGTGAAATTGCTGAATTCACAAAGTCCGACGTAATTCTCCCAAAGTATTATTATACCGGCCAAATTGGAGCCAAAGGAAAGGTTATTTATTTTGGTACGAATGATGGCATTTTCCAGTTTATAAAAAGTGAAAACAAAATAAGTCGCGTTGATTTATGGAATCACCAACTAGGTACGTATTCTGGTGTCTCAACAAAAGACAAGTTTGGAACCTGCTGGTTTACATTGGAAAAAGGAATCGTCGGAATTACAAAATATGGTGATATCAAGATAATTGAAGGAGACGAGTACTTTGAAACAACACTATTTTATACGCTTAATTCTGATGAACATGGTAACTTAATAGTAGGTACGAACAAAGGAATCACAATGTTTAAAGTGAATTCAAAAGGTGAAGTAATTAACAAACGCACTTACAATGACCAATCCGGTTTCATGGGATATGAAACCAATATGCGTGCTCAATATCAAAATGGAAATAATATTTTCATTGGCACAGTAGAAGGCTTATTTCTAGTAGATACAGATATGCTAGAAAACCAACAAAGTCCTTTGGCTCCAATATTGACAAAAGCCACTAAAGGCGATCAAGATGAACTAGTTGGTTCTTTTCATTTTGACCTGCACGTAAATAATCCAAAAGCAGGAAACATTCGCTACGCCTACCGATTGAAAGGTGGAGAAAATGAATGGAAATTAGTCAATGAAAATGAGAACCATATTGATCTGCACTATCTTGAAAGTGGGAATTACACTTTAGAAGTAAAGGCATCTTATGATGGTGAACAATTCAGTGAAATAAGCTCCTATGCTTTTGACGTTAATCAACCTATTTGGAAAACTAATTGGTTCATTTTAGTGTTAATGGCTAGTGTTGTTCTTATTAATATTTTCTTACTTAATTATTACAAATCTTTTGACAGTGGAAAACTAATGAACACCAAGGATATTGTTGTCCATTTAAGAATGACACCTACAATTCTTTTTTTTGCAGCTGTTACGGCTCCCACAGCTCAAATACTAGCCCCCCTTTTCTCTGATGAATTAGTATTGAAACTTGCGGCCCCATTGGCGACTGGCTTCATTTTATTGGCACTCTATCTCCTTTCTTTAACATCTAAGGCGAACAATAAACAACACTTGTTTGACACCTATTTGAAACTTGCGCTATTTATTGTCATGGGAAACTTTTTATGGGAAGTTTATTCATCGAAATTACACCCATTCAACATTATGGGAGTAATTCTAATTTCTACGCTTGCACCGTATATCGTTAGCAAAATAAAATCAACAATCATTTTTGCATTGATAATTCTTTCTATCTCAATTTGCTTTGTCAGTATACTGGATGACACCGTATATCCCAAAACATATTTTTTAATAGCAATGTTTGTAATGGCGAGTCTAATGATTTTCTCTAGCTATTTACGTTATGATTCCCTTGAAAAACTCATTTTTGTCTCTTCAATAATCAACAAAGGAAACATCCCAGCTATAGCCTTTAATAAAGAGGGTAAAGTAACATACTCTAGTGAGAACATCTCAAATTTCGCCAATATTACGCATGATGAATTCATAGGTAATAACATCTCCATTCTCAATAACTTCATTCCATTTGGAGAAAAGTATAAAGAAATTGATATCACCAAAAGCTTTAAGGACGGAGAAAAATATCTTGCTCCACTAGAAAATATAGAAGGTGAAATTCGGTGGATGGAATGGAACTACAAAGATTTCTCTCGTAATATTAAAGTTATTTTGGGGCAAGACATCTCTGAGAAAATGGAATTAGAGAACACCTATGAACTGCTAGTTCAGAATGCGCAAGATTTCATCTATCGCTGCGACATTCATGGAAACTTTATTTTCTTGAACGATATCTGCTACACAAAACTTGGATACAGCAAAACTGACTTAATAGGCTTACACTCACTATCCATTGTATCAGAAGGGTACCATGACAAGGTTGAAAAATACTATCAGAATCATTTTAATGAAAAACTTACAAGCTCATATCAAGAATTTCCTATTAGAAAGAAAAATGGCGACATCATTTGGATAGGCCAATATGTAACTACTCTATATTCTGCAGGATCAGACAGTCATATTAATGGGTTCATAGCGCTAGCGAGAGATATTACTGAAATTCGTGAACATCAGGAGATTATTAAAGAACAACGAGATTCTATTACTTCAAGTATAAATTATGCACGACGAATTCAATACAACCTGCTTCCGAGAGAAGTGAGATTTGAGAATTGTTTTGATGAGCATTTCATTTTCTCCAAGCCGAAGGACATTGTATCTGGCGATTTCTATTGGATGCAAAAGGTACGTCAACATACTGTATTAGTTTTAGCAGATTGTACGGGACATGGAGTTCCCGGATCTTTCATGACCTTATTAGGATTCAACCTTCTAAATAGCACGGTACTTGAAAATGGAATTGTTGATCCCGGTAAAATCTTGAATGACCTCGACAAGAAACTCAAGGAATATTTACCAAAAGGAGAAGGAGATACAGCAGTTAACGATGGCATGGAAGTAACGATTTGTGTATTCGAAGAAAACTCTGATGAATTGGCATATGCATGTGCTGGCTCGCGTTTCTTGATTTTTGAAAATACTGTTTTTACAATGTTTAAAGGAGACAATAAACACATTGGAGATATTGACGATTCATTTACAGGCTACAATACCCATTTCGCGAGCTTCTCATCAGACTACAACTTATTTTTATTTACTGATGGATTCCAAGATCAATTTGGCGGACAAAAAGACAAAAAGTATTCCTTCCGTAGGTTGTTAGAGCTTTTTGAGTCAAATATCAATTTACCCCTAAATGAACAGCGCAAAATGATTGAAGACAGTTTCAATAAGTGGACCGGAGACTCCCAACAAACCGACGACGTTACAGTCCTCTCCATTAAAAAGAAGATAAAATAACTATGAAAATATGCCGAAGAGAAACATTTAATGCAGCCCATCGTTTATTCAGAGAAGAGTGGGATGACGCAAAAAACCTTGAAGTTTTTGGAAAATGTAGTCACCCCAATTACCATGGACATAATTATGTTCTTGAAGTATGGTTAGAAGGTGCTATCGATCCAATTACGGGATTTGTAGTGGATCTAAAAACATTGAAAAATATTATCCTAGAGGAAATCATTGAACGATTTGACCATCGAAATCTCAACTTGGATTGTCCAGAATTCAAAAACCTAAACCCTACTACAGAGAATATCGCTGTTGTAATTTGGAATATTCTCCGAGCTAAAATTGATCACAAGTTTAAGATAGAGGTCCAAATTTCTGAGACTGAAAAAAATAAAGTACTTTACACTGGAAAATAACTATGCGCTTTCTTCTCTACATACCATTTCTACTTATCAGCTTAAGCTCTTGCGATAAGAAGAATATTGAACAAGAAGTAAACTATGAAACCGAAAATGTAATAATCATATTCGTTGATGGACCACGTTATACTGAAACATGGGGTTTTCCAGCCCAAGCGTATATTCCTTTCCAAACATCACTAAAGTCTAAAGGTGTTTTTTACCATAATTTTTACAATGAAGGTGTGACCTCAACAACTCCTGGACATACAGCAGTTATGACTGGAACATATCAAAACATCAACAACAATGGGGCAGAATTACCATTTTTACCTTCTATTTTCCAACGTTGGAGAAAGGAGTCTGGGAAATCTCAACAAGCGGCATGGATCATCACAAGTAAAGACAAACTAGAAGTTCTAGGAAACTGCTCAAAACTAGACTGGCAAAATATGTACTTGCCATCTACTTTGTGTGGAATTAGCGGGATTGGTAGTGGCTATCGTCATGATAGCGTTACTTTAAACACCGCACTTTCAGTGATGGATTACCACCACCCTAATATGGTCATGATCAACTTTCGTGAACCAGATTTTTCAGGACATACTGGAGATTGGAATGACTATATAAATGGAATTCAAATGACCGATGAATACATTGAAGAAATATGGAACTATATTGACACAGACCCGAATTATAAAGGGAAAACCACCTTGTTTATCACCAATGATCATGGTCGTCATCAAGAGGGGGTTCAAAGTGGTTTTGTAGGTCATGGGGATGATTGTAATGGATGTAAACACATTAGTTTACTTGCGATTGGTCCAGACTTCAATGCTGGAGTAGATGTTATTGACTATCATGAAATGCGTGACATACCTCTAACAATTGCTCAAATGATGAACTTTCCACTTAGTAATCCCGAAGGTCGAATATTGACCAATATATTCAAAGAATAAAAATACTGAGGGCAGAACAATCGTTAAACGTCCATATTTAGTTGTTTCCAAGAAGTAAGTTCAGGATTTTTATGGCTACTTAACATAGTCCTGTTTATGGACTAACATGTATCGATCACTATCTAATTTAATATACCCTTGCTCGTAGCAAAAACAGTAAGTTGATCCCGTTTTAGTAGTGTAAATATTTGTGTAATAATGAAAATTAAACCCTTCTTCAGCTAAGGTAATTCCAGCAACCGTGACTTTGCCTTTAGGATTCAATTCTGCCAGAATTCGTCTATTCTTTCTCAAAATATTATTGATCCGTCGAATGTACTTTGTAGAATCTTCATTCAATTTATTATTGAATGAATTTCGGCAGTAATCGGAACAAAATTTCTGATCTTTTCGCCCGGATAATGTCTGCCCACATTCTTTACATTCTCGTTTCTGCATCGCTTTCATAATCAGCCTTTCGCCTAACAATGTTAACATTAATTAACAGCAATATCAAGGCTTTGAGGATATATCTTCTCAACTTTGTTAGTTACATAAAATTGTATATGTTAGAAAACGAGAACAATCCGATGAACCCTGCAGAAGCACTGAGAATCGTCAGTGAAAAAATTCAAAAGGAGTCGATCATCATTAAGTCATTGCGTGATGAAGTTGCCAAAGTAATTGTTGGTCAAAACTATATGATGGATAGACTATTAATCGCGCTCCTCGCAGATGGTCATGTATTACTTGAAGGAGTTCCAGGTCTAGCAAAAACTTTAGCAATAAAAACATTATCTGACGCTATCAATGTAGAGTTCAGTCGAATACAATTTACACCAGACCTACTTCCTGCAGATGTAACTGGTACTTTGATTTATAGTCAAAAAACTGAAAAATTTACAGTAAAGAAAGGACCAATCTTCTCTAATTTCGTCCTTGCCGATGAAATTAATCGTGCTCCAGCTAAAGTACAAAGTGCTTTATTAGAGGCTATGCAAGAAAGACAAATCACTATTGGCGAAGAGACATACGTATTGCCGAAGCCTTTTTTAGTACTAGCGACTCAAAATCCAATTGAACAAGAAGGAACCTATCCACTACCAGAAGCGCAAGTTGATCGATTTATGCTAAAAGTATTTTTGGATTATCCTACACGTGAAGAAGAACGCGAAATCATTCGTTCAAATGCTCGACAAGGTGGATTAGCAAAAGCTCAAAAGGTAGTTTCTGTTGAAGACATAGAGCGTTGCCGCCAACTAGTTAAGCAAGTATATCTAGATGAGAAAATTGAACAATACATTGTAGACATAGTATATGCTACTAGAGAACCGGAAAAATATGGGCTTGGATTTTTAGCTCCCATGATCAGCGTTGGATGTTCCCCTAGAGCTAGTATTAATCTCGCTCTAGCTGCGAAAGCCTTTGCTTTTATTCAGGGTCGAGCCTTTGTTATTCCAGAAGACATACGAGCAATAGCGCCAGATGTTATGAGGCATAGAATGGGATTAACTTATGAGGCAGAAGCAGAAAACATTACAGCCTCAGACATAGTGTCTAAAATAGTGAACAAAGTCGAAGTCCCATAAATCCATCTATGGACACAAAAGAACTTCTTAAGAAAATTCGTCTTTTGGAAATAAAAACCAAGGGGCTCACTAAACATATTTTCTCAGGGGAATATCATTCAGCGTTTAAAGGACGTGGAATGACCTTTAGCGAAGTGAGAGATTATAATATTGGTGACGAAGTTCGCACAATTGACTGGAATGTAACTGCTCGTTTTAATGAGCCTTATGTAAAAGTTTTTGATGAGGAAAGAGAACTAACCATTATGCTCATTATAGATGTGTCAGGCTCAGAAAATTTTGGTTGGAAGAACAAAACAAAAAAAGACCTCGCACTGGAAATTGCTGCTGTTCTTTCTTTTTCAGCTATCTCTAATAATGACAAGGTCGGAGCCATCTTTGTTTCAGACAAAGTAGAAAAATATATCGCACCTAATAAGGGGAAAAAACATGCATTGATAATTCTACGCGAATTCATAGAAATTCAACCTGAGAATACTGGAACAAATATCAGTGAAGGGTTAAAATTCTTCCGAAATACTCAAAAGAAAAGATGCACTGCCTTTGTTATTAGTGACTTCATAGATAAAAATGATTTCATGGAAGGCTTGAAAGTGACTCGTAAGAAACATGATATGATTGCGCTCCGGCTTGTAGATGAAGCCGAAAGTGAACTCCCAAACATGGGGGTAGTCCAATTGTTTAATTCAGAAACGGGTGAAACAACTTGGGTGAATACTAATAGTCAGCACTCAAAGCGCATTCACGCCGAAAAATTTCAACAATTTGAAACTAAGTTAGCTTCTGATTTCAAAAAATCTGGAATTGATTACACATCGCTCTATACAGGTGATGATTTCGTCAAACCGCTTGTTCAATTATTTCAAAATAGATGATACGAAGTGTAGTATATCTTCTTTTTCTTCTCACGTGGGTACATGCCTTTGGACAAAAACTGAATGCAAGAGTTTCTGAATCACAATTAATGATAGGTCAACCAATAACATTGACTTATAGCGTAAAAACTAAATTAACAGATACCATTATTTTCAAACCAAAAAAAGACAACATAGAAGCTTTAGCAACTATAGAAGGCAGTTCATTGAGTAGTGAAGGTATCAATTTTGAAATTGTAGATGAATTCCAAGACACCTTTATAGTTAGACAACAAAAGAAAGAATGGGTAGGCCAGTATGTAGTTACCGCTTGGGATAGCGGCGCCTTTACTTTGTCTGGCCCAACGATAACTATCAATGACTCAACATACATTTTCGATGATGTCACAATCATTTGCCACCTTACCGATCCAATCGATGGAGTAGATCTTTACGATATAAAGGAAAACTACGCAGAAATACCTCCTAAACCTTTTTCTTTTGGTGATTTTATAAAAGAGCACTGGTGGTGGATTGGTCTAATCGCCCTTGGGCTGATTTCCTATTTTACCATCAAACGAATTCAAAAACGAAAACGTGAAATGCAGGAGGTTGAAGATGATCGACCTATTAGCCTGAAAGAAAGAACACTTATCGCTATTGAAGCACTTGAAGAAGCTAAACTGTGGGAAAAGGATCAATTGAAAGATCACTTCGTTGAACTCTCCTATATCTTGAGGTCATATTTGACAAGTAGGTACAATGTTTCACTGTTGGAAAAAACCACCTATGAAACGACCTTAATACTGACGAGAAAAGGACTAGAAAAAGAAACAGTGAACACTATTGTTCGAATACTATCACAATCTGACATGGTGAAATTTGCCAAGTCAAAACCAGAGACCGTTTCTATTTTACGCGTCTCAACGCTTGCAAAACAAGTAGTAGCAGAAACAAGCCCATTGGACTTTGATAATGTTGAGTAACTGGAATATAAGGTTTTGGGAATATGAATTCTTCTCTTCACATTGGCTTTGGCTAATGTGCATAATCCCTATTGTTCTCATTATTATCTACTCGCTTGAAAAGAATAGAAAAGGAGAGTTCAAGTATTCACGCCAAACAGACGACCAACGCAGTATAGGGTCAAATTGGATAATGCGATTGCGAGAGCTTATTCTACTTATCTACGGGTGTATCGCTGTTTTAATAATATTTGCCCTTGCGAAACCCTTTCATTGGTCTCAATATGATGATTATGACCGTGACTATAAAAACGGAATTGATATTATTCTCGCAATGGATGTTTCTTTATCTATGCTAGCACGCGATTTCGAACCTAACCGTCTGGAAGCTGCAAAAAAAGTAGCCAAAGAATTTGTAAATGGGCGAAAAGGAGACAGAATTGGTCTAGTAGTATATGCCGGCGAAGCCTATACAGCTTGTCCAGCGACACTCGATTATTCAGTCTTAAAAGAACAAATTGACCAAATAAGTGGCGACCGTATTGAAGGTGGAACGGCTATTGGCACAGGTTTAGGTACTGCCGTTTCCAGACTTCGAAATGACAGTATAGCTTCAAAGGTTATTATTCTTTTGACGGATGGCAGTAACAACTCTGGAGAGATTTCACCTGAAATGGCAGCAGAGTTAGCTCTAGCAAAAAACATTCGAGTATACACTATTGGCATGGGAAGCACAGGCGAAGCACCGGTTCCTACTGTTACACCTTTTGGTGTTCAGTACAATACAATGCCAGTTGAAATTGATGAAATGACATTGATGAAAATCGCAGAAATCACAAATGGGCAATATTTCCGGGCAACAGATGAAAAAAGTTTAAAATCAATTTACGAAGAAATCGAGAAGCTAGAAAAGCGTAAGATGGAGGATCAACATTTCAAATCAGAGCCACCTTCGAACCCACAAGCTTTCTTGAATTGGGCATTTATTCTACTTGTACTCACATGGGGAACGAACTACTTAATCTTTCGATACAATGAGTAGTTCTAAGTACACATATCGAATCAAGTGGATCATTGCCGCAATTATTTTTTGGGAAATAATTTTCTGGGGCGCATACTTTTTAGTCATTAAAACTTTCGGTTCCGCGAGTGTCAAATCTGGAACGGATCAAATGATGTATAAAATGCCGGAAGTGCTAAAGCTATTATTCATTTTAGTACCTATCCTTGGTGTTTATCTCTACAACCTTCTTCGACATAATAAACTAGCGAAAGAGATGAGTGAACGTGTTGTTCAATCCTTTCTTCAACCTGTTTCCACATTCAGTAGTTTTGCCAAGTATTTTTTATTTAGAAATGCTTTTGTCTTGTTGATAATAGCCTTGGCACAGCCTATTTACGGTAAAAAGAAAGTAGCCGGAACTAGTGAATCTCTTGAACTAGTTATTTGTCTTGACATCTCGAATTCAATGAACACAAGAGATATATCCAACGAATTATCAAGACTAGATATTTCGAAACGGGCACTGGTACAACTTGTCAATAATTTGCATGGAGAAAAAGTAGGTTTTTGTTTGTTTGCAAATAGTGCTTTTGTTCATTTGCCACTCACCCGTGATTACCCAGCTGCAAAGCTATTTATCCATGATATAGAATCTAACATGATTAGTAGCCAAGGAACAAACATTGCTGAAGCGCTTGAGATATCAGAAGGCATGTTCTCCAAAGAAAAAACAACCAAAGGAATCATTTTGGTTACTGATGGAGAAAACCACGAGTACAATCCTGATGAAGCCCTTAAATCAATCAAGGAGTCAAAGATTCAACTTAGTGTCCTAGGAATTGGAACAAAAAAAGGAGGACTAATTCCAAAGAACCCTAAGAGACCAGAACTTGGTTACAAAACCAATGCAGTTGGAAAAACCATTGTTTCAAAGCTCAATGAATCATTTATTAAGAATATTGCCCAAAAAGGTGGAGGCAAAGCTTCCATTAGCTCAAGTGAATTTCCAAACCTTTCAGCTTTATTAACACAAATAAGCCAAATGAAGCGGACAAAAATTGATACTTTAGATTTTGAAGTTAAAGAGGAACGATATCAAGTCCCATTGTTCATGTCATTGGCCTTTTGGCTAACATATTTACTTTGGTCTAGACAGTATGTTGGGTTCTTGGATCGTTTTATAAAATTGAAATGAGGTACATTCTGTATATCGTATTTATTTTAACTTGTTCGTCAGTTTACGGACAGGGATGGCGCGATTCTTTAGATATGGCAAGAGATTCTTACAAGAATAAAGAATATACTCAAGCCCTTGACTATTATGAAGCTGCCCAAAAGGGAGCTCCTGATGGAGTAGACCTTTCCGATGAAATGGCACAATCAGCATATAAAGCCAGAGAATTTGATAAAGCGGAGGAAATCTATAAACAAACAAGTTCGAGCAAACAGTCGCGCACTGCCAAGTCTGACAATTACCATAATATCGGTAATGCACGAATGAAGAAAAAGGACTATGATGGAGCTATTGAAGCCTATAAAGAATCATTGCGCCTAAATCCAAATGAAGATCAAACTCGATACAACCTTTCCGAGGCAATTCGTCAATTAAAAAACAAACAAAAGAAGGAGAATCAAGGAGGGAGCAACGACAACCAGAATGACGAAAACAATCAAGGTGACCAGAATAAGGACAATCAAAATGGAAACCAAGGTGAACAAGGTGGTGATAACAACAATTCTAATCAATCGGAAGGAGACTCAGGAGATAAAAATGAGGGGACTTTGCCAAATAAATCAGTTGAACGGATGCTCGATAAGCTGATGAAAGATGAAGCCGAAACTAAACGAAAAGTAAGTGGTACAAAAGGTGTAAACAAAACACCTAACTCAGGAAAAGACTGGTAAACAATGTACAGAACATTAACCATATTACTCATTTTTACATCCCATTTTTTATTGGGGCAAGATGAGAATGTTATACTTTCTGTTGAACCACCTTCAGCTGATGTTGGTGAGACCATTATCATTCAAGTTAAAACGAAGGTCCATGGAGATATTGAAATAGATAATCTTCCTAGTTCATTTGTCGCTGGTAATAGTGTTTCAAATGAAATGAAAACTGAAATAGACTACAATACGGGGGCAATTACAACCTATTATAGCCATGCACAAACTGGTGCATTTGGTAAATCTGGAACATATACGATCGGTCCTGCATACGTAAAAAAAGGAAATAAAACCTACAAATCAAATACGGTTGTAATCAATATTGGAGATAAAGCAAAAATGACCTCAAGTGATGTCACGTCGCAACAACTGCAAGACCCTGCATTTGGAATTATTCAAACAAATAAGACCACTATTTACGAAGGAGAACCATTGCTTGTTTCTGCAAAAGTTTACTCGCACTTCAACCCTACTTATTTGGATAAGTACCTTCCTTATTCGATGAAAGGAGCCATCGATAAACATCCAATTGGCAACCCTGCAGTTGCTCAAACATCTCTCGAACAATTTAAAGGAATTGACCTCTTCTCTTTTGAATATGATAAGAACATTATTTTTCCTGTTGGAACTGGTGACTTTAAAGTCAACTCGTACTCCATGACTATTTATCAAGGGTATCAAAATTTCTCCTTGACATCAAGCAGTGCCGACATCACGATCAAACCTTTACCTGAAGATCCTCCGGCTGATTTTATTGGAGCGGTTGGGATATTCAACATTGAGCGCATACTAGAGGAAACTGATTTAAAACAAGGAGATGTCTTTATTATGAAGGTAATTGTTTCAGGCACCGGAAACCTTCAAAACTCCCTTGAACCTATCCCCATTTTACCAAAAGGATTTGTTGTATACGGTGACCCGCAAATTGAAGAAAACTTCTCATACACCTCAAGAGGAACAGAAGGAAGCATTATTTATACCTATAACATTCAGGTCAGCAGGTATGGAGACCTCACACTTCCACCTACTTCTATTTCCTACTTTGATATCGAAAATGAAAAATACATAACCACTTCTACAGTAGAATCGATTGTGAAAGTCAAAAAAAATAAGGACTTCGTTATTGAAGAGGTCGAAGCCATAAGTGAAGAAAATCTTGAGGAAGTTGATATGTTGACAGACCTGCGAAAATCAAATAGACAGGAAGATCAGAATAACCTCTTTGGAACTTCTGTATATTGGCTAAGTGTAGGTACACCTTTAATGGCTGCACTTTTATTCATTTTCTTAGTTAAGCGCCGTAAACAATCAGAAGATAAAATTGCTGTCAGACAATTAGCTAGAAGAAAAGATCAAGAGTTATCTGATTGTATTGCGCATCTTAAAATTCTCCTTGTAGAAAATGATAATAACGCTTTTTATTCTAAAATAGAAGCAACACTCAAAAAAGCATTTGAGCTTGAAATACATCTTGAGAATGAACACATTTTAAGTAAAAAAGAAATTATTGATTATCTCAACAAAACCAACAGATTAGAACTTGCTGAACGCGTTAAAGATATACTCGCTAATTGTGATCAATATCGATTTGGCTTTTCAGGAAATAATCATACAAACCAGAGTATTTACAATGAGCTTGAATCAATACTGAAAGAATTAAAATCATGACTACGCTATTTAAACATATTGTATTCATTTTATTAACAGGATTATCATCTCTGTATTCAGCAGCTAACTCCTTCAATGAAGGAGTTATAGCGCATAGTGATAAGAATTACCCACTTGCGATAGAAAAATTCACTCAAGTCATCCAAGAAACTCCCAACGATATCTCGGCGTACTATAATCTCGGTTTGTCGAACATTGGGAATGAATCATATGGAAAAGCCATTTGGGCTTTCGAAAAAGTACTAAAGTTTACACCAAATGATTCGGAAGCGGCTGAAAAAATCGACTACTGTCATATGCAACTTCACCCTTCTGAAGAATGGTCTCCAATATTGAATAGTTTAGAGGCAGGCTTGTATAGCATTTCATCTAATATGTGGTCATACGCTTCGATTCTAATGAGTGTTCTCTTTTGCTTATCTATTGTTTTCTTCAAGCGACATAAGGCTTTGTCTATTAAACGGATTTTATTGATTTCAGCTTTTTCAAGTGTTCTACTTCTCCTTTTTGCAACATTGATCGCCTCTGGAGCTCAATCGTATCAAAAAGGAGTTAACCATGCAATCATCACACAGCCCTTCATTCCAACTTTCATCGATGAAGGAAATACAGCCAAAACAACTCTTACTGAAGGTAGTAGAGTTAAATTAATCGACACCGATTCCTTAGAATATGTTCGAGTACTCGACAACATAGGAGATGAATACCTTGTACGATTTGAGGATCTCGCCTTTATTTAGCGAAGTACAACTTAAATAATCTACCTTTGTTGCTTTTCACAGTAATGGAAGCGAGAAAAAACATACGTAACCTTAGTATTGAAGAGCTTATTAAAGCACTTGAAGTTATGGGTGAGAAACCTTTCCGAGGGAGACAAATCTACGAGTGGCTTTGGAAGAAAAATGCTGCTAGATTTGATGAGATGACGAATCTTTCGCAATCGCTACGTGACCAATTGGAAACTCATTTTTTCATCGATCATATAACCCTTCAGGACCAACAAATTAGTTCAGACAAAACGATCAAGTGCGCTTTTAATATTGAAGAAGGAAAAGTTATTGAAGGAGTTCTCATTCCCACTTCATCGCGAACTACAGCATGTATTTCTTCTCAAGTAGGATGTAGTCTAGCATGCAAATTTTGTGCAACAGGAAAACTCAAACTCATGCGTAATTTGAGTGCAGGAGAAATGGTTGATCAAGTTGTCTACCTGCGCAATCAAGCCGAGGAAAGGTATAACACCCCACTGACCAATATTGTCTATATGGGAATGGGCGAACCTCTGCTTAATTATGCCAATACACTTCGCTCAACAGAATTGATTTCATCACCAGAAGGCTTAGGAATGTCTCCTAAACGGATTACAATTTCTACGGCAGGAATTGCCAAAATGATTAAGCGCCTAGGAGATGATCAAGTAAAATTTAATTTAGCTCTTTCTCTTCATGCCGCAAATGATAATAAAAGGAGTCAAATCATGGAAATCAATGACTCAAACAATCTAGCTTCTCTTTCTGAGGCTCTCATATACTTTCATGAAAAAACAGGAACTCGCGTCACTTTTGAATACATCATTTTCAAAGATTTCAACGACAATTTGGAAGATGCGCAGGAGCTCTCTGAGTTTGCTCGATGTGTTCCTTGTAAAATTAACATTATCGAATACAACCCAATAGATGAAGGTATATTTCAACAAGCTTCACCTAAAAAGGTGGACGCTTTTGCTGAATATCTTGAAAGGAAAAATTTAATTGTTAACGTGAGGCGAAGCCGAGGGAAAGATATTGACGCTGCTTGTGGTCAATTAGCAAATAAAAACAAAGCAATTCTTAAAGAAGATAGAGAGCTTAAATAATCAATTTTTCTTGAGTAATTCGGCAACGAACAAAACGAGGTATCCACTTTGAGAAGCCGCCAAATTGTAATTGAGATTCACTTTGGTTCCCTTATCGCTTGAATACGCTATTGGAGTTAACAAATCGTTCGGATAATAATAAGTGATCTTATACTTTCCTGATTTCATTCCATGTAGTCTTAACCGTTCATTTTTACAATTCACTTCCTCTGGTATCGAATATGGTGTATCTTCAATACCTTCCCAGACATAACAAGAATCCGTACTTCCAACATTAAAAGTCTTGTTCGTTAAAACTCCAATAGCCATAGTTCTATCACCGGACCTTAGGTATGATAAATCGGCCTTTCTATCACGTTTATTCCAAGAAGCCCAGCGATTCGGAGCAAATTTACCATCCATTCCACTCGCGAATTTCTTGTCGTATTCCCATGAGCTAATCGTGTCGTACATTTTCAATTTTGATGCACCAGGATGCCAATTACCGCCGTCAAGGTCATAGCGAGACATGAACGCATTGATTTCACCAAAGACACCATAATTATCGGTAAAATACCAACCGTCCCAAGAAAGTGCACCTGCCAATCCCGAAAACACTGATTGCCACATTGAGCGATTCGTTTCTGTGTGATTTTTCTTACACCCATTCTCAACCTCCAATGGCCCCGTCTCACTAAAAATTAGTGGCTTCGTATAATACTTCTTCTCTTCATCTATGCATGTTAGCATATACGATGCTTCCTCATCACACACATCGTTTAGAAAGCTGCCTGCTACAAACTTATTCCAGAAGTCCCCAGAAAACGACGGTTTTCCAAAATCATATACATTTATTCCAGCAACATCCATGAACTCCGAATGATAGGTATCGTCATCTGGATGAATCGTCCCTGCATAACTTCCTGTTAAAATGTGACATCTCCCTAAATACATCGTTTTAATGTACTCAGCCATCTCAACTTGCCAGTCACGATAAATTTTCCAATTTTCACCTTCTCTATAAAAACCACTATTGTCCGCCTTTCGTGTTCCAACATTACTAATTTCACTAAACAAAGAGAACACTCCTACATTCGTAGAATAACCCCATCGGGAATAGATATATCTTATCCGTTGTTTGTAATATTTTTTTGCAATCTCGTTAGAGAAGAAGTCAATGTCTTTTTCTATACCTGGTATTTTTGTGTAACAAAAACGTTGGCCGTTTACTTCATTATCCCAAGTCCAACGAGACCAGTACGCATGCTCGCTCATTTGAAAACAATAATGTATTTGCATATTCCATTGAATGAATAAATCCCTTTCTTCCGCTTTCATCAAAATACTATCCATTTCTTGAGCAATCGAGAGTCGATCAGAGTAATTCCCAAGTTCTTCCCATTCAATATCAGTAGCTGAAGGGTACATAATCATTCTAAAATAATTCGCTCCATTATCAGCCATATTATCCATGATATTGCGATAACTTTTATAAACTCGTGGTAGAACATGGTTAGGTCGATATTGTTCTCCTAAAAAGCCCCCTGGTTTAATTTCGTTTTTTTTTGCAAAAAATGGATCGAATTCTATCCGAGTCTGCGGCCATCCCATGTTGCACCCAACAGGCATGAACGAATGTGTCCCATGAGCCAAGAATCTCTTATTTTTTCCAACATGGATATACCCCTTATTTTCACTATCAATCACATTGAAAGAAAATGAATCCATCTCTTGCGAATTATCAGGTAAAATGACTCGCAAGATACAACTCCATTCTCCAGTTAATGGAGGGGCAAATCGTGCTCTAAATGAAAGAGGGGTGTCTTGCTTTTCATATCTCCCTAGGGTCCCGTATTCTGTATTACTATAGCACTTACCATCTCCTGGATTAGGCAATGGAAATTTCATTTTACCGACATATTCTTCAAAATAAAACGCATCAATTATTATTGATGAATCTAAATTGGGATGCATGAATTCAGCCTCTACCTTAATCTCCCACTCAAGAAAAGGGTTGATTTTTTTCCCTGATGACTTCGAAATGAATCGATTAATTTTTGTCATTACCGTAGCCGGTGGATTAATGCCAATTTCAATTTTTTCGAACTTCAAAACTGCATTTTTGTTCGAATAATTCACAATCGAAACATCCATTGAATCTTGAGGGGATGCGAATATGCTCGTTTGTGAAATACTATTACTTGAATCGAGTAATACAAGGAATACTGCTATTAAACAACTTATCTTTAGGGTGCTTGGAGATTTCATTCTTCGTCTTTCTTGTTTAAAACTATGTATATAAATGTTAACTCCGTTAAATTCTGCGTAGAAATGTGCGCTTACCTATGTAATTACTCGTGCATTATGTACATTCGCATCGCTTATTAATATAAATGTTGGAAAATTTCCTTGTTTTAATGCAACCATAATTTTCAGATTGACGTCAATCAGAAATATTATTATGAAAACAACTAATTTATTACGCACATCTGCTTTGCTTTTTTCATTGTTTCTGAGCTCATTATCATTTGCACAGGCAACGAACAATTCAGATAACTGGGAGTTATTACTTGAGGACAATGGTGTGACCATGTATGGCAAGAAAGCTGAATGTCAAATGGAAGGTAGTGATCTTCCTGGAGTTTATGCTTTTTTAAAAGTTACGAACGACAACCCTACTGCTAGAAATATTAATTTTTCTTTTGGTCTTCAATTTGAAGAAGGATGTAGCGGATGTAATGATGGGTCAGAATTCACATACCTCGTTAATGTACCTGCGAACTCATCAGTAGAAGGAGATTGTGGATTACAAACTGAAGGACTCTCTCGTATTATTGATAATCCGAATTTAGCCGGAGGTTGGAATTACCAATCAATCAAAATCTTTAACGTATTAATTGATTAAGACATCCAATTATGAGAAAATTACTTTTTTTATCTGCTTTGCTATTCATCTTTGGACAGCAGAAAGCAAACGCTCAAGTTTGTCAAATTACAATCACTCCTATGGATACAACTATTTGTCCTGGAGATTCAGTTTTTATTAGTGCAAATGCCAACTTACTTAACAACAATCAATATTTTGATTTTAACGGCGGGGCCTTACCATCAGGTTGGAACGCAGCTGGAGGTAATGCATTCTCCGAGCCCTGTGGTGTCAACCCAACAGGGACGCCTTATTATTGGGCATCAACAGTAAGTGCAGGTAATCCTCCTGGAATTACTACAGCAGGTTTTGATGTTACTTGTGGTGGAATCATCTCTTTTGATATGGTTTTTGCTATTCAAAGTGGCACTGCACCATGTGAAGGTCCTGATTTAATCGGTGAAGGTGTTGAATTACAATACAGTATTGATGGTGGACTAACTTGGATTCCAATTATATATTATAATCCAAATGGAACGACGCAAGGTTCGCAATCTGCGGCCACTGGAGGAAGTGTTGGTGTAGGACAAACAACACCTTTTACTTCTTGGGGAACTTATACGATTACAATCCCACCGGGTGCATTAACTTCAAATACAATGTTCCAATGGATTCAATACACGAACTCAGGAACATGCTGTGATAACTGGGGACTAGACAACATCATTATTAACGCAACAGGAATACCATGTGGATCTACTTCGGTTGTTAACTGGAGTACAGGATTAATGGATACGACTTCATTCTATATGACTCCAACTGCAGATACTGCATTTGTTGCTTACGTGTATGATACTTTAGGTAATTATATGTGTACTTCAGATACAGTATACGTTTATATTTCAGATGGAAACTTCACCTACAATTTAGTAGATACGGCAAATGTTTATTGCCCTTACGATTCTGTGTTAGCTGAAGTTCTCAATATTTCGAATGCTCTTGAGCCAATGACGTACAACTGGTCAAATGGAAGTACTTCTAGCTCATCTTACCTATCAGGTGCTGGAGTAGTTCCTGATACACTCATCTATTATGTCGATATATCCGACGCATGTGGTTTTACAGATTATGACAGCGTCGTCGTCCTGGTTGATCAGATTTTATCAATTGACTCCCTCACAACTATACCACAAGTAAATTGTACGGATAATGGAATGGCACTAGCCTATGTCTCGGGTATAACAGGGATTCCTACCTACTCTTGGACTGGTCCTGGAAACCCTGGGCCGAACAATTCGAACACTCTTGCGATGAACAACGTTCCTAGTGGATGGTATTATTTCACTATTACGGATAACGTTTGTTCTGCATCTGATAGTGTTTATATCGACAATGTTATTATTGATAGCGTTACATACGATCTACCTGACACCGTATATACTTACTGTCCATTCGACTCAGCTTTTGCTGAAGTACTCAATATTCAGTTTGCAGATGCACCAATCTCTTATGGTTGGTATAATGAAAATGGTGATACAATTAGTACAACAAGTTCTGCTTATCTTTTGGCTGGAAGTCTTCAGCAAGATGAAATATGGTATTATATGGAGTTCACGGACTTCTGTGGTTTCACACGATATGATAGTGTACTTCTTGTTGTTAATCAAAACCTAACGATTGATTCCTTAATTCAAACTCCAACAACGACTTGTCAACCTGACGGTTCTGTTGAAGCATTTGTTTCAGGAGTTATGGATACAATTACTCCGACAATTGATTTAACATACTTATGGGAGAATGAAGCGAATTGGAATTCTCCTGGTAATGGTGACTCAATTAATACAAGTGATTGGAATAATATTGGATCTGGATGGTACTATTTCACAGTAGTGGATGATGCTTGTTCTGTTACGGACAGTATTTTTGTTGACATGCTCAATCCGCCAATTGCTGATATAACTGCAGTTCCAGATTACGGATGCGCTCCACTTTCAGTTACATTGGTTAATAACAGTCAAAATACAAGCTATTATGAGTGGGACCTTGGAGATGGTAACATCATTCCTGTGCATGGTGAAGGGTCACAATTCATGATCTATAATGAGAGCAGTACTGTTACAATTATGGCCTACTTGGATTCAACTATGACATGTGGAAACGGTGCTAGTCTTGCTATTACCATTCCAATATGTGGATGTACTGATCCAACTGCTGAAAATTACAATCCTGACGCAGTAGTTGATGATGGTGGATGTTTCTACCCAACTCCAATTGTTGTTGCTCCAAACGTGTTCACACCGAATAATGATGGTGAAAACGATTTCTACTTTGTAGAAGTTCAGAATGTAGTAACCATGGAGTTCATCATCCTTAACCGTTGGGGTAATGTAATGTACGAACAAACCATTGATTATGCCTCTGGCGTTCCTCAAATCGGATGGACAGGCACAACAAAACTAGGTGCCAATGCTGAGGAGGGAACATATTTCTATAAGTATGTTGCTACCGGAATTAATGGCGATGAAATTGAAGGTCATGGTTTCATCCAACTAGTAAGAGATTAAAAACCTCGATCACTATATAAAAAAGCGTTCATCATTTGATGAGCGCTTTTTTTTGTTTTACTCCGAATTTACTACAGGTCAATAGATGAATTTTACCAATTCTTCTTTCCTGTAATATTTTAACCCTTGAAGCCCTGTTAACTGTTATATTTGTAAGTAATGCTTTCCATAAAAGAAATAATGAATCCGGTGACTTCAGAAATGAAAGAATTTGAAGTCCGCTTTCGTCGCAGTATGAAGTCGAAAGTCCCAATGTTAGATAAAGTAACGCATTATATTATTCGAAGGAAAGGAAAACAAATGAGACCTTTGTTTATTTTTCTAACTGCGAAAATGTTAGGCGATGTGAATGACAAAACATACAACGCAGCTACCCTTGTAGAATTATTACACACTGCAACTTTAGTTCATGATGATGTAGTCGACGATGCAAATGAACGAAGAGGTTTCTTCTCTGTGAATGCATTGTGGAAAAACAAAATTGCCGTCTTAGTTGGAGACTACATGTTATCAAAGGTCTTATTACTTTCAATTGAACATAACAACCCTCGTCTTCTTGAAGTAGTTGCTCGCGCAGTCAAAGAAATGTCAGAGGGAGAATTATTGCAAATAGAAAAAGCACGTAAGTTAGACATCACTGAGGAAGTTTATTTTGATGTTATTCGTCAGAAGACCGCTTCGCTTATTTCTACTTGTTGCGAAGCAGGAGCTATTAGTGTCGATAGACCTGATCAAACTGAGAATATGCGATTATTCGGAGAATATGTTGGAATGGCATTTCAATTAAAAGATGACATCTTTGATTACGGTGAACCAGGTAATATTGGTAAGCCGACTGGATTAGACATTCGTGAGAGAAAAATGACTCTCCCACTAATACACGTGCTTAACAATGGCCCCAAGGAAATTAAGAAGGAGCTGATCAATATTGTTAAAAAGCATAACGAAAATCCAAAAAAAGTAAGTCGGGCTGTTAATCTCGTAATAGAACATGGTGGAATCGACTATGCTCATAAGAAAATGCTCGAATACAAGATGAAGGCAATGGAACTCCTAAAAGACATTCCAGACTCAGAAGCGAAACAAGCTGTTAAGGGGCTGGTTGAATATACAACAACTCGAAAAAAATAATATGCGCTATTTTCTATTTATTGGACTAAGTTTAGGACTATTGTCTTGCAAAACGGAAGAAACTGAAACACCGGTTACAACAGAAAAAACAAATGTGGAAATTAGTGAATCCACAAACCCCGTAACAGACAAAGTTGACTTAGTTGTTGTTGAAGGTAATGTGTTTACAGAATACTATCCAGGGAAAAAAGACATCAAATTTCAAGGGACACAAGATGAAGAAGGAAGACGTCATGGTAAATGGCTTTTCTTTTCTGAAGAAGGAGAAGAGCTTTCTATGACAATGTACATGAACGGAAAAAAACATGGACACTCCATCGTTAAATACCCTAATGGGGGGATTCGTTACACTGGAGAGTATATAGATGATCAACCAGTAGGGATATGGAAGACCTATGCGACAAATGGAGAAATGACCAATAAAAAAGATTACGGCTATCCACAGAATTAATGGCAATAATCCCTCCACATATCATTGACGACATCATGAATAGCTCTCGAATTGAAGAGGTTATTGGTGAATTCGTTCAGTTAAAACGTGCAGGCTCAAACTTGAAGGGATTGAGTCCATTCACAGATGAAAAAACTCCATCTTTTGTCGTTTCACCAGCTAAACAAATTTTCAAATGTTTTTCAACAGGTAAAGGAGGTACAGTCGTTTCCTTTTTGATGGAAAAAGAGCACTACTCGTATCCAGAGGCTTTACGTTGGCTCGCTGATAAATATGGCATTCAAATACCTGAAGACAAACCGGCAACTCCAGAAGAACTTGCAGCCATCTCCGAACGAGAAAGTCTTCACATTATCAATGATTTTGCTAGAGATCATTTCTCCAATAATCTTCACAATTCTGAAGAAGGAAAAAAAATTGCTCTTTCCTATTTTGTTGAACGTGGCTTTCGACCAGAAATAATTGAAAAATTTCAATTAGGATACGGCATCAATAAAAGTGATGATTTCACAAAAGCTGCTCTGGAAAAAGGATTTAAACTAGAGTACCTTGAGAAGGTAGGACTCACTAAAACAAAGGATGATCGCAGCTTTGATTTCTTTCGCGGCCGGGTAATGTTTCCAATTCATAGTGTATCTGGAAGAGTTCTGGGATTTGGAGGAAGAACACTATTTACGGATAAAAAAATTGCGAAATACTTTAATTCTCCAGAGAGTATTATATACAATAAAAGTGAAATCCTGTATGGATTACATTTTGCAAAAGGTGATATTATTAAATATGACCAGTGTTTTCTTTGCGAAGGATATACGGATGTCATTAGTATGTTCCAAGCTGGAATTCAAAATGTTGTATCATCTTCAGGAACGTCATTGACTCGAGAACAAATTCGATTAGTCAAGCGTTACACGAAGAACATGACAATTCTTTATGATGGTGATGCTGCTGGTATCAAGGCTTCATTCAGGGGGATCGATCTGATTTTAGAAGAAGGATTGAATGTTAAAGTGGTCCTATTCCCTGAAGGTGAAGACCCAGATTCTTATTCAAAAGCTGTTAGCTCAACGGAATTAGAAGAATACATCAAAGAACATCAACAAGATTTCATTTCTTTCAAAGCGGACATTCTCTTAGAAACGGAAGGTAACGATCCAATAAAGAGAGCAGAACTTATCAAAAACATCTCTCACAGTGTCTCCTTGATCCCAGATCAAATTACTAGAAATGTTTTTGTTCCTGAGGTTGCAAAACGTTTCAACATCAAGGAAGAGGTTATCTGGAGTGAGGTGACAAAAGAACGTAGTTCGGCAGCCGAAAAAGATTTTAAAGAAGCGCAACGAACGCAACGAAGACAAAATACTCCAGATCCATCAGCCCAAGATCCATATGCACATGAACCGAATCCATTAGAAGAGACTCAAGAAGTCGCTTCCGTGATTAGTGAAGATGACCCAAACGAACACGATCTGATGCGAATTCTCATTTTATATGGAGCTCTCGCTATGTCAATTGAACAACTAAATAAAGAAGGGGAAAAAGAAACGATTGAAACTAGTGTCGCTGAAATTATCTGTCACGAACTCACAATTGATGAATTGGTATTTGATCGGCCGGTTTTTAATAGAATGCATCAAATAATTATTGATTCCTTACAGGAGAACACCTTATTGAAACCGAGTTTTTTTAAACGCCAAGAAGATCAGGAAATTATTCATTTCATCACAGAAGTGGAAATGAATCAGCATGAATTAAGCCATAACTGGGTGACGAAACACAGTATTTACACTAGTTCTGAAAAAGATAAATTGACACAAGCCGTAATGGGTTCTATTTATGCGTTCAAGTCATCTAAAGTAGAAAAGCGTATTCGAGATATTCAACTTGTTTTATCACAAAAAGCTGAGGAGCTTAGTGATGAAGAACTCATGGATCTTCTGTCTGAACAAGTTTCCTTAGAACAGGTTAAAAGGATGATATCCGAAAAACTAGGTAGAATCGTTATCCGCTAGTCTTTTATCAGTCTTTTGTATTGATGTATCGTATTCTCTAACCCAAAATACAAGGAATCGGAAATTAATGCGTGCCCAATTGACACTTCCAATAATCCAGGAATGTTATCCTTAAAAAATTTCAAATTAGCCAAACTTAAATCATGCCCCGCATTCAGGCCTAAACCAAGTTGAACCGCTAACTCAGCAGCTTTTACGTAAGGTGCAATGGCAGCTTCAGGATCAGCTGTAAATCCAGCAGCAAAAGGTCCAGTATACAATTCAACTCTATCAACACCGCATTTCCCTGCGTATTCAATGTTTTTTAAGTCAGTATCAACAAAAATAGAAGAGCGAATTCCTTTTTCCCTTAACTCTTCAGCTAATTCAGACAGGAGTCCTTGATTTTCATAAGTATTCCAGCCTGCGTTAGAAGTTAAAACTCCTGGCGCATCAGGAACCAAAGTAGCTTGAGCTGGTCGAACCTCATCAATCAAACTCATGAAACGATCATTAGGATATCCCTCAATATTGAATTCCGTTGATACTATGGGGGCCAAATCAAACACATCCTGACGTGTAATATGGCGCTCATCAGGACGAGGATGAACCGTGATCCCATCAGCACCGAAACGTTCACAATCCATTGCGACTTTAACAACATTAGGTGTGTCTTCACCTCGAGCATTTCGAAGTGTTGCAATTTTATTGATATTGACGCTTAGTTTTGTCATCTCACGGTACAATTTTTGTGTTTGTAAAAGTAAGAACTTAGTAAGTATTATGCTACATTAGCGAACACAATGAGAGCAATTGACTTGATCACAGATGAAATCCCTCCGTTAATGCATACGGATACAGGGGAAAAAGCTTTGAATTGGATGGAAGAGTTTAAAGTCTCTCATCTGCCTGTTTTGAAATCAGGAAATTTTGTGGGGATTATTTCCGAATCGGACATTCTCGACAAAATGGAGCTAGATAAAACCTTAGATGAGTTGTTTCAGCATCTTCCGAGATCTTATTCCTTAACAACTGACCATATTTACCAAGTGCTGTCTCGAATTGCAGAAGCCAAACTATCGGTAATTCCTATTTTGGATGAAAATGAAAAATATGTTGGCTGCACGAGTGTACAACATTTGATGTCACTTATTGCAAATACAGGTAGCATAAAGGAAGTTGGAGGTATTCTCGTCGTAGAAATGGCAAGTTCAGATTACTCCATGGCACAGATAGGACAAATTGTTGAAAGTAACGATGCCAAAATTCTGAGTTCATATATCATGAGTTCGGCAGACTCCAATACGATCGAAGTCACCCTTAAGATAAACAAGGTAGAGCTGGATAGAATAATTCGTACCTTTGAAAGGTATGACTACATTATAAAGGCATCATACCAAAAAAGCAACTACAACGATGACATGCAGTTTCGTTATGATGCACTTATGAACTATTTGAATCTTTAGTTAATGAATGTTGCCGTCTACGGTCGAAAGGTCACAAAACAGAATGCAGAATACTACACGGAATTCCTTGGGATACTGGAAGATTTTGGATGGAATCCTGTTCTAGAGACAGGACTAAAAAAATTACTCGTCAAAAAGCTTGGCATTTCTGAAAACACAGATGAATTCAGTTCTCATGCTGATTTCAAAACTGGCATTGATCTGAGCATTAGTATGGGAGGCGATGGAACCTTCATGCAGAATGCAAAATTCATTCGTAATTCTGGAGTGCCAGTTTTAGGAATTAATACTGGAAGACTTGGTTTTCTCGCGAATATTTCAAAAAATAATATTGAAGAAGCGATGGAGCTTGTTCGAAAGAAAGAATTTGTGCATCAAAGCCGATCATTGATTCGAGTGGAAACGGAGCGAAATTTATTTGGAGAAGATAATATAGCATTGAATGAGGTTACTCTTCAAAAGAAAGATACCTCTGCTATGATTACAGTCCACGCTTCATTAGAAGGAAAGTACTTGAACTCTTATTGGGCTGACGGCCTAATTGTTGCGACTCCATCAGGTTCTACAGCGTACAGTTTAAGTTGCGGTGGGCCTATTATTACTCCTGGTTGTCAAGTGCATATTTTAACACCTATCGCACCTCACAACTTGAATGTTAGGCCGATGGTTGTTCCTGATCACATGCCCATTAAATTAAGTATAGAGGGACGCAATAGAACTCACCTTATTAGTTTAGATGGGAAATCACATAGCATACGACAAGAAGAAGAAGTGACAATTCACAAAGCTGATTACATGATCAATGTGATCAAATTTCAAGAGAACAATTTCCTAGATACTATTCGAAATAAGATGTTGTGGGGAATTGATAAACGGAATTAGATTAGCAAGAATTAACATTCGGCAAGACTTTTGCTCCCCAGGTTGTCAGATATATTCTATATTTTTACCGCATTAAATAATAAAATTATGATGAAAATACTCTTAACCATATTGACACTTGCGCTTGTAAGTACTTCTTTTGCTGGAGAAGGCAAAAAAGAAAAAAGCCAAAAAAACCAAAATTAGAAAAAGGAATATACGCTGAAATTTACTACATCAAAAGGCGTTATTCTGATTCAACTTGAATTTGAAAAGGCACCTATGACCGTTGCCAATTTTGTTGGTCTAATAGAAGGTGATTTTGTTGTCGATGACACAATCGTTTATGACAAGCCATTCTACGATGGATTGAAATTCCATCGTGTAATTGCTGACTTCATGATTCAAGGAGGTGATCCTCAGGGAAATGGTTCTGGTGGTCCTCGTCATAGATTTAATGATGAAATTGATGAGACTTTAGTTCATTCAGGACCTGGAATACTATCAATGGCGAATTCTGGTCCAAATACAAATGGTAGTCAATTCTTTATCACGCACAAGGCTACACCATGGCTAGATGGAAAGCACACTGTTTTTGGTCATGTTATCTTAGGGTTAGATGTTGTAAATGCAATTGAACAGGGAGATGAAATGACAAAAGTTCGTATCATCCGTAAAGGTAAAACAGCAAAAAAGTGGAACGCTACAGAACAATACGCATCTGTAATGGACAAGGTAAAGGAAGAGCAAGCAAAGAAGCAAGCTGAATTTGATAAAATTGCAGCAATGTCTCAAGAGGAATACAGTACATTTATGTACAATGAAGTATTGAAGACTTATCCAAATGCAAAGAAATCAGAATCTGGGTTAGTCTATATTATAAACGATGAAGGAACTGGTGAAAAAGCTCAGAAAGGGTCAGCCTTGTCAGTTCATTATGTAGGGACTTTCAGAAAGAGTGGAGACAAGTTTGATTCTTCTAGAGACAGAGGACAACCTATGAGCTTCAAATACCTTGAACAACGTATGGTCCCAGGTTTTGAGGAAGGACTTGGAATGCTCGCTAAAGGAGGTAAGGCTATTTTAATAATACCTTATTATGCAGCGTATGGTCCACAAGGACGTCCGGGAGCTATACCACCTTACTCTGATTTAGTATTCGATATCGAAATCATGGAATTGGGTGCACCTAGTCAAGAAATTCAGCAACATGAACACAATGATCACGATGGCCACGATCACTAGAAAACTTGAAAAAAATGAAGCCGACCAAGATTTACTTGGTCGGCTTTTTTTATATCTTAAAGTGTAATCAGATTATAAGTCTATCGACTCGCTTCACATTGAAATCAATGTTGATAATGACAATTCCCCGGACTCCCCAAACGAATAGTAAGCATTGCACCAGCAAACATATACCAATCTTTAGTCGTAGAATTACCGCGTCTACCATAACGATTTCCTGAACGGTTTGAAAGCTCTGCGGCCAAAGGTCCATTCTCAGTGGCAAGAACTTCTGGATCTACATATGAACTAGCGCCAACATCATCTAAATAATCAGTAAAAGTCTTGCGAATACCTATCTCAACATTTAAACCTACACGATCGCTTAGCGACAACTTTGCTCCGACCCCTAATGGTATACAAATTTGAGTGAGACCATAATGTTTCTTAGCGTTAAGCGTTGTCCCCTGCCCCTCTGTACCAAGAGGCCGTAATGCGACTTCAGTTCCGTTGTACATAGTTTTAGGGTTCATTCTAAAAACACCGATCTCTGCTAATAAATATGCAGTCCCTTTATATTTATCGTGACCTAATTGAAATGGGAAGTAATTAAATTCAACACCAGCTCCTAATTCAAAAATATTTGAATAAAAATTCAAATTTCTTTCCTTATTTAGCTCTTCTGTAGATAACGCATCATCTGCACTCACTTTCCCATAAGTAAAATTTACTCGAACTGCCATGCGTGGGTTAACATTGTAGCGAAATAATAACCCACCCGCAAGATGTGTTTTTCTAAAAGGGACAAACTGATTGAGGTCGCCTAAATAGGTTGAACCACCAATTAGAACACCTATTTCAGAGCGTGAAGCACCAGTATGTACCTGTCCAAAAGCAGTCATTGTACACAAAAGAAGCAATATAGATAATCGAGTTCTCATTATTTACCATGCGTAAAACGCGAAAATACCAAGAAAATTGTGGATAATGAGACCACCACTAATAATTTAGTGGTGGTTCTATTCTAATTTATACTTTTTTAGAAGTATGCAGCATTCACTGTTCGATAACGCTTTAATGTAATATTTGCATTCTTCGGATACTTAACGGTGTATCCGATTTCTTTTCCTTCAACTCCTCCTGATGAAATATTCAAGTTCCACACGACTTCTCCCGTGATCTCATCCTTGTCCCCTTCGGATAATTCATCAACAAAAACGGTAATATCATTACTTTGTGATATCGGCACCTGATCATACACTTCTATTTTTATTGGAACCGACCTATTATTGCGTACGGCAATTTCATACAAATATGACTCCTTCTTCGTATTGCCAGTCACTCGTTTTGTACTCATTTCTTTCTTCAATTTCCTCATCACAACCACCTTATCATCCCTGCCGAATGATAGACTTAAAGTATCAGAAACATTTCGTGTATCAATTCTCGACATACCTACATATCTTCCACCAAAATAAACATTCGTTGGACCTGGAATTAACTCAAGTTCTTGCCAATCTGCAATGTGTGCCAACAAAAAAGCAGCTCTATCTAACTTAGGTACAGTAACATGTGAGAACGTTGCATCAAGATTCATATCCTTTACATTTACCATGTAAGGCTTAGCGTCAGAAGGACATGAGAATTTGTTTTCTATTTCGAACTCTGTGGTAAGTTCTGAAATCTCTATACTCATCATTTTCACATTCTGGTTGCCAACATTACGTTGCTCCATTAACTTAAAATTATTATCATCGAAACGGTTTTGAGCTTGAGCTTGTTCAATTCCTCCTTCGATATAATAGTTGTCATAAGCCCGTTCATTTGCCATATTGATATTAGAAATCGCTTCCTGTCTATAATCTGACTGATTACTTTGTGGGGCGTAATACTTCTTTCCAGAAGTCTTGGTCTGAGCATTATAGCGAGTCAAATACCACGGAGACAATTCTGGATGAGAAGCAGATAAATTAGGATCCGCAGTCGACAATGTTAGTGCCACATCTTTCCATGCATTCCCTGTATTATTATAAACCTGCGCTTTGTATTTTAAATTGATTTGTTGATTCAAATCTTCTGCTGACAAATCATATGTCGCCGCCCATCCACAGTCAGAAACAAGATACCGCAATGTGCTACTCATGGTTGACGTTATCTCCGAATCCAGCAAAACAATAACTTGATTACTTCGCTGGTTTTCATTGTAGTTCAATTCCACCAATTGATAACGAGTATCCTCAATCTGCGCACTAAGCTTTCGGTTTTGCTTTTTTAGCTTCGTGATGTTCTGATTAATCTCTAAAGTACGCTTCCGATAATAGTCCGCCGTTTCTCGAATTTGAGCAACTGTTAATGCCTCATTTTTCCCTCCCAAATCTCGATTCGTATTAAGTACTGCTTGTTCAGCAAAGTATGAGTCCAGAATATCTGTAACATTCTGTTGTTCGTCTTTCAATGATTCTAACGAGTCCTTCAAAACTGAAATCCTAGGATTAAATTCTTCTGCTGCCATAAAATCCATTTCTGTTGACACTGACACCAACGTATACTCAGCTTCTCCATTAAATTGAATCGACTGAGGATCGGCGTACGCAGATATACCAGAGAAAACAAACTTATTACGCCCTTTGGTTATATTCAAATCTTGATTATGTGTCATTTGACCTGCAGTTAGGTACAACTTCACCTCGTCTATGTTTGTCTTGATTACTTGTTTATTGATATTTTGTGAAATGCCATATAAAGGCAAAAGAAAGAGTAATAGTTGAAGT
>NODE-56-length-37904-cov-6.4324_pt1 | contig 37904 bp, 29 predicted proteins | sample MGYA00139097_ERZ477577 | MGnify/ENA metagenome assembly ERZ477577
TCAATGAATCGTTGTAAAGGTTAATTTGATCATCATATGGTGTGTCAATAAGAAAATAAGCTGGAGGGGTGGCACTGTTTCTTTGGGAAAAAACTCTGCATATATCACTTTTTCTAAACAGCGTATGAAAGAGCTAAACGTACATGCGGGAGATACTGTAGAAGTCAATCTAATAAAGGATAATTCTAAATATGGTTTTGAAGTTCCTGAAGAATTTGAAGAAGTACTTCGGCAAGACCCTGAAGCTAAACAACAGTTCGAAGTGCTTCGATTAGGCTTGCAACGCGCCATCATATATTTGGTCATTCAATACAAAACTTCTGAGAAACGAATTGAAAAAAGTCTGTTCTTTATTGAAAACCTAAAAAAATCTCAAAATGGAGAAACAACTATGCGTCATATATTAGGTAAAGATTTACCCTGATAAAATCACTATCTTTGTCCGACAAAATTTAAATTATTAAATGGTAGTTTATCTCGATAACGCAGCGACAACGCCTATTGCTCCTGAAGTTGTAGATGTAATGATCCCTGTATTAAAGGACGAATTTGGCAACCCATCATCTACACATTCATTTGGTAGAAAATCGAAAGCATTGATCGAAACATCTCGAAGATCTATTGCCAAACACTTGAACTGCCAACCTTCGGAAATCATTTTCACATCCGGCGGTACAGAAGCCGACAATATGGCTTTACAATCAGCTGTTGATGTTCTTGGTGTAACGCAAATTATTACTTCGAGGATTGAACACCATGCTGTTGGACATACTGTAGAATCAATAGAGAAGAATGATGGTGTCAATATTAATTATGTAAATATTGATAATAAAGGACATGTCGACCTAGCTCATCTAGAGGAATTACTTCAAGGGCCTGAGAAGAAACTTGTCTCATTGATGCATGCAAATAATGAAATTGCAACATTACTTCCTTTGAAAAGAGTAAGTCAAATGTGTCGTCAATACGGAGCTTACTTTCACTCAGACACCGTGCAAACTATGGGGCATTACGCGTTTGACCTGCAAGAGTTGGATATCGATTATATAACCTGCGCTGCTCACAAATTTCACGGACCAAAAGGAGTCGGTTTTTTATATGTAAATAAGAAGACGAAATCAGGTGCATTGATACATGGAGGAGCTCAAGAAAGAGGATTAAGAGGTGGTACGGAGAATGTATATGGCATCGTTGGATTGACCAAGGCAATGGAACTTGCGTACGAAGATGTAGAATCACACCAAAAGCAGGTGCAAGAACTAAAGACCTATATGATCAATGAGTTGAAAGCATATTTTGAAAACATCTCTTTTCATGGCGAAACAGACCCTGACACCTCACTCTATACCGTCTTAAATGTATGCTTTCCATTAACAGAAAAGTCAAGTATGCTTTTGTTCACTCTAGACCTAAAAGGTGTAGCGGTTTCTGGCGGAAGCGCATGTTCTTCAGGGTCTAACTCTGGATCTCATGTATTGACAGGTATCGGAGCTGACATGAGTAGACCTAATGCACGCTTTTCTTTCTCTCGATATACTACGAAACAAGAAATTGACTTCGCATTGGAACAAGTTAAGGCTGTTTTTGAAAAGACCTTAGCTTAATTGTGTAATTTGTTAATGAATGGTGAAAGGTGAGCTGCATATTTTAATTCTTAGTTCTTGGTACCCGAACAAAAAACATCCGTTTTTAGGCAATTTTGTGCAACGAAATGCCGAATTACTTGCGAAGAAGTATAAAGTAACTGTAATTAATACAGAGTGTGATGATAGCATAAACGAGATGACTGTTGAAATTTCTGTTCCGTCAAATTTTGACGAAGTAAGGGTGTTTCATCCACGCGGTAAGAGCTTGTTAGAGCGTAAAAAAATGCAAAAAAAAGCGCTGGAAGCTGGTTTAGAACTGACAAAAAATGTTGATCTCATCATTGGTCATGTTATCCTATCAAAAGGACTTCAATTTGTACAAGCTAAAAAATACTATAATTGTCCTTTAATACATGTTGAACATGGCTCATACTTTAGGTCTAAAATAAGATGTCGGCAATCTTGGATTCAAAAACTTATTATTCGAAAGACTCGTAGGCACATTGATGAAGTCGTAGCAGTATCTGCTTTCTTGCGAAAGGATATGCGCAAAGATTTTCCTAACCAGTCAATCTCTGTAATTGGAAATCATATTGACACTAGTATGTACAATTACATCCCTAAACAAAAAAAAGGGAAAGTAAAATTTCTTCATGTTTCTACCATGGATGAACGAACTAAAGATCCAGAAGGAATCCTTTGCGGATTCAAGTCTTTAAAAGAAGAAACGACGGATTTTGAATTGACCATCATCTGCGATGAGGATGTAACCCAGTGGAAACATTTAACGACTCATTTTGGACTAGCTGATCATGTGAAATTCGTTGGGCCGTTGCAATGGGTGGATTTGGTTCCATATTATCACGAAGCAGACGCATTTGTATTGTTCTCGGAATATGAATCTTTTTCTATCGTTCTAGCTGAAGCTTGGGCTACTGGTACACCAACTTTAACCACCCCTGTTGGAATTGCAGATAATATGTCAGAAGATTTAGGAGTAATTCTCAAAATCGGTGATCGAAAAAATCTTTCAGCGACCTTGTACGATTTCATTCAAAATAAACGTAATCACTTTAACGGTGAAATAATCGCTGAATATGGCATGCAATACTGTGGAGAACGAATTTTAGAAAAATGGTCTGCTTTAATTGATAAACATGTTAGTTAAACAAGCTGTTTTCGATACTGTTCGTGTAGAAGTTTTGAAACGAATTGACACAATTCAAAATGCTTTTGACGATATTAATACTTCACTGACGTCAAATACCAAAAGTTCTGCTGGTGATAAACATGAAACCGGAAGAGCTATGGCACAGCTTGAACAAGAGAAACTTTCACAGCAATTGAACAATTCTCTAGAGTTACGCAATACACTTTCCAAAATCGATGCAACGTCAAAACATACAACAGTTCAATTCGGAAGCCTACTCGAAACTTCAATAGGTTTCTTTTACCTATCCGTTGGAATCGGTAAAATTGAGCATAAAAGCAACCAGATTTTTTGTATCTCACCAGTCACTCCAATGGGTAAAGCACTCATAGGAACGAGTGTTGGTGATACAATACAGTTTAACGGAAAATCAATTGAAATTCTTTCAGTTACCTAAGTACGGTGACGCTTCCTCTAAAAGTATGCTTATCATCATTAAGAACATCTTTGGATCGAATTAGCCAATTAAATGTACCCGGTTGAACAAGCTTCCCTAAATATGTTCCGTCCCATGCATTGTTAGGGTCTCTCGATTCCCAAATCAATTCTCCCCAGCGATCATACAAGTATAATTCGAATTCATAAACATCTATCCCCTCCATATATACCCGCCATGTCTGGTTAAACTCATCTCCATCAGGGGTAAATGCATTTGGCGCATAAATTAATACTTCAGGATATACGATAACCGTCATGGTGGCTGTGTCCGTGCATCCTAATTCAGAAGTGGAAACAAGTATCACTTCATACTCACCCGTTTGCCCGTCAGGGAAAATTACGCTTGGTGTAGTTGCTATTGATGTCGAAGGCTCACCTTCTTCGAAGAACCATTCGTATGTTATCGCATTCTGCGAACTATTAGAGAACAAAACAGTAGTATTGAACATCTGAACAGGATTCGGACTATAACTAAAGGCTGCAGTGGGCTTTGGTTGAACCGTCAATGCGTCTATAAAAGTGAGCGAATCAACGCATCCTTCATATGACGTTACAATCATCTGAATATCGTATTCTCCGGCCATGAAAACTGGAGAAAGAATAGTGTCTTGATTCACGAATTGATATTCTCCATCTATCAACCAATAAACAAATTGACTTAGCGCAGGATCAGTATCATTAATTATTTCGAATACAGCTGGCTCACATTGATTTGGATTTGTTACAATGTACTGCGGTACTGGTAATGGCGCCACATCGACAGTAGTAGTTAATACCAAAGGTGTTGATTCACATCCGTCAGTGATAGTGACCGTATATTCTGTTGTATCATTCGGTTGAACCGTTATACCATGCATACCATTTGTCACCGCATCAGCCCCTGTACTCCAGAAAAATGTATAAGGTGACCCTATTCCACCAGAAGCATTTACTTCAAGGTAGGCCTCCTCTCCAGGACAAACAGAAACAGTTGGAGAAATAATTCCAGAAAGTGGTGGGAACAATGAGACGTTAATTATTCCTGGCGCAGATGTACAACCGTTTTCATTCTCCGCAATAACCGTGTAGGTCGTGTTTAACAAAGGTGACTCTATTTGAAATTGTCCAGTATCATTCGTATGACCCCACAAATAAACAAATGTAGTTCCACCTGTTGCACTGGCGCCTAGGATTACCAACCCATTTTCACATATAGTAGTATCATTACTCACCGATAATACAACTGGTAGTGGGTCAACAATATTTACAACATCACAAGTAGTGCAACCAAATGCACTGCGAGAGCAAACATTGTAAGCCCCAGTGGGCAAATTCAAAAAGAAAGAATCTGCTTGCCAAATCGCTCCACCATCAAGGCTATATTCAACTGCTACTGAATTATTCACATGGATTTCACCATTTTGTATACCAGCACAACTAGGATTTATTGTAGTGACCGTTTGAACAGGTGTTTCAACATTAACAACAATCGTATCCACCGAAATACATAATGGAGCCAAAGAAATATCATCTAAAGCAAAATCATTTCCAGAACCTGAAGTGCTTTGATTTACAATACTTAAAACTGCTGTTGTTGCTGCTCCAGAATTCCATATATCTGCAACTTGTAACCAAGTACAAACAGCACCTGTTGAATTAACTGGACCAATTGGTGTTCCGTTAATGTATAACTGTAAATCTGATGTAGCGGGATCATTACTAACACGCATCGCCCAATATGAAAATGCGTAATCGGTATTCGCCGCTACATTAACCGTTTGACTCCAAACAACGGTGTTGGCCAAAGACGCACCATTTGCAACCATCATATTTCCGAAACCTGTAGTGTGGTCAGAACAAACTGGAAAATTATTGTGAACCAAATTTGGGGAAGTCGTGATTGCATACTCTCCAGGAGCAGATAACAAACCCCACGCACCACCCGATCCAGGACCGTATGCGGTCGTGAAATTGTTAGCTATATCAGTAGTTCCCCCTTCAAAATCACCATTCTGAACAATATTAGATCCGGCAAGCCCAACAGCAACGTCATAGGTTCCAGCTGTACTAATATTAATGGTTTGTGAAGTAGCTGCCGTTGACCATGTGTAATAATCATATCCAGCTCCCGCATCCAACGTTAAGTTACCGCCTTGACACAATGTGGTATCACTCCCTAGATCTACAGGTACCATTCCTTGCACGATTACTTGAGAAGGAGCTACTGGGCAACCCGATCCACTCTGCGAATAGGTGTAAATACCAAATGTATTAATCAATGGATTAAAAGTTCCCTGATCTCCATTTGTTAAAATTGAAGGTCCAGCCCAAGTTCCACCAGGTACAATGTTAGGAGAGAACAAACTAAACAAATCAACAGATGTTGTTTGATTGCAAAACAGGTAATTAGTTGACTCAGACATATCACAAACCTCAAGTACCATATCGTCTACTACCATATCATTATTACCAGTAGTTTGGTTATTCACAATTTCTAGACGCAAAGTCGTAGTTGTCGCGGTCAATGGTGGACTCACATATTGATTCCATACTGTTCCCGTCCAGGGAACATTTTCTGAAGATAATAAGACATTATTTGCGTCATAAATGTTAAACGTCGTATTGTTCGATCCACCCCAAGCATCACGATGATAGAATGAAATTTGATACGTATTACCAACACAAACTGTATATGGACGATCTAAAGCCACACCAGTAAACCCATTCTGGAAATTCAAGTACAAATGTAAGTTTCCACTATAATTCGGACCAAAACCCGAATTCATCGGTGTAAGATGAAATACCGATCCTGGAATTAGGTATGGACAATTAGTTGCATATTCAAACGAATCAAAATCAACAGATGTCCAGTTCCCATTACACTGAGCGGAAACAAAAGTCGAAAAAAACAAAACAAAACCAGCTACTACACTTTTCATAATCAATCATTCAATAGTTTGTAGTTAGTAGGTTACCCTGAGAACGTAAGTAGGTGCAAACAGTTGCTTATTGTTAACTAATAATCACCAAACCGGAGAGTTTATCCGAGCAAATCAATTGTGTTAGACCAAATCCATTAAATTTTTAACTCCTGCGATTCGCTCAACGGTGAAACCTTCAGCATAATCTGCCCCAATTCTACGACCAAAGTCGATCATTCTGGCAGAAACAAAACGCAAAAAATGCTCTCCTGAAATAGGTGTCTCTGGTTCCTTTGATTCAGGATTAAAGAATTGCGTATTATATGCTTGAATTGCAGCCATTTTCCTATCATAGAATGCTGAAACATCTACCACGAAATCTGGCTGAATATACTCATCCTGAATATAATGATACACAACTCTCGGACGATAAGGTTCTTGATCAAGTCCTTCGAATGCCGTTTTAAACTTCACTAAACCAGCTAAAAAGCAAGCTTCTGAAACCAACTGACTACCTCTCCCGTGATCTGGATGTCTATCTTTTACCGCATTAGCAAGAACAATCTCTGGTCGAAACCTTCGAATCTGTTCAACGATCAACCGCTTGTTTACTTCATTGATTTCAAATAAACCATCAGCCATTTTAAGATTAACACGCTCATGAATTCCCATAATTCTAGAAGCTTCAGAAGCTTCCGAATACCGAGTTTCTTTAGTTCCTCTGGACCCCATTTCACCCTGCGTTAAATCAACGACACCTACTTTCTTACCGAGTGCAATATGGTGCATTAACGTTCCCGCTGCCGACAACTCCACATCATCAGGATGCGCACCGAATGCCAATATATCAAGTGAATTATTCATTTAAAGCTTCGTCTTTAATTGCTTTATTATAACGAGCATTCATTATACCTGCGACGACGGTGAAAATTGCAAAAACCACAATGGTAATAATAATGGAAGTAGGAAACTCTCCCAATCCTTCTCCTTGTGCATACGAGTGCAAACCTACTAAGTAGTAATTGACACCAAAAAAAGTAAATAAGATAGAAGCATACCCCCAAAGACCTGCTGCGTTAAAAACAAATTTACTCTTCAACGAAGGAATAAATCTGAAATGCAGAATCATTGCATAAACTAAAACAGCAACAAGGGCCCACGTTTCTTTCGGGTCCCAGCCCCAATAGCGCCCCCAAGATTCGTTCGCCCAAATCCCACCAAGGAAGGTACCTATAGTAAGCATGAAGACGCCTATAGTCATGGTCACTTCTGAAACATAAGTAATCTCATTAATATTCATTGTTACAATTTGACCATTCTTCTTAGTACGTAATATATAGAGTAGCAAATTAAGTATTCCAAATATACATGAGAAGCCCAATGGAGCATAACTTCCCGTGATAATAGCCACATGGATCATCAACCAATAAGACTTAAGTACCGGTTGTAATTGTGTGATTTCAGGATCCATCAAGTTGATCTCTGACACATATAACATCAAAGCCGCAAGAATCAAGGCTCCCGCAAGGATAACTGCGTGCTTTCTTGAGAGAATAAGACCAATAAGTATCACTACCCACGGAACGAATACCATCACCTCATAAGCATTACTCCACGGTGCATGACCAGAAATCATCCAACGCATGTATAAACCATAACCATGATAAATGAAAAATACAATTGTCATCCAAGTAAGTACCCGCACGACCCATTTAAGTGCTTTATCCACTTTACGACCTGGCCAAACAAATATTCGCGCAAAAAATATGATCAATAATAGTAGACCGATTAGAGAGAATATTTTGAGTGAATTTGAGAAGATCTTCATTTTGTTATAGCTGATCTCCATTGCCACCTTGCTTTCACTAGGTACAATTCCCTTCGATGTTTCACGCTGAACATCTTTAAAATCTTGCAGTAAGTCATTCGCCAATCCATATTTTCCATTTTCAGAAGCCAAATTCAAAGCGTTGAGGTAGCGCATAGCAAAGCCGCGTGATGTTGAATCCCTCTCCATTAGCTCCCCATCAAAAGGAACAAACCACTTACCATTCTCATGTCCCTTAAGCGGAACGAATTGCATGTATTTCCACATGAAAATCATGCTAATCACTTGATAGCGTTCTCCCAATTGAATTATCCGTTTCTCAAACTCTCCTCGCTTCGCTTCAATTGTCTGATGTGCTTTGGCGTATTCCTCTGTAAGAATAAATTCTCCAGTCTCTTTACTAGTTAGGTCATCATAAGAAATATAACCTCCTTGCATCTTTAGTTTCTCACGCAAATTTGATTTTCCTGAAACATATATAACATCTTCAGACATCCAATGCTCTTGATACATTTGCATGCTCATAATAGTCTGCACTGCGTTGTACTCTTTGTATGTACTACTTCGTGATAACTTTCTCAATAACTGATCACACAAAGTATGCATAGGTACTATTCTACCTTGAAAATCTTGTACTAATAAAGATGCAACCTTCTCCGAATGATCTTCTGACATGATTCGGAATATAGGATCTTCCTTTTCTACTGGATTTGTATGCGTTTCAGTGGCATGATTATGACCATCATCTTCACTATGTTCATGATTGTGTTCCTGCCCTATCGCGAATGAAGACATCATTAAAATCCCAACAAAAATGGAGAGGTGTTTGTCTTCTAAAATTCGTTCTCGTTTCTCTCTTGACTTACTTAACTTTCGGAATAACTCTCTAAATCTTCCGTTCGGAGTGAACATCGAAAGAACCATTCCAATCCCCATCATTAAGTAGCCGAAATAAGAAATGTTCGTCCCCCACCAATCATAACTTACACTTAGACGTGTTCCTCCCTCATCTGGATCATAACCGGATTGAAAGAATCGATACCCTCGATAATCCGTTACGTTGTTCATAAATATACTTCTGTCATCTGTATAACCTAATTCCTTATCAATTATAGTAACATCACTTTCAAAAGACGAAGGAGAATTAGAGCCAGGGTATTTATCCAATCTGAAATCGCGGCATTTAACTTCGAAAGGAATACGCACGCGCATCGATCCGTACTGCATTTGGTAGCTAACGCCATTCAAACTGGTCACCGTGTTTTCTGGAAGTTGTCCAAATCCACCATTTAGATCAACTAATTTGGATTGCTCGCCATCAGTGATTTTGATTGTCAAACAATCTTCGCCTTGATTTTTCATCTCAGCTGGCAATCGCATCATTTTAGCATGATCTAGAATTTGCTTAAAAACAAACTGCTGACCTCCGACTTGATAAAGTGTTGTCGTTTCAAAAGCTACCAATGTGTCAATTGGGATGTTCGAATACAACGAGTCATTAACACCGCCTGACTGAGCCGCTTTCTGCAATTCAGCCATCGCTAAGTAACGCATTGGAACAGCTGTTCTAACCATCATTTTACGACCTTCCTTAAATACTTCAATACCTCCAGGCATCGCATCCTTTTTCTCAAAAGAAAGTGGGATATCACCGATCATTATAAACGCTCCTTCGGATACATAATTAGAATTCATCCCATCTGTAACAATATCAAGTGAAGTACCTTCAATCGAATCATTTACAACTAGCGAATCAATTAGATTTTTACGGAAATTAACGTACTCAACTTTAATCGGTGTTGGACGATTTAAAAATCTATTCAGTTCAACACTGAAGTAATTATCCGTTACTTCAGACATATATAATTTCTTGCTGTATGGTTCTGAATCATTCTTTCCATCAGTAGCGGACAACCAAAAATAAGGATCCGCCGAGTACATAAAATCGACTTGGGCATTTTCACGCACCATTAACATACCCTCAAAACCAAAGAAACGAGTAACACCCGCTCCGATAATCATCACAATGAAAGAGAGGTGAAACATTAACATCGCGATCTTCTCGCGTTTATACATTTTGTAAGTGAATATATTCGCAATAAGATTAATGCATAAATAAGTGAGTAGAAGCTCGAACCATAGCGCATTGTACACAATGATTTTAGCTGTCTGAGTGTCATACTGAGACTCCAATATTGTTGCCCATCCAATAGCTACAAAAAAGACTAACATTCCAACAGCCATCATTCGCATTGAAAAGAAAATCCTTGTCAATTTTTCCATGTTTAAAAAATAAGATGGCATAAAGATAATTAGATATTCACGAAGTGGGTCATGAAATTGTCACATCAATTTTGAATGCCCTAAAAAATCAATTCAGCAATTTAAGCTAACTTTCATAATAAGAACTCCATATTAAACCTAAAGAATGTCATAATTGCAGCTTAGAAAATTTATACAATTTTGGGAGCTCTAAGCAGAATAATTCCGCACGTTATTAGTATATTAGAATCCGAGAAAATTAATCACATATAGCGTCATTCTATTATGAAAAAAATAGTCAAAAAATTCTTGAAGTGGACAGGTATCACTTTCCTTGTACTTATTATTCTCTTAATCCTTATTCCTATTCTTTTCAAGGACCAACTTAAGGAACTAGTGATTAATGAAGTAAACAAGACCCTAACTGCTGAACTTTCTCTGCGTGATTTCGATCTAACGTTCATCAGCACATTCCCGAACATGACCATTGAATTGATGGATGCTAAATTGACGGGGAAAAATGAATTTAAGGGAGTGACATTAATGGACATTGAGAATGTCAGAGCTCACGTTGGTTTTTGGAGCGTTGTTTCCGGAGATCAAGTTGAAATTGATGAAGTACATATCACCAATCCGACGTTTGATGTACGTGTACTCGAAAGTGGTTTGGCAAATTATGATATTGTTAAGCCAGATTCACTTATGACAGAAGAAGAGCTTTCGGAGCCTTCAAGTTTTAAACTTTCTTTGAAAGAATATAGTATCACTAATGGACAAGTCAAGTACGATGATCGTGCTTCAGATATGTCAGCTGAAATTAAAAATCTCAATCATACGGGAACAGGAGATCTTACAGCAGATGTAATTGATTTCGCAACGACAACAGCCATGGATGAACTCTCTTATGACATGGGAGGGATTGCCTACTTGTCAAAAGTAAAAACCAATGCCGATGTAAATCTTTTGATGGAATTCAAAGAGACTTCATCAAAATATACCTTGAAAGAAAATTCTATTAAACTTAACGAAGTAACACTTTCAATTGACGGATTTTACGAAATGTTGGAGAATTACGACAATATGGATCTTAAACTTGATGCTTCACAAGCAACATTTAAGGAATTCTTGAGTTTGATTCCTACGTTCTATCATTCAGGATATGAGGGTATGATTTCTTCTGGAAAACTAGCTCTTAACGGTGAAGTTAAGGGTAAATTGGATGATAAAAACCTTCCTGCTTGGGACTTTAAACTTAAGGTTAATGATGGTTCTATAAAGTATCCTGATCTTCCTGGCAAAATTCATAATATTCAAGTAGATGCTGGATCCGCATTCAAAGGCGGAGACAATATGGACTTGATGACAGTTGATGTAACCAAATTCCACGCGAATTTTTCAAAAAACACCATCGACGCGAATCTTGCGTTGAAACGATTAATGTCTGATCCATTTATTCAATCCAAAATATTGGCACATGTTGATTTGAGCACTCTGAAAGACTTTGTCCCGATGGAAGAAGGAGAATCATACAACGGAATCATGGATGCTGATGTAGATATTCGAGGAGCAATGAGTGCACTTGACAATAATGACTTTGAGGCATTCACAGCAAAGGGAGAGCTTATTCTTTCAGATGTATTGTATAAATCAGCAGGCGTTCCAGATGACGTTGATGTGAAGAGGGTCAAATTCACTTTTTCTCCACAAAATTTGACGCTGAATGAGTTAGATGCAAAAATGGGTAAATCCGACTTCAATATGAGCGGTAAGGTAGATAACTATTTAGGATATATTCTTAGAGAGGAGGTACTGAAAGGTGATTTCGCTCTTAACAGTAACTACCTTGACTTAGAAGGTTTGATGCCTGCATCTGAAGAAGGCGTGACTGAAACAACGGCCACTGAAACAACTGAAGTCTCTGACGAGGCATTACTCGTTCCTGGAAATATCGATTTTGAATTGACGACCAACATAAAGAAAACTCGGTACAATGGTATTGATGTAAGCGATGTAAAAGGAAATGTGAATTTGAAAGACGAAATAGCGACCCTAAAGGGCCTCACAATGAAAGCAATGGGCGGTACCGTAGGTCTGAAAGGAAGTTACAATACTCAAAATCATTCCAAACCAAAAATGGATTTTGGCTACAACTTAATAGATGTCGATATAAATACATTAGCGAAGCACTTCTTAACAGTTGAAAAATTAGCTCCGATCACGAAATATGCATTTGGAAAAATCAGCTCGAACTTCGACATGAAGACAGACTTGACTCCTTCGTTTGAACCAATCATGTCATCATTATCAAGCTTTGGTGACCTTAGTTCAAACAGTATTTCTATCAAAGGATTTAAACTGTTAGAGAAACTGGAGAGTGCGACCAAATTGAAGAACATTTCAAATCAAACATTGAAAAACTTTAAAACACACTTCAAAGTTGAAGATGGAAAAGTTTCTGTGACACCATTTAAGGTGAAACTTGGAAAAATAAACACCGATATTTCCGGTTATACCACTTTGGAACAGAGGATGGATTACAAGATGAAGATGAACGTGCCGAAAGATCAACTTCCAGCTTCCATAATTAAAGAAGTAGAAGGACTATTAAGTAAAGCAAATGCAGCAATACCATTTGTGAACATAGGGAAACTTCCGGACATCATTCCAGTAAATGTAAAGATGATTGGTGACGTCAAAAACCCAAAAATAACGACTGACATGAAAGAGGCGATAATGAACGCCTTAGGTGTAGAAGGAAACATCATTGACAATGTGAAGGAAACGATTAAAGATACGATTACCACCATTATCAATGATCAGATTGATAATGCAAAAGAAGAATTAGAAAAGCAGAAGCAAAAAATCATGGCTGACGCGCAAAAAGAAGCAGACAAAGTGAAAGCTGAGTGTAATAATCAAGCGACTAAACTTTGGAATGAAGCTTATAAACAATCAGATGATGCCGTGAAAGCCGCTGGTTCAAATCCTATCAAGAAGCGTTTAGCTCAAGAAGCAGCGAAAATAGCTAAGAAAGAGGCAGATAAACAGTTGACAAATGCTAAAGCGCAATGCCAAAAGCAATCCGATAACATCATGGATAAAGCAAGGACAGAAGCCGACAAATTAGGGAACTAAATTAAACGCCGTGTTAACACTCGGCGTTTAATTTTTCCAACCCGTTTCCCTTCTAATTCGTTCTAATTCCTAATGAAGCTAATTCGTTCCACTTCGCCGAAATCGTTTTTTTTTGTAATCATTTTGATTACTAGCCAGAGCTTTAGTCAAAGCATTACCGCAGGAATTACAGATGTTGATGACTACTACCATAGTCTTGATCCAGACATTGTGCTATCCTCTTATGTTAGTGTTAACGACTTAACGGACCATGTTCTTTTAGATGTTAATGGAGATGGTATTCATGATTTTAATATCACTACATACCATGACAATAATGGGCAGTGGGGCATGATTAACCACTATTATATTGAACCGCTAATGAACAACGAAATTGCCATTAGTCATATTGACTCCTGCACAGCTCCTTCAGATTCCAACTTTTTGAAATTATGGCCAATGACTAAATCATATGCCTACGGAGAAACAATTCTTATTAATGACGATTGGATAGACTCAACTGCTCATTTGAGATATTTTGAAATGGTGGGATGGTTTGGTGGAGGGGGCTACATCTGTGATGACGCTACTTTCGGAGATTCTACGAGTTTTGCTGGAGTTAAAGTGCACACGGCTACTGACACACTTTACGGTTGGATTAGATTTAAAAAAATTGGGGGGTCTTTATTTGAAATAGTTATAGATGACTACGCATGTAACACATACACAGTTTCACTAGATGAAATCAACCAGAAACCTACAACTCATGTATTCCCAAATCCAATTAATAAAGGTTTTACGATTTCCTCAACAACTGAAGAAAATTTACTTCTGATAGACCTAAAAGGTCAAGTTCTAAAGACCATTCCAGTACATTCAGGCGAAAACAACATTAAAAATCTCAACTTGGCACCTGGGGTCTATTTTTTGAAATCAAAAACTACTGGATCTACAGAGAAGATCATTAAAAATTAACAATGAGATGAGTTATTAAATCTTTTGAGACAAAACTAGACCAGCTTAGTTTTATTGTGCAGCGCCATAATCAATTAATATTGTCTGAATAACAACTATTTATAGTGTGGACATGTTTTTAATACCACTATAAGCAGAGTAAGTGTTCGAACTAAAAATAAGCATCCTTACACGTGCTTCTCTTCGAGAAATGCATTTACGTTATTCTGAATTCTGGAGGTAATATCTGAAGTATCAGCTCGTTCAAAACTTAGCCCAGTGATCATCTCATACAATTCGATATATCGTTCCGTGACAACCTTGACAAAGTCATCAGGCATTACAGGCATTCTTTGTCCTTCTAATCCTTGAAAGTCATTTTCGATTAACCACTGACGAACAAATTCTTTTGATAGTTGTTTTTGTGTTTCGCCCTTTTCTTGACGCTCAGCATATCCATCAGCATAAAAGTATCGTGATGAATCTGGCGTATGAATCTCATCGATAAGAATAATCTCTCCGTTAAGCATACCAAATTCATACTTCGTATCTACTAAGATCAAACCACGTTCAGCAGCCATCTCAGTTCCGCGCTGAAACAAAGCTCGAGTATATTCTTCCAATTTTACATAAACATCTTCAGGAACGATACCCTCTGCAATAATCGCTTCCCTCGAAATATCTTCATCATGCCCTTCATCTGCTTTCGTTGCAGGTGTAATAATAGGAACAGGGAATTTATCATTCTCTTTCATCCCATCTGGCATAGGCACACCGCACAACTCTCGTTTACCAGCCTTATATTCACGAGCTGCGTGACCTGACATATAACCTCGAATCACCATTTCAACTCGAATTGGATCACAAGCGTAACCAACTGCTACCGAAGGATCAGGAGTACCAATCAACCAATTCGGAACGATATCTTCCGTTGCTTTTAAAAACATAGTGGCCACCTGATTCAATACTTGCCCTTTATGAGGTATTCCTTTTGGTAAAACATGATCAAAAGCAGAAATCCGATCAGAGGCTACCATTACAAGGAGTCCGTTATCGAGTGTATACACATCTCTAACCTTTCCATTGTAGACATTCGTCTGCCCCTTAAATTTAAATATGCTTTCAATTATCGCTTTTTCCATCACAAAAAATCTTTCCACAAAATTATAAATACGATTCTTAAGAATTGCTTTTTATTCGAGAAGTTACGAGCATGATTTCAACAAATTGGCTAATCTTTGATATCGTCTTTTCGTGCTTGCTCTTTTGCCTCTGCCACCTCAAAGGCTGCAATAATCTTCTTCACTAGATTGTGACGAATAACATCCACTTGCCCCATTCGCACTATTCCGACACCATCAACATCTTTTAGCACATCCAAGGCATACGCAAGACCAGAGCGTTGCTTTCTAGGTAAATCAACCTGTGACATATCACCTGTAATCGCAAATTTTGCTGTCATCCCCATACGCGTAAGGAACATTTTCATTTGCATAGTTGTAGTGTTCTGCGCCTCATCTAAAATCACAAATGCTTTATCAAGGGTACGCCCCCGCATAAAGGCTAAAGGAGCAATTTCAATGATGCCAAACTCAATCATATCAGCAAGTTTTTCAGGAGGGATCATATCTCTTAAAGCATCATATAAAGGCATTAAGTATGGATCCAATTTTTCCTTTAAATCACCAGGTAAGAACCCAAGATTCTCACCAGCCTCCACTGCTGGGCGGGTAAGAATAATTCGTTTAACCTCTTTTGCCTTTAGTGCTCGTACTGCCAATGCCACTGCTGTGTAGGTTTTACCAGTACCCGCAGGCCCAACAGCAAAAACCATATCCTTTTTATTAATTTCTTCAACTAATCGGCGCTGGTTAATAGTCTTCGCTTTAATTTTTGCACCATGATTTCCATGCACAATTGTATCAGAACTACTATTGGATTTCAACATTTCCGGTCCATCCTCCAACATGAGGTTATCAATGTTGCTTTCTGTCAATTCATTATACTTGTTGAAGTGACGCATCAATAAATCAAATTTCCGTTCGAACTCATTCATGACCTCTTCGTCTCCAGCAATGGTAATAATATTACCACGTGCAGCTACTTTAAGTTTTGGGAAAAATGCTTTGATGTGTTTCAGCTTGGTATTATTCACTCCGAACAACTCAGCTGGATTGATTCCAGTAATTTCGATCTTCTTCTCTAACAAATGGCCTTTATATTACTTGTTAACTAATGAAGTAGAAAGAGCCTCATTTTAAATGCTGATCAAATAAAACTATTTGAGTCAGATCTTTCTTTCTGACCTCTAAATAGACGGGTTCTTCTACATCAAAAACTGACGCTTTTTCTTATTTTTGTCAAAGTTAGAAAATAATCAGCCCTCAAACTCCGAATTTTATTCACAATGGGTATAATAACATTAACAACAGACATTGGATTGAAGGACCACTATGTGGCTTCGCTAAAAGGCACAATACTCAGTTCTGTTAATGATGCAACCATTGTAGATATCTCTCACGCAGTCAGACCATTTGATATTTCCGAGGCTTCTTATTTGCTTTCAGCTTGTTACAGAGATTTTCCTGCTGGAACTATTCACATTATTGGAGTAGATAGTGAGCCTATCGTTAACTTTAGTGGGGCAGATGGTAGCTTCCCTTCTATTCTTGTGTTCGAGAATCAGTATTTCATCTCCAACGATAACGGTTTTTTCGGTGCATTTTTAAAGGAAAAAAAGCCCGATTCTTTCTGGAGAATTGACAATGTTCTATCGAATCCAAAACTATTTAAATTCCCAACAAAGAACATGTTAATTCCTGTTGGAGTGAAATTATTAAAAGGGGAGAAAATTGAAACAATCGCCTCTCCATTTGAAGAATACAAAAACGCTTTCACACCAACAGCTATTTCGGATCCTAACCTTATTAAGGGACACGTTATTCATGTCGACAGCTACGGAAACGTTATCACTAATGTTCATCAGAGTCTATTTGATCGCTTTGGCAAAGACACACCATTCATCATTTACTTCAAGAAAAAAGACTATTACATAGATGTCATATCCAACGGGTATAATGAAGTTCCACAGGGGGAAAAAGTTGCCATTTTCAATGAAAATGGAAATTTAGAAATCGCCATTAATCGTGGAGCGAATAGGAGTACTGGCGGTGCTGAACAACTCTTCGGATTGAACTTAGGTGATATGATTCGAATAGAATTTACTCCTAAAGGCTCACGCGAAACACTCGATTCATTCTTCACATGATTACTAGAATTGTAAAACTCGAATTTCAGGATGATAAGATCAATGATTTCTTAACATTTTTCGAAACCATCAAACATATTGTTAATGAGTTTCCTGGTTGCTATGGCATGAAACTGTATCAAGATATCGATAATCCAACTATCGTTATGACATACAGCCATTGGGAAACACAACAAGATTTAAATAACTATAGAGAGTCCAACGAATTTGGGGAAATCTGGCCTAAGATTAAGCCTTGGTTTGCTCAAAAGCCAGAGGCATGGAGCGTAAAGGCTCATTTTAATGGATTCAAAGATAAGTAGTCCCGTAATCCTTCAACAATTACATCTTAATAAATGAAGTAACCACTTCACGTTTTCCCGTTGATGATTCAAGTTAGAAACCTTATTTTTGAACAAGTTTATCAATTCAACGAATGAGAGCACTTTACTTCAAGGAAATCAGAAGCTTTTTGAGTTCGATGATTGGATATGTATTTATCCTCATCTACTTAATAGCATCCGGAATTATGCACTGGGTTGCATCGACAGATGCAAACCTTCTGGAAGGAACTGAAGCCGACCTTATTCCATTTTTTAATTCCTCCCCTATTATTTTCCTCATATTAATTCCTGCTATCACCATGCGGTCTATTGCTGAGGAGCGAAGAACAGGAACAATTGAACTGCTGTTTACGCGTCCTATATCGGACTTAAAAATTCTACTCGCAAAATATTTTGCTAGTGTTACACTAATGCTCATAGCATTATTACCAACGATCATTTATTACATTTCGATGTACAATTTATCGTTAGACGCAAGCTCATTTGATCATGGAGCAACAATCACCTCTTATATTGGACTTGTATTGCTCGGAGCCTCATTCGTCGCTATTGGAATTTTTACATCGGCACTCACTAGCAGTCAAATCATAGCTTTTATTCTTGCCTTGTTTTTCTGTTGGTTATTAATGCCCGAAATAGGTGGATTGGCATTACTTGCATCGTTCAACCTAATGGGAAGTTTTGACTCCGTTGTTCAATATTTTGGAATGACCTATCATTATGATGGCATTCAAAAAGGAGTGATTGACACGAAAAATATTGTTTATTTCTTATCGCTAATAGTGCTATTCATATACGCAGCGCTAACAGTCATTAAATCATTGAAAAAATAGAAATGGCTGAAAAGAAAAAAATGATCAAGCGCTTCTACAACTGGACCTTCCTAATGATTGTCTTAGCAGCAGTCATATTAATAAATGTTATTAGTTCTTTCGTTTACAAGCGCTATGACATGACTGAAGACCAGCGATATTCGCTCGCTGATGGAACCATCACCTTCCTGCACGATGCGAACAATTTTCAAAGTCGTCTGAACATTAAAATTTATCTGGATGGCAATCTTCCAGCAGAGTTAAACCATTTCAAAAATGCCATAGAAGACAAACTCAAAGAGTTTAGACAATATGCGGGAAACAGAATTGAATACCAATTCATAAACCCAAATGTTGGTACAGAAAAAGAACAGCAGGAGTTGTTTCAAACTATTTTTGCAGACGGCAGGGGGATTTTACCAATGGACTTAGTTTACATGAAAGACGGTTCACAAAGTCAGATGATGCTATGGCCAGGAGCAATTATTGAATACGGCGGATCAACTGTTCAAAGCGTTCAATTTTTACCAGGGTCGAAGACAGGAAGACCTTTCCAGCTAAACCAGTTGACAGATATCATTCAGAACTCTATCAACAACTTAGAGTACATGCTAGTTAGCTCATTGCGGCGTGCAACCCAAGACTCTAAGCCACGAATTGCATTTTTACAAGGTCACGGTGAATTGACTTTTGCAGAAACAAGACGTGTACGTGCACTCATTTCTCCTTACTACTCAATTGCCGATATAGCTATTAACGACTCGTTAGCAGCATTGGACAATGTTGATGGATTAATTATTGCTAGACCTCGTACTGCGTTTACTGATAAAGAACTATTCATTATTGATCAGTTTGTAATGAGAGGGGGACGGTTGATGTGCTTTCTAGACAAATTATATTTACCAGAAGATACGCTAAATCAACAAGGACAAACACATACAACTCGTTATGCAGATTTGAAATTAGATCAAATGCTCTTTGATTATGGTCTAAAAATCAATGATAATTATGTAATGGACGCCCGCTGTGTCCCGAAGCAAGTTCCTTTTGCCCAACAATCAATGATTCCTTGGTTCTTCCATATTTTATCAACCCCTACAGATCATCCGATTTCTAGAAATGTTGAGCCAGTGGCATTGAAATACTCTGGAGAAATACAATTTGTCGGTAACAATCCAGACATAGCGTTAACACCGATTCTTACATCAAGCCCAAACTCTACAGTCACGGGACTTGCACCATTAGTTAGTTTAGGACTCCCCAATAATTATGGTAAGAATCCTGAGTTAGTACCTAACCCTAACAATGAAGCAAATAAAAAGTGTCTGGCAGGTCTGGCAGAGGGCTCATTTTCTTCGCATTTTAGAAATAGAATTGTTGACGAATACGCACTCAATAAAAACGTTAATATTCTTGAAAAAAGCACGACCGAAGGAAAAGTATTCCTGATCGGAAACGGTCGATGGATTGCCAATAAATATGATTCAATGCCAACCAACAAACCTGGTGTTTATCAATATCGACCAAAAGAACCAAACGATCTTCAATTCAGTGAAGAATTGATTAATCTTAATATTCCACACTTCTTCGGAAATCAAGAATTCTTCCAAAACCTTACGGATTACATGATGGGAGACAATTCTGTGTTAGATCTTCGTAGTCGTCAAATAGACATTCATGAAATCAATAAAGAAAAAGTCAAAGAATTTTCAAGTTACTACAAGGTCCTAAACATTGGATTGCCTATTGGCCTAATTGTTTTATTAGCACTTGTTATCAACTTTATGCGTAAACGAAAGTTTGCCAAATAAGCTTTAGTTATGAAAAAAGTCATTACTCTTTCCGTAGCAATAATTGTCCTTCTATTCTTAGGGTATTATGCATTTCAACTTGCAGAGAATAAAGGGAAATCCGATTCTGAGCTAATTGAATTTGCAATAGAAGACATAGAAAGTGTTGACAAGGTGATTATTTCAGATGCCTATGGTCGTACCTTTGAAATTCAGAAAGGAGACAAAGGAATTTGGACAGATAAAGATGGTGGCTGTATTACACAAGAAAGCGTAGGATTCATCTTGGAGTCATTCAAAAACATTGAGTTCAAAGGCTACTTACCTGATGAATCACACGAAAAATACACGAAGTTAATGGTCACACAGCACACCAAAGTGGAAATATTCCAAGATGGTGAATGGACAAAAACTTGGTTCATCGGCCCCTCTGCTAAAGACCATTACGGGCAGATCATGTTACTTGAAGATAAAAAATATGGAAAGAGTGCTTTCCCTGTTATCATGAAGATTAAAGGGCTTAATGGCATCATCGAACCACGCTTCTTCGCTGATTCTAGAAAATGGATGTGCACAAATATTTTTAGTATCCCAATATCTAAACTTTCTAAGGTTGACGTGAAATTTAACGTGGAAAGTGAGCGAAGTTTTACTGTAACAAAGGACGGAAGTAAAATGAATGTATACCAAGAAGGCAAGAAACTTGACGGAGTTGATACAGCAATGATTTTTCGCTACTTAAATAATTATGAAAAAATTCACTTTGAGAAGCCGAATTATGAACTGAATAATAGGCAGATTGATAGTGTAAAGACAACTCAACCATTTTGTATATTGACTGTTAAAGAAACTTCTGGGAAAACTACTCGTTTGCGGTGCTTCAGGATTAAACAAAAAGAAGTCTCATCACAAGGTGTCGTTGAATATGCAGACAATGATCATGACCGTTTCTGGTGCCAATTACCAAGTGGTGAATTGGTCAAATGTCAATACTTTGTATTCAACCCTCTATTCTTAGGTCACATCTATTTCCCGATGAACATTTCAATGCTCGAGACTGCTGACGGAATCCCTGATTAGAAGCTAACAATTTGTTGATAACTCGTGGATAACAGAGCCTTTTAGAGCGGTTTATATTGCCTCGAAATTGATAGCTTTGAGGTACAAATACCTAGAACTGAAATGAATTTTGTAATCTCAAGTGCTTCATTGTTAAAGCACCTCCAAGGAATATCAGGTGTGCTAAGCACTAGCAACACATTGCCAATATTGGATAACTTTCTTTTTGAAATCAATGATGGTCGTCTGACTGTCTCTGCTTCAGATTTAGAAACAACAATGCGTACTTCAATGAATATTGAAGCAAAGGAAGAAGGCAAAATTGCCATCCCAGCAAAATTATTACTAGATGTTTTGAAAAATCTTCCGGACCAGCCTTGCACATTTACTGTTAGCATGGATAATTTTTCAGTGGAAATTGCATATGATAATGGTAAATCGAAAATGGTAGGATACAATGGGGATGATTTCCCTCGTACACCTGCTTTAGAAAACGGAAGTTCAATTCGTATCTCAGGAAGTATTTTAAGTAATGCTATCAATAAAACACTTTTTGCAACTGGTGTAGATGATTTGAGACCAGTGATGAGTGGTGTATTCTGTCAGTTTTCGCCTGAAAGCATCACTTTTGTTGCTACTGACGCACACAAATTAGTTCGTTATACACGCACAGATTCTCAAGCGTCAGGAAGCTCAGCATTCATTCTTCCAAAAAAACCTTTAAACTTATTAAAGTCTAATTTATCTGGTGATGAGGAGGTTGAATTAGAATATAATGACTCAAATGCCGTCTTTTCTTTCAATGACATTGTTTTGATTTGTCGGTTAATTGATGGGAAATACCCTAACTACGAAGCCGTTATCCCAAAAGAGAACCCTAATGTTTTGACTATTGATAGAGTTCAATTTCTTAGTTCTATCAAACGTGTTTCAATCTTCGCTAATAAAACAACACACCAGATTAAGTTAAAACTTGCTGGGTCTGAGCTTTCATTATCCGCTGAAGACATTGATTTTTCAAATGAAGCGAATGAGCGATTAACTTGTAATTACAATGGTGAAGATTTAGAGATTGGATTCAATTCACGTTTCTTAATGGAAATGCTAAACAATCTTGATACAACTGAAGTACGTTTAGAAATGAGCGAACCAAGTCGAGCAGGGCTATTAATGCCATCGGAAGCTGCAGAAGATGAGGACATTCTCATGTTAGTAATGCCGGTAATGCTAAATAGATAAGCAGCATCAGACATATTTATTTTAGTCCACTCTATTGAGTGGGCTTTTTTTTTCAACCTACTTAGATTTTTTTCTTTTTCCAGCCTCTAAAGTAGAGAGCATCAATAAAGAATAATACCTTCATCGAAAGACTATTAATTTGAGGTTGGTCAAATAATGTATTAAATGTTTCGAAATAGTTGACGTCCAAGCTACTCTTCGAGTTGAATATATTGTTCTTATACACAATTCTCAATTCACTCCCTGGTAAAAATACCCAGCGATAATTAATATCTACTGTAAAGGCGTTATAACTCGTGTTATGAGACGAAGAACCATTATCCTCCAAAGGGTGGTAGTTTGTAGGAACCATTTCACCTTCATCCAACAATTGCAAGAAATCATCATATTCTACTTCTTGCCAATAGTGCCTCAAACGTATATCTACCCCCATTCTCTTCGTGAAAATAAATTCCGTCATAAGTGTATTTTCTACAACTACTCTATCTCGAATTCCAAGAGTGATATGATCATAATTTTCATCCAAATTTGATACGTATCCATAGTCATCCACGAAGAAGTCAACATTACTACTCAGAATAATATTCATTCTATCTGAGACTCGAACCCTTGGACTTAAGGTAACACCCAAAGCTTTCTGCGATGTGCCGAAATACTGTCTCATCCAAAAAGTGCCATCTAATGCAAATATCTTACTATAATCTGAAGTAAAGAACCAGCTGGCATATGCACTTGGCAAATACTTTACTTCTTTCCCAAATTTACGTGATTCAAAATGATTAATAACGCCAAAGGGATTAACACTAGCGCTCAATCGCGTATATAACTGCTTCTTATGTAACCCTCCAATATTACCCGAAATGGAAAGGTAATTATATAATTGAGGCTTGTAAAGCTCCTCATAATAGACTGATAAACTCGCTGACTTTCTATAAAAGTGCTTACCCGGTTTGTATTGGTTCCAACTACCAGATAGGTTGTAGGACCTAGAATTGTTGTTATACAAGAAACCCAAATCATTTGGGTCATATGTATTACTCTTCTCGCCATAAGAAAAACTGTATTGCCACACCCCCGCAACTTTACCAACAGATGCATCTGTCGAATGTCCAAAAGTAGAAACACCGTCTTCATAAATACTTGAAAGCTTACCACTCGCGGTCACTCGATACTTTCCATTAGGAGTATACATACTTGCTGTCCCTAACGTAACATTTGCATCACGCGCAGATCCTTCGCGAAATACGTTCGTATTGACTAATGACACCGTACTGTTATTCTTTAAATTTTGTGAAAGAACGAACACATTGTAATTTGTAAGTGGATTTGTAATAACCTTTCGCTTATTCCCCATTGAATCGACGATAGTTGCAAATGCTCTACCCTCCACTGTATTAAAAACACCAATACCAAGGCCTTTCTTTGTTCTTCCGGAAACTTTTGTTCCATTGATCATCGGTGCAAGTGCTTGATTTGACTTTACCTCTTCTCCCAACGAATCATCAAGATCATTGTAAGGCTTATTATAGCCAAATGGTTTTGCCGCAATTCTTCTTGAATAAAATACTCCTCCAATTCTAAACAAATCGGTTGCTTCTAAGAAAAAGGGTCTGTTTTCATCAAATTGCACTTCAAAAGGTCCTAGATTAAGTATTTGCTTGTCAGACATTGTCTGTCCGAAATCAGGAATTAAAGCCATATCCAATGTAAAAGCATCATTCAAACCAAACTTCAAATCCATCCCACCAGCAAGGCGATGCTTCCATTTTTCAATACCCGTTTCATCATCATATGAATTCTCTAGATAACCAGTCCCATAAGGTGTAAATGACAGTCGTAGAGGTGATTTTATATTTTCAATTCCAATAATTCTCCCGCTTTGTGTAATTTCACCAAATACTTGGGGATCAATAGGATTCCACGTTGATGTCTCCCTTCTTCTTCGTACATTTCTCCATAAGTTGATATTCCAATCTTGAACTTTTTTATTCGGGAATCGAATCGCTGAATATGGGATTTTCATTTCGAATGACCATCCAAAATCAGTTCGCACAGCAGCACTTCTCCAAACAGCATTCCATGAAAAATCAGAACTGTTAACTCCCTCCAACGCATCTAGCTCCACTCCGGCCGAGGTGATCATAAAACTAAAAGCATTCACATTGTTCCCGTAGGTATCTATGGAGACTCCGAACCAATCTGCATTTCCCTCATCATCTCTCGGCGATAAACTATAACTCACTGAATCGGGAAAAGGATCGTACAACTCTCCTCCGATGTAAATAGCATTGTTATCATAAATCAAACGAATCCTAGAATCAAATTCAGATTTACCACCAAACACAGGGGACATTACTGTAAAATCAGAAGCTATTTCAGCATCTTCCCAAGCTTTCTCATCCAAAACACCGTCAATAATTGGAATCGTTTCTGTAGCCTGGATACGATACTGTCTTTGGGCACGAACAATTGATCCTAAACTAGTTAAGGCTATAAAGATAAGTATATAGGCTTTTATATTAGCGTGCATAAACAAAACAGACCGGCTAAAGTAAGAAATCACATCCTATACACCAGAATTTTGAATACGCTTTTAAAGATTTTGGCCATCAAATCAAAGATTAATGACTAGTTAGATCACTTACTAAGGATGAACGCTCCATTTCTCAAATTATAGCTATCTGAAGCCCCTTCCAAGTATGGCATATCGATGACTCGTTTAATTTTTGAATCTGACTTTTTGTACCCAGTCCTTACGAACAACTCAAATCCTGAATTCACAATCTCAACACCTCCATTTTTCATTTCAAAAACAATCTTCTGCCCCTCAGATTTAATAGTCGTCTTGCCATTTTTTAGTTCCACATAATTAACTGTCCCAGGGTTGACCTTCTGATAAGCTTCCATTAGATACTTGTGTTTTTCGCTTTCATCTCGGTCTGCTGCGTGAATGCAAACTATTTGATTTTTCATTTTCACAGCCGCTGTAAATTGATTTGAATTAAACACAACCAATTCTTCCTTATTATAGTTCACAAATCGTTCAAATTGAATGTATGTAAACACAACGAATAAACATGCAATTATTGAAAAACGTAAAATTCTTTCTAAATCAAAAAACAACAAAAGGAAAAGCCCCAAATAAGTGACAAGCAGAACACCTTCAGTCAACTGAAAACCATATGCAACTGCACCAGGAAGAGATTCAATAAACTCAATGACATCTAATAGAATCATTAAAAGGAAGCCAAGAATCACACCTAGTAAATGTCCTAAAAACCCCACTTTATTAAACAGGAAAAGGAAAAGCCCTAAGCCTAAAATGATCCCAGCAAAAACCATAACGAATAAATTACTTAAAGCGAAATAGTTAGGGAATTGATGGAAATAATACAAGGTCAAAGGAACCGTTACAAGTTGAGCTGAAATACCTATAGCGGTGCCCTCCCAAGCCTTCAGTAACCACTTATTACTAATTTGAAAAATGTTAGAAACAGGCTTATAAAGCAATAGAATTCCGATCATAGCTAAGTAGGATAGTTGAAATCCTATATTATAGATCAAAAGTGGATTAATAAGTAAAAGAACAAAAGCAGTAAAGAATAAAATATTCAATGTATCCGTCTGTCTTGAAAGAATTTGTCCTAAAACGAGCATCGAAAACATGAAACTGGCGCGTAAAACAGATGGTGAAAATCCAGTTATCCCAGCATAAAACCAAATCAACAAAACTGAGAATAGCAATGCATTTCGTCGTGAAATGTACTTTGGAAACTGCCTAAATATAAAGATGAAAATATACAGAATAATCCCTACGTGTAGTCCTGAAACAGCAAGAACATGCATCGCACCAGCATTACTAAAACTGTCTCTATTTTCCTTTGACAACAAACTCTTATCCCCAAGAATTAATGCTCGTGCAATTGACAAGTTTGAGCCCTCAAGGTGCATTGTCAAAATATCAGACAGTGATTCTTGTACTGACTCAAACCAACCCGCGACAATTCCAATTGAATTGTGAGAGACCAATCTAATGTCGGAAGAAGACACAAATCCAATCCGATTAATATTTTGATTCTTCCAATAAACCTCACTATCAAACTCTCCAGGGTTGTTTTTATTTCTTATCCGTTTCAATTCTGAATGCACCATTAAAACATCTCCCGTGACAATATTGTCTGCATTCAGAATTAGCAAGACTCGTTCATTCAGATCAACTACCTCTCCTTCATTAATAGCTTTTTGTATTGAGCAAATGCTTTTATGCCAATCTCCTTTCCCTTCAGACATTTCATCAACCTGAACCAAATAAGAAGTGATCTTGGAGCGCCCATCCAAGTTGGCAAAATTTTGACGCTTTGAATTAATAGTAAAGGCACCAAGCAGCACGATCAAAAAGAAAAGCACAACAGTTAGTACTTTTTTATTGAAATTGATTAGCTGTAAAACGATTGACGATAAAATCCCAATTAACACACCCCAAATAAGAAGTTCACCTTCAAACTGAATTGCATCCTCAGCAATAATACCCAAACACAATACCGGAGCAATAATTAGGAATGGGTGATTATGAAAATTCATAATACATTATTTATTCAGTCGTTTTACAAGAGGTTAATTCCATGCAATCAAAAGTAGTGGCACTCCAAAATATACAGAAAATTCAAAATATCAGCACATTAATTCATCAGATTTAATACATTCCCTCTCTTTTTAACTACTTTTATTCGTACCTAAAAACAGATAAAATCATTGATTATGACACGTAGAATCACAAAAACTTCAATCGTACTAATATCCATACTATTTCTAGGGGTATTTAACGCTAATTCGCAGACAATAGACTCCCCAAAAGCTTCGTTAAGTTTAAGCATCATACAAAACTCTGGAACCAATGGTAGTGGTATTACTTATGATTCTAAAAGAGGTTTGTATTATGTGGTAATAGCTGGAAACAAGTCATTCCCAATGGAAGTATTTAATAGTAAGGGTGATAACGTTTTTAAAACGAATGCGGGAAGTGATATGCGAGGCATCTGGTGGAACAAGAAAACAAAATCAATTGAAGGCAACTGCTACGGAGATGGCGGGATTGTATCAATGAAACTCGATGAAAATGCACACCCTAGTTTAGGAAATACCACTATTTTCGATGGTAACCACCAACCTGATGGTAACTCATGTGGAGCTTTTGACGGAAAGAAAAATATCTATTATTTCGACGGTGCAGGAATTCATGTCTATAGTCGTAAAACAGGCGAATTAGTCTCTCAAATCAATCTACAAATATCGAATGAGCAGCAGGAAAACCTCAACTACACATCAGTAATTTATACTGGTAAAAAGAAAATGGAAATTGGTCTTTTAGATTTTGTCAATAAAAAAGTTTACTTGTTCAATAAAAAAGATGGCAACTTAACGGCTACTATCAACCTTCCTTCATCTGCAAAAACTCACGAGTCATTTAGATTTGGATATGCAAACAACTACGTATTCATCTATGGAACTGATGATAGAACTTGGGTAGGATATCGAATATTTGAATAGATTTCACAATTACAACTATAAACAATAAGCACCGATGAATAATAGTCATCGGTGCTTTTTTTAGATACACCCCACCCATTAAAATCCTTACAACGACTTTCTCCAAGAAATCATCAAACCTAATTCTTAATTATCGATTGCAATACAAAGCGAAAACACTCTTTGCCGAATGATATGAATCACTATCTTTGTATTCGCCTGAAAGTAGTCAGGCACTAATTTTAGCGTAAATCAAATGATAAACATTACACTACCAGATGGTACAGTAAAGCAAGTTGAGAATGGAACTTCAGCAATGGATATTGCAAAAGGGATTTCTGAAGGACTTGCCCGAAATGTACTTGCTGCCGACGTCAATAATGAAATTATTGACGCTAATCGTCCGATTAATATTGACGCAAGCTTGCGTTTGTTAACCTGGAACGACACAGATGGTAAGTCAACCATGTGGCACTCATCTGCGCATTTGATGGCCGAAGCTATTGAATTTTATTACCCTGGAGTAAAGCTTGCTATTGGTCCACCAATAAAGAATGGATTCTACTACGATGTAGATTTCATGGATTACGACATTCACGAAGACGACTTGGTGAAGATCGAACAAAAAATGAAGGAATTAGCAAAGCAAAAGAATACTTATGATCGTAAAGAAATGTCCAAAGCAGATGCGATTGAATATTTCAAAGAGAAGGATGATGAGTATAAGCTTGAATTACTAGATGGACTTGAAGATGGAACAATCACCTTCTACACTCAAGGAAATTTTACTGATTTATGCCGTGGGCCACATATTCCCCATACAGGATTCATTAAAGCCATAAAGCTTACTTCTATAGCTGGAGCATATTGGCGTGGTGATGAGACTAGAAAACAATTAACTCGTATTTATGGAGTTACTTTTCCAAAGAATTCAGAACTCACTGAATATTTAGAAAAGCTTGAACTTGCAAAAGCTCGTGATCACAGAAAGTTGGGTAAAGAATTGGATTTATTTGCATTTTCTCAACGTGTTGGTCAAGGTTTGCCATTATGGCTACCTAAAGGAGCTGCACTTAGAGAACGCTTAGAAAACTTCTTAAAGAAGGCACAAAAAGCGGGTGGATATGATCAAGTAATCACACCACATATTGGGAGCAAGGAATTGTATGTTTGCTCTGGTCACTATGCAAAATATGGTAAAGATTCTTTTCAACCAATTAATACACCAGATGAGAATGAGGAGTTTCTTCTGAAGCCAATGAATTGCCCACATCATTGTGAAATTTTTAAAACAAGACCACGATCATACAAAGACTTACCTATTCGATTCGCTGAATTCGGAACTGTATACCGATACGAACAATCAGGTGAGCTACATGGACTTACAAGGGTCCGTGGATTCACGCAAGATGACGCACATATTTTTTGCACAGCAGACCAAGTAAAAAACGAGTTTGTTAAAGTAATTGACTTGGTACTCTACATTTTTAAGACACTTAAGTTTGAAACTTTTAAGGCACAAATATCATTGAGAGACCCAGAGGACTCTGAGAAGTATATTGGATCTGATGAAAACTGGGAAAAGGCTGAGCGTGCAATTATTGAAGCTACAGCAGAACGTGACTTAAAAACTGTTATTGAATATGGTGAAGCAGCATTCTACGGTCCTAAATTGGATTTTATGGTGGAAGACGCTTTAGGCCGTGAATGGCAATTAGGCACTATTCAAGTAGATTATAACCTTCCAGAACGTTTCGAACTTGAATACACAGGTTCTGATAATCAAAAACATAGACCGGTGATGATCCACCGTGCTCCTTTTGGATCTATGGAACGTTTTGTTGCGGTTCTATTGGAACATTGTGCGGGAGATTTTCCTCTTTGGCTAACAACGGATCAAATAGCAATTTTGCCAATTAGTGACAATTACAATGAATACGCAGAAAACCTTTTGCAATTGCTAAATAATTACGATATTCGCGGATTCGTTGACGATCGTAACGAAAAGATAGGTAAGAAAATACGTGAATCGGAACTTAACAAAATCCCATTTATGTTGATTATAGGAGAACAGGAAGCTACTAACAACCAGTTATCCGTAAGACAACGTGGCGAAGGAGACAAAGGAGTGATGAGCGTAGAAGAATTTGCCAAACTTGTTAATGCGATGATCGAGGACGAGTTAGCTTTAAATGATTAAATACTGAATGAGAAGACCGAACAACAGAAGAAAATTTGTAAAAAGAGAAGAGACTGCAAAGCATAGAATCAACGAAAAGATTTTTGCGCGTCAAATTCGTCTCGTACAAGAAGGTACTGAGCCAGTCGTTATGGCTACATCTGAAGCACTTAAAAAGGCTGAAGAAGCAGGTCTCGATTTAGTAGAAATTTCACCGAAAGCTGACCCGCCGGTTTGTAAAGTTTTAGATTATAAAAAATTCTTATACAACCAAAAGAAGAAAGATAAGGAACTAAAAGCGAAGCAGAGTAAAGTTGTTTTGAAAGAAATCAGATTTGGGCCCAATACGGACGACCATGATTTCGATTTCAAACTTGCTCATGCTAAAAAGTTTCTTCAAGAAGGAAATAAAGTTAAAGCGTACGTATTCTTTAGAGGTCGTACGATTGTCTTTAAAGACCGAGGAGAGATCTTATTATTGAGATTAGCGCAAGAATTAGCCGAGTATGGGGTAATTGAGCAGATGCCAAAATTGGAAGGGAAACGAATGATCATGATGATCAACCCTAAAAAGAAATAAAATTAAGAGAATGATGAGTGCATCATTCCAAAAGAAGCTATATAGAGGTAACTTAAAATTGAAGAGAGATGCCAAAAATGAAAACTAAATCTAGTGCTAAGAAGAGATTCAAGGTTACTGGAAGCGGTAAAATTAAAAGAAAGCATGCTTTTAAAAGTCACATCTTAACTAAGAAGACTAAAAAGCAGAAGCGTAACTTGACGCAAGCAGGATTGGTTCACAAAGCCGACGAAGCAAACATCAAGCAACAGTTGTGCATGAAATAGTCATCGCACAGGTTTATTATTAAGTTAACCCAGTAACGAGTAACCAAGCCATCTGAAATAGTGATGCACTCTTTATTAAAAAACGAAAAATTATGCCAAGATCGGTAAATCACGTAGCTTCTAAAGCCCGTCGAAAGAAGGTGATGAAGCACGCCAAAGGTTACTTTGGAAGAAGAAAAAATGTTTGGACAGTAGCAAAGAACGCCGTTGAAAAAGGGTGGTTGTATGCATATTCCGGACGAAAGCAAAAAAAGAGAAACTTCCGTTCATTATGGATCACGCGTATTAACGCTGGTGCACGTCAGTACGGAATGAGTTATTCTCAATTCATGGGACTTGTTAACAAGAGTGACATGGAGCTTAACCGTAAGGTTCTTGCGGATTTAGCAATGAATCACCCAGACGCTTTTAAAGCAGTCGTTGACGCAGTCAAAAAGTAAATCACACATTTCTATATAGCAAAACGCCCATCAAAAGATGGGCGTTTTTTTTGAATAGACTCTTTAAATGTATAAGACTTTCTAAAACTACTAAATGACACTCTCCGACTATTCAATTATTATTCGTTGAGTAAAACCTCCTCTACCCGATGTTACTCTTAAAAGATAAACGCCAGGATTTACATTCGTTACAACTGCAGTAACATGTCCACTTAAATTGGCTTCAGCAAGAACCACTCTACCTGACATGTCAATCATTGTCAAGGTCACATCTTCCAAAGATTCTCCGAAATCAACAACAAAGCTTCCGTTAGATGGATTTGGATAAACAAGTGATGAAGTTAAAGATAGGTCATCAATACCTACATTTGAAGCAAAACAATCCGTCGTCATGACATTATCATAATACTCTTGAACATCATCAGTGACCTGATATAATTCTTCCACACTTTGTAAATTATCCGTTCCTTGTCCATATACAACTGCAAAAGTCATTACATACTCTTCAAATGGATCTAGCTGAGGTTTTTCAATTGACATTAACATGCGACGATCACCAGGAATACTTGACGGAAACCCGAGAGAATTTACTTCTGACCATTGACTCAAATCATTCGGGTCTCCTGGAAACATGAAAGTTGTTGTTTGACCATTATTATCAAGTAAATCTGACCCGTTTATTGCCTTTCCTTTCATTAGATGATAATAATCTACCGCAGTATTAGGAGAAGCAGCACTACCATTTGAATAATAACCAATTGAATTCACCTCATGACTTAAACAAACAACCCCTATCGCAGGCGGAAGAGAATCATAGCCTAAATTTCCATTTGATGATTCATCATAACTATCACCATTATAGGTAAACATAAGGTTTCGTGTCGAATCACAACCAGCAAAATCATCAGTCGCACCTCCCAAATCGCCATCAGCAAAAAATGACGTTGAGTAATCGAACAAGGTATTAGTGCTTCTATTTATCACTTTAGCATCAATAAATGTAACATCGTTCAATTCTGTTACAGAACTAAATTGATAAAGCATATAATGTATCTCCAATCCAATTAAGTCTCCCTGAGAAGAGTGTGGGAAATATTTATCATTTATTATGGTATATACTGCCTTATCACCCTTAATACATGGGTAATCTCCATTTTGAGGATTATAAATATCATCATTATCCACATCAACAAATGGAGCCAAATTATATGCTTGTGAATTCGACACATCCCCATGAGCAGGCCATTCTAATATGTCATTTGGGATTACATATCCAGAATTTTGATAATTCAAAATGTGATTCAAAATTTCATCTTTTGACACAGTCCATATAGTTTGAGACATAGCCGTTGGAGCTGGAATTGCAGCCCCTATTGATAATACTCCTGGTTGAAAGTCACGCGCGGGAAAGTACTGTTGCGCAGCTAATTTGTATTGTCCATTAATATCTTGTCCACCAAACCACATAGAGGCAGAAAAAAGACTGTTCTTTCCGCTTCCAGCCGGAATCTCGTATCCTGCTGTACTTGTTCCTAAGTGACTAAATAGATAACCGATATCGGTGATTTCTGCTGCGCTATTATTTTCGTCTAGTGAAGTACTTGCATATTGAGCGAAAGCACTTAAACTCCATATAGAAGCTATAATTGATAGTGTAGTTGTTCTTGTCATAGTGTAGATTTTTAACTAAAGTAGCTCATTATACATACTTTAATCTCAAATTAAAACGAAGTTCAATAGCTAATCTACCATTCAAATTTTAGTGTAACTCCAGATAATAAGTCAATCTTAATAGATAAATCACTTGACACCCCCTTTCACATGATTTCGAGTATAATTTTTTCTACATTTCAAAAAGGTAGAACAACTTACTACTCGTATTCAGCCTTGAGTTCCCAATGGAAAGAAGTATCATTATCTTCCATTTGCCCTTCATCTTGCCATCCCGCGTACACCTCTATTGAGCCGTCCTCAGACTTCAAAGCATAGAAATAATCACCTGCACCTGCCCACCAGCCGCCACAAGCTGAAAGAGCCTTTGAAGGAATGTCGAAAGTATGATAGGCATCCTTTGCTATTGTCTCGCAGGCTTGACAATCTGAAATTTTTTCACGAGCTCCGTCAATAACTACATACACTTCACTTCGCGGATTCTCCCATTGATCCACTCCAAGAAAAACACATTCAACCACCACTGAACGAACATTAGAAGATTCTAAAGTTTTCGGACTGCACGCGAAAAGGATAAAGATGAATATGAAACTTAATACTCTCATTGGTCTAATATACGAAACGATTGCTTCACACATTCCTTTCATTTTTTTTGTTGTAGCAATTGATTAATTCTACATTTATACCAAAGCAAAAGCCATGAAAAAAATTATTGCTTCTATTTCGGGCGCTATCATTCTCTTGATTATCTCTTCCTGTACTAAAGACAAAACACAAAATAGTTCTATTGCTCTTCTGAAGATAGACTATACTACAAATATTTTTGAGGGTGGTGTGGTATTTCAATATCCGATAGCTACAACTGCTTCCGACAGCCTGCCAATAAATGTAACTTATGTTGATCCAGGTGATTTCGGTGGTCTCACTTGTACTTACTCACCTACTGGTGATATTATTTTTGACGGGTCCATTATCTGGTCTGGCACCGGAAACATCAACTTTCCAACTCAATTTAATTCTCCTAGCACATTTCCACAAAGCCCTCCAATTCCGGTTCCTGATACTAATGAATTTCAAATTCTACACTATCTGAGTAATGAGGCAATTGATTACACTTCAATTTGGAACGCTGTTAGTCAACTAGATATAGTAAACGACTATTTGTTAAGCGGAAAGAAAGTTGGACTGTTTCTTTACACCCCAAGTGTTGGAGCTGGAAATCCAGCAGAATATGATTGGTTCATTATTCTAAACAAGTAAAAAAAAAGAGCGCTACCCCATTCAGGATAGCACTCTCTCTTAACCTATTATTTATTGAATTTTCTGAACTCTACTTCTGTTCATCAACTTCTTCGAAGTCAACATCTGTAACTTCATCCTCAGGATTGGCTCCAGCATCTTCACCCGCAGGCCCTTCTGCTCCACCTTCAGCATTTGCAGCATTATACATGTCTTGAGATGCTGCCTGGAAAACTTCATTTAATTTTTCCATAGCTGGCTCTAAGTTATCCATGTTTTTAGCTTCAAACTCTTTCTTCAATTCAGCCAAGGCATCCTCGATTGGTTGCTTCTTATCAGCTGGAATCTTATCACCGTACTCCTTCAATTGACGTTCGGTCTGGAAGATTAATGAATCCGCTTTGTTCACCAACTCTACCTCTTCCTTCTTCTTCTTATCCGCTTCAGCATTCGCTATCGCTTCCGCCTTCATTTTTTCAATTTCCTCATCAGATAATCCTGAAGAAGCTTCGATCTTAATCGACTGCTCTTTTCCAGTTCCTTTATCCTTTGCAGAAATGTTCATAATTCCATTTGCATCAATATCGAATGTTACTTCAACTTGAGGAACTCCTCTTGGTGCTGGCGGAATATCTGTCAATTGAAATCTTCCTAATGGTTTATTATCAGAAGCCATTGAGCGCTCTCCTTGAAGAACATTAATATCTACAGAAGGCTGATTATCTGACGCTGTCGAGAACACTTCACTTTTCTTTGTTGGAATTGTTGTGTTTGCTTCAATCAGCTTTGTAAATACTCCACCCATTGTTTCGATCCCTAATGATAATGGAATAACATCTAACAAAAGAACATCTTTAACTTCTCCTGTTAATACTCCACCTTGAATTGCAGCTCCAATAGCTACCACCTCATCTGGATTGACTCCTTTTGAAGCTTCCTTTCCGAAGAAATTCTTAACCGCATCCTGAATTACAGGAATTCTTGTAGAACCTCCTACCAAAATCACCTCATCAATATCTCCTGTTGACAACCCTGCATTTTTCAATGCTGAACGACAAGGAGCGATAGTTCTTTCAACGATACTAGAAATCAATTGCTCAAATTTCGAACGTTGCAATGTTCTAACCAAGTGCTTTGGCACACCATCTACTGGCATAATATATGGCAAGTTGATTTCCGTTGAGGTAGTTGAAGACAATTCTATCTTCGCCTTTTCAGCAGCTTCTTTCAAACGTTGTAATGCCATTGGATCTTTCGTCAAATCCAACCCTTCATCCTTTTTGAACTCTGCAGCCAACCACTCGATAATCGCTTGATCAACATCATCACCACCTAAGTGTGTATCCCCGTCTGTGGACAATACTTCAAATACTCCATCTCCTAATTCAAGGATAGAAACATCATGTGTACCACCACCAAAATCGAAGACAACGATTTTTTGGTCAATTCCCTTCTTATCTAATCCGTATGCCAACGCAGCCGCAGTTGGCTCATTGATTATACGCTTAATCGTTAATCCCGCGATCTCACCAGCTTCTTTTGTTGCTTGACGCTGAGAATCATTGAAGTATGCTGGTACAGTTACAACTGCTTCAGAAACTTCATGTCCAAGATAATCTTCTGCTGTCTTCTTCATTTTCTGAAGAATAATAGCAGAAAGCTCCTGCGGAGTATACTGACGATCGTCAATTTGAACACGTGGAGTATTATTATCTCCTTTAACTACTTTGTAAGGTACTCTATCAATTTCCATTTTACAATCATCGTAAGACGATCCCATAAAACGTTTGATTGAGTAAATTGTCTTTGTAGGGTTAGTAATCGCCTGACGTTTTGCCGGATCACCAACTTTACGCTCTCCTCCTTCAACAAATGCTACAATAGAAGGCGTAGTTCTTTTTCCTTCAGAATTAGCAATAACTACTGGCTCGCTTCCTTCCATAACGGAAACACATGAGTTCGTAGTTCCTAAATCTATTCCTATTATTTTTCCCATGACTGTTCTTTTCTTTATTTTTCACTTTTTGAACTAAACACCCTTAGTCAATGATTATGCCATGGCATTTTTCGCCATTTTTCCTGACAATATTGTCATTTAGAGTATAGTTTTAGTAAAAATAAATGTCGATTTGACAGACATTATGTCAGTAGGAGTTGAAATTATGGATCAAATTAATCTCGGAACAATAATTTAATCCATTGCTTTATGAGAATTCTCACTCATCTCAAGAAGCTGTTCGTATTGTTCCGGCGTAAGGTCAGAATGATAATACCCTATAGGATTCACCTTCGCTCCATTCTTTATGACTTCATAGTGCAAATGCGGGCCGGTCGACTTACCAGTAGAACCAATCAATCCAATCAACTCGCCTCTTTTTATCTTCTGACCTTGTCTCACTTTGAAAGCACTCAAGTGAGCGTATAGTGTTTTGTATCCGAAACCGTGATTGATAACAATATTTTTACCGTATCCCCAACGTTTGTTCTCTACCAATTCAACCACACCATCACCCGTTGCATAAACATCTGTACCTCTATCTGCTGTAAAATCCATCCCCGTATGCATCTGTCTTGTTTTATAGATTGGATCTATGCGATAACCAAAACCGGAAACCGTTTTCTTTAGTTCAGTATTCCTAACCGGTTGAATCGCAGGAATACAAGCAAGCATTTTCTCTTTGTCTTTAGCGAGCTCTAAAAGTTCTCGAAACGAAATACTCTGCGCATTTAAACGACGTTCTAACTTATCCATTTCGACCGAAGCTTGGATCAGAAGTTCTGAATTTGTCATTTTCGATAAGTAATCGTACTTCTCACTTCCCCCCGTCCCCATTTGACGAAGTTCATCTGGAAACTCTTCCGCCGATAAGGCCACTCGATATAAATCCTCATCCCTACCTTGAATATCATTCAGCACTTCGTTGTACAACTTAATATCCTCCATCAAGCGCTCAACTTCCTTTTTATCGTTCTGAAGCTCAATCAACAACTCTCTTTCTTTGGGCGAATCTATTCTTCGCGTGAAAAAGAAGGCTAAAACCAATCCAAACACAATACTAGGTGCCATCAATAACAACACTCGCAGCACTCGTTTCCATGTTCCCGTCTTTACTTCTTGATACGAAAGCGTCTCTGGGTTATATTTATACTGTTGCTTTGCCACGAAGCAAATGTAGCTAGAATTCGTGCATTGCAATGTTAAGATTCGCTAAATGTCATA
>NODE-57-length-37366-cov-5.88333_pt1 | contig 37366 bp, 26 predicted proteins | sample MGYA00139097_ERZ477577 | MGnify/ENA metagenome assembly ERZ477577
ATGTATTTAAAATATTTGCAGTGTCGCGAACTTCTATAAGGCATTCCTTTAGGTAGTTAATGTCCTCTTGGTTCACATATGCCTGAGTTGAAAGTCGTATGTACACTTGACCATTCAATTTGAAAACGGGGATTTCTATTTTGTATTTGTCGTATAGAATTGATTTTAATTTTTGAGGGTCATCTATAGGGACTGGTATACTGCATATTTGACCAAGAAAATCACTATTCACTGGACATACTGGTTGAGTACCGAATATATTACAGAGGTCTTGATAGTTGTCAAGAATTAATTGTTTAGCCCTTGCTGAAACTTGTTTCCAGTTGTAATCGTCTAAGAACTTAATGGCTGTTGGAATAGTGAGGAATGCTGAGTAATCACGTGTTCCTTGAAGCTGATGATAGTCAAGAAATTTAGATTTTCCAGGCATATCAGCATCAAATCCCCAGCTAATAATTACTGGGTCGAAGTCATTTTGAATTTCCTTCCTCGCAAACAAGAAAGAACATCCTTTCGGGGTCAACATCCATTTGTGACAAGCGCCAGTGTATATGTCAGCTTTTAACGAGGTTAGGTTTAATGGTATATGGCCAGGCACATGTGCACCATCTACAATAGTTAGTAACCCTAATTCTTTTGCACGTTTGCAAATTTCAGCCACTGGAAATATGGTGGCGGACATACTTGTGATTTGGCTTATGAAAATTACCTTTGTATTCTTGGAATACCCTTTCCAGAAAGACTCTATAAACTCCTCTTTAGAATGAAGTGGAATTGGAATTTCTTGGCGAATATATTTAGCGCCTACTTTATTACAATAGTATTTCCAAGTGCGATCAAGTGCTCCGTATTCATGATTCGTTGAAAGAATTTCATCACCAGCGTTTAAATTGAGACTTTTAGCAATGATGTTAATTGCGTATGTAGGGTTGGTCGTCAGAATCAAATCATCGGGATCACAATTTATGTATTTACCGAGAGTTTCTTTCGATCGCTGCAATTGAATATTACCTTTATTCACAAAAAAGTCCACTGGATTTCTTTCTAATTCTAATTGCCAATATTGGTAATTTTCAAATATTGGCTTAGGACACGCCCCAAATGAACCATGATTTAAATGGCGGTATTCATTACTTAGTAAAAATAGATTTTTCAAATTGTTCATTATTTCCAAATTACAAATTCCAGAATAATTAAGGCGCAAAAAAAATGGAAGAATCATTTGACTCTTCCATTTATTCTTTTGTTGCTGAATTATCTATTTCTTCTCTTTCGTCAAAGCTTCATTCATTTCAAAATCAAATGTGATAGTGTCTAGCAATTCTGCTTTGGTCTCAACGAAAGTATCGTTCCACTGAATAAACATAATAGCAAATTGCATATCTACAATTCGGCCTTCAATATGAAAAACAGCGTTAAATTTCGTTTTTTCTCCTTTCTGAAGAATAACTTGATCAGCCTTACTGTCATCATTAGCATACATTAATTCATCGCCTGTTTTCTTGTGTTTTGCTTTAACAGAAAGGTTCGCAGGATTAATTATTGCAAAGTCATCGCCTGTATATGTTACCTCGAATGCTGCTTTTGCCTCTCTTGTACTCGCATCATATTTCCGAAGATTTACTTTGAAGTTACCAACCGTGAAGCTGTTTTTATTCGCTGGTAATTGAAATTCAGGTGCTTCTGTTATATTTCCATTGGAAGGAATTTGATAGAGGCCACCTAAATCAAATGAAAAGTTTTTCTGACGAAATTGATCACCACCATCCGCCTTAATTGTCTTAGTTTTCTTTTTGCCTGGATCAATAAAATATGGTTTGAGATCTACACTTTTTTCGCCAGCACTATATTTGAAAGCTGACTCCTTTGGAGTGTACAAAAGAAAGTCGCTAGAATTGTTTTCAATGGTTAATGCGAATTTGCTTAAGCTTGCCTCCGCAACAACATTTTTAGCGTTGAAATTGTAGTCACCTTCTTCAATTGGATCTGGGTCAAAATAATATAGACGTTCAAACTCAGTAACGTTCTGCGCAATTAATGCAGATGTTCCAAGCAAAAAAACACTTAATATGGAAAAAGTAATTGATCTTTTCATGATTTTAGTTTTGTTAAAATTAATGATTATTTAAGAATGAGTTTTGCTGGCTATTACAACTTTTGAATAAATACAATACGATTGAGTTCGTCGAAAATTCATCTTTTTTAAGATAAGATGTTGATGAAAAATTTTAGAAAGATTGTAATTCAGGATCATAGATAGTGCTTAACTCTGCACACGAAAAGCAATCATTATGCCAATACTTACTTTAATTTACGAGAGTAATAAAACCGTCCTTGGTCTCTGATGTTCCATTTTTGAATTCTACATCCATATGGTAAAAGTAAGTTCCATCCTGAACAGATTTTCCACTCTGTGACTTTCCATCCCATGGTTGAGAAATGTCGTTGGTTTCAAATACAATATTTCCCCATCGGTTGACGATAACAAGGTAGCCCTTGACATTACAATCTTTACATAAATAGAGTAGATCATTTGAACCATCCTCATTGGGTGTAAAAACATTGGTTGATTGAAAATTGAAAACATCTTCTTCGTCTTCCTCTTCAGTTGGTGGGGGAGGCGATTGTCCCTCACAAGCATCGACTATTTTGCCGATAAAAATATCATTCCCGCCTGAAGAAGTTAAAGTCAGTTCAGCTGTGTCTGTCACCATTGAATTTTTAAAAAATCCAGTGACGTATACATCACAACCATCAACATCAATGGATGCCGCGCGATCATTGAATGGGCCACCGCCTTCGAGTACCCATTGCCATTTACCACTCGAATTGATCATAGCCACAAATAATTGCGTGCTATCCGGGCCTGCGTCAACTTCAATTTCGCCAAATTTCGCCTGCCCTCTATATTGCCCAGCGACAAAAATATTTCCATTATCATTCGCGCAAATACCAATCCCACGATCTCCGCTCTTTTTTGAACCAGCTTTGGTTGCCCAAGCCCAAACCCCGTCTTTATTCATTTTGGAGACAAAAATATCTTTATCTCCTGGAGAACCATAATTGTTCAAATCATCTGTCCCGAACAAAACTTCTGACCGGAATTCACCGGTGACGTACATATGCCCATCGTTTCCGTAAGTTATTTGGTCGGCTCTAGCATCAAGAGAGTCCGCTACTTGTTCAACAAATTGAAAATTTCCATCATTATCATACTTTACCACGAATATGTCTGAAGAGTATATACTCCAAGAATTTACATAGGATGGGAATAAGGTACTCGTTAATGTTGTTGTTCCGAATGTGCTAACCCCTTTGAAGCCACCTACAACATAAACATTATCTTCATCGTCTATCCCAATTCCATTATCTCTACCAAAAGTAAAATGTCCATAGATACCACCGAATGTTTCTACCCATTGCCAAACACCATCATTTGATAGTTTTGCTAAAAAGGCAACAGAATCATTGGGTGCCATTGGTATTTGAATGCCGTCGAAAAAAGCGGTATTCGGCACTACATCGTTGTTTGATAAGAATCCAGTGATAAATAGATTTCCTTGACTATCTGAAACCATATCTTGCCCGTGATCATCATTGTACCATCCTGATCCGGCCTCAACACCAGCATTTTTCATCCAGATTTCATTGCCATAAGTGTCAAGCTTAGTTACGTATATCTGATCAGTATATTGTGACGGGTTATAGACATTTAAGCTTCCCCAAACAAGACCTCCCCAACAAGTACCTGTGACATATACATTACCTTGTGGGTCCAGGCAAAGTCCGAGGCCCCTATCGTCATAATAATTTGTTGCATTTCGGACCCATAGATAGTTTCCTTGAGCATCCATTTTTGCAATAAAGGTCTCTTTACTTTTCTGATATGAGAAGCCTGTATTAAATGGACCAAAATCAGCTTGTTCATTATAGTAACCAGTAAAAAAGATGTTACCTTCATGATCTACTGCAATCGTTGATCCTTTGTCAGACTTCAATCCTCCCGCTTGATTGAGCCAATCCCAAGATTGCGCAGTAGTAAATGTTGCAGTGAGTAGGAAGAATAAAAAAAATGAGCTTTTCAAGGAAGTTAGCATAATTTTGAATGAAGGATAAGGTAATTGTGTATTAATAATACGTAATTTATCTTCCTATGGTTGTCTAAAGAGTTATTATTCATCAATTCAATGAATTGCTATCTTTGTTCTGTGCGCAATTTCAACTACTACATACTTTTAAGCATTACTTTCATGGCAACGAGTGCTTTTTCTCAAAGTCAATTTGAGAAGGATTCTACTGCTGCTTTGCGTTGTTTCAAACTTTTTCAGAAGTTTGAGTATCTAGACACTTTGAAGGCTAGAGCTTATTCCGATTCTTCATTGTATTATGCCAATAAAACGAAAAGCAATGACTTGATGGGCAGAGCTCATCAATTCAAAGGTTGGTATTACCAAGACTGCTCTCAATTTAAGGAAGCAAATAATCAGTTTTACACTTCCTTGGCTTATTTGCGTAAGGCAGGGAGTCGGCAGGGAGTAGCAGATGCATATGGGAACTTAGGGAATTCATATTTGGACATGTATGAGTACAGGAAGAGTCTAAAATACCAACAGTTATCTTTAACCGAGAACGATAAAATAATACAGGATAATCCTGGGCAGGAAGCATTAGATTGGGCGAAGCAAGGGCGTACGTATGCACTCCATAATATCGCGAATATTTATCAAGATTTAGAGTTGTACGAAAAAGCATTGGAATATGAATACAAGAGTATAACGGCTGAATTAGAAGGGGATGATATAATTAGTGTAGCAATTTCTTATAATACCCTTGCTGCTATCCATAAAGCAATGGATCAAAGTGACAGCGCTATATATTATTTCAAGAAGGCGCTTGATATATATGAAGATAACCCTTATTCGATAGGCTTAGCTACTTCTTTACATGGTTATTCAACAATGGAAAAAGCCGATTTGTCGAAGCAAGAAAGGCAGTTCATGTTGCGTGAAGCACTAGGTATTTTTAGAGATATGGGAGCCATTGACTCTGAAATGAAACTACTGATTGATTTGGGGGAGCAACAGTTTGATGATTTATCTACAGATAGCCTTAGTACTCTCCTTGAGGTAGTGAATCGAAGTATTATAGAGAATGATTTTGACTTTCTTGCTGAGCGATACTACCATCTATACGCACGTTATAACTCACGACTCGGAAAATATGATACTGCCTATTTTGCACTTGAGAATTTTTTAGAATTGAAAGCCGCTTCAGATGAGAAGAAACGAGCTCATGATTTGATTGCAAATGATATTAGATTTGAGTTAGAAAATGGTTTCGCCTTAGAGCGACTGAAGCATCAAGAAGATATTAATGTCAAGCAGAATTATATCTATTTAAGTGTAATCGGTTTGTTAATAGTCCTTGTTTCATTGTATTATTTTGTTCAGTCCAATCGTAGGAGTCGACGTGTCAATGCCATACTATCTGATAAAAACAATTTGATTCATGAGCAAAAAGAGATCGTAGACGAAAAAAATCGCTCAATATCTGATTCTATTAATTATGCAAAACGCTTGCAGACAGCTATTCTTCCTACAACAGATTTTGTAAATAACTATATCCCAGATAGTTTTCTTTTATTCAAGCCTAAAGATATTGTCAGTGGTGATTTTCATTGGTTCGAAGTGAGAGAGCAAACTTTGTTCATTGCAGCGGCAGATTGTACTGGGCACGGTGTGCCAGGTGCTATGGTGAGCGTGGTTTGTAGTAATGCATTAAATCAATCAGTTAATGAGTTTGGCTTAAGAAAACCAGGAGAGATTCTTGACAAATCTCGCGAGTTGGTCATTGATAGATTTGCAAAAAGTGATGATCATGTCGCAGACGGCATGGACATTTCGTTATGCGCCATTCAACAAGAAAAGAATAGTATTTTGTTTGCTGGTGCCAATAACCCAATATGGATTCTAAGAAAAAATGAGTTGATTGAAGATTTATCAGCGAAGAATATAATTGCTGGCCCAAATTTTTCTTTGATAGAAATTAAAGGTGATAAGCAGCCCGTGGGTGAGTACGTAAAAATGACTTCGTTTACTAGTGTTGAAATTGAATTAATGCCAGGTGACACCATCTACTTGCTGACTGATGGATTTCCAGATCAATTTGGAGGTGAAAAAGGGAAAAAATTCAAGTATCTTCCTTTGAAGAGGGTTTTTGTTGAGATGGGCGAGTTACCTTTGTCAGAGCAACGGGATCTTTTAGAGAAAACTTTTGATGATTGGAAAGGTGATTTGGAGCAAGTTGACGATGTTTGCGTGATTGGGTTTAGGCTAAACTAATCAACGAGTTGGACTTCGTCATCCAGATGAACTTCTCCTTCGGTAATTATCTTACATGTTACACCTCCTCGCCAATCTTTCGCTAGAACTTTTGTGAGCCCTTGGTATTGTTCATCCATTCGGTTGCATGGTTCAAGTTCTCCAGTTATTTCAAGCAGAAAATTACCAATTTTTAGTTTTTTCCCAGTACTCTCTATTAAATCCACTCCTTCAATGAAAAGATTTGCTCGCCGTGTTGTCCATGGCATTTCCTGATTCATTTCAGAACAAGTCGCCTTCCATGACTCATTTGCTAATACAGTCACTTGGCGGTGGTTTCGTTTTTTACCTCTACTATCGTTTCCTATTCCACTTTCAAAAAGGACGGAAGCATGTTTGCATATTTCCATTACTGCCTTTGTTTTTTCACGAGTTGCAATACCTATTACCTTCCCCATAATACGAAGTTAATGATTCATTTGAATACTGTCCTTCTACTTCTTTCATAAAGAATCAATCTCCATATGTAAGTGGGGTCATGTTATAAGATGTCGATAGGGTTTTCATGATAATCTATATTATACTATTTCCTTAGACAAAAAAAGGCGCTCAATTGAGCGCCTTTTCAAATATTTATAGTTGAAATCACCTTTTTTCAGGCTCAACGAAATTTCTTTCATTTTCTCCTGTGTATATTTGACGAGGACGACCAATTGGCTCTCCGTTTTCAACCATTTCTTTCCATTGTGCGATCCAACCAGGAAGACGACCTATTGCAAACATTACTGTAAACATCTCAGTTGGAATTCCAATTGCCTTATAAATGATTCCTGAGTAGAAATCAACATTTGGATACAAGTTACGCTCTTTGAAATACTCATCTTCCAATGCTACTTTTTCTAATTTCTTAGCTATTTCCAATAATGGATCATCAACGCCTAATTTTTCAAGTACTTCGTCACAGGCTTTTTTAATAATCGTAGCACGTGGATCAAAGTTCTTATAAACACGGTGTCCAAATCCCATCAAGCGGAATGAGTCATTTTTGTCTTTTGCCTTAACCACCCATTTGTCAACATCACCACCATCAGCTGCAATTTTCTCTAACATTTCAATCACCGCTTGGTTAGCTCCACCATGGAGAGGTCCCCAAAGTGCGTTTATTCCTGCAGATATTGATGAATACAAGTTAGCGTGTGATGAACCAACAACACGTACGGTTGATGTCGAACAGTTTTGTTCGTGATCAGCGTGAAGAATTAACAACTTATTTAATGCGGAGACAATAACCGGATCCATTTCATATTCAGCCGTAGGCATTGCATACATCATGTGTAAGAAGTTCTCACAATAGTTGTATTGATTATTTGGATACATGAAAGGATGACGCATTGCATTTTTATAGGACCATGCCGCCAAGGTTGGCAACTTAGCTATTAAACGATGAATGGTCAAATCTTTTGCTTCAGTACCTCTATCTGGATTAAGTGATTCCGGATAGAAAGTAGAAAGTGAGCAAACCATAGACGCGAGGACTCCCATTGGGTGAGCTTTCGCTGGGTAAGCTTCAAAAAATTGCTTCATATCCTCATGAACCAATGTATGGTTGGTAATACTTGTTTCGAAAGAGTTTATTTCTTCCACAGTCGGAAGCTCTCCATAGATCAAAAGGTAAGCAACCTCTAGGAAGCTAGCTTTTTCTGCTAATTGCTCGATTGGATATCCTCTATAGCGTAAAATTCCATTTTCACCATCCAGATAAGTTATAGCACTTTTCGTACTTCCTGTATTCTTGAATCCTGGATCCAAAGTAATGTATCCACCAGTTTCGGCTCTAAGCTTACTAATGTCAATTCCTTTTTCGTTTTCAGACCCTTCAATTACAGGTAGTTCGTATGTAATCCCGCCCAATTCTAATTTCGCAATTTCACTCATTTTTTCCCTTGTCTCTTTATGTATTTTTATTCGGTGGCCTAAGATAATACATCCTTTTTATTCTATCAAGATAGATATGATTTATTTTACTTGATAATTTATAAATTTTCTAAGGTGTATTCGAACATCATCGTAAATAAGTGATTTCGTGTATTTCCGCCATAAATACTATGATTTTTGTTCGGGTAAATAAATAAGTCAAATTGTTTGTTAGCCTTGACTAAAGCATTTACCATCTCCATCGTGTTTTGATAATGAACATTATCGTCTCCAGCACCATGAATTAGAAGATATTTACCTTTAAGAGAATTAACAAAATTTATTGGCGAGTTATCGTCATACCCGCCGCCATTTTCTTCAGGAGTTCGCATGAATCGTTCCGTGTAAATATTATCATAATATCTCCAGTTAGTTACTGGTGCTACCGCGATCCCCATTTTAAAGAGATCGGCTCCTTTTGTCATTGCTAAAGAAGTCATGAATCCACCATAACTCCAGCCCATGATTCCAATGCGCTCGCCATCTACATATTCAAAGTTCTTTAACTCTTGGGCGACTGCCATAAAATCTTCTGTCTCAAGATTTCCAAGTTGGAGATAGGTTGATTTTTTAAATTTTGCACCTCTAAACATGGTGCCCCTAGGGTCAACCGAAACAACAATGTATCCATGTTGAACAAGTAATTGATGATACATATAGTTCATTCCTCCCCATTCATCTGCGACTGTATTCGAACCTGGCCCTCCATATATATTAATATATACAGGATATTTTTTTGTTGGATCGAAGTCGGCTGGTTTAATAATCCAACCATTTAATTCTGTTTCTGCGCCTTTAAAATTGATGAATTCCTTTTTTGGTAATGAATACTCTTTAAGCGTGTTCATTAATTGTGCGTTATTTTCTAGCGTGCTTAATTCTTTTCCTTTATTGTCACACAAAGTGAATACCGGTGGAGTGTTTGCATCAGAATAAGTTTTTACGAAATATTTCATTCCGCTAGAAAAATCTGCATCATTTGATCCAGTAGCTGAACTAATCAGTGTTTTCTTTTTTCCATCCAGCCCAATTTTATAGATGCTTCTGTGGATTGCACCATTTTCTGCGGATGTATAATAAACCGTTTGACTTTTTTCATCAATACCTAGAAACTCGATTACGTCCCAATCTCCAGTTGTAACTTGTTTTGATGATCCGTCAAAAGATAGTTTATATATGTGGTTGTAGCCGTTTGATTCGCTAGTTCTTAATATAGTGCTGCCATCTTCAAGAATCAAGAGGTTATTGTCGATATCTATATATGTTTCTGATGCTTCTTCAAAGAATACTTTAGCGTCAATCTTATCTGGAGTCGGACAAATCAAATGGTACTTTAAATTGTTTTGATAACGATTCATCGTTTGTACAATCAGTTTATTGCTTTTTGCAGACCACTTAAGTCTTGGTATATATTCGTATTCACCTAAGTTGATCTCTTCTATTGCACCTGACTCTATGCCAAACATATGTGCAGTAACGTGTGAGTTGTCTTCACCGGCCTTTGGGTATTTAAACGTGTACAGGTCAGGGTATAGCTCATTGTAATAGATCATATTGAATTCGCGTACATCTGTTTCGTCAAATCGTAAGAAAGCAATGTACTTACTGTCTGGTGACCACTCATACCCTTTGATTATGGCAAATTCTTCTTCATATACCCAATCAGTTGTTCCGTTAATAATTTGATTTCGCTTCCCATCATCGGTGATTTGATTGATCTCTCCTGAGGCAATATCTTTGATATATAAGTTATTCTGAAATATGTAGGATACTTTCTTTCCATCAGGTGAATATTCTGCCAAGGTTTGTGGTTGATGTGAATCATCCAATGGTTGAAGCTTTTTGGTTTCTAAGTCAAGAAGATAGTATACTGCTGAAAAACTATGCCGGTAAATGCTCGCGGTATTCGTGGTAATTAAAACCTTCGATTCGTCTTCGTTAAAAAAATAGTCGTCCATGCTTATTGATTTGCCATCGTATTGAAGCATGTTAGCTGAAACAATCACTTCACCTTTTGAATCGCGATCTGTAAATTTGTGTTTAGTAATGGCGTTTTTATCATTTACATCCGATATTTGTGTGAAATAGTCCCCGTCGTTCATAGATCTGAAACCACTGACGTATGCGCCATAGAATTCATAATTTTTCCAGATTTTCTCGACAGACAATTCTTGACCAAAAAGCGGTGAAATAGCAAATACAAAGGCAATAAGTATTGTGGATCTTAATATCATAATTGTGTTGATTATTAAAAGTGGCAATGCTAAAAATAGGAAATGTTTAAGGTTTGGCAATTGTTAAATAGTTAAAAACATTAACGGTTTGTTGATAAATTATTAATGATGCATCTTTCATTTTGTCTTACATTTGTTCAGAATTTCTGATGTGTTGTCCTTGATGCACACATTTTGCTGAAACCACGTCAGAGAACAATAGAGCGAAGGATGAATTAAAAAAAATGTACTATTCAACGGTTGCCAGCAGGTTTCAATCGAAAGAACGCAAGTTTTGCGTTTCCAACTCTTGTACATTCGTCTTCGTTATTTTCTTTAGCAAATACTTTACCAATAATATAAAAATCAAATTCTTATGAAAAGAACCTTACTTGTATTGAGTACACTTTTAAGCTTTGCGTCCATCGGACAAGATTGTTCAGATCTATTTATCTCTGAATATGTAGAAGGATGGAGCAATAATAAAGCACTTGAAATCTATAACCCAACGGATTCCCCTATCGATTTAAGTCAGTATATAGTAGTTCGCTATTCAAATGGAGCAACTACTGCAACCGCAGCGAACGCTGTGCAATTAACTGGTACAGTCGGTGCGCATGATGTTTACGTAGCGGTACTTGAAAAATTAGATCCTAATGGCACACAACAAGAGGCTCCAATTTGGGATTCCTTGCAAGCTCGTGCTGATGGTTACTACTGCCCTGATTATAACGTATCGAATGCATTCTACTGGAATGGAAACGATGCAATAACATTGGCAAAAGGTGTAACAACTGATATTCAGAATGCTTCTTTGGTAGATGTTTTCGGAAAGATTGGAGATAATCCAGGAAATGGATCTGATCCTGAAACTGGTTGGACGTCTGCTTTTCCATACAATGGACCTGGAGATGGTTTAACGGTTGATCATTCTTTGATCCGCAAGGCTTCAGTGAAGCAGGGAGTGGTTGATCCTAATATTTCATACTTTATTGCATTGGATGAGTATGATTCAATTCCAGCGGTTGTTGATATTGCGGGAACGCTTTATGGAAATTGGTTTACACTTGGGTCGCACACTTGTGATTGTGGGCCTTTAGGAGTAGAGACGGTAGTTAAGGAGCAAGTATCAATTTTTCCGAATCCTTCAAATGGTGAATTTTTTGTAAACAATTCACAGGATTTTGTAACTATATCTATAGTTAACTCATTAGGTCAATCTGTTATGAGTGTTACAAACAATTCAAAAGCACTTCTTTCTTTCGATTTAGGGAAAAGAAGAGGAGTTTATTTTGTGAAGCTGACAGATAACGCAGGTAATACAACTACCAAAAGGGTAATTGTTAAGTAAACGAATAGCTTAATTATTAAGAGGTCGATTTAGTCGGCCTCTTTTTTTGACTGGAATACATGAAATCTCTTCTCTTCATAATAGCCATTGCATCTAGCTTCATGGCATTTTCGCAAACAGCAACGGTCAGCGGGGTGGTTACTGATAATGGAGCTAAACAGCCCGTTGTTGGAGCCAAAATAGTTTTGTCTCCAGACCATAAAGCAATATCGGATTTTGATGGGAATTACTCAATAAGTAATGTTCCTTTCGGAAAGTATGAAATGGTTATCACTATGATGTCATTTGATACTATGCGTGTTCAATTGGATGTAAATAAGGAAGACTTCAATTATGAAGTTATTTTAGGAGGTAGCCAGGAAATTGAAGAGGTTAATGTTATCGGAAATATTGCTAAAGACAGAAAAACGCCGGTAGCCGTGACGACGATTGGCAAAAAGGAACTTACGGAAGAATTAGGCTCACAAGATTTACCGATGATTCTGAATTCTAAACCAGGCGTTCACGCCACACAACAAGGTGGTGGAGATGGTGATGCTAGAATAACTATTCGTGGATTTGATCAACGTAATGTTGGTGTTATGATCGATGGTGTGCCGGTTAATGATATGGAAAATGGCTGGGTGTATTGGTCTAATTGGTTCGGTTTAGATGCCATTACTTCACAGGTTCAAGTACAACGTGGTCTTGGTGCAACAAAATTAGCAATGCCTTCCGTTGGGGGAACAATGAACATTCTTACTCAGAATACAGGAGGGAAAAGAGAAATTAAAGTCCGTCAAGAATATGGAACAGGAAACTTCATAAGAACATCGTTGTCTTATAAATCTGGTACGCTACCTAAAGGTTGGGGGATATTATTTTCAGGTTCGTACAAGCAAGGGAATGGATGGGTTGATGGATTGAATACACAAGGAGGATTTTATTATTTAAAAGTTCAGAAGAAATTAGGAAATCACGTATTGTCATTGAGTGGTTTTGGTGCACCTCAACAGCACGGTCAAAGATCTTATAGTCAGCCAATAGAATACTGGGATTCAGAATATGCATCAAAACTTGGGATTCCTGATAGTTTGATAGATGCAAATAGAGACAACGGAATTGGATTTAACGAACATTGGGGATATCGAACAATAGATGGGGAGAAGAAAGTATTCAATGAAAGAAGAAATTACTATCATAAACCTCAAATTACGTTGAAGGATTTTTGGAAAATCAACAAAAAATTGTCTTGGTCAAACATGGCATACGTTTCAATTGGAAATGGTGGAGGCCAGCGTTATTTCAATTCATCTTCGTCGATTTTAAGAGATGAAAATGGACAAGTTGATTGGGATACGATTATTTATAATAATCAGTGGAAAACACTTTTTGGACAGACGTATTCTACTGTAGACGCCGCTTATGATCCGGACTTATTGAAGTCTTCTCAAATTTTGTCGGCAAGCGTTAATAATCACATGTGGATTGGTGGTCTGTCACAATTTGATTTGAAAGTAAATGATAAATGGAATGTAGCTGGTGGTCTTGACTATCGCTGGTATCGTGGAGAGCATTACGTAGAAGTATTAGATCTATTAGGGGGAGACTATTTCATTAATGATGCGAATAAGAATGCGGAATCACCAATGAAGGTGGTAGGAGATAAGATAGCTGGACAGAATTATCAGCATGATAGAAAGGGTTTTGTGCAATGGGCTGGCGGATTTGGGCAAGCTGAGTATTCCAGTGGAAGATGGACAGCATTCGTTAATGTTTCAGGTGTTGCCAATTTTTATAAAGGAGTCGATTACTTCAATAAGAAAAAATTAGTTGTCGGAGATACCACTTTGGAAATTGGTTATGCGGACACTATTGTCTATAACGGACAAAGCTATGATAGAAACTCAGAGGGATTAATGGATGATGAAACCGATTGGGTTTCTAAACTAGGGGCAACCTTTAAAGCTGGAGCGAACTATAATATGACGGAAACTTCTAACATTTTTGTTAATGTTGGATATTTAAGCAGAACACCTCAGTTTAGCAATGTTATTGACAATACACGAAACGCAGTGTATGATGAATTGTTGAATGAAAAAATCATTGCATTTGAAGCTGGGTATGGTTTTCGATCGAAAAAATTTAGCCTAAATGTGAATGGATATTTTACACAATGGGAAAATAGACCGTTGCCTTTTGGTTTCTCAATTACTGATCCGAATGACCCAACTGAAAATATTAATGTGAATGTACCAGGAATGGATGCTTTGCATATGGGGGTAGAGTTAGACTTTTCGTATCGAATTGTGAAACAATTAACCCTAGAAGGGATGGTGAGTATTGGTGATTGGACATGGAGATCTGCGGAGCAGGTTGTAGTTTATGATGATACTATCACTTTTGATGCAAGAGGAGTACACGTTGGAGATGCCGCACAATCGACCTATGCTGCTAGTCTTAGATACGCCTTTGTTAAAGGAGCGTATGTTAAAGTGAAGTATACCTATTTTGACAGATATTACAGTAGTTTCGATCCTATATCTTTGTCAACTGGGAATAAGCAAGATTCATGGAAAATACCTGGATACGGGCTTTTAAGTGTCCATGCAGGATATCGATTGAGATTTGAAAAGAGTAGTTTAAATTTTAGAGCGAATGTCTTCAATGTCTTAAACTCACTTTATATTTCAGATGCACGAAATAATTACCATCAGGACGGTTCTAAGGATTATGATGCCAACTCTGCATCGGTATTTATAGGTCAGGGGGTCCGTTTTAATGTGTCTCTAGGGTTTGAATTTTAAATAGGAATAACTAAATCAAATAATAAAACAATAACAATGAAAAAATTAGTATTAATCATGTCGGCATTGTTCTTCGCTTTAGGCGTGAATGCACAGGCAAACATAGCTGACGCTAGAACATTCGGTATCGGCCAGACAGTAACTGTTACTGGAATAGCTACAAATGGTTCTGAATTGGGAAGTATTCGATACATGCAAGATGGAACAGCAGGGCTTGCAGGATATGGTGGACCAATTACTGGAGTGAGTCGTGGTGATTCAATCACTGTTACTGGACCACTTATTGAGTTTTCAGGCTTATTGGAAATTTCGACAGTGACAAACGTTACAAATCATGGACAGGCAGTTGTGCCACCCGCACCTTTGCAAATTCCAATCCCTTCAGCGAATGAATCATTAGAGTCTCAATTGGCAGAGATTCAAAATGTAACGTTTGTAGAGACCGGTAATTTTGCTGCAAATACTACGTATACCATTACAGATGGAGGAAATATGCTCGATGTTCGAATAAATACTGGAACTAATATGGTTGGAACACCTATTCCGACAGGGGCTATAACAATTACAGGATTGATTGGTCAGTTTAACACAAATTATCAAATCGTTCCTCGAGACTTGAACGATATCATTGCTTATGTTCCTGTTGGAATTGAAATCAATGTACAACTAGAAGGAGCTACTGTGTTAAATAACTCTGATTACTTCATCGGTAATAATTCTTCTATTAACGTAATTATTGAAAATCAAGGAGCTAGTACTATGACATTGACTGGTGCTACTTTTACAGGGGCTGATGCAGCGGATTTTTCGTCAAATATTGGAGCAACAACAATTGGAGCTTTTGGTTCACAATCATTTACGATTAATTATTCACCTTCAACAATTGGATCACATTTCGCCTCAATTGAAATCGGTTCAGACGACCCAAATGAGAATCCATATATTATCAATTTCGAAGGAGTTGGAACAGACGACTTGGCTACGGAGCCAATAGCAGGCCCAACAGCACTAACATTTCCTTTATTAGAGGCTTACACTCTTGGTGGGCAATATACTGCGGGTACTGGTGCAACGAAATATTTAGTGTTATGGAAGAATGGAAGTGCGGTAACAGGAGTTCCTAACGACATGACAACTTATATGAGAGGTGATATTGTTGGTGATGCAAGAGTTGCATATGTTGGAGCAGGAACTTCATTCACTCCAAGAGGTATTGTTGCGAGTCAGGATTATCATTTTGCAGTATATGCGTTTAACGGACAGGGAGGTTTTGAGAACTACCTGACTTCTTCACCTGCAACAGGGAATGTAACCAGTCTTGGCCAGAACATCGGAAGTTACTACAGCGGTATTTCTTCTGGGGCAACGACTTTTGCGGATGATCTAAATACGCTGATTAATCCTCATACACAAATCACTTATTTCATGTATAAGCAAACCATGATGAATGATTTTGAAATTCGTGATACGACGAACGGTCAGTCTTATGTGACATGTGTATATTCGGGTGAAAAGAAGGTTTTTGATGATCCGTTTGATTGGACAGCGACAGGTTACAGTCGCGAGCATACTTTTGCACATTCTTGGATGCCTACCTGGCCCGCAAATAGTCCAGAACAACCGGAATATACTGATCAACACAATTTGTATCCTGCAAATTTAGCAGAAGCAAATACGCCGCGAAGTAACCTTCCTTTAGGAGATATTGTCGGGACTCCAGTGTTTTCTTATTTAGAGGGAGCTGTTGGACAGGATGCGAATAATCAGATGGTATATGAGCCAAGGGATGCTCAGAAAGGTAATGCAGCTAGAGCAATAATGTACATGGCTATTGCTTATGACTTCCCGCTGACAGGTGATCTTAATTCAGATAAGCAAGATCAAGATGTGTTAAAAGCATGGCATTTTGGAGATTTACCAGATAATTATGAGATTGCTCGTAATGAGTATATTTTCGACTTACAAGGCAACAGAAATCCATTTATTGATTCTGTTCATTATGTGTGTTTTATTGATTTTGATGATAATGTGCATATTCCAAATCCTTCGGGTTGCGATTTATCGCTGGAAGAGAAAGTGCAAAATAATTTAGTCGTTTTTCCAGTGCCTTCAGATGATAGAGTATATATCCAAGTGAATGGAACGGATATCGAAAGTTATAAAGTATTTGACATGCAAGGAAGAGTTGTTTTGTCGGATGACAGTGTCAACTTACCATTGGTCGAATTGATGGGAAATACTTTGGGAAGTGGTTCGTACATTATTTCTGTTGATACACCTTATGGAAGTGCAAGAAGAAAAATGATTATTGAGTAATGCTAAAGCATTTCATTTATATTTTTTTGGGAGCAGGTCTTTTGGCCTGCTCTTCTGTTACCACAATACATACCAGTGCAGAACAAGTTGAAGTGACAGATACGTTTAGTAATTTAAATAGAATTGATTCAATTGTAGAACCATTTAAGGTAGAATTGGAAGAGGAGATGTTGGAAGTGATTGCTTATGCCAACAATGATTTTAAAAAAGGTAGACCTAATGGCTCCTTGAACAACTGGTCAACTGATGTTACGCTAAAATCACAAGCAGATTCAACAGATCAAGTACCAACGTTTTGTCTGTTGAATGTTGGAGGGCTTAGAAATCCAATTAACAAGGGTGACGTAACATTAGGGGACATTTACAAATTGATGCCCTTCGATAATGAAGTTGTTGTGGTTGAATTGCCTTGGAGTAGTTTTTCTAAAATTGAGAAATACCTTGTAGAACGAGAGGGCGAACCGATTTCTGGGGCGCACATGGTCGATGGGGTGTTGAAAATTGATAGTCATAAAAATACAGCTCCATCTTCATTTAAAGTAGTGACATCGGATTACCTCATGAATGGGGGGGATAATATGGAGTTTTTTGAAGATAAACTAAACGTAAAGTTGACAGGTGATTTGTTACGCGATGTTTTTATTCAACAGGCGAAGGAGCAAGGTGAATTGATCTGGAGTAACGAAGAGCGTATTACATTTTAGAATGGAAAGAAGGACATTTATTCGAAATACGGCATTGATTTCTGGAGGGACTTTGATCGCACCTTCTTTGATTGCAGGCACCGGTGATTGGAATCCGAAGAATAAACTGACTATACTTCATACGAATGACACACATTCAAACATTGATCCTTTTCCGGAGAATCATTCTCGGTACCCTGGTAAGGGTGGAGTGGCGCGTCGATACGAATTGATTCAAAAAATTCGGTCCGAAGAAAAGAATGTATTACTTCTTGATGCAGGTGATATTTTTCAAGGAACTCCTTACTTTAATCGTTTTGGAGGGGTGTTGGAGATGAGGTTGATGACTGAGCTTGGGTATGATGCTGCAACAATGGGGAACCATGATTTTGACGCTGGAATAGATGGGTTTGTTAAGGCCAGAGAACATGCTAAATTTCCTTTTTTATGTTCAAATTACAACTTTTCAAATACTCAAATTGATGGGCATACGACAGATATGCTAGTTATCGATAAAGGCAACATTAAAGTAGGTGTTTTTGGTGTTGGTGTTGAGTTAAAGGGCTTGGTGCCTGATGATAAGTATAAGGAGACAGAATATTTGGATCCAATTGAGATTGCTAACGACAAGGCAAAAGAATTGAAGAAGAAAGGGTGTGATGTGATAATTTGTTTATCCCACTTGGGTTATGAATATAAATCAAATAAGGTTTCTGATCGTGTCCTTGCTCAGAAAACGCAAAATATTCATTTGATCATTGGAGGGCATACGCATACCTTTTTGGACAAGCCAACGGAAGAGAAAAATCTTGAAGGAAAAACGGTTTTGATTAATCAGGTTGGCTGGGCTGGGATCAATGTTGGGCGAGTTGATTTCCGCTTTGACAAGAAGGTTTTTGCAAAAAATGATGTTTTAGTTGTTGAGTAAGCGACGGTTATGTTCTAAAAATACCACGCGTTAATTCCGATACTGTATCCTCTACTTTCTAAGTAATTGCTTAAAATATTCAGTTTTTCGGGATAAATACAAACGATAATTACGTCACCTGAGAGCTTCTCTGGATCTTTAATTGACTGGCCGTAGACCGAATTATTGAAATTGATATGATTAAGATCGTACCAGTTGAAATGGATGTCCTCTTTTTGTAAATATTGCGCTACGAACTTTCCTTTTTGTCCGGCACCTAATATAGCCACGGATTGATTCTTTATTTCATTTAGCTTTAAGAACCATTGGCTTTTTAGCTTAAAAAAAGAATCTTGGTCATATGTTGAAGAGTTACGAGAAGTGCGTTGTGGATGTTCACGCCAATACAGTGTGATTTCATCTAATCCAACAATCTTAAAGTCATTCGAATACCAATGGAATGTCATATCATAATCTTCTGGATAAATAAGTCGATCAAAAATGAGAAATTTGCTTAGTTCTTTCTTTCTCGCGAGCCAGTTTGGAGATGCAACAACACATTCTCTATAGATATGTTTATAGTGATCCTGATGATCAACTCGGTCGTTCAACCATTTTTGGTACTTATTATATCCTTCAGAGATTTTTGAGTCTGAAAAGTAACTGACTTTTCCAGTTATAATAGTTTTAGGTGGAGAAGATTCCATTGCTGAAAGCATTTTTTCTAATCTGAAGGGAGGCATTAGATCATCAGCATCCATACGAGTAATGTACTTGCCTAATGAACTTTTTAGTCCTAGTTGTAATGCTGGAATAATACCTTGTTCTTTATTATTGAGTAGTTGAATATTTTCGTGCTTATTTGAATAGCCAGTAACGATTAAAGCGGTGGAGTCTGTTGAGTGATCATTTATACAGATCAATTCCCAGTCTTTATATGATTGTGCCAGTATGGAATCAATTGTCTCGGCAATCCATGGTTCGGCATTCTTAAAGGGGAGGATGATTGAAATCATATGGTAGTTATCTTCGAATGTAATTATTTACCAATGTGTTGTTCAATTAAATCAAGTAGAGATTTTGATACTTCTTGCTCTTCGGTCAGTTGATAAAAGTTCTTATTAGAGTTTCTAGAAGTACACGAAAAAAGTAATATGCTAGCGCAGAGTAGAAAAAGCAATGAATAGAATCGATTGCTTAGCATAGTATTGCATTTTCTTTTCTTACATATCGTATCAGTTTTCAACTAAAAATAGTTTTTATAGAATGTCATTACTTTGCGATCTCGAATGATTCTTCAATTCGAGCAAATACCATGCGACGACTACTTTTATTGTTCATAATGAAATGAAAATTCAAGGTGTCATCATTTATGTGCCACGTGCCAATAATGTGCTCATTTGGGAACTCTTTATCATTTATAAAAATGCTATCTCCTTTTGTTACCCAATTCATTGACCCCTCGTAATTGTCTTTTGGTACAGAGGCATGCACCGTGCTATCTACTCGAAAATCCCAAATTACAACCTTAGCGATAGAATCTTTTTTTTCAACACCATCTACCTCGATTTTGACTAAGTTCCAGCTTCCAATAATTTCTTTGTTTTGACTGATTACTTTTGGTGGAGGTGAGTTATAATCCAATTCATTCTCTTTCCAACTAATGATTTTGAACTCAGGCATCTTATAGAGCCATTCTTCAGGCTCGCCATTTTCGTCGCGAAAATCTTCCTCGACCCAATTACCAGTGAACTTTCCTGTCACTATTAAACTATGACCATTTCTATTGGAGGCAGGAAATTCATCGGGAGTGATGGCCCCGATCCATGGGCCTTCTTGCGAGTGCGGGCTTATTCCTATGTAATGATCAGGGCACAGACAGCCCCAACCCAATGATCGGACTGCAAAAGGCATTTCAACGGTCTCTTGGGTGTTGTTATTAGCGTTATTTATTCTTAAGTCCATCCAATTCGAAATACTATCAGATGTCCAGTCATCAAAAGCTTGTCCGAAAGAAGTCGTTGTGAGAAGAAGGAAGAGAACACTGATGAGCTTATTTATCATTACAAGGCTAATTTATTGTTTGGAGTTAGATAATACTTGAATGGGTTATTAAATTTAAACAAAAAAATGTTGCAGAGTATAGTGGTTAATAAACTCTAATTAACCTAATACAAAAAAAGCGCCAGTCAATTGACCAGCGCTTTTTTATAGTCTATTTCCTTAACTCTATAAGTGAATCACTTCATCGTAAGCCGCAGCTGCAGCCTCCATGATTGCCTCAGACATTGTTGGGTGAGGGTGAACCGTTTTTATCAATTCATGTCCTGTAGTTTCCAATTTGCGTAAAGCAACTAACTCAGCAACCATTTCAGTCACATTCGCCCCGATCATATGTCCTCCAAGTAATTCGCCGTATTTTGCATCGAATATCAGCTTAACGAAACCTTCTTTTGCGCCAGCAGCAGATGCCTTGCCTGAAGCAGAGAATGGGAATTTACCAACCTTCAATTCGTAGCCAGCTTCCTTAGCAGCCTCCTCTGTCATTCCGACAGATGCAATTTCAGGCGAACAATACGTACATCCTGGAATGTTTCCGTAATCCAATGTTTCAGGGTTGTGTCCAGCTATTTTCTCTACACAAATAATTCCTTCAGCAGAAGCAACGTGTGCCAAAGCCGCAGTAGGGATCACATCACCTATAGCATAATAACCAGGGATATTTGTTTGGTAATAATCATTGACAAGAATACGTCCTCTATCTGTAACGATTCCCAAATCTTCCAATCCAATATTTTCAATGTTTGCTTCAATTCCAACAGCAGAAAGTACGACGTCACACTCAATTTTCTCTTCGCCTTTCTTCGTCTTCACACTCACTATACATCCCTTACCAGAAGTGTCAACTGACTCTACAGAAGAATCAGTCATCACTTTAATTCCAGATTTCTTAAAGGACTTAGTCAATTCCTTCGAAACATCTTTATCTTCAATTGGAACTATGTTTGGCAGGTATTCAACAACTGTTACTTCAGTACCAATTGCATTGTAGAAATAAGCAAATTCTACACCGATTGCACCTGACCCAACAACAACAATTTTCTTAGGTTGAGTTTTCAATGTCATCGCTTCTCTGTAGCCAATCACCTTTTTACCATCTTGTGGTAAGTTGGGTAACTGCCGAGAACGTGCTCCAGTCGCAATGATTACGGCTTTACTTGCTTCGTATTCAGTTGTTTTTCCTTTATCATCTGTAACTGCAACCTTTTTACCCGCCTTGATAACTCCAGTTCCCATGAGTACATCAATCTTATTCTTTTTCATCAAGAATTGAATCCCGTTGCTCATTCCGTTTGCAACACCACGACTTCTATCGACCATTGCTCCAAAATCAGCATTGCTATCTTTTACGGTAATACCGTAATCGCTGGCGTGGGAAATATATTCAAATACGTTTGCACTCTTCAAAAGTGCTTTTGTAGGTATACAACCCCAGTTCAAACAGATTCCTCCTAAAGATTCTCGTTCAACAATAGCCGTTTTAAGGCCTAACTGAGAAGCTCGGATGGCAGTAACATATCCACCTGGTCCACTTCCTACAACTATAATATCGTAACTCATAAGATTCAAAATTGGTGGCACGAAGATAATGATTTATTCGAAATTTAAAGTTATCTGAAAAGATTCTGAATCAACTGATAATTAGTCAAAAGGAACGATAACACGCATTCTTCAATTTTAACTGTTGAAATGTTCTAATTGGAAGAAACGGAAAAGAAATTATTTCTAACTATTTTTATTGAACGAAAAATGAACACCTAATTATGAGACTAATTTTACCTATTTTACTCGGAACTATTCTTTTTGCGAGTAAAGTAAATGCCCAGATTTCAGGGAATGCCTTAAGTTTTGATGGGAGCGATGATTATATTACTTGCCCTCTTCCCTCAATATTTAATTCAATTGGCTCGAATGATTTTACAATTGAGTTGTGGGTTTTGCCAGAATTAAGTTCGTTTCAACGATTGTTTTTTGCGCAACAGGATGCCGATAATTATGCTTGTATCTCCTTGAATTCTGCCAACGAAGTTGTGTTTTATTTGCAAGAGAACGGAATCAATCATAGTGTTCAATCAACAAATATTGTTGCGAATTCATTTTGGAAACACATTGCGGTCACTTGGAATTCTACATCTCAGGAAGCAAAAATTTACTTAAGTGGAGACGAAGTGAGCTATAGTGCAGGTGTTTTTGTGTCGTCCACTGGAAATGATAATACCATGACAATCGGAAGTCGAACAGATGGGGGGCAAATGTTTAATGGTAAAATTGATGAGTTATCAGTTTGGGACTATACAAAATTGGGTTGTGAGATTGAATTTGAACATAATGACAAGAAAATGGGAGCTGAATCAGGATTGGCTACCTACTATAATTTTGATCATGGTACTGCCGCTGGGTGGAACTTTGGTGTAGATACTCTTATCGACATTACTGGAAATCTGAACAATGGAATACTAAACAATTTTGCGTTAAGTGGTTCCAATTCAAATTGGATTGTCTCACCACCTAGTATGATTTCCAAGTGGTTTGGTGATCCAAGTACAGTACATCCTAATGGAACGTTGCTTTCAGCGACACTAGACGCGTTTCAATACCAATGGATCGATTGCTCAAATAATACTGATGTGATGGGAGCGGTTGATTGGAATTTTAATCCGACTACAGATGATCCAAATTACAATGGAGGTATATCTTATTATGCCGTAGTTTCTACAAAAGGAACTTGTGTTGATACTTCTGAATGCTTTGAGTATAGCGTAAGTTCAATTATTGAAAACACATTGGAATCGAAGGCTTGGGTTTATCCAAACCCTTCGAATGGAGTTTTTACAATTGATTTACCAACGGATGCGGAAGAAGTACAAATTCTCTCATTAAACGGTAAATTGATCAATCGTTTTATCCCAAATGGAGAGAAGAGCTTGCAGATCGACCGTCCAGATTTGAATGGAATGTATTTGGTTATTGTTAAAACTCAATCATCAATCATTTCTACAAAAATTTCCATTCAGAATAACTAAAAAAAAAGGTTGTTAAAAACTGTTGAATAAACAGTGCTATTAGTTCTTCCCTCGTCTATTATTATCCGTATTTTTGCATCATCAGATTAAGAATATGGAAAGTACAATATCACAAGAAGCAACACTAGAACAAGCGGTAGAGCTTGGACTACTGCCAGAAGAATTCGAGATGATCAAAGGAATTCTCGGAAGAACCCCGAATTTCACAGAAACTGCCGTGTACTCGGTGATGTGGTCGGAGCATTGTTCATATAAAAACTCAATTCATTGGTTAAAGCAACTTCCAAAGGATGGTCCGCACATGCTAGTGAAAGCTGGTGAAGAGAATGCAGGGCTCGTGGATATTGGTGATGGGCTCGGTTGTGTCTTTAAAATAGAATCACACAATCACCCAAGTGCATTGGAACCATATCAAGGGGCAGCAACTGGAGTGGGAGGAATAAACAGAGATATCTTTACCATGGGCGCACGTCCAATCGCACAAATGAATTCATTGCGTTTTGGAAATATTAAAGAAGATAGAACTAAATGGTTAGTAAAGGGAGTAGTAAAAGGTATTGGAGATTATGGTAATGCATTTGGTATTCCTATTGTTGGGGGGGAAGTGTTTTTTGATGACTCGTATAATACGAACCCATTAGTGAATGCATTCTCTGCTGGAATTATGGATCCGACGAAAGTGATTTCAGCGACTTCAGCTGGAGTTGGTAACCCGGTGTTTATTGTTGGTTCATCAACAGGCAAAGACGGAATTGCGGGTGCAGCATTTGCATCAAAAGATATTACCGAAGAATCTGCTGGTGACCTGCCATCAGTTCAGGTAGGTGATCCGTTCATGGAGAAACTACTTTTGGAAGCAACAATGGAGTTAGCAGATACAGATGCAATTGTTGGGATGCAGGATATGGGGGCAGCTGGAATTACCTGTTCTTCATGCGAGATGAGTGCTGCGGGTGAGAATGTTGGAATGGATATTAACTTGGATCTAGTTCCTACTAGACAAGAGAACATGTTGCCATATGAAATTCTTCTCTCCGAATCTCAAGAGCGTATGCTTGTGGTGGTTCAGAAGGGTAAGGAGCAAGTGGTGAAAGATATTTTTGATAAATGGGATTTACACGCGGAAGAAATTGGAATAGTGACAGAAGGAGGACGTGTTCGTTATTACATGGGAGGAGAAATTGTTGGAGATGTTCCAGCTGAATCGCTTGTTTTGGGCGGAGGAGCTCCTGTTTATGAAAGAGAATACAAAGAGCCGGCATACTATCAAGAATTTAAGAAATTTGATATCAATTCAATTGAGCAGCCGGAAAATTTGAAGGAAGTGGCCTTTACTCTATTGCAAAATCCAAATATTGCTTCAAAAAATTGGGTAACGGAACAATACGACTCAATGGTTGGAACACGCACAATGACGACCAATCGTCCGTCGGATGCAGGTATTACAAATATTAAAGGAACAAACAAAGCACTTGCAATGTCAGTGGATTGCAACTCGAGATATGTAAATGCTGATCCAGAAGTAGGAACAATGATTGCGGTTTCAGAAGCGGCACGAAATATTACTTGTGCTGGAGGAAATCCGAGTGCAATTACAAATTGTTTGAATTTTGGAAATCCTTACAATCCTGAATCATACTGGCAATTTGTCGGAGCAATAAAGGGGATGTCAGCGGCTTGTTTGAAATTTGAAACTCCAGTCACTGGAGGTAATGTTTCATTCTACAATCAGACAGTTACAAATGGAGTGGAGGTCCCGGTATTTCCTACACCAACGATTGGGATGATTGGTATTGTAGAGGATAAGAATAAAATCATGACGCTTGATTTTAAGCATAAGGGAGACCTAATTTTCATCATAGGAGCATCTTATGATGACATTTCGTCATCTGAGTACTTAGTTTCATATCATGGAGTGAAAGCCTCACCAGCACCATACTTCAATTTGGAGGAGGAATATGCAATGCAACAGACGGTTAAAGCATTAATCAATAATGAGCTGATTAACGGTGCTCATGATGTCGCTGATGGTGGATTATTTGTTACATTGACAGAAATGTCAATTCCTAACGATTTAGGATTTGATATTGTAACCGATTCTGAAGTGCGAGAAGATGCATTCTTGTTTGGAGAAGGACAAGGAAGGGTTATTGTGACAGTTAATGAAGATCAAGAGGATGATTTTCTTGAGTATATGATGCAGTCTGGTGTTAACTTTACATTATTAGGGCATGTAACGAAAGGGAAGATGATGGTTGATGACGAACATTTTGGTTTTATTACAGAAGCCAAAACACTGTTCAATGAGGCGCTTGCGAAGCACATGGAAAATTAGTAGATTCGAATTATAATAATCACGAATGGAGTATAACACAGCACGGACTAAATTGTTGCTTCCAGAATATGGAAGGAACGTCCAGAACATGATAACGCATGCGATGGAAATAGCCGATAGAGAAGAGAGGAATCGTGCCGCGCAGGCAATTATTGAGGTGATGGGACAGTTGAATCCACATTTGCGTGATGTAGACGATTATCGACATAAATTATGGGCTCACTTGTTCATTATGTCCGACTTTCAATTGGAGGTAGATTCTCCCTATGAAATTCCTAAAAAGGAAAGCTTGGAGGAGAAACCAGAGATAATGCCTTACCCGAAAAGTAAAATTCGCTTCGGACATTACGGGCAGTATTCTCAGAAAATTTTGGAAGCAGCGATAGAAGAGGTTACCGATGAAAAAGAACGTGCTTATTTGACAAAAGCAATGGGGAATTTCATGAAAAAGCAGTTCTTGCGTCATAATAATACTGCGGTAGAGAATCAGGTGATTGCTGATCAACTAGGTGAGTTGTCGAAAGGACAGTTGAAACTTGAAAACCCAGAGGAGGATTTGACAAGTACAAATCAACTTTTAAAGACTTTGGGGCTTCAGCAAAATCAAAACCAAAATCAGAATAACCGCCGACAGAATAATCGCAAAAAGAATCAACCGAAAAAGAAATATAAAAAGTAATCAATGGCTTCGTTCGAAATTCACGGCGGTAAACCGCTAAAAGGTGAGTTAATACCACAAGGAGCAAAGAACGAAGCACTGCAAGTGCTTTGTGCGCCTCTACTCACGTCTGAAAAAGTTACCATTTCAAATATTCCAGATATTGTTGATGTTAATAAGCTTATCGGCCTATTGCAGGCGATGGGAGTGTTGATTGAAAAGGTAGAAAAGGGCACCTATATTTTTCAGGCAAAAGATATTAACCTTGATTACCTTCAAACGGAAGATTTTAAGAATCGAGCAAGTTCACTGCGTGGCTCAGTAATGATAGTTGGACCTCTATTGGCTCGTTTTGGAGTTGGTTATTTACCAAAACCTGGCGGGGGTAAAATTGGTCGCAGACGATTGGATACGCATTTCGCAGGTATGATTTCGTTGGGTGCAAAGTTTAATTATGATGCTGGCGAACATTTCTACGCTGTCGAAGGGAAGAAACTGAAAGGAACGTATATCCATATGGATGAAGCTTCAGTTACGGGAACTGCGAATATTGTGATGGCCGCTGTGATGGCGGAAGGTGAAACAACGATTTACAATGCTGCATGCGAGCCTTACTTGCAGCAATTGTGTAAAATGTTGAACAGTATGGGAGCGAAAATCTCTGGTATTAGTTCTAACATGCTTAAGATTAAGGGTGTTAAGAAACTCGGAGGGTGTTACCATCGGATCTTACCAGACATGATCGAAATCGGCTCATTCATAGGTTTAGCGGCTATGACAAATTCGGAGATTACTATTAAAGATGTTAGCTGGGAAAATCTTGGAATAATCCCAACGATCTTCCGACGTTTGGGTATTAAGATTGAGCAGAAAGGTGACGATATGTTCATCCCAAAGCAGGAAAGTTATGTAGTTGAAACATTTATTGATGGATCAATTATGACAATTGCGGATGCCCCTTGGCCTGGTTTTACTCCTGATTTGTTGTCGATCATCTTGGTGGTAGCGACCCAAGCGCAAGGGAGTGTACTTATTCATCAAAAAATGTTTGAGTCAAGGTTGTTTTTTGTCGATAAATTGATTGATATGGGCGCACAAATTATTTTATGTGATCCACATAGAGCGACAGTTATTGGTTTGGACAGAAAAACGGCGCTTAGAGGAATTCAAATGACTTCGCCTGATATTCGTGCAGGTGTTTCTTTGCTGATTGCAGCACTTTCAGCAAACGGGAAGAGCACAATCCACAATATAGAACAGATTGACCGTGGTTATCAGGATATCGATATTCGATTAAATAATCTTGGTGCGGATATAAGACGAATTGGATAATGCGATTTGTTGTTGTTCTCATAGCGTTTGTTATTTTGGGGTGTGGGCTTTCTTCCTCGTCACCTGTTAAAGGTCAAAATGCTCCTGATTTTGAGTTGTTGAGTCCAACAGGTAAGAAAATTAAACTTTCCAAACTAGAAGGGAAAGTGGTTCTTATCGATTTTTGGGCGTCTTGGTGTAGACCTTGCCGTCATGAAAACCCAAATGTCGTGGAAGCGTACAATAAATATAAAAAAGCTCATTTTAAAAATGGTAAAGGCTTTGAAATAATAAGTGTTTCTCTTGATCGAGAGAAGGCTCCTTGGGTAAAGGCGATTGCAGATGACGGCTTAATTTGGAAAAACCACGGGTGGGATGATAAAGGTGTCGTTTCAAACTTATATGGAGTTCGTTCTATACCAACGGCGTTTCTTATAGATGGTGATGGGAAAGTAGTCGCTTTTGGAGCAGAATTGAGAGGGTTAGGCTTGCACCTTGCGCTGGATGAATTGCTCGAAGATTAGTCTTTTTTGCGTAACTTAATTGTCCTCATTACTTTCTAAAATCAAATTGTTTTCAGAATAGCTTAATCAAAGGGGTAGGCAATGGAATGCTTCTTTTTTTTCGATTTAGAATGACACTAACTTTGAGTTCTTCTCATGCAACGCCTGACGTGGCAGTAAATGTTTCTGCCAACTTTACGCTTTTTCTCCAGATTCACATGACACTCTGTCCTGTTTGTTGTTGTGGCAGTATCTTTGCGTACGGGAAAACATCAAATATTAAACGTTATGTCTGAGGATAAAGAGGTAAATGAGAATCACGAGCAAGTGATTAATGAGCAAGAAGGAGTTGATTCCAATGCGGAAGATCAGGTAGAGGAGGTGAAGGAACCAACAGTTGAAGATCGATTGGCTGAGTTAAATGATAAGTACATTCGAATTCATGCTGAGTTTGATAATTTCAGAAAGCGTACTAACAAGGAGAAATTGGATATAATTAGTACAGCTAATGCAGGTGTATTGAAAGATTTGATTCCTGTTTTAGATGATTTTGAACGCGCTATTCAGAATAATGATACGGTTGAAGATATCGAAATAATGAAGGAAGGATTTAACCTCATCTATAATAAATTTCGAACTACGCTTGAAGCTAAAGGTCTCAAACCAATGAATTCAATTGGTGAACCTTTCGATGTGGAAATTCACGAAGCAATTGCCAATATTCCAGCATCTAATAAGAAAGAAAAAGGAAAAGTTGTAGACACCGTAGAAAAGGGATATTACTTAAATGATAAGGTGGTTCGTTTTGCTAAAGTAGTGGTAGGACAATAACTCAGTATTGAACAGAGAAAGATGAGCGACAAGAGAGATTATTACGAAGTTTTAGGCGTACCAAGGAGTGCTTCCGCAGCTGAAATTAAGAAGGCATATAGGAAACTTGCCCTGAAGTTTCATCCTGACAAAAATGAAGGAGATCCGAAAGCTGAGGATAAATTTAAAGAAGCAGCAGAGGCCTATGAAGTTCTGAGTAATGATGAGAAGAAGGGGCGTTATGATCAATACGGTCATGCTGGAATGAGTGGGGCTGGCGGATTTGGTGGCGGAGGAATGAATATGGATGATATTTTCTCGCAGTTTGGGGATATCTTTGGCGGCGCATTTGGCGGCGGCGGAGGTGGTTTCGGAGGTAGTCGAGGGAGGTCAAGAGTGGTGAAGGGAACAAATCTTCGTGTAAAAATGAAGTTGAATCTTCAGGAAATTGCTGAAGGTGTTCAGAAAAAAATTAAGGTCAATAAGCTTGTTAATGCTGAAGGTGTAACATTTAAAGAATGTTCAACTTGTAATGGGACGGGAAGGATAACTCGTGTTTCCCAGACCTTCTTAGGGGCTATGCAGACCCAAACCGCATGTAATGTTTGTCAAGGAGCCGGGAAGATGATTGACAAAAAACCTGCAGGTGCAGATGCAAATGGATTGGTGCGTAAGGAGGAAGTTATAGAAATAGACATTCCTGCCGGTGTTATGGAGGGTATGCAACTCAGCGTAACAGGTAAAGGAAATGCTGGCCCAATGGATGGGATACCTGGAGATCTTATTGTGGTGATCGAGGAAATTGAAAATGAAGAACTTCGTAGAGATGGAGAGCATTTACATTACGACGCGTATATTAATTTTGTAGACGCAGTATTAGGTGACTCCATTGAAATTCCTACTGTAACTGGGAAAGCGAAAATAAAAGTTGAACCAGGAACACAAAGCGGAAAAGTTTTACGTCTAAAAGGCAAAGGGTTACCTGTTCTGCAGAGTTATGGAAGTGGTGATTTGTTTGTACATATCAATGTTTGGACACCTAAGAAGGTGAGTAAAGAAGAAAAAGCAACCCTCGAGAAATTGAGGAAAAGTGAGAATTTTATCCCAAGCCCAGATCATCGAGATAAAGGATTCTTTCAGCGGATGAAAGATATGTTCCAGTAAAATGAACTTCATAGATCAGTCTAACAAGGGTAAGAGCGGTGTGGGTACTTATATGCTTACCACTTCACTTGTTTTGTTTTCTTTGATCATTGGGAGTGCTACTGTTGAGTTTATAGCGAATCGTGTACTTGGTATTTCACTTCAGAATATTTCTGAGGGAGCAGACCTGAATACAGTACTTAGCCTGTTGTTATTGCCTTTTGTTTTTTTATTGGTGACTTTAATGCTTTGTATCAAATACATTCATCAGCGACCAATAGTTTCCTTGTTTACTTCGCGAGCTAAATTTGATTGGAAACGGTTTTTTGTGGCTTTTACAGCCTGGGGAGCCATCATGACATTTTTTCTTGTGGTTACTGTTGCCTCTGGATATCCTATTGAATGGAATTTTAAATCATCGACATTTATAGGGTTGACCCTAGTATCCTTGTTTATTCTTCCTCTCCAAACAACTGCTGAAGAGGCATTTTTTCGTGGGTTTTTATTTCAGGGTTTTGGAAATTTATTCAAAAAAGGTTGGATAAGTATTTTGTTGACTGGAGTTCTTTTTGGACTCTTACATTGGGCAAATCCGGAAGTAGCAAAAATTGGAGATATTCTGCTGTTATTCTATATAGGAACTGGGATTTTTTTAGGTGTCATTACCCAAATGGACGATGGCTTAGAGCTTGGAATGGGATATCATGCAGTCAACAATATATTTGCATCATTGATAATCACAAATGATTGGCAAGCTTTTCATACAGAGGCACTTTTTATTGATAAGACTCCTCCAGCCTTTGGGTGGGAATCAATTTTGACTTTGGTTGTTTTGCAACCTTTTCTTTTATTTTTGTTTTCCAGGCTTTATAAATGGAAGAATTGGAAAGAGAAATTATTAAAATAAGTGACCATAAACTGTAAGCTAGAGATTCATTCCTCGTCTTTTAGATAGATTATAAGAATCTGTAAAAATTAATATGAGCGTATTAACACATAAATCACTCTCTGCGCAAAAGCATGAGCTTTCTGAAAGTGAAAAACAGCTAGCATTAATTGATCAGACCGGACTTACTCGGTTTCAGGATAATATAGATCAATTAGGATTATATCCTTTAACACCTGTTGGGATTGATACTTTTCAAGTCAACCTTGGGAAGATGTGTAATCAAGTTTGCAATCATTGCCATGTTGATGCTGGGCCCGATAGAAAGGAAATCATGACGCGTGCAACGATGGAAGAGTGTCTAACGGCAATTGCTGAGTCCGGTTGTACTACCGTAGACCTTACTGGGGGTGCTCCAGAAATGAACCCAGATTTTAAGTGGTTTGTTGAGCAAATTTCGTCATTAGGGAAGAAAACGATTGTAAGATGTAATTTGACGATCATTGTTGCCAATAAAAAGTATAATTCGCTGCCTGAATTCTATAAAAAACATAATGTTGAGGTGATTTCTTCTTTGCCATGCTATACTGCTGAAAATACTGATTCACAGAGAGGAGAAGGTGTGTTTGGGCAGAGTATCAAGGCGCTAAATATGTTGAATGAAATAGGTTATGGAGTTCCGAACAGTGGTTTGATTTTAAATCTTGTATACAATCCATCTGGACCAAATCTTCCAGGAGATCAAACGGGACTTGAGATAGATTACAAACGCGAATTAAAAGAGCAGTTTGACATCGAATTCAACAACCTTTATACAATTACTAATCTCCCCATTAGTAGATTTCTACAATATTTAGTTGCTAGCGAAAATTATGAAGCATACATGGAGAAGCTTGTCAATGCGTTTAACCCCGCGGCAGCTTCAAATGTAATGTGTCGTAATACGGTTTCTATTGGTTGGGATGGATATATTTATGATTGCGACTTTAATCAAATGCTTGATTTGAAGGTGGCGGTCAAAGGAAAACATTTATCCGATTTTAATTTGCAAGACCTTAATAACAGAAAAATAATTGTTAACCAACATTGTTATGGTTGTACAGCAGGTGCTGGGTCCAGCTGTGGCGGAACATTAACAGAATAAACTATATGAAATCATATTTAGATACTACAGTAGATGTATACAGGGAAGCAGCACTTACCCCAGATGTGGGTTTGTGTTGTACAACAACTCCTGTATGGGCGCTACCAAACTTGAACATGCCAAGTATCATGTTGGAAATGAATTATGGATGCGGAAGCACAGTGAACCCACGTGATCTCGTCAATGAACCAACAGTACTTTATGTTGGAGTTGGAGGAGGAATGGAAGTGTTTCAGTTTTCATATTTCAGCCGTAAAAAAAATGGCGTTATCGGCATAGATGTTGTCGATGAGATGATTGATGCTTGTAAAGAAAACCTTAAAGAGGCGGAAAAAACCAATGATTGGTTTAAATCAGATTTTGTCGACGTAAGAAAAGGCGATGCTCTTAATTTACCAGTTGATAATAATTCTATTGATGTAGCGGCACAAAACTGTCTGTTCAATATCTTCGATAAAGAAGACCTTAAGAAAGCCATTGCAGAAATGTATCGTGTGCTTAAGCCTAATGGTAGACTTGTGCTGTCAGATCCCGTTACTGAAGATCCCATGCCTGAGTCATTAAAAAATGATGAGCGTTTGAGGGCTTTGTGTCTTAGCGGGTCATTGCCATTAGATGAATACATCAAGATGCTAACGGATGCTGGTTTTGGAACTATTGAAGTGAGAGCAAAGCGTCCTTATAGGGTTCTGGATCCTAATCATTATGACACGGAAAAGTTGATTTATTTAGAAAGTGTAGAGGTTTGTGCAATCAAAGATCCAATGCCTTTAGATGGGCCTTGTATATTCACAGGCAAAACAGCGATCTACTATGGAGATGAAGAGTTTTTTGATGATGGAGAGGGACATATCTTGATGCCAAATTCTCCATTGGCAGTTTGTGATAAAACTTCAGGTGCTTTGGCGGCATTAAATAGATCAGATATCTATATCTCAGAATCAACGTATTTTTATGATGGCGGCGGGTGCTGCTAATAAAAAAAATAGAATGCATGAAAAAGCCGGATCATAATTGATCCGGCTTTTTTTATGATAACTAGTTAATTACTCTTTTATCACTTTGTATCGTCCAAATTCATTTCCTGATTGAACTTCAAGAACATACATCCCGTTGCTCAAGCCTTCAAGATTAACATCGAATGAATTAGTTGAGATGTTCCATGAATTGATAATTTTTCCACCAGCATCAAGCAATGTTGCATTAGCGTTTTGCATATGAGCAGGCAGCGAAATTGTAATGTGCGTAGTTGCAGGGTTAGGATAAACTGAAACTCCTTCTAAGGTGTTTTCACCAATTGAAGCACAGTCTAATACCATAACATTCGCAGTTGTTGATCCTTCACAGCCAATAGTGTCGGTGTATGTGTAGGTCACAGGGAAAGTTCCCGCTCCCGATGCGCCTGCATCAAACATATTACTTGAAACATTAGTTCCAGTGTAATTTCCTCCAGCAGGTGTTCCACCAGATAATTGAACTGAACCATCTTGTGTACACATCGTCGTTCCTGCATAAGATACAGTTGGTGGAGCAAAGAAGTTTACAATTGAAGTAACAGTACTATCACAACCTGCTACAGTTTGTAAAAAGTCCTGGTAAATTCCCGAAGTCGTTTGATACATTCCTCCAGCCCAAATACTATCTCCATCACACATATTGTTCGTCATGACGTTGTCATATGATTGTGTTACGGATAGAATTGCAGTACTGATACTGTCACACCCATAAATACTGGATAGAGTGTCGTAATATGTACCCGCAGTTGATTGGTATGCTCCTTCAAGATAGATACTATCGCCTTGACAAACGTTCAAGTTCGTCGTTTGATTATAAGGTTGTGGTACAGTTACATTAACAGGAATAATTGCACTTGCTCCTGGAGTTGTTGAATAATACAACTCAACTCTTGAAATTGATCCTCCGGCTTCTTGCCATATGTCATGTGGGGTATTTGTTGACAAGGGAAATTGCATGCCTAAACGCCCAAATGTAACCGCATTTCCTCCAATATCACTTACGTATGGACCACCTGCATACGAGTTTACGTCACCTCTACTTCCGAGGATACCAATATACTCACCTGCTAATACTTGTATACAAGTGTCAATGATAGCTGTTCCTGCAACACTTGGCCAGTAGCCTAAAAGAGCAAAGTCATTTGTTGTTGTCGAATATAATGGGGGCGCAACACCGTTAAACCTCATTATAGCAACATTTTGGTTACCTGTACTTGCGTCAGTTGGAACACGGATTCCAGTAATTGAAAAATCTATAGGAGCTTGAAACCAGTATCCACGAACATTACCTGAAAAAGTACTGCCGTGCGGAGGTAATGGGGCTTGTGTCTGTCCACCCGCCGTAAAAGTTTCAACGTAAAACGTCGTATCACTAGTTAATGGAGCGGTGGTTAATGAATCGTCACTAACAAGAAGATTAGTTCCGAGAGAATCTGAATACCAATTATAACTGTTCGAGCATCCACCAGATGCTACTAAAGTAGTTGGTCCACCTCCACATGGTGTTGCTGTTCCGTCTACATTTATCCCTCCAATCAGCACCTTTTCAGCCATATTAACTGCTGCTGAAGGTTTTGCCGTTGTAGCCGTTGTTGGTGGGGTGTAAAATTGCGGATCGTCCGAATTCGTTTGTTGCGCAGATGATACTCCTGCAATGAGAAGAGTAAAAGCACAAACCAAAGTAATTTTTTTATTCATAGTGATGGGTTTTATTAATGTGGTGCGAAGTTACAACACTATTTTGAGTTTTAAAAAAAAGAACCATATCAATTGTCATTGAAGTAACTTTTTGATTCTTTGACGTTCCATTCACATCACAACTTTCATAACTCATTCAGAGAATTCTCAAATGCTAGTTCATATTTCCTAACTTCACATCATGCTTGAAGTACGCAACATATCTAAATCTTTTTATAGAAAGGAAGCATTGAATGATGTTTCACTGAATGTAAATAAGGGAGAGATATTTGGTTTGCTTGGGCCTAATGGTGCCGGGAAAACGACATTGATACGCGTGATCAATCGTATTGTGGAGGCTGATCATGGCTCCGTAAGATTTGACGGTGATATTATGACGGATCAGGATTTAGCGAAAATCGGATATTTACCCGAAGAGAGGGGACTGTATAGGAGTATGACGGTTGAAGCTCAGGCAATATTCCTAGGAAGGTTACGTGGTTTTTCAAAGCGGGATGTGAAGACAAAAATTGATTATTGGTTCGATCGTTTTGGAATTAATGATTGGAGAAAAAAAAGAATCGAAGAGCTTTCTAAAGGAATGGCACAAAAAGTACAGTTTATCTGTACAGTTTTGCATGAACCCAAGTTGTTGATCCTTGACGAGCCGTTTAGTGGATTTGATCCAATTAACGTCGAATTAATTAAACAAGAGTTAATCGAAATGCGAGCGGCTGGTAAAACAGTTATACTTTCTACCCACAACATGAAGAGTGTAGAGGAGATTTGTGATCGAGCAGCCTTAATTCATGAAGCGAAAAAAGTAGCAGAAGGTAAAATTTCAGCTTTACAAGCTGAGCGAAAAATGGGATTATATGCTGTTCGATTTAGAGGCAACATGATCACTTTTGTGAATGCGCTTTGGACAGGATTTGAAGTCATGGATAAAGATATTCTTGGAGATGATCGTTTTGTAGTTCGTGTTAAGATGAGAGGTGAAAGTTCTTTTGAAGATTTATTAAAAGTTCTGATCGGTGAGGTGAAGATTGAGGCTGCCTGGGAAGTATTACCTTCAATGCAGGATGTATTTATTGATATTGTTCAACCCATTCCAGAAGTAGAATGAGAAATAGTATGTTAATAGCCATTCGTGAATGGAAGGAGCGCATAGGCTCTCGGTCCTTTGTGCTTTTCTCAATCTTGGGGCCTATTGTTGTTCTTGGACTTTTGTATTTACTATTTGCTTTTGGCGGTCAGTCGAAGCAAAAGTGGAATGTTCTGGTTGCTGATCCTACAGGAGTATTGAAAGAAAGAATTCTAAGTGATGATGATGTCAATGTGACTTATGCTTTCGCGGATGGTTATGTTGAAATGGAAGAGTTTCGAGATGCTAAGAAATACCTTAAGTTCGATGCTTTGCTCGAAGTGAATGAAAAAGTCTTTTCTAATAAAATAGGACATGTGTTTTTTAGGGAAAAACCTTCCGTGCGCATGCAAACACGCGTGCAATACAATATAGAGAGAAGATTAGAAGAAGTGATGGTCGGGCAGTTTACCGATTTTTCTATTAAGGACTATAGAAAAATTAAACAACCCTTAAATCTGGCTTTTCATAATGTTTACGATCCATTCGATGAGGCTTCAGATTTGAGAGGATGGGTAGGGTTTTTCTATGGCATCATCATTTTTATGTTTGTCTTTTTATTTGGAATGACAATTCTAAGGAGTGTATCTCGGGAAAAAAGCAATCGCATCGTTGAAGTTTTGTTAGCCTCTGTCTCTCCTAATCAGTTAATGCTCGGGAAGATAATTGGAATTGGTCTATCTGCCTTAGTACAGTTTGTAATTTGGGTATTGATTATAGGCGTTGGCCTTTACCTAATGAGAGAGACTTTATTTCCAGATATGCTTAATGCGGCAAATTTGAATGTTCAAGAACTTGCTTTAGAAGCATCTAATCAGTCTTATGGTGAACAATACTTTGCGTCCCGTGAGTACAATCAATTTGTAGAATTGATTTATAACCGTGTTCGTTTCAGTGTAATGATTCCTTTCTTTCTACTCTTTTTTGTAGGAGGATACTTCTTCTATGGAGCACTCTTTGCTTCGGTTGGAGCCACTATGGGGTCAGAAAGTGATGGGCAACAATTTGTCTTGCCATTAATTTTTACACTTTGCCTAGCATTGTATTCTGGGTACTACGTTTTGAATTATCCCGAAAGTTCACTTACGGAGATATTACACTATTT
>NODE-58-length-37218-cov-7.32949_pt1 | contig 37218 bp, 31 predicted proteins | sample MGYA00139097_ERZ477577 | MGnify/ENA metagenome assembly ERZ477577
GAACGGGAAGTGACCTCTAATAGTAGTTGGTTTTGATATGGGAACGGGAAGTGACCTCTAATAGTAGTTGGTTTTGATATGGGAACGGGAAGTGACGTGAATAGAATTTGACTGCCTTGATTTCTCTCTTTTAATTTAGAACCTAGAACTGGACTTGAATCGTCAAAGCACTGCCATCAGTGAAACAAGCGTCAGTGCAATTCATGTGAGGAATAGAAAAATTAAGCAAAAAAAAGGCGAGTCGAAACTCACCTTTAATTTAGTGCCCAGAACTGGACTCGAACCAGCACACACGTAAGTGCACAACCCCCTCAAGGTTGCGTGTCTACCAATTTCACCACCTGGGCATAGACAAGTGCAAATATAATTCATTCTTGCATTCTACCGCAAAAAGAATCCCTGAAAGAATACTCTTTTGAATAAAGATTAATTAATTATCGAATGATGAGTCGTTTAGTTTCTGTTAAAACACTGTTACTGACATGTACCAAATAAATACCAGCTCCAATTGAGTTAAGGTCAATATGTTGATTTCCACTGTTATTTTCGCTTGATAATTGTAGTTTCCCATCAAGAGAAGCAATTTCAATTTTATAATTTCCTACTTCTGGAAGTGCTAACGTAACAATTTCTTTTGCAGGATTTGGGTACAATTTAAAATCGATCATTGTGTCTTCATTTATACTTGCGTCTGCAGTTAAAAATTGTACATCATCTATTTTCAACACAGAGCCAGGATTATTTCCTGAGAAAACTAAAAAGTTTATTGAGTCAGGGTTTCCTGAAATGGTTATTGGGTAATCAAATGTTGTATAGTTACTTTGTGCCATCAGTGGTTCGTAAAAAACACCTACTGGATTTCCGGCTTCAAAGAAAGTGATTTGAATTCCAGCAACATCTCCATTGAGAGGTGCATATTTGTATGCTCCAGAAATACGAGCTGGGCTGCCGTTATACGGTGTATTTGGAAATGGATTACTACTGAAAAGATCAATGGGTGCTAGAGCTAAATACGAAGATATTGTATCTGGACTAAGATAATGCGTAGTCATTTCCAGGGCAAATGATCCAGAATTAGCATCAGTTGTTTTTGTCGCATTTTCCAATCCCACCGCTGATAGAAGGTTATTTAGTGAATACCATGATGTGGCATTTTCCACTGTATTTGCTGTCCATGATTCAAAACTATTGTTGGGCAGTGGAGTAGTGGTTACTGATCCTGCATATAATTGTACATTATCAATTAGAGCCCAAGCACCGGGTGTTGGAGAGGAATTTCCATTAGGATTACCAAGAATGAACCCAATGAATAATTCGTCTTGAATGATATTTCCAGTGTAAAGTAACGATGGTGTCCATGTATTGACGTTACCATAAGCTGCTGGAATTACTTTATAATCCACAATCGTCCCACCATTGAAACGAACCATAATCAAGTACAAAGTATCACCTGCGGGTAACGAAGATTTATATTGAATACCTACTGCTTCAAAGTTGTCAGTGTAAGCAATTCCCGCATCTGGACCTGCTTGACCTAAATTGCCATGAAAAACATAACCTCTTAAAGTATCTTGTCCTAATAAAACAGATTTTATTTCAACAGAAGAACTGCCATCCTGTGCATCGCTAGATTTAATGACGGTTGGTATACCGTAAAACTCTTCTGTATTCGAACTTCCCCAATCAGCAGGTGTTTCGTATAATGTGTCCTCTTCCCACAATTCAAAATCTCCATTTGCGATTTGATCGAATTGAGCTATACTATTAAGTGAAGCAAAACATAGAAAAAGCAGTGTGTAAAATCGTTTCATAGTGGTTATTGTTGACTAAAAAGTTACTAAAATATTAATTGTTGATTTATAAATTTGCTCGAAAGGAAGTGAAAATTGGAATGAAAATGATTGCTGCTTGCATATCTCTGGAAAGTGATTGAAAGTCAACATCGATTTCCCAACGCTCGAAATCATTCGAGAATATTGTCTGCATTTCACCTTCAGCATCGCCAGTGACTTTCCAACGAGAAAAATCCCCGTTAAAAACAGTTTCAATTTGTACAACGTGATTGTGTCCTTTGATCTCCCATTTGTCAAAGTCATTGGAAAAAGTAGTCCGCATCTGGACATCTGAATCAATTTTCCAACTATCCCAATCTTTATTGAAGCTTGTTCTGATGGTCATCCCTTCATACCGCCAATGATCATAACTTTTAATAAAAACGGTTTCAAATGATTTACCATCAAATTTCCAACGTGAGTAATCTTGTGAGAAAGTGGTACTTAACTGCTGAGCGTGAGTTAGTGAGTAAATGAAGAATGAGCAGAGAAAAACAATTGATTTCATATCACAAATTACAATTTATTTATTGTTCAATTATCAGTCGTTCAAAACTACATAACCACATTCCCTTCCTTATCAAACCGTTTATACGAAATAAGGACGGCGATAATAGCTAATGCGAACATAACAGCAAAACTTAGGCCAAGAAGATATAAGTCTAATGTACCAGCAATTAACTCTTTAGTAGCTAGAACAACATTCACAACGGGAATACATGCAGTAATGACATTTAACTCCACTCCGGGGAAGAAACCAACCATTGCGGGAAGAACCATTACTATGTTTAACGGTGTAATGATACTTTGGGCTTCTTTAAAACTTTTCGCATAAACAGCAACTGGAATCATAACGCCTGCGAAGAAAACGGTTAATGGGAAGAGAAGTCCAAACAGCAACAGAACAAATTTGATGTTGAGAATTCCATGAATGACGGCCAGTAACTCTGCATCTTGAACTATGTCCAATACCTCTATGGAAATGAATAAACCTAAGAGAGCAGCTGATGCAGCAAGTAATCCAGATAATACTACAACTCCCATTTTTCCAAATAGAATCTGCCAACGCGCAACAGGAGTTGTTAAAAGAGTTTCGATAGTACCGCGCTCTTTTTCTCCTGTAAATAAATCAATTGCAGGATACATACATCCTAGAAACCCAAATGCGATAAAAATGTATGGGAGAATTCCTCCTGCAAGCTTTCCTATCATTTCTTTATCGGAGGCAACATTGTTATATTTCGTCGTTATAGGTGTTAACTCGCTCACAATTAATTCCATGTCCAAATATCGTTCCTGTTGAGCAATTCCCTCAATAACATTCATATATGCTTTGGCACGATCTTCCATTCCTAAGTCGGTAGCGTTGTAATAGATGTTGACGGGTGCAGGCGATTTTGCATCCATATATTTAGTGAAATCACTTGGTACATAAACTCCAATTTGGATGGAATCTATTCGAACATCCTCTTGCATTTTAAGAGTGTCGATATACTGAATAATCTTCTTTTTACCATATTCATCAGGAAGACTTTCGAGCTTTTCAATGAGGTAACTATTTTCCGGACCGATGTATGCTATTTTAACTTCCTTTCCAATTGCTTCCTCAGTGAAAGAAGCGGAGACACCAACAAATACATTCAGAATAATGGGGAAGATGAGGATTGGAATAACAAGCATCATCATCATCGTACGTTTATCACGCAGCGTGTCCTTCAACTCTTTTTTGAATATTGTAAAAATCATACGTTCAATTCTTTTGATGCGTTAACTATACGGATAAATTCAGCGGTAAGATTCTCTGCTTTCATGTTGTTTCTAAAATCCATCATTGTACCATTAAAAAGCATTTTCCCTTTATGAATGATTGCCATATCATCACATAATAAATCTACCTCACTCATGATGTGACTGGAGAATATTACTGTTTTTCCTTCTTCGCGACAATTACGAATTAACTGAATTATATTTTCGGCAGTAATAACATCCAATCCACTTGTTGGTTCGTCAAAAATAACGACTTCAGGATCATGAATCATCGTTCTACAGATGGAGACTTTTTGCTTCATTCCTGTCGAGAGCTTCGCAATCCTTTTGCCTTGAAAATCATGCATATCCAACAGGGTGTAAAGCTTTTCCTTACGTTCTTCAAACTCATCCCTAGGTACGGAATATAAATCCGCGAAATACTTGATCACTTCATTAGGTGTCAATCGTGCGTATAAACCAGTTGAGCCTGTTAGGAAACCTATTTTTTTTCTCGCCTCAGCAGGCTCTGCTACGGCGTCAACTCCAGCGATAGTTATTGTTCCTGATGTAGGCTTAAAAACAGTGGAAAGCATGCGAAGTGTTGTTGTTTTTCCCGCACCATTTGGACCTAGCAGAGAAAAAACTCTACCCGGCTTGCAGGAAATGCTAATTCCATCTACAGCAACGGCTTTGGTGTCAGTTGTATTTAGCTCTTTACGTTGACGTCGGCTAAGCATGAATTCTTTTCGTAAATCAGAAATTTCTATCATCGAAAATTGTTTGATAACGAATGTAATGATTCAGGGGAGAATTAATTACATTTATTTCATGGCATACAACGAATATCTACAGGAACGGATCGAAACGGTTTTGAATGAAAAAAAGATTCGTTTTGAAGCTCGGAAAATGATGGGAGGATTGTGCTTTATGATTGATGACAAAATGTGCATAGGAATAATAAATAATAATCTGATGGCACGAGTGGGGAGAGAGAATTACGAAGCGTTAATTGAGCATGAATATGCACGTCCAATGGATTTTACAAAGCGGCCAATGAAAGGTTATCTTATTATTGCTCCTGAAGGAATCGATTATGCTGTTGATTTAGAGTTCTGGATACAAAAATGTCTAGATTTCAATCCATTAGCAGTGGCGAGCAAGAAAAAAAAGAAATAGATTCCTAATATCCTTTTGGGACCGCTGTTCCTTCCAATTTAATTCGCCCGTCATGTACTGAAATCAATTCAGATAACTCATACACATTTCGATATCCATAACCATAGAGGTTAATGTAGGTTGGAATGTTCAATGCAAGGGTTAATTCTGTCAATTTATTGGGATTCGGCGTAGGTGGGGTGAAACTTTTGGTTGGAAAATATTCCTCGTCTTCATCAAAATTATTGTTGCAATAGATCAGAATTTTTGTCTCTTTCGATGGAATAAGGTTTTCCAATGCTTTCTGTGTGAAATCTGAAAAGTTTAAATGAATGGCATCTTTAATATGCTTGGCATCATACATTGCTTTTGAACGCGTGTCAAGAATAATGACATCGATCTGTTTACTCAAGGAGCCAAATCGTTCTACGTTAAGCAGGCGTTCAGCACGGTGTGGTTTAACTTCAGCTACTAGTTTTTCAAAAGCATCATAGTCTACTTTTGAGTGGGTTTGAGCAGAAGTAGCACTTGTGATAAGGCTAAATAATGCAAAGGTCAGAATGTATCGGATCATGTTTTTTGGTTTTGGTTGCCGCCGATTTATTACAATCAACATGTCAACCGTACAATGTTAAGAGGAAAAGGTTCAAAGCTTTCTTTAGTGATCTTTTACACGAAGAAAAAGGAAGTTGACACGGATGAACCAAGTGAACACAATCAAGAGTGAGAACTTCTGAATTAATGGCAAATACTCAATGTACACATTTGAGTAGTAAATATAGGCATTGACCAAGAGCAGGAAGATGCATGTCGCACCTATCCACAAATGGACAAAAGACATATTTCTTCGCAATGCTACCATGGTTCCGATAATGGCAATGCTTCCTAAAACTCCGGCAATATTTAATAGTATATCGTGGAAATCTGTGAAGAGAAAAAACATAAAACACACGGAAATAACACCCACCGTTTGAACCGTAATTTTCCAAATTTTGCGCATTTCGAAATAACGCGGAAACAGGTAGAAAAATGAACCTATTCCAATACAAAGTGAGGCAGATGCAATCATTGCTGGAACACGTCCTGCATTCAGTTTTCCATTATAAGCATACGGATCAAGTAATGTACACGAATAGTTATGCATCCAATTGAAGCCTTCAATATTTCGATTTGCTTCCCAGCCACCAGGATAATACAAGGTTGCGATGAAATAAAAAACAAAGAAGTTAATAATCCCGAATGTTGGAATTAGGTAAAGAAGGCTTTTAATGAAAGGATGCTTCATTACTCACAAATACGTCCCTTGTGCTTGTCGTTATGGAAATGCACATCAAGTTCCTTCATTTCTTCTAGTAATTCGGCAGAAGGCGGTGTGTTTTGTAAGGCCGATAAATCTGGTTGGCCAGCATCTACCCAAGCGGTGTACCAAATCGAACCAACGGCAGAAATCGCTGAGCGTAGACGTCGTTCTACCATACCATTCATTCGTCTATGGTATTCTTGTGAAAACTCGTAGGAATAAACGGGGACCGTCGTATTTCCTCTGCGCTCAAAACTATATTTTCTGTCTGTGTCAAAATCGTTGGTAACCTCTATTTCTATTCGTAATACTGAATCGACAGCACGATGTGAGCCTTCAACAACAACCCAAACAAAATCGCTTAAATTTTTTACGTACTCTGCTTTTCCAATGAAGTAATCGTAATTTTCACTATTGATTTCAACAAGTCGACTCTCCCATAATCCATGGATGCCTTTTTGATTTGTCAATTGACCGTTGTAATTCTCTGTTGTATGAAGTGGGACATGAGCATCTCCAATATAATGGCCTAGATCAGCAGAATACTTTAAAATGAGGTCTACATTCTTACTTTCAAATGCTTTTTGAAGTTTATACTTCATAGAGCTAATTGTCCAAGGAACAATTCCATAAGCTTGTAAAGTGTCTTCACTGAATTTGGCGACAGCATCTTTCCATCTTCTTGGTACAATTTCAAAAGGGTCTTCACCATGATGGACGTAGTGATCAATATCGATATAGTGTCTCTGCGCCTCTCCATCAACGGCGTATCGTCTTTTATCTGGGTCAACAGCATGTTCCGTAAGATATTCAATATGCTCTTTGTAAAATCCAAACATCTCAGGAGGTAGTGTAAAGGTCGCTATGCGATTAATGCGCTTATGACCAAAAAAGCCCCACTTTTTTTGCACAGTTGTACGTCCTCCGATAGCAAGTAACAGAGGAATCGTTATTAAAACAATTATTCTATAGTTTAACCAATTTCCCATTTTTCAAAATTGGAATTACATCTGTTTGGTTCGGTGTGAGGCAGTATTTAATATCTTCATTCAGGTTCAGGTTTTTCAATCTTCTTCTGTGTGAACTCGATTTAAGATAGCCCAAAGGATTCACCCAAGCAGAAAGATAAAGATATTTGGCTGCAATTGAAGAATCCTCTTCAGATGCAAATTTCCCTGTTCCTAAAAGATATTCTGAAATTGCACCAGCACAAATAGTATCCTCAAGATTAAACTTATCTTGCCATCCAGAGCAAAGACACAGAGTATTTTTCTCCTGGTCTTCTAACCATTTACATAATGAATCAAGGTTTAAGAGTGAGCCGACTACAACAATTGGCGCATCACTAGCAATACTTAATGCCTTAGTTCCATTAGTAGTAGAAAGTACCACATCTTTGCCTTTTAGGTCTTTGTTCATGTAAGAGTACGGCGAATTTCCGAAATCAAACCCTTCTACAATCTTTCCTTTACGTTCAGCGCCAACTAGATACCCTTTATTTTGATATTCTTTTGCTTCTTCAATAGTAGCAACTGGAATTATTGATTGCACTCCATTTTCAAAGGCGGCACATATGGCTGATGTAGCGCGAAGGACATCAATAACAACGACGATATCGTATTCTCCTTTAAAATATTCGTACTCTCCAGGAGTAAAGCAAACTTCTATATGTTTTCGGGTATCCATAGGTTCCAAAATTAAGGAAAATGAATTGTTAATTTATATTCTCTTCATTTAAAGCATAGAAGAGATCATTCTTCATGTTTTAAAATCTTCGCGTCTACAATAAAGGTAGCAAACGGTAACAAAGAAGAAACAAGACAAATAATTGTTTTTTTCCACTTCCATTTGCGCTCTATTGCTACTATTATCACCCAGAGACAAAAAGCCAAGAATAGGAACCCATGCACCATACCAACTATTTTATTCGGTAATATTATATCGTACAAGTATTTTAATGGCATGGTCAATGCAAATAGTAAGTACGAGATGCCTTCAAATATTGCGAGTGCTCTTAATTGTTGCAATTTGTTACTAAACTTCATTGTTCTTTCTTTGTTTTTCTAAGGCATATAATTCATCTCTTAGACGTGCTGCTTCAATGAAGTCAAGCTCCTTAGCAGCTTTTTCCATTTGTTTCCGTGTGTAATTAATCGTCTTGTCAAGTTGTTCTATACTCATATACTTCACAACTGGGTCGGCAGCAATGTTATTGAATTCGGGAATAACATATTCTCCATGCGAGCCATCACCATCGGCTACCTTCGTTGATTCTAAAATCTTTTCAGTTGATTTGACAAGTGCGGTTGGAACCATCCCATGCTCTCGATTGTATTCATCTTGAATCTTTCGTCGCCGTGCTGTTTCATCAATGGTTTTTTGCATAGACCCGGTAATTTTGTCAGCATACATGATTACCATCCCATTAATGTTTCTAGCAGCTCGACCTACTGTTTGTACAAGAGATCGTTCATTTCTTAAAAAACCTTCTTTATCTGCATCAAGAATTGCTACAAGAGAAACTTCAGGTAAATCCAACCCTTCACGTAACAAGTTAACACCTATTAATACATGAAATTCTCCTAATCGAAGTTGTCGTAAAATTTCAACACGTTCAATAGTATCAATGTCGGAGTGAATATAGCGACACAAAATCCCCAATCGATCAAGGTATTTTTGTAACTCTTCAGCCATTCGCTTAGTTAATGTTGTTACAAGTGTTCGTTCGTCTTTATCAATTCTTTTATGAATTTCCTCAATGAGGTTATCAATTTGATTTTTGCTAGGCCTAACATCGATGATTGGGTCGAGTAGACCGGTTGGCCTTATAACTTGTTCTACTATTATTCCTTCTGATTTTTCAAGTTCATACTCTGCCGGTGTGGCTGAGACGTATAGTGCTTGGTTTATCATCGATTCAAACTCTTCAAACTTTAGTGGCCGGTTATCAATAGCAGATTGTAAACGAAACCCGTAATCAACTAAGTTTGTCTTTCTGGCGCGATCACCACCGTACATGGCTCTAACTTGAGGTAAGGTTACATGACTTTCATCAATAACCATCAGAAAATTATCAGGAAAATAATCGAGCAAACAGAATGGTCTCTGACCGGGCTGTCGTTTATCAAAATAGCGAGAGTAATTTTCAATCCCTGAACAATATCCTAATTCACGGATCATTTCTAAGTCATAAGTGATGCGTTCTTTAAGTCGTTCGCTCTCTTCAATTTTTCCCTCTTTCCGAAAATTTTCTACTTGAATAACCATGTCTTCACCGATTTGTTCAATAGCATTTTTCGTTGTTTCAGGATTCGTTACAAATATATTTGCAGGATAAATACTGATTTCTTCGTGAGATTCAATTTTATCTGTAGTCTTTGGGTCTATAGACGCGATAGTTTCAATTTCATCTCCCCAAAATTCAATTCGAAGGGCATGGTCAGCGTACGCAAGATGTATGTCAACAGTGTCACCTTTTACACGGAACATTCCACGCTCAAAATCCCCTAAAGAGCGAGAATATAGGTTCTCAACAAGTTTGAATAAAAACTTGTTGCGGCTAATAACGTCACCAACTTTTAAGTGTATAATACTGTTAGCGAACTCATCGGGATTGCCAATTCCATAAATGCATGATACAGAAGCAACAACAATTACATCTGTGCGGCCCGAAAGTAATGAAGAGGTTGCTGAAAGTCTAAGTTTTTCGATTTCATCGTTAATTGCGAGATCTTTTTCAATATATGTTCCAGTTACGGGTAAATACGCTTCAGGCTGATAATAATCATAATAAGAGACAAAGTACTCGACCGCGTTATTTGGAAAAAACTGTTTAAACTCACCATAGAGTTGAGCTGCTAACGTTTTGTTGTGGGATAGGACTAAAGTTGGGCGATTTGTTTGTCTTATGACATTCGCAGCTGTAAATGTCTTTCCACTTCCTGTTACACCAAGTAAAGTTTGATGTTGAACACCGTCATTGATTCCTTCTACAATTTGCTTAATTGCTTGTGGTTGATCACCAGTGGGTTCGAATTCCGATACAAGTTGAAAGTCCATGAATTGATTTAGACAAAACTACAGAAAATATGAATGACCGATAAGTGTTATTGTCAATCAAACGACTACTTTTGTGAAATTGCTTATCGCAACATCGAAAAATGGTTTGGATAATATTTTTAGCATTAATTTTTGGGTTATTAGCACTTGATCTTGGTGTCTTTCATAAAAAGAACGAAGTTGTTTCTTTAAAGGCTTCTTTGGCTTGGACGGCGGTTTGGGTTTGTATTGCGCTTTTATTTGGTGGGGTGGTTTATTGGATGTACGATATGAACATTCTAGGAGTTAACAAGGATGGTACAGCTCCGGTTAATGCGATGATTGATTATTATACGGGGTATGTCATTGAGGAGTCATTGAGTCTTGACAACATATTTGTGATGGCAATGATATTCAAGTATTTTAGAGTTGAATTAAAATATCAACATAATATATTGTTTTGGGGTATTTTAGGAGCTGTATTTTTCCGCCTTGGTATGATTTTAATCGGTTCGGCATTCATAGCAAATTTCGAATATGCGACATATGTTTTTGGAGGGATTTTGCTTTTCTCTGCTTTGAAAATGATGAAAGGTGGTGAAGAGTCAGAAGATTTTGAACGAAATATAGGTGTTCGATTACTTGGGAAAATTTATCCAATTGATTGGAAAGTCAAGAATGGCAAGTACATGTCACGAGTGAATGGCAAGCGTGTAGCAACATCGCTTCTCGCTGCATTGGTAGTGATAGAATTTTCGGATATATTGTTCGCTGTCGATTCAATACCAGCTATATTCTCGATTACCACAGATTCATTTATCGTATTTACGTCAAATATTTTTGCAATTCTTGGTCTTAGAAATTTGTATTTTTTCCTGGCAAACATGCTGGATAAATTCAAATATATGAAGTACTCCTTGGTATTTGTTCTGATGTTTGTAGGATTAAAAATGTTACTTGTTCACGTTGTACATATTTCAGCGTTAGTTTCACTAATAGTTATTATTGGGGCTTTGTTGATGGGGGTATTCGCTTCGCTCACAGCAACGGAAGATCATGCAGAAAATGACGGCATTCCCAATTAATTGATGTCTCACTCAATGATTCATAAATGGATATTCTCTTATTAATAATTGGACTTTTAGTTTTAGTGTTCGGTGGTGAATTCCTAGTGAAAGGAGCAGTCGGATTCTCAAGAACAATGAAGATATCTCCACTTATTGTGGGGATGACTGTCGTGGCCTTTGGTACTTCAGCACCTGAATTGATAGTTAGTCTAACAAGTGCTCTGGAAGGTAATCCTGGTATTGCGATTGGAAATGTAGCTGGATCCAATATTGCAAACATAGGGTTGGTATTGGGGTTGACAGTAATTATTTTTCCAATAGTAGCAGATCGACAAACGAAGAGGGTAGATCTTCCAATGATGATATTTTCGACTTTTCTATTTTACTTTTTTGCAAGAGATGGAATACTTGAGATGTATGAAGGGATAATAATGGTAGCAATCATTATTGCTTTTACGTTTGGCTTAATTCGTTATGGTCGCAGGAAATCAATTGCTGAAGGAAACGAAGATTGGGTAGATGAACGTAAGACTCCTTCATATTGGAAGTCATTATTGTTTTTGCATATAGGATTTGTTGGGCTTTATTTCGGGGCTGATTGGTTCATAGAAGGAGCTGTTGGGATCGCTGATGTTTTGTTAGCTGGAAATCCAGAAAAAGATACAATTATTGGCGTGACGGTTGTTGCATTTGGAACGAGTGCACCGGAGTTAGTTGCATCAACTGTTGCAGCTTACAAGAAAGAGACAGATATATCAATTGGCAATTTGATAGGGTCGAACATATTTAACATTCTAGTTGTACTAGGGATTACGTCCATTGTCAAGCCAATTCCGGTGACCAATGAAGTCATTGAATTTGATATGTTATGGGTTATCGCAATTGCATTACTGCTTGTTGTCATGATTGCTGTTGGGAAAAAAATTGGAAGACTGAAAGGAGCCATACTACTTGCTACCTATATTACTTACATAACAATCATTCTATTAAGAGTAAAAGGGGTTATTTAATCTTCACCTAATAGCTTTCCTGCTATGAAGCCTGTGGTCCAGGCCGCTTGAAAATTATAACCACCTGTTATTCCATCGATATCCATTAATTCTCCGGCAAAATATAGGTTTTTACAAGCTTTACTTTGCATCGTTTTAAAGTCTATACTTTCGGTACTAATACCACCGCAGGTAACGAATTCTTCTTTGAAGGTTGTTTTTCCAGAAACTGAGTAGACATCATTTGTGAGTATGTTGACAATTTTATTAATTGCCTTTTTACCTAGTTGCCCCCATGTTGTTCCTTTAGATAACTCACATTTAACTATTAAATGGTGCCAAAGCCTTTCGCGTAAGTAATATGGTCGGATATTCGCAAGGATTTTATTCGAATGGTCAGCCATCAATTTGTCCAGTTCCTTTTTAACTATTTCCGTATTTGATTCGTGTATCCAATTTATCTGTACCTTGAATGTATATTCTTTATCACTTAAAATTCGAGCACCAAAAGCAGATAACTTCAGGATCGCAGGCCCGCTCATTCCCCAATGTGTGATAAGTAAAGGTCCATCCGCCTTTAATTTGGTTCCTTGGATATTTACTAGCACATTTTCAATTACTATGCCCATTAATTCGGTGATATTTTCTTCAGGCATGTTGAATGTGAAAAGTGAGGGGACAGGGGGGGCGATTTTGTGCCCAAGATCTTCTAACCACTTCAGTCCAGATAATTTTGGCGACCCACCAGTGGCGACAATCACTTTGTCAAAAGTTAGCTGTTCTTTTTGAATGGACAAAAGCAGCGACTCCCCATTTTTATTTGGCTCTATAGAACTGATTCCTTTGCCAGTTTCGATTTGAACTCCAAGTCTTTTTGCTTCGGAAAGAAAACAATCAATTATGCTCTGTGAGTTTTGAGAAACGGGAAACACACAATTATCATCTTGAATCATCAGTGGAACTCCACGAGATTCAAACCACTCCATAGCATGCTGATTGTCAAATGTGCCAAAAGATTTTCGGAGTTGTTTACTACCGCGAGGATAGGCTTTAGCAAGCTCTTGGACAGACCTACACCCGTTAGTAACATTACATCTTCCCCCGCCAGAAACTTTTACTTTTGAAAGTAATTTTTGTGATTTTTCATAAATAGTTACGTTAGCATCAGGGTAGTTTTCTTTTACAGCCAATGCTGAAAAAAATCCTGCTGCGCCGCCTCCAATTATTGCTACATCCATGAATTCAATACTTAACGAAAAACAAAGATAAGCCGTTCTTCCAATTAGCTTCTAATCCGAGGGGCTTATTCGTTCATCAACTAAAATCTATTGCTAACTTTGTGTTTCTACAGATTTACAAGAGATGAAAATTTACAACAACATACTAGAAACCATTGGTAATACACCTTTGGTAAGATTGAATCGAATAACTAAGGAAATTAAAGCTACAGTATTAGCTAAAGTTGAAACAACGAACCCAGGTAATTCTGTTAAGGACAGAATGGCGGTTCAAATGATTGAGGATGCTGAAGCAAACGGTAGTTTGAAACCTGGTGGTACAATTATCGAAGGAACGTCCGGAAACACAGGGATGGGACTTGCTTTAGTTGCTGTGATTAAGGGATATAAGCTAATTTGTGTTTTAAGTGATAAGCAGAGCAAGGAAAAAATGGACATTTTAAGAGCTGTGGGTGCTGAAGTACATGTGTGCCCAACAAATGTTGCTCCTGATGATCCTCGTTCATATTATTCAGTTTCAAAGAGGTTGGCCAGTGAAACACCAAACTCTTGGTATGTTAACCAATATGATAACCCTTCAAATGCAAAAGCACATTATTTGACGACTGGACCTGAAATTTGGGAGCAGACGGAAGGAAAAATAACGCATTTTGTTGTTGGTGTTGGTACAGGAGGGACAGTTTCTGGTGTTGGGAAATTTTTAAAGGAAAAAAATCCAAACATTAAGATTTGGGGAATAGATACTTATGGTTCTGTCTTTAAAAAATACCATGAGACGGGGATCTTTGATGAAAATGAGATTTACCCTTATATTACTGAAGGAATTGGTGAAGACATTTTGCCTAAGAATGTTGATTTTTCTGTGATTGATAAGTTTGAGAAAGTTACTGATCGAGACGCAGCCGTTTGGCAACGAAAATTAGCGAAAGAAGAAGCTATTTTTGTTGGGAACTCTGCAGGGTCTGCCGTAAAAGGGTTGTTACAATTGAAAGATGAATTAACAGAGGATGATGTCGTGGTCGTTCTTTTTCATGATCATGGGAGTCGATATGTTGGAAAAATGTTCAACGATGACTGGATGAGAGATAGAGGATTCCTAGATGAGAAGATTACGACAGCGGGAGATTTAGTCGCTAAGCATGGCGATCTTCCACTTATAGCTCTCTATGCAGAAGAATTGGTGTCTCATGCCGTTGATAAGATGCGGAAGCATTACATTTCGCAGATTCCAGTATTGAAAGATGGGAGATTTGTAGGTTCATTAGATGATAACAAAGTCTATCAATTGTTGATTGACCAGCCAGAATTGAGAGATACGCCCATTTCTAGTATAATGCAAGAGCCATTTCCAATTGTGAAGGCGGATGCAACAATCGAGCAACTGTCAAAGTTGATTAATAAAGATACAACAGCGGTATTGGTTGAATTGCCAGATGGCAGTCATCATATCGTGACACGTCATGATTTGATTTCTGCTATCGCATAAATGAAAGAATTCAAAGATCAAATGAACAATACAATCCGACTGGAGACTACTCCACGTCGGATTGTTTCTTTGGTCCCGTCTCAGACACAATTGTTACATTTTTTAGGGTTGAATAATGAGGTCGTTGGATTAACAAAGTTTTGCATACATCCAAGTGATTGGTTTGGCTCTAAACAACGCGTTGGAGGAACTAAATCGGTGAATATTGAGCTTGTTCGTTCACTTAAACCGGACTTGATCATTGGCAACAAAGAAGAAAATAAATTAGAAGATATTCTAGCTTTAGAAAGTGTTGCTCCCGTTTGGATGAGCGATATTTATAATCTAGATGATGCCCTTCATATGATTGGTGAAGTAGGAGAGATGACGGGAAAATCGGTTGAGTCACAGGCTTTGGTGGAGGAAATCCAAGCGGAATTCAGAGCTTTAGATATTTATTCAAAAACCTTAAGTATTTACGGTGATTCGGTTTTATATTTTATTTGGAAAGCACCAGATATGACAGCAGGAGTCAATACATTTATTGATGACATGCTTATGCGTTGTGGACTCGTAAACGCCAAGACAGAAGAGCGATATCCACTTGCGACAGGCGAGGAGCAGCCGGAATTAGTATTGTTAAGTTCGGAACCGTTTCCATTCAAGAGTGACCATATTCTGGCTTTTCAAAAGGCATACCCTAATGCAGCGATAATTTGTGTGGATGGTGAGATGTTTTCTTGGTATGGGTCAAATTTAATGGAGGCTCCCAAATATTTTAGAAATTTGCTAAAGCAGCTTGCCGTTAATCAGTAATTTGATTATTTCATTGATGGCTTGATGTCCTTCTTTGAACGTTATGCTTCCATCAAATTCTGCAATTTTGTCGTCCATCAATACTAAGGAAACATCTATAGATTTTGTTGCCTCTGTAAAACTTCTTCCTGAAGTATAAATTGAAACAAGTTCTAGCAATTTACGCATCATTCCTTTACCATTCACTGATGAAATTGCTTTAATATCACCTTGCATTAAAATCAACTGTTTAGGACCAACGATTCGTGTCTTTTCGAACTTTTTCTTTCCAAGATATAGTGATTTCGGAGAAGTTTTTTCAAAGTAGAACATCCTGTTTTCATATAAAAAAGTTGATGTGGTTATTTTTTCAATTTGATCTTGTAAAGAAAGTTTGTTTAAAATGGTGTCTACATTAAATTCGGTATCAAAATGGAGAAGTAAATCAAGGTCAGGAACAATTGCAAAACCAGGTTCTTCAACAAGTTCTGTACCTCTAAAGTTTAGAGACAAGGAATTTATTTTTGGCAGAGAGATGCCTAAAAAAGACTCAATAGAATCATTCAGCAATTGTGGAATAAACTGAGAGGACAAATGAAAGCCATCGGGTTCAAGTCCTACGAACGAATTATTTATTGGGGTTGAGTCTTTCGGGAAAATGAATTGTCCTTCAAGCTGAATCATATTGTCTAAAACTTCGCCGCCCATTAGTATACCTGCACCTTTCTTTGTTATCGGATTCGATTTCTCAATGGATAGAGTTATCATCGGATCTATCTTTTGCATCGAGAGCATGCCGTTGTTCTGTTCATCTTTCATGATGGATTGTCCAATAGCATTAAGGGTATTCGGTGAACTGCCAAAACTAGGGTCGCTGAGAATGAGCCCAACGTTGGACTTTACGAGAAATACATCATTCGGTGAAATTAATTCTCTGATATTTTCAGAAAATGAATTAGCGTCATATAAATTCAATAATGTACCATTGATAGTAGTTCCATCACGTTCAATAATAAAATAAATAAGGTTTGAGTTATAATCAATTCCAGTTTCAATTCCAGATTCCTCCTTTTCTTTGATGAACTGCATGATAGATTGAAGAGTAGAATTATCTTGTTCCTTTAGAACAATATCTTCGAATCCGCGCTCAAATAGACGATGAATGTCGACAGTTAGAACGACGGTAGCATCAGTGGGGATATAGTTTTGATTATTATTGTTTGGCACGGAGAAAAGTAATTTTCCTATAAACAACATAGACCAGAGAATCCCAATAAAGAATAGGCTGCCAATTAACTTTGTTAGACGACTTACTTTTCGCACTATCCAAAAGTACATCTATTTGTTTAATCGCTACATTTGTTGGATGAGAAAGTTTGCACGGTTTTTACTGCGTCTACTTGGATGGAAAGTGGACAAGCATACTCCTGAAGGTGTGGATAAATGTGTGATCGTAATGGGGCCGCATACCTCGAACTGGGATTTTGTGTTGGGTAAACTTGCGTTTATTTCATACGGTGTGAAGGTGAAATTTCTAATTAAAAAAGAACTTTTTGTGCCACCATTTGGTTGGCTATTGAGAGCAATGGGGGGTGTTCCAGTTGATCGGAAAAAGAATAACAACTTGACTGATCAAGCGGTGAAGTATTTTAGTGAAAGTGAAACTCTCTATTTAGTTTTCACACCAGAAGGAACACGAAGCTATAATCCAAATTGGAAAAAAGGATTTTATTATATTGCTCAAAGGGCTAATGTGCCTATTTATATAGCTTACGCGGATTATGAACGTAAAATTGGAGGGTTTCATAGTTTATTTGAGCCAACCGGGGATGCTGAGGCTGATATTCTTCACATCAAGAGTATCCTCAAGCAGTACAAAGGCAAATTTCCTGAGAATGGAATTGATTAATTATTGACCTTATGAAAAACCTAGCTTACTTTTTTATCGTTTCAATTTCGGTCGTTGTTATTTTAATCTTCGGAAAGAGCATTCTTATTCCATTTGTCTTTGCTCTATTACTATGGTTTTTCGTACGTAAAATTCGTCAATCTCTAAATAAAGTAAAGTTCTTCAGAGATAAGATGCCGTCATGGGTGACAAACTTTGTTACATCAATAATTGTATTGTTCATTCTTGGGGCGATTTCAAGAATTGTTTTGAGCAATATTGCGTCGTTAGTAAAATCATATTCGTTGTATGAATCAAATTTAATTCACATCGTTAGTGAGTTTGATCAATTATTTGGAGTTGATGTTGTAGATGAATTCAGAAACTTTTCAAAAGACTATAATTTTGGCATTGCGTTGAAATCTGCATTCAAAACGTTAACTGATTTGCTGAGTAATGCCTTCATGATCATTCTTTATATGCTGTTTATCTTCTTGGAAGAATCTTCATTTCAAAAGAAACTCGAAGCTGTCTTAAAGCATCGTAATCAACAGATTAATATTTTGGATATTTTGAATAAAATAGAGGCTTCTGTTTCCAATTATATTGGGATAAAAACATTAGTTAGTTTAACCACGGGTATTATAAGCTATTTTGCATTATTACTTATCGGGATAGACGCTCCTGTTTTTTGGGGCTTTTTGATTTTCTTGCTTAATTTCATCCCAACTATCGGTTCTCTTATTGCAACTTTATTCCCAGCGGCCTTTTGTATTCTTCAGTTTGGAGAATTTATGCCAGGTGTTTTGGTTCTAGTAATTGTTGGTTCAATTCAGTTGATTATTGGTAATATTTTAGAACCCCGAATAATGGGAGGATCTCTGAATATTAGCCCATTGATTGCAGTATTCTCATTAATTTTTTGGGGGGCAATTTGGGGAGTGATGGGGATGTTGTTAAGTGTGCCAATAACAGTTATCATGATTATTATCTTTTCTCACTTCGAAAAAACAAAGTCAATCGCTATGCTGTTATCTGAAAAAGGGGAGGTAGATTAAGAGTTTGATTCTTTCGCTGTTTTTCCAGTCTTAGCATCAAAGCCATAGGGGCAATGTTTACAACCACTTTTGCAGCAATATCCTCGTTTTAAGTGATATTTTTCGGTAAAAACAATAAAACCTTCGGGACTTGTATAATAATCCTCTTCCGTTAGGTTGTTTTTTTTCGAAAATCCGGACATGTCATCGACCATAAGACAAATTTAACTGATATTTGTTAGAAAGAGTGAATACGGAAAAGTCCATAGTAGAAGAATTAATAGATACCGATCTCAATGAACGGGGTATTCGTTTGTTTGTTAAACGTGATGATTTGATTGATGAGGTAGTTTCCGGCAATAAATGGCGGAAACTTAAATATAACGTTGAACTCTGTGTTTTTAGAAAAAAAGAAGGGGTTTTGACCTTTGGCGGAGCCTATTCAAATCATCTAATAGCTACGGCAGCAGCATGCAAAAAACAAGGTTTGAGGTCTATTGGCATCGTCCGTGGAGAGGAGCTTAATCCAGAGAGTAATGAAACTCTTCGTAATTGTACTAGGTTTGGTATGAAGCTTATTTTTGTAACACGCAATGAGTATCAAAGACGTTACGAGAAGTCATACCATGAAGAGTTGTCATATTTGTATCCTAATTTTCATGTTGTTCCTGAAGGTGGGGCAAACTATTATGGGATTATTGGTTGTCAAGAAATAATACAAGAAGTCAAGGAGGATTTTGATCATGTATTTGTCGCACAGGGTACAACCACTACCAGTTGTGGGATACTGATGTCTTTGCATGAAAAGCAAAAGCTCCATGTTGTTCCTGCTATGAAAGGGTATCAATCCATTCATGAGATGAGAGCCTTGATGTCTAAATCTGGAATGGAAGAGGATTGGGTAAAAAACCGATTGAGCCTCGTAGAAGAGCACCTTGAATTCCACTTTGGTGGATATGGCAAATATACCGAAGAACTGTTAAAATATATTCAATTCTTCTTTCGGAAACATCGAATCAAACTAGACCCCATTTATACTGGTAAGGCAATGTTTGCGACAATGAATGAGCTAAAAGATAGGAGGTATAATAACACCAACGTTCTTTTTATCCATACCGGTGGAATTCAAGGTGCAGCAGCAATTGAGTCAAAAAGTGGCTTTTATTTATACGATTAGTCTATTTTTTGAATACGTACTCGTTCTGTAGAATTCTTAAATAGAAGATGTACAAAGTATTCGCCAGCTGGATGATTTCGGAAATCAAATTCAAGTGAATGTCGACTTGATTCCATTGTAAATCCATGGATTACACGGCCATTTAAATCAGTGACTAATAATGTTTCTAACTCACTAAATGGAATTTCGGATTTAATCGTGAAAATTCCTTCCGTAGGGTTAGGAAATGCTGCGATTTCAACTCGAGATTCATGCCCTTGACAATAGCTATTTAGACTTAGGGATAATAAAAGTAGAATAAGAATTCTAGTGCCCAAATTTGTATTGGGTCTGGAAAGATTGGAGATCATCGCAGTTGTTTTTTTTCGGCAGTTGAGAGCTGCTGAAGATGAATAAAGAATTAACAGTTAGTATTAATAACTGTAGAAAACCTATATTTATTTCATCATTATTTTAAATAATTCTGCAAGGACTAAAACAAAAGTCTAATCAAGTTACTCGCTTCTTTCACATCATGAACACGCAGAATTGAAGCCCCTTTGCTTAAGCCAATTGCATTCAATGCAATAGTTCCATGTAAGGATTCTTCAGGTGTTATGTCCAATTTTTTATAAATCATCGACTTCCTAGAAATACCAAGTAAAATCGGTTTTTCTAATATTTTTAAGTGTTCTATAAAATGTAGAATTTGGTGATTTTGTTCAAGTGTTTTGCTGAAGCCAAAACCTGGGTCAATGATCACGTCTTTTACCCCTTTACTCTTCAATATTTGTAGTTTTTCAGAGAAGTAGCTTACCAATTCTTTGAATAGATTGTCGTAGTGAGTGTGATTCTCCATATTTTGAGGTGTACCACGCATATGCATTAGGATGTACGGAGCTTTGTGTTTTGCTACTACATCGATAATTGACGGGTCGATAGAAAAACCACTTATATCATTTATGATATCTGCTCCATTTTTTAATCCGGCTTCAGCAACTTCTGATCGAAATGTATCCAGAGAAATCAGAACGTTAGGAAATCGTTTTCGAATGGCAGAAATTGCAGGAACAACTCGCTGAATCTCTTCATTAATTGAAATATCCTGAGCGCCTGGGCGACTAGAATATCCACCAATGTCTAAAATAGAGGCGCCGAATTTAATCATTTGTTCAGCACGCAAAATCACTTCATCTGAGTCTTTAAGCCGGCTGCCGACATAAAATGAGTCCGGTGTGCAATTAAGAATACCCATAACCAAAGGTGTGGATAAATCGATCAACTTATCACCTGAAACGAGGCTCATTTTACCTGGAAAATTTGTACTTTCAACTTTTAAATTTTGCATATTTTATCGATGAGTCAAACGAATACCGAATACACAAATGTAATTAATGTTTGTCGGGATATATTTTCCAAGAAAACAAAAGATTACGGAACCGCCTGGAGAATCCTAAGACCTAGTTCTCTTACTGATCAATTGTTCATTAAAGGACAGAGAATTAGAACTGTTCAAGAAACTGGAGAGAATAAGGTTGGTGAAAATATTGAGGATGAGTTTATTGCAATCGTGAACTATTGTATTATGGCAATTATTCAACTTCGAGAAACGGAACTAAAAGACTTGGAGTTGCCGGCAGAAGAAGCAGTTGCTTTGTACGATAAATATGCAAAAGAAGCTTATGAATTAATGTCGAAGAAAAACCATGATTATGGTGAGGCTTGGCGAGATATGCGGGTAAGTTCGCTCACGGATTTGATTCTTCAAAAAATTTTTAGAGTGAAACAAATTGAAGACAATAATGGAGCAACAATCATGAGTGAAGGTATTGATGCTAATTATTTTGACATGTTAAATTATGCTGTTTTCGCATTGATCCACAGAAAAGTTGGTCAAACTGAATAAAAGATGAAGGAACTGAGAACGCTGGAAGGTAGATCGCTTGTTTTTAACAGCGTGATGGTGTTGTTAAACCTAGCTGGTTTAACATTACTTGTTCTTGCATATCACGAAAATTTTCAGGGGAATAGTACGCTCTTAAAGCTTCTTGGGCTAATGCTTATGATAGGAAGTATTGGTGGGGTGGTGATTTTGCGAGGACGATACTTAATGTCCTCTGTGTCGAGAGTTTTAGTTGGTGGGTTTTTCATCGTTTCTGGCTTAGTGAAAGCGAATGATCCTGTAGGTTTTGCATATAAATTGGAAGAATATTTTGAAGACGGAGCACTGGCCTATAGAATTAAAGAGTGGTTTGGAGTTCCTGGTTTTTCAATGGATTATTTGATTGATCATGCGCTTTTTCTCAGTGTGCTCATTTGTATTATCGAAATAGTACTAGGTGTTCTAACGATCATTGGCGGGAAAATGAAGCTCGTTTCATATATGATGTTATTCATGATGACCTTCTTCACATTTCTCACTTGGCATACTGCAAATTGTGATGCGAATTCGACATTTGTTGATCATGATACTTATGTGATCTCTACTCCTATTGCGGCTAAAAAGATTGAATTGGCGAAGAATAGCAATGATGTTAGAATCGTTTCAAAAACAAATACTGAAATAACAATTGAAGAATTGAGATCGCCACAATGTGTGGGAGATTGTGGCTGCTTTGGCGATGCAATGAAAGGATCTGTTGGTCGATCTTTGACACCAAAAGAGTCACTTTGGAAGGACATTGTTTTATTATATTTAGTATTCTGGATTTTTATTGCGCAATGGATAACGAAGCCAAATTCTAGGAAGCAAAATATCGTTTATACGCTCACTTCCATGGGAGTGATTGTGTTTTTCTCATGGGTCTTTTCATGGTATTTCCCCATCTTTTTTGGTTTACTCGCCATTATAGGTGCTTTGTGGGTTGTGCGAGTTGGCGGTAAGTTTTTCGGTAATCATTATGGAAGTTCTTTGTTTGTGATGCTCTTGAGTGGCATTTTCGTTGGGTATGTGCTAATGTTCCTGCCATTGAAAGATTACCGACCATTCTCTATTGGATCAAATTTGGTTGATAAGATGAATGACGGAGTTGCTGAAATCAATGCAGATCTGCTCGTTTATAAGAACATAAAGACAGGTGACACACTTCAGTTTGGGGCAACATCGGTGAAATATAACGAATCAAGAATTTGGGAAAAACCTGACTGGACGTTTGAATCAATGATCAGGAAAGTGATTAATCCAGCAAAATTGGCTTCAATTGATTCTTCAGAATTTAATCCATTTATTTCGCCTGTTGATGTCAGTTCATTTGAATTAGAGCTAGCCGCAGTAGAAGAACAATTGAAAAATGCCTCAATTCAAGGATTGAGATTGTATGACAGTTTAAAAGGGAAAGAAATAAAAATTGCCTTGAGTGATTATAATGTAACGGATTATGAAGTAGAGAGTTATTCAATAGTTGACACCATAGAAATGGTGAATATGAATATGAAAGATATCAGCATTCGAAATATGATTGTCGAGTCGGACCGTTTCGTTTTGGTGTTCGCACAAAGTTTGAAAAATGGCAACTGGGGTAATATTGATCGCTTAAAAGCAATTTCAGCATCTTGCAGAAACGCTGGTGTTCCATTTGCTGTCGTATGCGGTTCGAATAGAAAGGAAATCAACGCATTTAGAGATGAGCACAATTTCCTTGTTCCATTCTTTGTTAATGACGGTACAGGGTTGAAAGCGATTACTAGATCTAATCCCACATTAATAATAATTGAAAAAGGAATAGTTAAAGGGAAATATCCTTTTAGGTCAACTCCATCTTTAAAAACGTTTAACACTAAACACTTGAATTAATGGCGCAGAAAATAGTTGCTGGAAACTGGAAAATGAATCTTGAAAGTGAACAAGCATTCAACTTGGTGGATGAACTCAACGAAAAAATTGAAGAAACTTCAGTAAGAGTGCTGTTGTTTCCACCTTCTTTATACGTGAAGCCTATTTCAAAAATGAATAAAGGTAAATTTGAATTAGGAGTTCAAAACTTCTATACGAAAGATGCCGGTGCCTTCACAGGTGAAATTTCGATTGGGCAAGTAAAAAGCGTAGGTGGATCCGTTGGACTAATTGGGCATAGTGAACGTAGAGAGTATTTTAAGGAGAGCAATGCTTTTTTAAAGGAAAAGGTTAATGCGGCAATTGAAAAGGATTTTGATTTCATTTTTTGTTGTGGGGAACCATTAGAAGTGCGTGAGGCTGGTGAAGAACTTGAGTTCGTTAAGAAACAACTTCAGGAGAGTTTATTTCATCTTTCAGGGGAGCAAATGAAAAAATCAGTAATTGCTTATGAGCCTATCTGGGCAATAGGTACTGGGAAAACGGCTACTTCTGATCAAGCTGAAAGTATGCATGCTAGTATTCGTTCATGGGTCCGTGAAGCATATGACAGTAATACGGCGGATGGCGTATCGATCTTATATGGAGGTAGCTGTAAACCAGGGAATGCGAAAGAGCTATTTGCTTGTCCGAATATTGACGGTGGATTGATTGGTGGAGCCGCACTAAAAGCTGATGATTTCTCTGCAATAATTAATTCGTTTTAATGGATACACTAGAATTGACAATTGATATAGAACCAAAAGATCCATGGAGTGATATTGTGATAGCAGAACTGGCTGAACAAGGGTTCGATAGTTTTGTGAATACAGACACAGGAATTATCGCGTATGCAAATGCGACGATTGACTTGGATGCTGCATTAGCGGGAACTGCTCTTAATCGAGAAACAGGATTGAATGTACAAATTGTGGAAAAAGTGATCCCGCAACAAAATTGGAATGCAAAGTGGGAAGAGAATTTTCAGCCTGTATTTGTGGAGGAGTATGCGACCATTTTAGCTCCTTTTCATGATAAAAGTTTAGGGAAGGGCTTAGTTGTTGAAATTCAACCACAAATGTCTTTTGGTACTGGTCATCATCAAACAACTTGGATGATGACAAAGGCCTTATTCGAACTTGATTCGATGCCTGCAAGTGTTTTAGACATGGGGACAGGGACTGGAGTGTTGGCTATTGTCGCTGAAAAGCTTGGCGCAACCAATGTTCTTGCAATTGACATAGAAGATTGGTCAGCTGAAAATGCTGAGGAGAATGCCAAGCGAAATGGCTGCAAGTCTATTCAATGTATTTGTGGTGATATTGATAAAGTTGGAGATTTGCCGTTTGGATTGATTATTGCCAATATCAATAAGAATATTTTGAAAGCTCACATGCAAACATATGCCGATAAATTGGAAAGTGGAGGGATTCTATTGCTAAGTGGATTCTTTGGTTCTGATGTTGATGAAATGGTTGAATTTGCAAGGGATTATCAACTAGTGAAAACGAAAATGTTTGCACTGGACGAATGGGCAGCTATTCAATTAGTAAAAACGATTTAAATTATGTTTATGGGAATAAAAACTCTAATTATAGGGATGATTTTGGTATGCTCAGGCATGGCATGGTCACAAACATTCACGAATAATCGAGAGAAGTTTGTTAAAGAATTTCAAAAGACATTGACGGAATACGGAAAAGGAGAGTTTCTTGACTTTGCGAAAAAGGATTTCCCAGTTTTGCTTCTTGAAACGAGTGATTTCCCTGAAAACTATTTTTCAAAAATGGTGGAAACGTGTAATTTGATGGAGACGAAACGTCTGAAGCCTTATCCTGAGATATACAATTACGTTTTTTCTGTCAGTTCTTTCGTTAAAGGGAAGCAATCTGCTGACAGTTACACAGCATGGCATAATTCAATAGACAAGTTGCTTGACAGTAGAAATGTTAGAAAATTTTCAGATTTCATTGATTTGTCGGCGGGGTTCTTTTCTGAATCAAAAATTGCAACTGCTTCCAATTTTGTTTGGTATTATGAAGGGGGAGAGTATAACTTTGAATTTGATAAGAAAGCATTTATCAATTTTTCTGGTGGAAACCTTATTTGCAGAGTACACAGTAAGCTTTCTAAAGACAAGAATGCTGTTTTGGATAGTCTTGTAGTTATAAATACCTCAGGAACTTATGATCCGATTCTTAAGAAGTGGGTTGGTGTTGGTGGAAAAATCACATGGGAAAAAGTTGGGCTTCCAGCTAATGAAACCTTTGCAGATTTATCAGCCTATAATGCATCGATGAAAACATCTACACTTCGTGTTGATACCGTGGCTATTACGACTCCTTATTTTGATAAGCCTGTTAAGGGGATGATGACCGATAGAGCGTTTAAAATTAATCGGGAAGAAGATAAGGTGTATCCTCAATTCTTGTCTTTTGAGCGAGAATTATTGATCAAAGAACTTGTTAAGGATGTAGATTATATTGGAGGTTTCGCTATGCAGGGGGCTAGTTTTGTTGGTGCAGGAACATCAAAAGATCAAGCTCAAATTACCTACAAGAAAGATGGAGTTCCTTTTATGAAAGTTAGTTCACAGCAGGTATTCGTTTCACCAAAAAAAGTCTCTATTCATAAAGGAGGGTTTGTAATGTATCTTAGTACAGGTGATTCTATTACGCACCCTGGAATTGATTTCACTTATGATCTTGATAAGGAGGTGATAGCAATGGCTCGATCTAGGTCAGGTATCGGTGAGGCACCTTTTCGAAATTCGTATCATGAATTAGAAATTTATGTTCCCAAGATGTCATGGGATGTTGGTGCTGATAATTTGATGTTCACTTATGAATTTGGAACGAGTCAGGAGCTCAAGGTCGCGAATTTTGAATCGACAGCATTTTTTGATGAAGAGGTATATGATCGATTACAGGCAATGTCAGCTACACATCCATTAGTTGCTATTTGGAGTTACTGCTACAAATTCGATGAATTTTTAATTGATGAAGGAAAAGCGGCAACAGCGCTGAGTATGACTGTCGAACAAGCAAAGACAACGCTACTTCGATTATCCAATATGGGTTTCATCACCTATGATACCGAGAGAAAAATGGTTATGGTTAATAAGAAGCTCGAAACGTTTGTGAGAGCGAAAAGTGGTGAGTTAGATTATGATAATATCACTTTTACGAGTGATTTGCGCCCTAAAGAACTTAAAGGTTATACAGAAGAACAAATAAAAGGAGATCAATATCTGCAATCTGTTCAGGAATTATATCAACGCCAAAATGAAGAACGTCGAGTAATGAAGAATTTTGGTGTTTTGAACTTGTCAACTCTTGATTTAGATCTAGTTGCAGTCGATAATGTTCTGATCTCCCGAAAGCGTAACACCTTAATTTTCCCAGAAAGTAGCGAAGTGAAAGTAAAACAAAATCGAGATTTCAATTTTAGTGGTTGGGTCAATTCTGGAAAACTAGAAATAAATACTAAAGCTGCTAAATTTGATTACGACGCATACGCGATCAATCTTCTGAGTACGCAAGAGGGTTTATTTAGAGTGCGTCCATTGAGAAAAGAAGATGGAATGAAATCAATTCCTATGGTAAGCCAATTGTCTGGGATTACGGGTAAAATTTTAGTTGATGACCCGAGCAATAGGTCAGGAAATAAGGATGGTTTTGATATTTATCCAAAACTACAGTCTACTTCTGAAACCAAAATCTATTACAATTCAAAGGATATTTATCGAGGTGTTTATGATAGCGTTCGGTTTTATTATACCGTTGACCCATTCGATCGTGATAGTTTAAATGGTTTCAATGAGAAAGCGTTCAATTTGGAAGGAGAGTTAACCTCTGCTGGGATTTTCCCCAAAATTCGTAAGCCTGTGAAGATAATGCCAGACTATTCTTTCGGGTTTTCAACTGTAGCACCAAGCGGAGGTTATCCATTTTATGGGACAGAGGCTAAATATGAGAACAAGGTAGTTCTTTCTCATAATGGTTTGCAGGGAGCAGGAACAATCAATTTTGTTCACTCAACTTCAGAGTCGAAAACCTTATTTAGCTTCTTGCCTGACTCCACTGTTGGGCTTGCTCAATTTGATAATAAGCCAGTTGCTGCCGGGATCCAATTCCCTGATGTAACGGCTACAGACGCTTATATAACTTATGTGCCAAAAGATAAAGTTCTTAGAGCTCAGTCAACTCCAAAGAATGAAATGGTATTCTTTGAAGGAGAAGCTAAAATGCGAGGAACCACTACGGTAAGACCAGAAGGGATGACAGGTAAAGGAATGATGACATTTATTACCGCAACAGTTATTTCCGATAATTTTAAATATAAGCGATACGATATAGATGCAGATACTGCAGGCTTCAATTTGAAGAATGAGACAGAGGAAGCGGGTGAGGATCCGCTGGCGTTCAAAACAGATAATGTGAATGCACATATTTCATTTGAAGATCGAAAAGGTGTTTTTAAATCAAATGAGGGGGAATCTACTGTTGAATTTCCAGTTAACCAGTACATGTGTAAGATGGATCAGTTTACATGGTTAATGGATGAACTTTCGATTGAAATGCAGAAGAAGGGGGATCGAGAAATATCAATCAACCAAGGAGTTGATCTAGTTGGTCCGAACTTTTATTCAACACATCCAAAACAAGATTCACTGCAATTTAGAGCGCCTAAAGCGAAATTCGACCTAAAGTCGAAAACTATTTTCTGTAAGAAAGTAGAGTACGTCGATATTGCCGATGCTAGAATTTATCCAGATAGCATGCAATTGACCATACGCAAACGAGCAAAAATTGATAAATTAGAGAATGCACGTATAGTAGCTAGTTATGTAACGGAGTACCATAAGTTTGAGGAGGCTGAAGTTGAGATAAAAGCACGAAGAGACTACGAGGCGAAAGGAAAGTATCCCTATTATGATAATGATAGCACATTAACGTATATCACGATGAATGATATCGGCCTCGATACCTCATATCAAACAAGAGCATCTGGTAAAATAGCTTCCGATATTGGATTTAAGTTAAGTACTGAGTTTGACTATTATGGAGATGTTTCTATTCGAGCTTCTAATCCATTAATATACTTCTCTGGTGCGACACGAATCAATCATGGTTGTGAAAAATTTGATAGGAATTGGATGGCCTTTACATCACAAATTGACCCGAAAAATATTCAGATTCCCGTTTCGAATGAAATGAAAGATTTGGAAGGAGGACCGATTTCTGCGGGGATTGTTTGGCGTGATTCACAATCGACAGATAGTCTTCGATTGTATCCCACGTTCCTATCCTCCTTGGATTCTGAAAGCGATCCAATTGTAATGACATCTAGTGGATTCCTTCAATATGATCCAATCTCTATGGAATTCCAGATTGCATCCAAGGAAAAACTAATTAATAGAAAAGAGAAAGGTAATTATATCGCCTTACATACAGAAAGCTGTTCGATGAATGGAGATGGAATAATATCTCTTGGGATGGATTATGGTGATGTGAATGTTGATGCGGTTGGAATTGTTAACTATAATCAACAAACAGGTGAAACATCAATGAATATTACCGCACGATTCGACATGCCAATTGACAAAGGATTAATGCAGGATGTTGCAACTCGGGTGAATGAAATTGAAGGGTTATTACCACTTGAATCTAATTGGTCTACCAATACACTTGAGCAAGCAGTGTTAGAATGGGATGGCCGTGAAGAGGCGGATAAGATTCTTGACCAATACGTCAGAGAAGGTGCTGTTAAGAGATTACCTGATGGACTTCAGAAAGCGATGACCGTTACTGGTTTGCGCTTGAGTTCTTACGATAATAAAAAGAAGCAAGATAAAGGACTTGTGACCAATGTGGAGTCTGCCGTATTAGTGAGCATGTATGGGAAGCCAATAATGAAACAGGTGCCATTCAGGGCATTCTTCGCTCAAACGAGTTCGCTTGGGGCTGCTGATGCATTCACTACGTACATTAATATTCCTGGTGGTCGTGATTATTTCTTCCATTACAAAATGCAGAAGAAAGATGGTACTTTGAAGATAAAAACTGGTGATCAGGAGTTTAGTACTGCCTTAACGGATATGAAAGATGATAAGCGTAAAAAGAAAAACTTCAAATATGAAGCGACTTCGAATAGCGTATTTCTAGTTAAGTTTATGGAATATTTTTCTGAATGATCGACTTTATTATATTCGGACTTATTGCATATTTACTTGGATCAATTCCAACCGCTGTTTGGGTAGGGAAAGCAAAATATGGAGTTGATGTTCGCGAGCATGGGAGTAAAAATGCGGGTGCTACAAATACTTTTCGAGTACTAGGTAAGAAGCCAGGAATTGTTGTTTTGTTAATAGATATTTTAAAGGGTTTTGTTGCTGTGATGATTCCTTTTTTTGCTGGATTAGGAGATTGGAATTCGGAGGAATTGATTCATGTAAAACTTGTTTGTGCACTTATGGCTGTTATTGGCCATGTGTTACCGATTTTCGCAGGGTTTAATGGCGGAAAAGGCGTTGCGACATCATTGGGAGTTGTCATAGGGGTGCATCCGGCAGCGGCAGGAATTTGTCTTTTTCTATTTTTTATAGTTTTTGTTGTGTCTCATTTTGTATCTCTGGGGGCAATAGTCGCAGCAATAAGTTTTCCGCTAATAATCGTATTTATTTTTCAAATTTCTTCTGTTTGGTTAATCACATTTAGCTTCGCACTTTCGTTAGCTGTTATATATGCACATCGTAAGAACATTGGCCGACTATTAAAAGGAGAGGAAAACAGAATGAACCTTTTTAAGAAATAATCGTACTTATAATAAGTGAAATTAATAAGCTTGTGCGTGGATAAATAATGAAGTGCACAAGAGATATAATTAATGTCTTTTTATTCATGGTGACTGCGCTGGTATCACTGGCTCAAACCGAAAATGAAATAAAAGAAAACGCGGAAGAATTCTTCGAACAGGAGGAGTATGTGCAAGCGACACCTTTATATTTACGTTTACTATCATTAAATCCGAAGGATGCAGATTATAATTTCCGCTACGGTACTTGTTTACTATTTAATTCATATCAGAAAAAAGAAGCTATTCGTTACTTGAATTTCGCGGTGAAAGAGCCCGAGATTGACCCCAGAGCTTTTTATTTCCATGGAAGGGCTTTGCATCTGAATTATCAATTCGAAGATGCGAAAAGGAGTTATGAAAAATACCGTAACAAACGTGCAAAGAAAGATAAGCGCTACGCGGTTGAGAGGCAAATACAGATGTGTGATAATGGAAAGAAGTTGCTGAGCACATTCACAGACATTATCGTTTCTGAGAAGAAGGAAATTGACAATGAAAAGTTTTTCAGACTGTATAGTAATACTCAGACTATAGGTGGAAATATTCTTGTTAGTGCTGATTTTCAATCCAAATTGGATAAGAAAAAAGGGCACTTACCTATTGTTCATTTCCCCCCAAATGCCAAAGCCATTTATTATTCGAGCTACGGAGATTCTGAGGCAACGGGTAAGGATATTTATATTCGCCGACGTTTACCAGACAATAGTTGGGGGGATCCGCAATTATTACCCGGAGATGTGAATACTGCAGCGGATGAAGATTTCCCCTATATGCATCCCAGTGGAGATTTTTTATATTTCAGTTCCAAAGGACACAACTCTATGGGAGGCTATGATGTTTTCAGTGCCTTGTATAATCCAAATACTAATTCTTTCGGTCGTGTTGAAAATGTCGATTTTGCCATTAGTTCACCTGATGACGACTTGTTTTATGTAGTGGATTCGTTGTATAAAAATGCCTATTTCGCATCAGCAAGACAAAGTCAGAATGGAAAATTGCATGTCTACCGAGTCCGAGTGGCAAGGGTTCCAATTCAAGAAGTGATAATAATGGGGGATTATCTTTCTGAAATTAATCCTGATAATAAGAAGATGAGTGTTACAGTAACCTCAAACACAAATGGACAAGAAGTAGGTAAAATTCTTTCTAATGATAAAGGCAAGTATTCATTCGTATTTCCTAAAGGAGGGAAATACAACTATGAAGTGACAGTTGGTGATGATGAAGATATTTATAAGTTTTTGGTTGATGTTCCTTTTCTTGATGAGTTCCGACCACTTAAACAAAAGGCTATTCATACCACTGTTGACGGAAATAAAATTGTACGAATTGTAAATTTATTCGATGAACGAGTTGATGGGGCAGAGGCTTTGATGGCGGAAGTAATTCGAAAGAAAGCCGAGCTCGATGTAAACGTGGATAAGTTTGACTTGAAAGAACTAGATGTTCAGGAAGAAAGAAATAAGGTGCTAGCTGAAATAGGCTTCAGAGATATGACTTTGAACGAAGTCAGCGATCAACTTGAGGAAATGGCAATTGTTGAGAAATTGCAATTGGAAAAGGCCGGGAAAATTGAATCCAACATCAATGCTGAAATTATTCAGAAATCGCATGGAATTGCTGAATTGAGTGAAAGAATTGCAGAAAAAATAAGACAAACCCAAGAAACACAAGAACCAAGTGGAAAGCACGCGATTCTATTAGAAGTAGAGCGTCTCGAAATGGAACAGCTATTGCTCGCCAAAGAAATAGAAAGCCTTAATCAATTAAGAGATAATACACTTGCCGCAATTGGAGAACCAACTCAGTCAGGTATTGGTAAAATTGAAATGATTGAAAATCAATTCAATTCAATGATGTCCGGCGGGAATGAGGAAGGCGCTTTAAATCTATTAGAAAAGAATAAGGATCAGATTAACCAATCGCGCAGTCAATCTCCAGATAAGATTGTAAATAATATGATTGAGGAGAGTGTAGCGCTTTCGGATGAGGTTGACGACTTGAAGTTGAAGGAACAGAAGTTGGAAGAAGAAAAGCGTCAGTTAGAAGGAGCCATATTAATACTGAATGGGAAATTACCAGATGCAAAAAAGAAGGAAGCGGCAAAAATCCGTCAAGAAATTCAAGAAAAAGAAGAAGAGCTAAGTTTGGTGGAGGAGGTTTTAGAATCGACAAAAACTTCCATGAATGAGAAGAACAGCGAGTTGAGCATTTTAGATAATAATATTGCGTCTATTCAAAAAGCAATGTTGGAAGATGCCGCCGTATCACCAACTATGGCAGAAGTAAAGAGTTCATTAGAACAGGCGGAGGCGGCAATTTCTACGATAGAAACAAGCGAGACAAGTACTAAAATTACACAGCTTGTTGCAGAAAATCCTGATTTGAATCCTGATTATATCCCTGGGGATGTAGTGATGGAGAGTCAATTCATTGGCATTGAGAATACTCATACGGAGCGTGTAAAAGAAATCGAGTCTAATCCATCCTTATCTGAGACAGAAAAAACAGAGCAACTTATTAAATCTTACGAAGGAACAATTCAAGAAATCGATGATCGCCTAGAGTTTATCGAAAAACTATTGGCCGATGAAAAAGGTGATATTGAAAAGTTGAACGAAGAAAAACGAAAGTTGGAGAGTTATAAAGATTCTCTGGAAGTGAGTATTTCTGAGTTAAAAGAAAAGTTGGAAGAACTTCAAACACCAATTGACGTTGCTATTTCTGTGGAAGATGTGGTTGATGAAATAGTGCCAAATCATCAATTGGATATTGTTACAATCCAAAATGATCAAGCTCTTACTGATAAAGAGAAATTACTGAGAATTCAGGAAAAGAACGAAGCCTTTCTTCAGGCGGTGGAAGATGAATTGAGTGAATTGGACACACAAATAAATGATGATCCAAGTAATTCAGAATTGATTGCGAGAAAAGACATTATTGAAGGAATTAAAAATGAAACGGAAGGAAGTATTGCGGAGAACGCCCAGACATTAGAAGCTATGACGGATGTCGTACCAACAATTGATCAGGAAGCTATTATTTCTAGTCTAGAAAGTGAATTGAATAGTAAATTTGACGAAAATAGAGAGGAAATAGAGAATTCTGATAGAACAGCTTACGAAAAGAGTGAGGCGTTACTCATCATTGAGGCTGAGTACCTAACCAAGTTAGAAGAGAAGAAAGTGTCTATAGAAAAAGAACTTGGTCGAAATCCGGTTGATGAAGATTTACAGGCGCAGAATGTAGCAATTGAGACAATGATTGAAAAGCAAATTTCAATTGTAAAGGCTAAAAAATCAGAAACAATCGCAAAAGTAACGGAGGAGCAAGTTGAAGAGGTCGTGAATAAAACGGATCGCACTTATTCTGTAAATATCGGTGAATTGGAACAATCAAATTCTCCAACAAAGTATGATGATGTTGCCAATCGCGAAGAAAATTTGCAGGATAAAATAAGAGATGAAATCGCCGACAAGCAGAAAGAAATAGAGCGCAAGTACACAGTCGCTGCTGAGTTAGAATTGGCAATTCTTACGCGTGCATTATCGGAAAGCGAAGCTCGCGAGGCAACAGCGCGAGAGACAACAGGACCAGTCGATGTTGTTGAGACGACTGAGAAAAAAGAGGATTTCATCAATACATTAAGGAATGAAGTCTTTAGCAATGGAGATAATACTCTAGAGAATACATTTGCAACAATTGACGAATTAAAAGCGCAAGATCAAATCCTGGCCTATTATGAGACTCAATTGGAGGAAAAAATTGCTGATGTTTCCGGAAGATTAGAAAATGATTCTGGTAACGAAGAATTGCAGAGTGAGTTAGAATGGCTGGAGGAAGAGAAAAATAGGGTTGTGGCGAAACGTAGATCCGTCAATGTTTCGATTGGTGAGTTAGAAACAGCAATAGTTCAAGCAGACACAAACACCATAATAAGAAGTACAGAAAACGATTCTGAATTGGCAAAATTGGATGTACGCGAGCAGGAGTTGATAAATGATCTTAATGATCCTTCAATCGAAAAGAACCAAAAGAAAGAATTAGAAAAAGAACTGGAAGGCATTCAATTTGATCGTTCAGTGCGTGAAAATGAGATTTACGTTGAAAATATTGAGGCTGGTAAACAAGTGAATGCCAATCTAAGTGAAGAATTGCAACAATTTGTAGGAAAGAATGATCCTGAGGGTATTGTCGATAAAATGATTGGTCAAAATGAAGGGGAAACAGCGGCTATCGAAGAGCTCGTCAATCAAGCTAACAAGGCAAAAACGGAAGAAGAGCGAAATTACTTATTGAGCCAAGCGAATGATCGTCAAGAAGCATTGAATAATTCACTTAGAGAATCAATTCATGATAATCAGCGTAATGAAATTGAAAATGAAGAAGACATTAATCTTTTGACGAAAGAAGAGCTTGAAAAACGCCGAAGATCCTTTAGTGTTCAAATAGGTGACTTAACTACGGAGATTATTATAGTCGAGAATCAAATTGCTGAAGCAAAAAAGAAGGAAGTTCCTGCCTTAGAGACACAAAAAGTAAGACTTCTTGAGGAACGATCTATAGTGGAAGGCAAACTACGGGTTATAGAAGAACGTCTACTTGCACAATCTGAAATAATTCCGGTAGTAGCGGTGTCAGCAGTAAAGAAAGAGATAACATTTAACGAAGAACGCCAAATCGCTGGCATGGAAGAATACGAGGATTATTTCAATTTGGCAAATGATGCTTTGGAGGTCGAACAACAAATTACTACCTTGGAAAAAGAATTGAAGAAAGAGCAAAATCAGGTGAATCAACTATTGGCTGAACCTGGTGCATCGGCAGATGATGAAGCAATTCAAATGGGTGTTAAGCGGATCAAGCAAATTCAATCAGATATTGATCGTTTAGGCATCGATTTAGTTCAGAAAAAATACAATGCCGATCAAGCTTTGCCTTCAGATACAGAGCAAGCAATGAGAATGCAAAATCTTGTTATACGAGGTATTCAACCGATTAAAGTAACAGCCATTGCCGCTGCACTTATTCAGATGCCGTCCAATGGTCTTGCGATCAACGAAAATGCGACGAGCCCTTATTCTGTAGAAAATCCGATTCCAGTAGGAGTTGAACATCCAACAGGATTGGTATACCGAGTTCAAATTGGAGCTTTTGCGAAGCCTATTCCTCAAGACCTCTTTAAGGAATTCAATCCTGTATCAGGTGAGTTAATTGGTGGTACGAATGTTACTCGCTATATGGCTGGGTTCTTTAATAATAGTGAAACTGTTGTTGATGCCCGTGAGAAAATTAGAGAGCTTGGGTATTCTGACGCCTTTGTTGTTGCTTATTGTGATGGTGAGCGTATTCAATTTGGAGAGGCACGAAGAAGAGAAAGAGATGGGACTTGCATTCCTAAAGGAGAGGAAGAGTTGATGATTGAGGTGGCAGTGAATACTGCCGAGAAATTAGGTTTGCCTACACTTAATGAAGTGCAAGAAGTTCCAGAACTGACATATAATCAGGCTCCTGGTGCTGCAGAAGCAGATCCAATTGAGATGAAGCAAGGATTGTTTTTCACAGTACAGATAGGAGTTTTTAATCGCCCAGTTGGACCAGAGCATATGCATGGAATGAATGAGTTGTTGACTATTCGATTGCCGAATGGACAAATTCGTTATGCTTCCGGAGTGTTTGACTCTGTGGAAGAAGCATTGCCGAGAAGAACGGCTGCATTGGAAAATGGCGTGAAAGGAGCATTTGTAACTGCTTACTACAAGGGAGTTAGGATTACTTTAGCTGAGGCAAAACGACTTTTGGATGAGAATGGTTCTTCAATATTGCAATCGAGAATCGAGGAGGTGGTTGAAGAGCCGATTATTGAAACACCCATTACTGTTATTCGCACTGATACGGTCTCTACGGTGAATATTACTCCAATTAGTAAAGTGGAGGGTGAACAGCATATACAGATCGTTACTAAAAAGCAATTTGATGAATTCCCTCGTGACGTATTAAATAGGTACAATGCGGAAGGAAATTTCTTCTTTGATGGAAAAGATGGACGTGTGAAGTCTGTTATTTATAGAAGTGAAGATGACCTGCCTCGATTATGGAATTTCCGAGAAGATATTGATACGATGTATTTGTCTCTCGATGAACTTGGTTTGGATACATTAAAAATCTTGGAAGTCAAATTGTCAGATTCTCTTTTGCCAGGTGACTTTGTAGATTGGTTAATGCGCTTTAATTATAGAAAAGAATTCATCAATTCTGAAGAGGGTAGAGTACTCCGTATTTTTGGAGTTGAACCGAACAAGGTGAAGGAGGTACAGGGGATTATCCGTAAATTTGCACTAGAAGCAGTTGTTGCGGAAGAAATGGAGTTTGAATTAGAAATAGAAGAATAATAGCATATGTCACAAGTTGAAACGGAATTAGAAGAATTAATTGTAGAAAAGGTTGTTGAACAAAAGGATTTGATTGTTTTTAATGATGACTTCAATACGTTTGATCATGTAATCAATTCCTTAGTTAAAGTTTGTAGACACAATCCTATTCAAGCTGAGCAATGCACACACCTTATTCATTATAAGGGCAGATGCCAGGTGAAAAGAGGTGAATATCAAAAGCTAGAACCAATGTGTACTGCGCTGCTAGACAGGGGGATTACGGCAGAAATACAATAAATGCTGATCTTTCGCTTGTCGAAAGAAAAAAACGATTTATATTTGCACGCACAAAAGGCCCCGTAGCTCAACTGAATAGAGCACTACATTACGGCTGTAGAGGTTTCAAGTTTGAATCTTGACGGGGTCACAAAAGCTTTCCAAATCGGAAAGCTTTTTTGTTTCCCGA
>NODE-59-length-36535-cov-13.7832_pt1 | contig 36535 bp, 29 predicted proteins | sample MGYA00139097_ERZ477577 | MGnify/ENA metagenome assembly ERZ477577
AGGGTTGTGAACATAAGACCGTAAAAACTTGGCATCAGTCCTGTCAGAGCTACACCGATGCCAAGAAGCATTACGGCGAGGGCAGACAGCCGGTGTTCCTTGATGATCAGTAAAATGTAGACAACAAGCAGTGACAGAAAACCTGGCAGTTCTCGTACCGACTGGATAAAGCCGATGTGGGAACCATCCAGGTTGACGACATTGACAGCGAAATTATCAAACAGGGTGCGCCAGACATGAAGGCCGGCGGTGGAGCAGATTGTCAACAGCAGCAGATAACCGTACATCGGGTTTCTGGTGTAGACGGATGAGGCTGTCTTGTTCATCTGCTCCGAAGAGTTGAGAAGGCCAATGGTAGGGGTTAACTTTCGAGTTTGATAAATAAATAACTGAAATCAGTCAAGTATATTAGATCATATCAGTGGGTAAATCTTCTAATTTCCGGAAAATGGTAATCATTTGCTCTGTATAATTTTTTGATTCTGGTCATAGGCAATGATTAACCCATGACTTCAGTTAGGATAGAAAACTTGTAATTACAGTTTGTTATTTATTTTGAAACATTACCAGCAGATGATATAATCCTGTGACTGAACGATACATATCAACCAAATATATCCGGAGGGTATACGTCTGATGAGTGAATTTTTCGGAAAAATAATGGCTTTCATCGAGTCCACCAAGCTGATCGATCAGATAGCGGAGGTAGACTATGTCGGTTTGTTCTCCAACCCTTGGTTTCTGGTGCCATTTATTGCACTGGTGATCTATCTTCTCTGGAAGCAGCGCTGGCGGGATATGGCCTTTATCGCAATTTTTATTGGCGTTTGGTGGGTTTCCGGCACAGACTACATGCAGACTCTGGTGGTCGGTGAAAAGCTTCAGGTGAACAAGGTACTGCCCGTCCTGTTCGGCGGAGCGGCCATCCTGGGGGTGGTAATCTACCTGCTGTTTGGACGATCCGATTGAGACCGGGTGCTTGGGTTTCCAGTTTAGTCTAATTTTTCAGGCTAACGTTTCAATTATCGTAGAGTTTACGAAGATACAGAGAGAGAATGATTTCGCATTTCAAGAACTCAATATTTATTATAAACGACGAGCATAATTGTCCTTTCTACAACGCCAAGGAAGAGTTTGAGGTTAGCGAAAATGCCCTGAAAATACCAACCGGCAAGCCGGTCTGCCTCATTCTGGCCCAGGATATTGTGGCCCTGACCTCAGAACAGGCGATTCTGGAGAGGCAGGAGCAGGGTATTGGTGACCAGCCTGAGTTCAAGTGCGGCGGCTGCGGCGGTGTAATAAAATTCGAGTACAAGAAGGCAAAAAACTGGTCGACCCTGCAGATGAAACTGCTTGTTGCTGCCGACCGCAAGGCAAAACTCAAAGAGGTTATCAGGTATGTTGATGACCTGAGAGCTATTGATCTGTTCAGTTCATTGTCTGACGATGATCTTCTCGACCTGGGCACCTTGTTAGAGTTCGAGCACTATGATTGGGGCTATTTTGTCTCTCAGAAGGGGCAGGTTGGCTCCAAGCTTTATATCATCATATCAGGCCAGGTTGAGGTGCTCGATGACGAAGGGGTGATTCTCGCTGAGATGGGAGCGGGCGAGGTTTTTGGTGAGCTGAGTATGATCTCCGGAGAAACCATGACCACTACAATTCAGGCCGCTGAACCTTGCGTAATCGCAACCCTGAACAACAAGAATTTCAGACATGTGCTGGTTCGTTTCCCATCGCTGCAGATTTTTCTCTATAAACTGTTTGTCCAGCGTATTACCGAATTGAACGCCAAGAGGGCGGAAGAACTCAATACCGGAATGGTCGGTCAGCTTTCCGACATTTCTCCGGTCGAAATATCGCAGATGATAAACAGCAACCAGAAAACTGGTTATCTTGAAATTGAATCGGAGTTCCACAACGGCAAAATTCTGTTTAACGGCGGCGATGTCGTCAAAGTTGATCTTGGATACAAAAAGGGAATTACAGGTTTCTATGATTTTATTGCCATGAATGAGGGGCGGTTCAAGTTCACTCAGGGGTTGTCCGCATCTGAGAGAAAGCTGAAACCGATCGGCGGGTTCATGGGCATGCTGATGGAAGGTATGAAACGGCTGGATGACCTGAGAAGATAACCATCGTCCTGATCGACGCCTCCCAATACGGACTATTCAGATCTTTAGTGTTTTTGTTTGTCATCTTCTCACAGCTCAACTCTTGCCGATGAATCGCCTGAAACTGAAGAAACATGTCATCGGCCTGCTGCTCTCAAAAGATCTCGACACAATCTTCAGCGAATTCTCCTCAATACCCCAAAAGAATCTGCTCAATGCACTCTTCTCCTGTCTCTGTCACCCCCAGGAAAAGGTCCGCTGGCGGGCCGTAAGCAGCTTTGGCTTTGTGGTGCCGACCATCGCCGCTGATGACATGGAAGAGGCCCGCATCGTCATGCGGCGGTTTCTGTGGATGCTCAACGATGAATCCGGCGGAATAGGGTGGGGCGTTCCGGAAGCAATGGCGGAGGTTATGTACCATTGTCGGCCGCTTTCCAGGGAGTATCTGCATATGCTCGTTTCCTATACCCTGGATGACGGACCGGCCCTGTTCCAGGACGGCAATTTTCTCGAACTGGACCTGCTGCAGGAAGGGGTTTTATGGGGCTTATGCCGTGTTTCTCCGATCTATAAAGACGAGCTTCTAAAACTTGGCCTTGATCAAAATATGGAGGTCTATTTTCGTTCTAAAAAAAGCAGTGTAAAAGGGTTGGTTTGCAAATTGGCAGGACTTCTAACCCTGGATAAACATCGATCCACCATTGCTGCAACTCTTCAAGATCAGAGACCGGTGCGAATCTACCATGAGGGCCAATTTCTTGAGTGTACGGTAGCCGGACTGGCCGCCGCCGCCCTGAAAAACTTCTATACATAACGACATAAGTCCAATCCATCCCACCAGGCGGCGTTACTCTCTGCGGTGCCTGCTCACAGCGCTAACAGGCTGCTCCACCGGCTCCTCGCTCGTGCCTTGCCTCGATGGGCGCCTTGAACTTATTTCGTTATGTATGGAACGTTCAACTGCTTCCCTCCACAATACCATCGGGCATGTCGCCAACGTTGCTCCCACCAGACAGATAGCCGCCGTCAAAAGGCACCACCGCAGCGGTGAGATATCGGGCCTTGACCGCCAGGAAATAAATGAACTCTGCCACCTCTTCAGGCTCTCCGGTTCTGGCAGCCAGGATATGGCCGATGAGATCCTGGCGCTGGTTTTCAGCGAGCAGCGACCAGCCTCTGGTACCAGAACCGTGTCTGCCGTCGATGAGACCGAGCATGACCTCGTTGACGCGGACAGCGGGGGCCAGTTCTTTAGCCCACTGTTTCGTAAAAGAGATTATACCACGGTTGGCTGCGCTGTAACCGTCGTTGAACAATACAGAAGCGGGGCCCGCTCTGCCGACTCTAGCAGCGATCGAGGAAATATTGATTACTGACCCGTCCTTGCAGCCACGGAGCAGACCGAGACTGTGCTGATAGAGGTTCCATTTGGCCTTGAGGGTTGTGTCGAACTCAAGCTGCCATTGATCTCGGTTACCTTCGAGATCGTATGAACCGTGGACCACAGGCATGCCGCCCCGTTCGATGTTATTGATCAAGTAGTGAAGCGCCCCATATCGGCTTTTGACTTCAGCCAGCAGTTGCCTTGTCTGATCGGCACTGGTCAAATCACAGGGCAGGCAGATGAAATCGCAGTCTGAAGCACTGAATTCCCGCTCCATTTCCTGGTTTGACTCAGGCCAGTCATCGAAAACTGGCAGCACCAGTGAGGCACCGTGGCTGGCGAAGCGGTGGGCGATGGCTCTACCGACAGGCCGGCAGGCCCCTGGAACTAAAGCGACCCGACCGAGGAGTTCCTCTGTTTTTTTCATGATCATTTCCACTAATCAGGGATTGGTGTTGGAAAGGTTCTGTTCAGCAAGGCCAGGTGTTTATGATAGGTTTGGATATCATCGTCGACCGCTACGGCGCAACAGTATACCGATCCACCGAATCGACGGGAGATGACCCCGACAGTCTGGCGACGCTGCTGAAGAAACCCCTCGATGCCCCCCTCGCGCATCCAGCTCAGGTAGTTCAGATAGTGAGATCTCCCGGCCAATCGTTCGATGACAGGAATAAGCATATCACCGAGAAGAAACCCCTTTATTCCTGCAGAGCCTTGGCTGAAATCGGTGATAATCACAGAGCCGCCCTGTCTAACGACTTTTCTACCATTGGTGAAGATCAGGTCGCGCAGCGTCTGGTGTTTTTCATGCAGCGCAAAGGAAACGATGGCGCAGTCGAAATATCCGGATGGGAAATCGAGTTGTTCGGCATCAACCAGATGCAAGGCAACATTTTTGGAGCAATTTCTCCGCGCTCTGGCCAGCATCGCCACCGAGTGGTCGATGCCCACAAGTTCTTTTCCCTCGTTTTCGAGAAGCTGAAGCTGATCGCCGGTCCCGCAGCAGATGTCGATTATCCGGCGATAGTTGCGGTGCTGAATGAAGGTCCTGATATCGGTTCTCAGGGGTTTGAAAAACGGTGTAAGGCAGCGATCATAGAACGTTGCCGATGAGTTGTAGTCGTCCATTGCAAGTGTTGCGGATCTGCTGAGGAGTCTTTGATGCCGATTTATAAAGGCCCAATTAAAAACCAAATCAACCTAAAATACAAACGACATGATTAATTCAGTTTCCTCCTTGTTTTGAGGTTTGCAGGATATACCATATGGGCAGTAAACAACAACACAGACTAATGAGTTAAAGATGAAACACACTCTGATTCAATGTATTCCTCTCACCCTGATTCTGGTTTTCATATCCTTTGCGGAGTCTACTGCAGAAGAATTGTGGAATTGTCTGGCCACCGAATGGCCGCATGAAACCAGCGAGCTTGAACCCGATCCAAGTATCCACTACGGCAGGCTGAACAACGGTCTTCGCTTCGTGCTGAAGAGCAACGGTGAACCAAGAGACAGAGTGGCGGTGTACCTCAACGTTGAGGCTGGTTCACTTTTCGAGAAGGAAAACGAGCGCGGGCTAGCACATTTCCTGGAGCACATGCTTTTTAACGGAACCACCCACTTTCCACCCGGGAAACTGATCGATTATTTCAGATCAATCGGTATGAGTTTTGGTGGAGATGTTAATGGCTACACCACCTACACCGACAGTGTCTACAAACTGATTATACCCACTGGAAATGGTGACAGCCTGGACCAGGCGTTGCTGGTGATGCGTGATTACGCCGATGGAGCATTGCTGTTGGACGAGGAGATAGAACGGGAACGAGGCGTCATACTGGCGGAGAAAACGGCGAGGGATTCTGCCAGATACCGGAGCGGAATCGCCCGGACTTCATTTGTGCTTCGCAACACACCACTTCCGGAGCGGCAGCCGATCGGCGATCAAGACGTCCTGATGAAAGCTGGCAGTAAAGACCTGCGAGGGTTTTACCAAAGCTGGTATCGACCGGATAACATAATTCTGATTCTCGTAGGAGATTTTGATCTAGAGACGGCCGAAACTCTCATAGGTAAACACTTTGATTCCATGCAGAATCTCGAGCCGCCTATGTGTCCTGAATTCGGTGTTACCGATCACTCTGGTATAGAAACATTTTATCATTTCGAACCTGACCTCGGGGTGACCGAGGTCGCCATCGAGACGGTGCGCAACAAGAGTCCTGAAAACGACTCGCTGCAGCTGCAGCAGGAGAATGTGCTCAGGTATATGGCTTCATTGATCATCAATTATCGTCTGGCCAGATTACAGGAATCGGTGGATACACCGTTTACCTCGGCAGGTTACTACGACACGGTGATGTTTGATCGATTTCGCATCTCCGGCATCCGGGCCTCGACGAAAAAGGAGAATTGGCAGCAGAGTCTTGCTCAGATTGAATCAGAGCTCCGCAAGATACTCAGCTATGGCGTTTCTGCGAGTGAGTTGGAGCGGGTGAAAAAGGATCTGCAGGCCGATCTGGAAAACGGTGTCCTCTCCGCAGGTACCAGAAATTCATTAAACCTTATCGGTCAGATAGCAGCCAGCCTCGACGCTCACCGGGTTCTACAGTCACCCAGGCAGGAGCTCGAGTTGTTCTCCCCGTTTATCAAAGAGGTCACCATTGAGGATCTTAATCGTGTTGTCAGAAACAGCTGGGAGAGTGAGATTCGGCTGGTTGAGGTCATCGGCGACGCTGAACTACCCGGTTCAGATGGCGGCGCTGGGCTGCTTGCCTTTTATAAGGAATTGAACGCCAGAAATATAGATCCGCCTGATCAATGGTCAGCACCTTCTTTTCCGTATCTCAGTGACGATTATGAGCCAGCGTCACCTGTTGAGAATACCAGCTATGGCGATATCGGTGTCCAGAGGGTCGATTATGCCAACGGGCTGGTATTAAATATGAAAGTTACCGATTTCAAACAAAACCAGGTGAGCGCCGCCCTGCATTTCGGAGACGGCCGTCGAGCACTGCCCAAAGAAGGGCTGGATCTACTGGCTTCGTCGGTTATAAATGGCTCAGGTACGGCGAGTTTGACCGCCAGTCAGCTCAAGGAGGCGTTGTCAGGAAGCCCAGTACGATATAACTTTCGCATAGCTGATGAGGCTTTTGTGCTGAGCGGGCAGACGGTATCTGCAGAACTTGAATTAATGTTTCAGGTCCTGCAGACAATACTCAACGATCCTGGATTCAGGAGCTCGGTCTACGAGATTTCGATGAAGAATTTCGAGTCTATGTACCGCAGATTGGATAGCAATATCGAAGGAGCGGCACGCTTGTATCTCGATAATTTCTTCAGCGGTGGCGCTGCAGGGGCCGGGCTTCCGTCATGGGACCGGTTTGCCGCTCTGCAACTCGACGATGTAGTCTCCTGGCTCAAACCATATTTCCAGAAGGCACCGCTGGAGCTGAATGTGGTGGGAGATTTTGATCCAGACCGGGTCGTCGAACTTGCTGCAAAATATTTTGATCCTCCCAAAGAGAGATCATTCGTGGTTCTTTCCACACCCGAGGCTCAATTTCCAGTGGCCCAGCAGAAAGAAGTGGCCGTCCAGTCAATCATTGACAAAGCTCTCGTGCGCTACGGATGGCTCACCGACGATTATCACGATATTGGACTGACAAGACGGCTGCATGTGCTTGCGGCAACTATCGAAGAGCGGTTGCGGCAGAAAATCCGAGAGGAACTCGGAGCCTCCTATTCACCCTCAGTCTACAGTGTGTCCAGTAAAATTTATCCTGATTATGGAGCGATTTACGCAGATGTAATCGTAGACGGATCCACGGTAGATACGGCACTTGCAGCCCTTGAAGAAATAGAATTGTCCTTTGCAGAAAATCCGGTTGACAACGATGAGTTGGTGAGGGCTCGGGCACCGATTCTCACATCCCTCAAGGATGGATTGAGAACCAATGGCTACTGGCTTCATTCGGTGTTGTCGCTTTCATCGCGTAACCAAGAGCGGCTCGTCTGGCCGTTGTCCCTGATTGGAGATTTCGGGGCAATCAGCAGCACCGAAATAAACCAATTGGCTCGCCGCTATATTCGCCCGGACCGAAGAGCTGTAGGAATAGTCAGGACTGTGCCTGAGAAGGATTTTCGATCAGTTGATCAAAGTGCGGACCGTGCTGGGATTCTTCCTCACAATGATGGTTGAATAGTAGTGCGGCGGCTCAGTCATTCTGTCAATTTTGGCACAGGTTCTTTCGCCTGAAGTCCCCGCTTTTTCGACCAGTACCGCACGATCGATCAGATCGGCGGATTTGAGCAGTTCGACCAGACGATCCATGACCCGGTGAACTTTCATCAATACTATGGTATCGAAACGCTCGAGTACATCGCGAAGCCGCTCGTCCGAGAAGGTTGCCGGTATCACCGCAACCATCTCGTCACCCAGGCAAATCGGCGATGCCAGGGCAGCCGAGCAACTGCTCATGGCGGCGACGCCGGGTACGAATATGACTTTGACCTGTTCTCTGATCCCGCAGATTGTTTCATAGAGGTAATAGCCGGTGGAATATATAGCAGGATCTCCCAACGTCGGGAAACAGACGTCGTGACCCTGGTCAAGGTGATGAAGCGCCTGTTCCGCAGCATGCCTCCAGGCAGCGAGGATTTCCGGTGCGGGCTCGTGTCCGGTGCGGATTTTTTTCATTGGAAAGTGCAGTTCAATTATTGTTTTTCCTGCTATTGCGACTGCTTCGCTGACAATACCAAGGGCCGTCGATGAGCCTGATTTTGATCCATGCGGAGCTATGATGACCGGGCAGCGTTCTATGATGCCAACAGCTTTGAGGGTCAGAAGCTGAGGATCTCCAGGGCCGGTTCCGATTATGTACAGGGTTCCACTCATGACAGTCACTATGGTTGAAGGTTAGCCTTGATACAGCAATTGGTGTATCGTTCTGATACCCTGCAAAAGTCGCGGGGTTGGCCGTGACACCAAATACTCGTCTATCAGATAAATCCGGCCGCTGCGGATGGCCTTTATCGCCCTAAATCCGGGTTCATTTATTATTTGTTCAACACTGATCCTATTTACAGCAATTGGTGTATCGTTCTGATACCCTGCAAAAGTCGTGGGGTTGGCCGTGACACCAAATATTCGTCTATCAGATAAATCCGGCCGCTGCGGACGGCCTTGATCGCCCTAAATCCGGGTTCATTTATTATTTGTTCAACACTGATCCTATTCATCCTCCCGGATTGGGCGAGGTAGACGTCGATTTCTTCCGCTTTTGCCAAAATTCGCTCCTTACTGTAGCCGGCAATGTTAGTTCCCCGGCGTGAGACGGCGTCTCCGGCAACGTTGATTCCTCCGGCGGTAGTCAGACAAAAGATAGAGATCGACTCGGGAGCGAAAGTCCTCATTCGGGAATGAATCGATTCGAAGTAGACACGAGGCCGAAGTTCAGCAGGAACACTGGCGACATCTTCTTCGATGTCTTCTAATTCGTGCTTAAAATCAATGATCATTTGTGCAGCCTGTTGCTCGAAACCGGTGATTTTTCCCAGGTTCAGCCAGTAATCGTAGAGTTCGGCGATTGTGGTCGGCTGCAGGGAGACGATTCTTATTCCATACTCACGAAGTTTACTGATCAGGTTCGGGTTGGAACGAGAAATCATCGGTCGGATCAGAATACAGTCCGGCTCCGCTTGGATGAATTTTTCCACAGAGTCGTGATAGGAATACCTCGGTTTGTCCAGGACAGCGGAGGGGTAGGAGTCGGAGGTGGAAATGCCGATCAGGCGGTCCGAAGCTCCGATGGCGGCAAGGTTCTCGGTGTGGGCCGGGTAAAGGGAGATGATCCGCTGGGCAGGGGCCGCGAAGCTATGTGAGGTGCCTATGCTGTCTGTAACCTGAAAGCCGCTGCCGGGCTGTGGAGAAAACAGCAGCAGCATCAGCGGGATCAGGCACCTGAAAAGAGGGCTGTCAGCGGTAATCATCGGTTACTCATTGGTATTTAAAAGAGAGATGAACGGAGCCGTCGGCAACCCTGATGACTTCCGAGGCTACCTGGTAGATGTCGGCGACCAATTCGTCGTTGATAACTTCCGCAGCAATACCGTGCTGGTGCAGCCGACCGCCGTCCAATACCATGACCTGATCGCAGAAACTAAGAGCCATGTTCAGATCATGGAGTGCGGCGACGACAGTCTTTCCTTTGTCGACCAGCGCTTTCATGGTTTGCATGATAGCGATGGCGTGATTGATATCCAGATTGGCGGTCACTTCATCGAGCAGTATAAAATCGGTATCCTGGACCAGTGCCCGGGCAATCATCACCCGTTGAGTTTCACCGCCGGATAGTTTTCGGATCGACCGCTGAGCAAGATGATCAATATCGAGTAGAGCGAGTGATTCTGATACCCTAAGGTGATCGTCTTGAGTTGGGGATGAAAACCGTGGGATATGAGGGTAGCGTCCCATCATCACGGTTTCATAGACGTTAAAATCGAAATTGAAGGCAAATCTCTGGGGCACAACGGTCAACACGGTTGCCAGCTCGGAGCGTTTTAAAGAATGCAGCGATTGACCTTGTAAGCGGATAGCGCCAGTGTCCGGTTTGAGGTAGCCGGAAAGCAAATCGATGAGGGTCGATTTGCCGCTGCCGTTAGGCCCAAGCAGTCCATAAAAACAACCCGAGTCAAGCGAAAGCGAGATATGTTCCAAACAGGGTGCTGAATTATAGGAGAAATCGACATTATCAAGCTCCCAGGCTCTGCGACCTTCCATCACCGCCACCTCTGAAGCTGAGTTTTTCTGAAAATATAGCAAAACAGAGGGCCGCCGATGAGGGCGGTCAGAACGCCGATGGGGATTTCTGTGGGGAGCATGACTCTGGTCACTGTATCAGCCCCCAGCAGAAGAAGACAGCCACAGAGAAAACTGCAGGGAATCAGCAGTCGGTTGGAAGGGCCGAGAATCATTCTGACGAAGTGAGGGACAATGAGGCCGACAAAACCGATGATGCCGGAAACCGCCACGCATCCGGAGGTTGAGAGTGAGGCAATGATAAGCACGAATCTTCTGACTCTGCCGGTGTCGATGCCCAGCGATTCGGAGGTACGATCTCCAAAAGTCATAATGTCCATTTCCCGGGCAAAAAGCATCAGAATGACAGTAGAGGGCATCACCAGCACTGCCAGCAGCAGTACATCGCTCCAGTCTTTTCCTATGAAGCTGCCCATCAACCAGAATATAATTGCGTTGACCTGCTCATCGGCCAGAAACTTTATCAAACTGATACCGGCGGATAGGATTGCCGAAACGATGATACCCGAGAGAATCAGACTGTTTGAAGACAGTCGGGTGGAGGGTGCCGCCAGGGAAAAAACCGCCAGCAGGGTAAGCAGAGCTCCCGCGAAGGCAAAGGAAGGAATAACCAGAGGGGCCGGCAGGGTTATCCCGACGATGAGCAGCAGAATCGCAATAGAGGCTCCAAATGCTGCTCCGGAAGAGATGCCAAGCGTATAGGGATCAGCCAGCGGGTTTTGTAAAAGAGATTGAAAAATGCATCCGGCCACGGCCAACCCACCGCCGACCAGAACCGCAGTGAAAATACGGGGCAACCGTACTTCCATAATGACGAAAGGATAGCTCGCATCTATGGAGTCAGGGAGATGTCGGCCGAGCTGGGCAGCGATGATCTGCACTATTTCTTTAGGTGAGATCTCAATGTAGCCAAGCCCGGCAGAAAAAATCATTGCCGCACCAAGTACTCCGATGAGGATAAAAAGCCAGAGGATGCCAGGCCCGTCGGAACCGATGTGAGACGATCTGCTGCTGTTATTTTTGTCTAAAGACTGATTCATAAATCGTCACAATCCCTGCATACCGGTGAGTCCAACGCAAAACTGCAGAAGACCAGAGCACTCATAAAAAAATCCCCGGACCAGATTCTGATCCGGGGATGCCCTTTTTTCCTCGTATCTTCGGTTGGCTTGCTGCTCCTTGCCACAGGCAGCAATCTGTATCAGGCAGGTCTTCTGACTCCCGGTTCAATCTACTTGCTGCGCCTTCCCAACGATGATCGTCAGTGACATAATGCAGTGTTCGTCCCGGTTACAGCGGTGGGCCCGTCTCCGAATCTCACGGAGTTCCCTTTTAAACCAGAGCAATGCTCAACTGGTGCCTGAAGCTGTATTCTGAGGTTCTACTGGTATCGTCTGATTTTGTCAACCGCAAGGTCTTGTCGAGCTTCGAACCTGGCCAGGCGCAACCGTCAAATTTATGAGACTCTCTGCCTCAAAAAAAATCAGGCGAGGACGATGACAAAATAGCAGAGCGCGGCAAGGATAAGGCTGATACTGCGAAAGCCCTGGTTGTAGATAATCAGTTCCAGGGCCAGCCTGGGCTTGAATATGCCTGCATAATAAGGCAGTTGATGTCTGACGGCACGCAGCGGAGACGAGAGGATGTTACCAATCAGCAGGGCAAAGACGATTTCATTGTAATTCATCACTCCCTCCTGCAGCAGTGCACCTGCTGCCGCCAGGCCCGCGGTCAGTTCAGCGGCGACCATAAGGGCAATGATGCCTATGCCCTGGGGAGACAAAAAGGGAATGAAGTCGAGATGCGAAGATAAAAAGGTCTCAAGGGCAGCGAAAAACTCGAGCCTGTTCATGATGAAAATCAGGATATAGATGGGGACGGTGAAAACTACAATCTTCTTCATTCGCCGTTTGAATCTCTTCCAGGTTTTTCGGAACAAGGCCGCCCAGTCCCTTGGTGCGGGCTGGGCGTCACTCAGCTCAACTGGAATGGTTGGTTTCGGCAGAATAATGCGACCCACCAAGACTATGGTCAGGGTTCTGAGCAGAGCAGCTCCGAAGGTGATACCGACATAGATAAAGCCAGCTCCGCGAATGAGGGGCAGGGTAATGACGATCACCGTTGGCAGGTGAAGGAAATAGGTCGGCAAAGAGTTGAACAAGTTGGCCAGAATGAGTTCTTTTCGGTCGATCTGATTTTTCTCATAAGCCTCGGAGAGCATGGTGTTGGCGGCAACTCCGGAAACGATGGCCATGGAGAAGGCCGCTCCCACCTGTTCACTGAGATGGCCGAACCTGACCAACGGTCTTGCCAGCGCGCTGATGCGCCTGGTCCAATTTAGTGATTCGAGAAGATTGGCTATGATCAGGCCAATTGAAATGAAGATCAACAATCTGCAGAGTGGCCAGACGAGTTTGTCCCAAAGGTATAGCAGATCGATCGGTGGGCTATCCATGGCGAAGAAGCAAACCAGAGGTGGTGTGCGTGTAGGAAGTAATCAGAGAAAGTAATCGATTCTCCTCAAAGCAAAGCTCAACGGTCCGCACGCCTGGTACTTTATTCAGCTGCAGGGGGCAGACCTTCACGGCTATCCATCGTTCCCAGCAATCTCTGTCGGGCCATCTCATCCTGCTTTTTAAGATAATCCTGCTGTGCTGCTGAGCGTTGGTCAGACATCCTGCTGAGGTATTGGGACCGTTTGGCGATTTTTTCCTGCCATCTGTCAAAATGGGCAAGCACAAGTTCGCTGACGAGACCGGCACTGATTTTCTCGTCGAGTTTCTTGTTGATTGCTTCGAGGTGATCATTTAATGGAGAATCTTTAGCCACTGCCAGATGAAAGTTCTGGGTAGTGACTGGCGGGTCGAGGATAGTTATACTATCCTCTCCCTGAAGCAGGCGGGCATAAATGAGTGCGGTATACAGGTCGATGATAAGATAATCCGCTTTTCCTAAATTAAGCGTTTCGATCGCGCGCTCTAACCGGTAGTAACTGACATCAAGATTGTTGGCGATAAAACTGTCGAATTCCTGGCCATAACTTTCGCCAATCCCGGAAACTCCTCTTTTCCCTTTCAGAGATTCCCAACTGGAAAGATTAAATTCTTTTCCCTTTTCGACGATGATCACCGTTTGCTCGGGCAGATACGGAACGGAAAAATTGAGGTACTTGCTACGCTCGTCGTTTTGATACGCTGACACGATAAGATCGATCTCACCCTTCTTGGCAGCTTCCTGCACCTGATCCCAGTCACTGAGCACACGCACTGCGTAGGGGAGGGAAAGCTCATCGAAAATTTCCTTGACAAGGTCAGGGGCGACACCCGCGAGCTGCTTGTATTCTTCCCAGACAACAGGTGGAGCGTAGGGGTTACCTGAGACGATAAAAGTCTCGGCTGAAAAGACACTGGAACTGCCCCAAAGACAGCCTACTAAGAGCACGAGTATTATTGCGATTCGTTTTGCCATCAGCTTCTCCACCTGAATTTATTCTATATTATTGATCATGCAATGGGCATACATACCGTTTGGATCGGGGAAAATCAAGAAACTTTGGAGGGTTGTCAACGTCGGTTCTAGGGCTTTGAAAAGGCTTGAGAAAATGACCTTTGTCCGGAGCCAGGATTTCGTTTCTGCACCGATCTGGTAAAAGAGCCTATCCCACCAGCTGAGCGGAGGGAGAAGGGTGGTAATAGTGTAGTCGGTCATCCCGGCCTTGCCGGCCGCTGCCTCGATAGCCTGATCCAGAGTCCCGAGTTCATCGACGAGGCCAATTTCCTTAGCTTTTTCCCCGGCATAAACTTTTCCCTGGGCCAGTGCCTCGACACTGGCGCGGTCCATGCCACGTCCTTCGGCCACCAGAGATATGAAGCGGTCATAGCCATTCTGAAGATTCAGCTCAATGGCAGCCCGCAATTCGTCGGATAAGGGTTTGCTGAGGTCGATACCGGCAGCTAGATTGGTGGTGCCAACTCCGTCACGGTGGATTCCTCCCTGATTCAAAACTGTATCAAAGGTCGGCAGGGCCATAAAAATACCGATTGATCCGGTTAAAGTGTTGGCCGAGGCCCAGATTTCATCAGCGTCGGCTGCGATCCAATAGCCTCCAGAAGCAGCGAAGGACCCCATGGAAACGATAAGAGGCTTACCACTGTTTTTAAGGGCCAGTATCTCCTGGCGAATGAGTTCCGAGGCAAAGGCTGAGCCTCCACCGCTGTCTATTCTCAGCACTACCGATTTTATCCTGTCATCTTTACCGGCACGTTGCAGCAGTTTACTGATCGTCTCGGCACCAATGGTCCCTGGATGGCTTTCTCCTGTAACAATGGTACCCTGGGCAACGATTAGGGCAACCTGCTCATCGCCACTTTCAGACCCATTGCGGGAGGGTTCCACATAACCGAGGTAGTTGGTCAATGATATGATATTCAAACCATTTTCGCCGTCAGATCCAGCGATTTGAGCAAGATAACTTCGAACTTCTTTTCTGGTCTTGAGCTCATCGACAAGACCGTAACTCAAAGCGAGTTTTGCCGTGTCGCCGCCGACTTTTTGTAGATTCGTCGGAATGGAGTTTATGTAGTCATCTATATCTTCGGGTTGTAATGATCGCTGTTCCGCTACATCAGCAGTGTAGTTTTTCCACAATGCAGAGAGCCAGGCTCTGGTTTGGCGACGGTCTTCCGCCGACATCGAATTCCTGGTGATCGGCTCAAGGGCCGATTTATATGTACCGACCTGAAAGACGTGGAAATCTACTTTGAGCTTATCCAGGGCATCTTTAAAATAGAATCGGTAGAGACCAAACCCGTGCAGGTTGACACCCCCCATCGGGTTTAGAAACAGTGAGTCGGCATGGGAGGCGAGATAGTATTGATTTTGGGAGTAGTAATCCTCGGCGCTGATAATCGGTTTGCCGCTGCGTTTGAAATCGGACAGAGCGCGGCCAATGGTTTCCATCTGATTGAGACCGATGCTGCCCATCTGTTTCAAATCGAGAAGAAGGGCAGAAATCTGCGGATCATTTTCGGCCTGGGCGACGGCATCCAAGATGTCCTGCAGTACGGTTTCATTGGGTTCATCTGGTAAGCCCAAAAACCAGCGACCGTAACCTCCGAAGGGATCTCTCTGGCTCGTTTGTTCTACGACGTTACCGGAAATGCTCAATCTCAGGATGGTATCGTCTTGCAAAACCGTTTTCTCCGATCCCCAGATTGAATAGATAACAATGACAATCACTGCCAGGAAAAGGAGGTTGAACAGCAGTGACCTGAAAAATGCAAGACAGCGCGCTATAAACTTGAAAAAACCTGAAATAAACCGGAACAGGGTCGTCATGATCTACTCGTCTCTTGTGGGTTTTGAAAATGTGAGGATAAAATATTGTCAGGCTCAGACAATAGCAACGATCAGCGGGCCTGTAAATGAAGTGGATGGAGAAGGACTTCAGAGGAGATTTAAAAAGGCAGGACCAGTTGTCGGGGTTTTCTTTCTGATCTGGACACCAGGTTGGATAAGGATACACCCAAAAGTCGGATTGGCCTTGAACCGGCTTCGGATTTGGCGAGTAGTTCGGGGAGATAGGAGAGTATTTCCCGAGAGGAGGAAATTTCAGTTTTGCACGAAATCGATCTGGTTATAGTAGTGAAATCGCTGTATCTGATTTTCAGCGTGATAGTTTTAGCGAGAATATCTTTGTTCTGAAAAACAGCCTCTACTTTTTCGGCCTGTGACTCGAGCAGCTCCCATATCTCATTCATATCAGTTGTATCTTCTTTCAGCGTTCGTTCGCTCCCCACAGACTTGCGGAGGCGTGAAGTTTGTACTGGACGAAGGTCTGTGCCCCGGACTATGTGGTAAAAAAAAATACCGTTTTTGCCGAAATGCTCATCGAGTTCAGCTCTGGAACAGCGGCGCAGGTCTGCTCCTGTCCTGATGTTGAGCTGCACCATCTTGTGCTCGGTGACTTTTCCGATACCGTGAAATTTACCTATCGGCAGAGTGGCGAGAAAATCCTCCACCTGCTCGGGTTCAATCACACTGACCCCGTTAGGCTTATTGAGATCTGAGGCAATTTTGGCCACGAATTTGTTGCACGAAACCCCTGCCGAGGCGGTAAGACCTGTCTCAGCGTAAATCGTCTTGCAAATCTCGCGGGCAAGCAGGGTGGCAGACGGTTGATTCAGCTTGTTTGAGGTGACATCCAGATAGGCTTCATCAAGGGACATAGGTTCAACAAGGTCAGTGTATCTGGCGAAAACTTCCATGATCTGATTCGAAATTTCCTTGTAGCGGCTCATCCGCGGTCTCACAAAGATAGCATCAGGGCACCGTTTGTAAGCATGAGCGCAGGGCATCGCCGATCTGATTCCAAATCGGCGTGCCTCGTAGGAGCAGGCGGCAACCACCCCCCGGGAGTCGGGTCGGCCTCCGACAATTAATGGTTTGCCGACAAGCTCCGGATCGTCCAGTTGTTCGACCGAAGCGTAGAAGGCATCCATATCGATATGGATTATTTTTCTGTGATCTGTCATAGTTGTTATTCTTTACCTGACCTGCCACCACAATGATAAACAGGTCACCGAGTAGTTCAGCCACTCCAAGCGTGTCGCTGGATCGGGTTAATTCGAGGCCGATGCGACAATTATAATAGATAGCCCCCAAGATGAAGATGAAAAAAGAAGATATTATTAAATCGACCTCGCTTTTCGAAGGTTTGTCTGGAGAGGAAGTCGAAACGATATCCAAACTGATTTTCGAGAAGAAGTACGGAAAAGGGGAAACGATTTTTTTTGAGGGTGACGAAGCCGATGGTTTTTACATCGTCAGCAGCGGTCAGATCAAGGTTTTCAAGATGAACCCCATGGGCAAAGAGCACATTCTCCACATTTTCGGGCCGGGTGAACCGGTGGGGGAGGTGCCGGTATTCAGCAAGCAGCCGTTTCCTGCAAATGCCGAAGCTCTGGTAAAAAGCTCTACCCTGTTCTTCCCGAGAAAGGACTTTGTCGCCTTGATCGAGAATAACCCCTCTATTGCCCTCAACATGCTCGCCGTTCTGTCCAGAAGATTGAGGCAGTTTGCTACCCAGATAGAAAATCTGTCGCTTAAAGAGGTTCCCGCCAGGCTGGCAGGTTATCTGCTCTATATAGCTAAGGAACAGAAAAATGAAGGAGTCGTTGAGCTGCCGGTATCGAAGGGACAACTGGCAAGCCTTCTGGGAACGATCCCCGAGACCCTGTCGAGGATATTTGCCCGGATGAGCGATGAGGGGTTGATCCAGGTAGAAGGGCGTTCGATAACTATCCTGGATCGCCAAGGACTGATGAATAAATGAGCTTTAAAAGCCTATCCGGGCAATCGAGTTGTCGTACCGATGGCTGAATACGTAGCGCTTGTCGAAGACCTCGACTTTGGGCGGCAGCCGATATTTTTCAAACAGGTCGTAGCCCTGCTTCAAATTTGTCCAGAAAGAATACCAGGGTGAGCTGAGGTAGAAAGTTAGATTGCTGGAAGTCAGCCTGAACGGAAAAATGTGTACATCAAAGGCCGCCTGTCCCCGTGCCAGGGCTGCGTCGGCAAGGGTGTATATTTCATCCATGTAGTAGTCGGTCATGGCATAGCAACCTATCGAAGTACAGCCTCCGTGCACCATTAAAGCTGAGCCACTGCGATCGTGAGTTTGGTCATAATCATTGGGATAACCGAGGTTGAAAGAGAGGTGGTTTTTGCTCCAGGGATTCATTTGCCCGGCGTTGACTGTATAGAAACCTTCAGGAGCCTGTTTATCGCCAACTCTCAGTTTGGGTCCAAGGTCGCCTGAATAGCGGCAGATGATGTAGGTCTTGAACAACTCGAATCGTCCGCCTCGTTTTTGCAGCCAGACCTCGAGTTCACCGGATCGTTTGAAAATTCGAATAAATATTGGTGCTCCGAGTTCCATTGATCTACTGCCGAGCATATCTTCGAGTCGGGCAGAGGACCGGTGGTAGGCGGCCACCGAGGCGACGCTGCCTGGCAGTTCCATGTCTATTTCAGCACTGTTTGTTGGCATTGCAAATAACAAGGCACAACAGGTGCTTATAATCAGAGATAGCAGTCGTATCATGGGACGTTCGATTAGTGGAAAGCTGAAAATCACCACTTTGAATCGGACACACTTTAGCAGGTGCACACCACTTTTGTCCAGATATGCAGAGAATTTCACCATCACTGTTTAGTAATCGTTTGTGATCTTCACGCCTTGATAAGACTAACGACGGGGATTAAGGTAGAACTCTACTACTCGTCAAACAAAGATTCTGGCGGAAAACCAGCTCATAATTGTCTGGATACAAAGGCATTTTTATGATAGATCTTCATCTTCACTCCACCTTTTCTGATGGTACCTTTGCGCCTGAAGCGCTGGTCCGGATGGCCAAAGAAATCGGTTTAGAGGCTATATCTATCACCGACCATGACACCGTGGATGGCACTGGTGAGGCAGTAACGGCTGGAAAGAAATATGGTGTTCGAGTCGTCTCGGGAGTGGAACTGAGTGTGTTTCTCGATGATTTCAATTTTCATCTACTCGGTTATTATTTTGATTGGAAAGATGAGGGCTTGGAGGCCAAGCTGGATGTTCTACAAGGATCAAGAAACCGAAGAAATTCGGTGATCATTTCACAACTTCAGAATCTGGGGTTAGATATCTCCGAGGCTGAACTGCGAGAGGTCTCAAGCAGCGGTCAGACCGGCAGACCCCATATCGCCCGTCTGCTGGTGGAAAAAAAAGTCGTCAGAGACATCGATCAGGCCTTCGCGCTCTATCTGCGAAAAGGTAGACCTGGATATGCCCGTCGTTTTATCTACCACGCAGCAGAAGCGATTTCTCTGATTCATGATAGCGGCGGCTGCGCGGTACTGGCCCATCCGGCACAGATAAGCAGGTCCAGCCAATTGTTGAGTGATCTGCTGGGCCATTTGAAGTCCATGGGATTGGACGGTATAGAAACATACTATCCGAACCAGAAAGGCTCGTTTCGTAAAACTCTGCACCGTCTTGCCGCTCATCATGGCCTGTTTGAGACCGGAGGTAGCGATTACCACGGTGATATCAGGCCTAATACGGCAATGGCAGGAAGACAAGGAAACTCGGTACCGTTGGAACTTTTGGAACTTATGGACCGTTACCACCACCTACAACAGAAAGTGATATAGCGATGATTCCGATGCCCACCATTCTGGTTGTCGACGACGAACCTAACTATCTGATCGTCCTGTCTGAGTTGCTCAGGGATGAGAATTTCGAAGTGTATACCGCTCCGGGAACTGATGAGGCGATGAGTATTGTCAAGGAGGTTGATCTCGATCTGGTGATTACTGACATGCAAATGCCCGGAAAAGACGGTTCGGTGCTCATGCATGAGGTCAAATCCCATAATCAGGATCTACCGGTAATCATCATCACCGCCTATGCTGAAGTAGAAAAAGCGGTGGCAGCCATGCAGGCCGGAGCATTCAGTTATCTGGCCAAACCATTTTCCAACGATGAGCTGATTGCCACCATAAGTCGTGCAGTGAGTCATTATACACTGATCAAGGAGAATATCAGACTGCGGGAGGAGATGAGGCAGCGCTCGGGGTTTGATACCATGATCGGTAAGAATCCCCAAATGATCCAGATTTATGAATTGATCAAAAAAGTGGCGCCTACTCCGGCTTCGGTGCTCATCACCGGCGAAAGCGGTACCGGCAAGGAACTGGTTGCCAAAGCGATACATGTCAACAGCCCCAGGGAACCGTTTCCCTTTATAACCGTGAACTGTGCCGCCCTGACGGAAAACCTTCTCGAGAGTGAACTCTTCGGTCATGAGAAAGGTGCCTTCACCGATGCGGCGACCATGCGTAAAGGTAGGTTTGAGCTCGCCAATCAGGGTACGATATTTCTCGATGAAATTGGTGAAATTCCGCTGTCTTTGCAATCCAAACTGCTCCGGCTGCTGCAGGAAAAGAATTTCGAGCGAGTCGGCGGGAATCTAACCATCGATGTCGATGTCAGAATTATCAGTGCCACCAATAAGGATCTCAAGGAGGAGGTGCAGCAGGGCCGATTCAGGGAAGATCTGTTCTATCGTCTCAATGTCATACATCTTGCCTTGCCGGCCCTGCGTGACAGGATGGACGACATCCCTCTGCTCGTTGACCATTTCCTAAAAAAATGCGCGACCAATCTGGCTAAAGAAAAACTTGAAATCGCACCTGAGGCTCTGCGATTGTTGGTAAATCTGCCCTGGGAGGGAAACGTCAGGGAATTGGAAAATACTATCGAACGTGCCGCCATATTATGCAACGATAACGTAATCGAGCCGGATGACGTCCAGCCGGAATCGGTGTCGATTGACAAGAGTTCGGAGTGGAGCAGAGAAGTGGATATACTCGACTATATCCCCGACTCGGTGGAACTAAACGATGTACTTTATACCGTTGAAGAACGGCTCTTGAAGAGGGCCCTGGAAAAAACCGGACACGTGCAGGCCAGAGCGGCAGAGCAGCTCGGTATTACCAAGAGTCTGCTGCAGTATAAGATGAAAAAATACGGCATCAAGAAACGGAAGTAGTAACTCCGTTCCATAAGCCCTGTTTTAGGCGTTGCTTCCCCATTTAAGTTTGTTTCTTAAAATCGCGAAATAATCCTTCTCGGTGGAGACAATGAGGTGCAGCGGATGTTCCGCCTGAGCGACCTCAAGAATGTCACCGGGTCTCATTTCCCACCCTTTCTGACCGTCGATGATGATATCGGCGGAGGCGCCGGAATCGTCTGGCTGCAATTCGGAGCTGATCGTCTTGTCGGCCGGCAAAATGATCGGTCTGCTGCTCAACATAAACGGGCAGATCGGGGTGACCAGGATAGTTTCCAGACCGGGATGGACAAGCGGGCCGCCGGCCGAAAGCGAATAAGCGGTGGAGCCGGTAGGTGTGGAAAGGATGAGGCCGTCTGCCTTGTAGGTGGTGATATAATCGTTATCGGCTTTGGTGGACAGGTAGAGCAGGCGATCTGCGGCATTCTTGCTGATCACCACGTCATTGAGGGCGTACCTGTAATCGGCTGGCCGTCCGTTTCTGAGCAGACGGGCTTTAAGCATCGATCTGAGTTCCATAGTAACCGATCCACCGATGATAGCGCGAAGTGCCGGCTTGGCTTCAGTCTCTGTCAATTCGGTAAGGAAACCGAGGTTGCCCAGGTTAATTCCGATTACCGGGACTTCATACCGGGCAGCGGTTTCTGCAACGTGGAGAAGGGTTCCGTCACCACCGAGGATTATCCCCAGGTCGAGATCAGGGGTCAACTCATTGAAAGTCGTCTCTATGGACCGTTCTTCGAGCCAGGCCTGTAAACGTTTTGCGTAATCGGTTGCAGCTTCGTTATCTTTCTTGATGATGATGCCGGCTCGCTGCACCTGGAAATCTTCAATGGTGCGGACAAATCGATCCCGTGCCACCATCATTTGGACCCCAGCTCTCGAGACCGTTTGCAGGCGGACTCCACTGCTTCGATTACGGTTGCTTTGAAACCTCCTGCTTCCAGCTGATAGAGACCACTGGCGGTAGTTCCTCCTGGCGAGGTGACCTGATCACGCAAGACTGCAGGATGGGTGTCTGATCCCTTTAGACACAGAGCTGCTCCCAGGACTGTCTGGACGGCAAGTTCACGGGCGACGCTGCGGCTCAGCCCGGTTTTCACTCCCCCTTCTATCAATGCCTCGATGAAGCTGAACACATAGGCGGGACCTGAGCCGCTCAAACCGGTGACCGCATCCATTAATTTTTCTTCGACAATCACCGCGCTGCCGACCGCGCTGAAAAGAGATTCAGCAAAACTAAGATCATCGTCAGTGACATACTGGTTTCTGCACAGAGCCGAGGCTCCCTCCTGGATCAAGGCACCCATATTGGGCATAACCCTGATAATTGAACTTTGATCGCCAAGATAGTGATGGTAATAGGTAATCGGCAGTCCAGCGGCGATGGTGATTATGAGCTGAGCTTCATGGTAATCCTTCAGCATGGTGAGTACTGAGCTCATCACCTGCGGTTTAACGGCCAGGACGATAACATCTGCTTCGTCCATGAATCCATCAAGACTGGGGACGGTTTTCAGATCATAGGTCGAAGTCAGATACTGGCGCCGCTGGGCCACGGGTTCCGCCACCCTGATTTGTTCTGTGGTCAGGGTTTGAGCCTGGACCAGTCCCTTTATAAGAGCTTCGGCCATCTGGCCGCCGCCGACGAAGCCGATGGATCGAGTCATTGTTGGTCACCGATGGATGATTTTCAGGACAATATCTATTAATTCTGCTATTCTACCATTTCCCCGAAATGAGGTCTAGATGACTTATACAAAAGTTCCGCGATGTTGTCATAGGGTTTGAGAGTTAATTTTTCATTGAAAAGGTGCGATGATGATCAACAGAGAATTATTGGACATACTTGCTTGTCCTCAGTGTAAAGGGCCCATTGAATTGACCCAGGACGAGAGTGGCCTGGTTTGCGACAAGTGTCGGCTGCTCTATGAAATAATAGATGATATACCGGTAATGCTTATCGATAAGGCCAAACGACTTGATGAACAAGACTGATGAAATGATCGAAGATTGTTATTTCTACGAAGCGAACCAAAGAGAAATCCGGATTAATTGAGAATTTGACGACAGGAGTCTGAGACATGGAACCGGACAAACGGATAGAGCAATTGTTGACCACCTATCTGGTGCGCGACAACCATGCCGCCAGTGATTACTTCGGCCTGATTCGAGAACTGCTGCAGGTTAAAAAGACTGATCCATCGGTCCAGGAATATATCGATCAAGTCTACGGCCTGGTGGAAGATGAGATCATCAGCAACCAAGGTTTGCCGGTAAATGAGATAAACTTTGGTACCTCGGGATGGCGGGGGACACTCGGCAAGGATGTGTTTGTGAAATCGGTTGGCTGTGTTACCGAAGCGATCGTTGACCTCTATAAGCTGGCCGACAGTGATCCCGACCTGCATCCCCACCTCGGTGTCAATTCGTTTGAGGAGGCCCGACAGCGAGGCTGCTTGGTTGGCTGGGACAATAGATTTGGTGGTGAAATTCTCGGCCGCTGTGTAGCCGATACATTGCTAAAACATGGGTTCAAAGTCTACTTCTGTGGCGAATCTACCACTGGTGTTCTGTCGGCCTCGCTGCTCGAACTGCAGGCCGCTTTTTCGGTTAATCTCACCCCATCGCATAATCCGCTTGACTATGGCGGCTATAAATACAATGCAGCAGACGGCGGTCCTGCCGCTTCAGAATTGACTTCTTTCATCACTGACAAATCGAGGGAACGTATTGATGGTGCAGCGGAGATTGAGACTGTTGGAATCTCTGGGGGCGGCGAACTTGTTGAGATCGACTCATTTGCTCTCTGGCAGCAGTTGGTCGACAGAAACAAAGAGGTGCATCGAATCGATTATCGAGCCCTAATAGAGCAGGTGGCAGATCATCCAGATATGGATGTCGTGATCGATTCGGTACATGGCGCCTCCCGGCTTCATATAAAGCGGTTACTGGGTCCTGCGGTCAACAAACTGGAACACTTGCGCGGTGAGCCTGATGTGACTTTTGGGGGAATAGCACCGGAACCCTCGTCCAAGAATATGAGCAAGGTCACCGAACGGCTGCAAAAGTCTCAAAAAAACCTCAAGATCGGAGCGATAATCGACCCTGACGCCGACAGAATAAGGTTTACTGACGGAACCTCCGAGATCAGTATGAACCAGTTTGGTGCCATGGCCTATCATTTCCTGCATGAATATAAAAAACTTAACGGCATGGTGGCGAAAACGGTGGCTACCTCGAATCTTGCTAACAGCGTTGCCGCCATCCTCGGTGAAGAGTTGTTCGAGACCAAGGTCGGCTTTAAAGAGTTCAAACCGGTGATCGGCGAGGCGCTGGTCTATTTTGAAGAGTCGGACGGCATCTCGGTGATCGGCCATACACCTGAAAAGGATGCCTATATCGGGCTGCTGCTGGCGCTTGATATGGTGGTTGCTACCGGCAGGAATCTGAGTGAGATCAAGCGGCAGATGGACGAGATCTATGGTGAGTTCTATCCGGACCGGGACGGGGTTTTGGTTAGTCTGAAGGGAGATGATTTGATGAAGGCCCTGGCCGGACTTGAGAAATACCAAGTTGGTTCGACAGTAAAGGTGGGTTCTCGCGAGAAGACCATCAAGGAGATCATTTCCAAGGACGGCAGGAAGATGATTTTCGAAGATGACAGCTGGCTGATGATCCGCCCCTCAGGTACCGAGCCGAAAGTCAGGTTCTATGTGGAATCGAGAGACCCGGACGGCACCACACTTCTTGTCGAAGCAGCCAAAAGCATGCTCTCGGAGGTTGGTCTGCTTGATTGAGCGGGACCACTCAGACACCTTTGCTTGTTGAAGGTTGCAAATCAACCGGCAGGTATTATTGTCGATTAGCAGATTTGAGATAACCAATAACCATTCAGGCAGGAGTAATTGCAATGTGGCTGTATACCGATACGGTAACCGAACATTTTCAGAATCCCCGAAACGTTGGGGAAGTAGATAACGCAAACGGGGTAGGTGATGTGGGATCACTGGCTTGTGGTGATGCGCTCAAGCTTACTTTGAAAATAGAAGATGAGCGCATAATCGAAGCCAAGTTTAAGACTTTTGGCTGTGCCAGCGCCATTGCCTCGTCATCGGCGCTGACCGAAATGATCAAGGGTATGGAAATCGCTGAGGCCGAAAAAATCACCAACGAAGACATCGCTGAGTTTCTCGGGGGCTTGCCCAAAGAAAAAATGCACTGTTCCGTCATGGGCAGGGAGGCATTGGAAGCAGCGATTGCCGACTACCGAGGAGAGATACTACCATCGGCGGAAGGACAGGTGGTCTGCGAATGCTTTGGCGTCACCGATCTTGAGATAACCCGGGCGATCAAAGAGTCCAATCTGCGCTCTGTCGAGGAGATCACCAATTTTACCAAGGCAGGGGGCGGCTGCGGTAAATGTGAAGACCAACTGGAATCATTGCTGAGGCAGACTATTTCCGAAGGACTCCAGATCGTCGAGGTGAACAAGAAACCCAAGCGAATGACCACCCTGCAGAAAATCAAAAAGATTGAAGATGTGCTCGAAAGAGAGGTTCGTCCTGGTTTAAGGCTGGACGGTGGCGACATCGAGCTGATTGATGTGGACGGAGATTTCGTTATCGTCTCCATGCGCGGGCAGTGCACGAGTTGTGCGAAATCCGAGACCACGATTAAGGAACTCGTTGAGAAGAAGCTGCGAGAACAGGTCCTTGAAACATTGATAGTAGAGGAAGAGAAGTAATGGCTGCTGACAAGGTTGTCTATCTGGATAACAATGCGACGACTATGGTCGCCCCCGAAGTCTATGAGGCTATGGCACCATACTTCACCGAGTTGTATGGCAACCCCTCCAGCATGCATACTTTTGGGGGCCAGGTAGGTGTTGCAGTCGACAGAGCTCGTCAGCAGGTAGGGTCTCTGCTGGGATGCGACTCAGCGGAGCTCGTTTTTACAAGTTGCGGTACAGAGAGTGACTCGACGGCAATTCTGTCGGCACTCCGGGCCAACCCGGACAAGCGTCATGTGGTCACCACCAGGGTCGAGCATCCGGCGGTTAAGAATCTCTGTGAGAATCTCGGATCCATGACCGGTACCAAATACCGGGTGACCATGCTCAAGGTTTCCGAAGACGGGCTGGTTGATTTTGACGAATATGTAAATGCGCTCTCCGAGGATACCGCTATTGTCAGCATCATGTGGGCCAACAATGAAACCGGGGTTGTCTTTCCTGTGCCGGAAATGGCAAGAGCCGCCAAAGATCGTGGTGTTCTGTTTCACACCGATGCGGTGCAGGCGGTGGGTAAGATACCCATCAATCTAAAAGAGTTGGATATCGATTATCTGTCGATGTCAGGGCATAAACTTCACGCCCCGAAGGGCGTCGGAATCCTTTACGTCAGGCGTGGGACTGCCTACGCGCCGTTCATGACAGGAGGTCACCAGGAACATGGCCGAAGGGCCGGTACCGAAAATGTCGCTTCCATCATAGGTCTCGGTAAGGCCTGTGAACTTGCCGGAGAAAAGATGGAGGAGGAAAATGGCAGGGTCAAAGAACTGCGGGATAAACTCGAGCATGGCCTGATGACTTCAATTCCACGGTCCATTTTAAACGGTAATAAAGAGCAGCGATTGCCGAATACCACCAATATCAGTTTCGAATATGTTGAGGGTGAGGCAATTCTGCTGCACATGAACAGGTTCAAAATCTGTGCCTCCTCCGGGTCTGCCTGTACCTCGGGTTCGCTGGAACCTTCGCATGTCTTGAGGGCCATGGGAGTCCCGTTCACTGCTGCCCATGGGTCTATCCGCTTTTCTCTCAGTGTCTATAACACCGAAGAGGAAATTGATTTCGTCCTGGATAAGATGCCGGCAATCATTGCCGAGCTCAGAGAAATGTCTCCTTTCTGGCCGGGGCAGTAAAGCCGACCAAGCCATAGTCAGAAACCTATCGAATCAGCAAGCGGATAAGGTTCAATCGGTTTTTGACTGTGCCCATCTGCGTTAAGACACCTATAAAGGCTCAGTCGTTTCTCACCTATCGTTTAAAAGGAGTTGGGAGGCGATATGAGCCAAGTTTGCCGTCTTCTGATCAATTTCCTGGATTCTCTTATCAATAATGGTCACTTGGGCGGTGAATTTTGTGTTTGGACTGGATTGTTTGTGTTATCATAACTACTTGACATGCTCGACTGAACCGTTATAAGGTTCTTTGTATGCCGGTTTTTCAAGGCAATCCACCACATTAAATTCTTTGATGAAAGGGAGGTTTTCAATGGCTTTAGATCCTACGAAACATGCAGATTGGGAGATTGCGCAGGACGCTGAGAAGGACATGTTGACGATCTACGAGATCGGCGAAAAGCTTGGTTTAACGAAGGAAGAGCTTCTTCCTCAGGGACATTACATTGCTAAAATTGATTTTCGCAAAGTCCTTGATCGCTTAAAAGACAAGCCTGATGGTAAGTACATTGATGTAACCGCCATTTCACCAACTCCTTTGGGTGAAGGTAAATCTACCTCTTCCATGGGGCTGGTTCAAGGTCTTGGAAAAATCGGCAAAAGCGTTAGTGCCGCTATTCGTCAACCTTCTGGTGGACCGACCATGAATATCAAGGGCTCTGCTGCCGGGGGGGGGCTTGCCCAGTGTATTCCGCTGACTCCTTTTTCTCTTGGTTTCACCGGTGACATCAACGCCATTATGAATGCCCACAATCTGGCAATGGTGGCACTTACTTCCCGTCTTCAGCATGAAAGAAACTACACCGACGAGCAGCTTGAAAGACTGTCCGGCATGAAGAGAATCGATATCGATCCCACCAACGTAGAGATGGGCTGGATCATGGACTTCTGCTGCCAGGCCCTCAGAAACATCATCATCGGCATTGACGGTGTTAACGGTAAGGCCGACGGTTTCATGATGAAATCGAAGTTCGGTATCGCCGTATCTTCAGAGGTTATGGCCATTCTTTCGGTTGCTAGAGATCTCAAGGATATGCGTGAGAGAATGGGTAAAATCGTTGTTGCCTACACCAAGAAAGGCAAACCGGTTACCACCGAAGATCTGCAGGTTGCCGGGGCCATGACTGCCTGGATGGTAGATGCTCTGAATCCATCTCTGATGCAAACCCTCGAAGGACAGCCCGTTATCGTCCATGCAGGACCTTTTGCCAACATCGCCATCGGCCAAAGTTCTATCATCGCTGACCGCGTTGGTTTGAAGCTTGCCGACTACCATGTAACGGAATCCGGTTTTGGTGCTGATATCGGTTTTGAAAAATTCTGGAACCTTAAGTGCCGCTACTCCGGCCTCAAGCCTGACTGTGCAGTTGTTGTGGCAACTATCCGAGCTCTCAAATGCCACGGTGGCGCACCTGTTCCTGTACCAGGTAAGCCGATGCCTGAAGAGTACAACAGCGAAAACGTTGAATGGGTTGCCAAAGGCTGCGACAACCTGATTCATCATATCAAGACAGTTCGTAAAGCAGGTATCGCTCCTGTTGTCTGTATCAACGCATTCTACACCGATACTGACGCGGAAATCGCCAAAGTTCGTGAACTTTGCGAAGCTGAAGGTGCCCGTGTTGCGCTCTCAAGACATTGGGAACATGGTGGCGACGGTGCCATCGAATTCGCTGAGACCGTTGTTGAGGCATGTGAAGACAAGTCCGAGTTTAAACTGCTTTATGAACTCGATATGCCGATCAAAGAGAGAATTGAACTCATCGCCAAGGAAGTATACGGTGCCGACGGTGTTGACTACTCTGCAGAAGCCAACAGGGCTATCGACAGAATCCAGGCTGACCCTGAACTTTCTAAAATGGCTATGTGCATGGTTAAGACCCACCTCTCCCTCTCCGATAATCCGTCGCTCAAAGGCGTACCCAAAGGCTGGAGACTGTCCATCCGTGAGGTTCTCACCTATGGCGGTGCAGGTTTTATCGTTCCGGTCGCGGGAACCATCAGTCTCATGCCTGGTACCGGCTCTAATCCGGCGTTCAAGCGTGTTGACGTTGATGTAGAAAGCGGAAAGGTTGAAGGTGTATTTTAGGCGAGAAATAGTGTTTTTAGTAAGAAAGGTGTAATATAATAAGGTTAAGATACCGAACTTGAATTGCACCTTTCTGAAGTAAGTATGAGGTTATGGCTACATCAACAAGTAATAGCGCCACAAAGAGACGATCTTCGATAAAGAAAACCGTCAAAGATCAATCGGGTGCCGGCAGGATCAAAGTCGGAGAATTATTGAGTAAAGCTGGATATATTACGGCTACTCAATTTGAAACCGCCAAGAAAGAAGTACAGAAGAACGGCACTCGTATGAGTGCCGTTCTTCGCCAGCTGGAATATATTGATGAGGATACAGTTTTTAATTTCCTCAGTCGTCATCACAATTATATTCCCGCAGTAATCAAAAATGAACCGCCCAGTCCCGATGCGGTCAAGATACTTCCATACGAGCTCGCCAAACAATACATGGCCTTTCCGCTGCGGCTGGCTGGGAACACCTTCCAGATCACCATGGCGGAGCCGTCTGATGCCGCTGCGATTGAAGAATTGCAGGATGAACTCCACAAAGAGGTCTCCGTTTGTGTATCCACGGAGAAGGACATTGTTGAGGCCTACAAAAAATATTATGGCATTGACGATGAGGAGGCCAGATCATTTTTTTCCTCCGGAGCCGAAGAAGTTGAAGAAGAACTCTCCATTACGGAGGTAGATGACTTCGGTGCAATCGTTGCTGAGGCAGCCGATGATTTCGAGATCGACAGCGGCGTTGAAGACGACCATCTCGATCAGTTCGCTGCTTCGGACGCACCGATTATAAAACTGGTCAACGGTATTCTGGTCAAAGCGGTGCAGGATCAGGTGTCCGATATTCATATCGAACCCTATGAACGAACCATGCAGGTTCGCTATCGTAAAGACGGTTCTCTGTTTAAGTCGATGAACCTGCCGCTTACCATTAAAAACGCGATAACCGCCAGGGTCAAAATCCTGGCTGGTCTCGATATCACCGAGCGACGTGTTCCCCAGGATGGACGTATTAAGATGAGGATGGGGAAGAATCGCGCCGTCGACTTTCGGGTATCGTCGCTGCCCACACTGTTTGGCGAATCGGTTGTTCTGCGAATTTTAGACAAAAGTGCGCTCAATGTCGATCTTACCCAGCTCGGATTTGAGCCTGAAACCTTTGAAATGCTTAAGCGCTGTCTGGCGCGACCGCAGGGCATGCTCCTGGTGACCGGGCCTACCGGTTCGGGAAAGACAGTGACCTTGTATTCGTCACTGAATTCGCTGAACAATGAGGATATAAAAATACTCACCGCCGAAGATCCGGTGGAGTTCAGCTTCAAAGGCATAAATCAGGTTAATGTAAATCAGGAAGTCGGCATGACCTTTGCCGCCGCCCTCAAGGCCTTTTTGCGCCAGGATCCCGATATCATTATGGTCGGCGAGATTCGCGACTATGAAACGGCGGAAATCGGCATCAAGGCGGCCATGACCGGGCATCTTGTCTTCTCCACTCTGCACACCAATGACAGTGCCGCCACCATCGGACGTCTGATAGACATCGGTGTCCCTCCTTACCTCATAGCCTCGTCGGTGACTATGGTCTTGTCCCAGAGGTTGGGCAGGAGGCTGTGCCAGAATTGTAAGAAGAAAATGAAGTACTCCGATAAGGAATTGCTGCAGGCAGGTTTTCATGAGGACGAGCTTGAAGACCTGGAAATCTACGGGCCTGTGGGCTGTCCTGAATGCAATGGACTTGGCTATCGTGGCCGGGTTGGTTTTTTCGAACTTATGGAGGTCACCGAAGAGGTGGCCAAGGCTATCAGTGCTGAAGTTCCGGAAGATCAACTCCGCAAGATCGCCATTCAGGAAGGTATGACCCCTCTCCGTGACGCAGCGCTGAAGAAAGTACGCGACGGCATCACCAGTATCAACGAGGCAATGCGACGGACAGTGGCCCATGAAGAAAGCCTCCCTGCCTACCTGATCAACCCGGATGAGGAAATCTACGAGGACGGCGATATTATTATTCGGGAAGGAAACAAGGATCTTGATTTCTTCAAGCTGATTCGAGGGGCCCTTACCGTGGTGAAAGGCGGCAAGAAAATTGCTGAGTTAACAGAGCCCGGGGAATACTTTGGCGAGATGGCAGCTATCTCGGGAGAACCCCGATCGGCCTCGGTGATATCCAAAGGGCGTGCCACGATCAAGCGCTATCCTGGGGAAAAATTAGAAGAGATCATTTACAAGTACCCGGACATTGCTGGCCAGCTTTTCACCACGATGACCTCCAGGCTGCAGAAATCCAACCAGATCACCGTTAAACTAGCCGGTGGCGGAGCGCGCAAACCGGGGCCGCCGCCAAGATAGCAGTGGTTCAGCCCGGAATTCAGTTTTTTCCGTTACGACTATATGCAGGCCTTGCAGGTAACGCTCTTCAGCGATGGACGACCAGGGCATGAGAAACAGTCTCGAGGGGTTGTCAACGCCCTGAAGGCCTATGTCGATGTGGAGCTAAACAAAGTGGAGGTGCCGGATCGTCAGTTCTTGCACGATCTCTGGTCACACTTGTCACTTCTATTTCCTCTGGTTAACGCTACTGGGACTGTCGGGGATCAGCGGTCGGATATTTTTATCGGCACCGGCAGCAGTACGCACATACCAATGCTCTCTGCAGGTAAAAGGGTTCAGGCTAAAATTGTCACCTGCATGTCACCCGCTTCGTATCTGGGATCTAAATTCGACCTCTGCTTTATTCCTCTTCATGATCAGGTGAGACCGGCGGACAATATTTTCTTCACCGTCGGCCCCCCAAATATTTCAAATGGGGCAGCGGGGCAGGATCCATCCAGAAGCCTAATTCTCATTGGTGGTGTAGATGAAAAATCGCACCACTGGGATGAGCAGGGACTCGTTTCTGATTTGGCCGATTTGATAGGCAGCACAGAGCAGACATCCTGGTTGATTGCTAGTTCACCCAGAACACCCGATTCCACCGAAGAGTTAGTCAAGCACCAACTGGCCGTTTTGGACCAGGTGAACTTTGTACCTTTTTCAGAGACTGAATCTGGGTGGGTGGAGAATATGTATCGTAGCCACGGTTCGGTATGGATTACCGCTGACTCTATCTCAATGGTTTATGAGGCATTGTCAGCCGGGTGCAGGGTCGGCGTATTGCCGGTTCGGTGGCGAAAGAAAAACAATAAATTTCAACGCAGCCTCGAATATCTGCTCGACAACAAGATGATAGTCACAAACACCTTATTTCTTCAGGGTGAAACACAATGGCTCAAGCCTGAGACGCTCAACGAAGCAGATCGATGCGCAAGGGAAATACTTAGAAGATGGTGGCCGAAAAATTTACCGTAGTACAGATAGTTCCGGAGATGGATGAAGGCGGGGTAGAGGGAGAAACGCTCGATTTTGCCGTCTATCTTGCCCGACAAGGACATCGGTCCATAGTTATTTCCGGAGGGGGGCGACTTGTATCCCAGTTGCAAGATAGCGGCGTTGAGCACATCCTCTGGAAAAACGTGGGCTCAAAGAATGTTCACTGTCTTAAATATATCCCTAAATTGAAACAGTTCATAACCCGTGAAAAGGTCGATGTTCTTCATCTGCGATCACGGCTTCCCGCCTGGATTGGCTATCTTGCCTGGAAATCAATGGACGACAACAGACGTCCAGCCTTGATCACCAGCTTTCACGGGTTCTATTCGGTAAACTCATATTCGACGATTATGACCAAGGGTGAACGGGTTATCGCCGTATCTGGAGGCATAAAAGATCATATTCTGGATAATTACCCGATAGATAGGTCCAAAATCCGGCTGGTTCACGGGGGCTATGATGCCAACGTCTTTGACCCGCAAAAAGTCAATGGCGAGAGGGTCAGGAAACTAAGAGAGGCCTGGGCTGTTGGTGAAGCCGAAAGACCCGTTATCATGTTGCCGGGTCGATTTACTTTCTGGAAAGGTCAGGACGTGTTCATCGATGCCCTGATTGCAATTAAAGACCTGGATTTTCTTGCCTTGTGTGTTGGCGCTGCCGAAGAAAACTCGTCATTTGTGAGAAAGCTGCGCGACAAAATTGAAACCCACAAGCTTGAAGACAAAATCAAACTTGTCGGTCACTGCAATGACATGCCGGCTGCGCTTTCACTCGCCGATCTAGTTGTCTCAGCCTCATCAAGTCAGCCCGAAGCTTTTGGAAAGGTAGCTATTGAAGCGATGGCAATGGCCAAGCCAATCATTGCTACCAAACATGGCGGAAGTCTGGAGACGGTCAAGGACAACGAAACCGGTTGGCTGGTAGAGCCTGGAGATTCGGAGGTGCTGGCCAGGGCGATGAGAAAAGTCATCGGCGATAAGGACCAACTAGCAATCATCGGTAACAATGGGAAAACATGGGTAGAACAGCATTTTACGGCTACCCGAATGTGCGAGAAGACACTTCAACTCTATAAGGAATTGCTTGAAGAAAAGGAACTGCGAAAAGCCGGGGATATATTAACGGTCGTGCAGATGCTTCCTGAACTGGAAAGCGGCGGCGTTGAGCGGGGCACCTTGGAAATCGGCAAGTTTCTCGCCGACAATAAGCACAGATCCATCGTCATATCGGCTGGTGGCCGGATGGTCAAGCAGCTCGAAGATGAAGGCAGCCATCATATAGGCTGGAAAGTGGGCTCCAAAAGCCCGCTCACCATGAAGTACATGCTGCCGTTGAGAAAATTGTTGAAAAAGGAAAAGGTTGATGTGCTCCACCTGCGTTCACGCATGCCGGCCTGGGTCGGTTACCTGGTCTGGAAATCATTGCCGAAGAAGGATCGTCCGGTGCTGGTGACCACCTTCCATGGATTCTACTCGGTTAACAGTTACAGTGCCATAATGACCAAGGGGATGGGCATAATCGCCATTTCGAAAAGCATTGAACAACACATAAGAAAGGCTTACGGCATAAAGAAGGACATTGAACTTATTTTCAGAGGTGTCGACAAGGACAAGTTCGATCCAGAGGCGGTGTCTCCTGAACGAATCGAGCGCTTTCAGCAGATGTGGAACATCTCCAACGATAAAACTGTTGTCATGCTTCCCGGAAGATTTACCCGGCTAAAAGGGCAGGATGTCTTTATCCAGGCGCTGGCCCGAATGAAGCATAGGAACTACCAGGCAATAATGGTAGGCGACATCGAAGACAATCCAGGATTCACCTCCGAGCTTTCCGAGATGATCAAGGGGTTAAAATTGGAAGATAATATCTTTATGGTTGGGCATTGTGAGGATATGCCGGCGGCACTGATGCTGGCTGACGTTGTTGTCTCTGCCTCATCAAATGAGCCGGAGGCCTTCGGCCGAACAACCATTGAAGCAATGGCCATGGGAAAACCGGTGATAGCCACGGCGCATGGAGGAAGCCTGGAAACAGTTACGCCTCAGAAAACAGGCTGGCTGGTGGAACCGGGAGCGGCGGACAAACTGGCTTTTGCCCTGGATGAAGCGCTGGCCTCACCGGATAAGATGAGGCGCTACGGGTCAGCGGGTAAAGCCGCGGTAAATTCAACTTTTACAATGAATAACATGTGTGAAAAAACAATTGCCTTTTACCGCAAACTGGTAGCTGCTGAAAGGGGACTCGGGAAAGAGACGGCCACACAGTGAGGCGTATGGAAATTCTAAAATTGAAGATACTTCTCTAATCGCTCCCGGCCAGGAGCGCAGCACTCATGAAGAGATAGAAATGCCCTTGTTGAGAGTCAAACAGCAATGAGTTCATCAAGCTGCCGGCCAGCAGTGCCAACAACACCCCATGGAGAAGTTGGCGGTCTTTCTTGGCGATACTCTTCGCCTCCTGCAGTTGCAGCACTATCACCAGAATAAACAGAGCTAAGCCAATCAAGCCGAATTGAACGCCAAGAAAGAGATACTCGTTATGGGGATTGTCAGTAGGGGTGATTCTGCTCTTCTGGATAGCCCGGCCATGGGCCGCTTCATAAGATCCCGTACCATGCCCGAATAGTGGCTTGGCCTTTATGAGCTGAATGCTGATAGCCCACCAGTCGAATCTCTGTCCTATGGATGTTCTTGATTGGCCAGGCTCATAGTGAGAGATTTCACTGAAAGCCTCATCGACTCGCCCGGAGAAATTATCAGAGGTAAAATAGGCAGCGCCAAGCAGGGAGACGAATACGATAACAGAAATAGCCAATTTGACGAGACTTAGGCGCTGATATAGATAGAGCAGGGCCAGGCAGCAGAAAACAAACATGCCGGTTCGACCAGGTGCGATATAAAACAAATTAGTGATCGCCGCAACGAAGACGAGGAGCCAGATAAATTTACGCCAACCTGCCACGGCAGATCTGTGCAGGGCCCAATAGCCGAGCACAGCCATGAAAAAGCTGTGGGTAATGTGATAGACCAGCGAGTAGCCGTATCGTTCACCGTCGAGCAGCTCAAAATAGAAGAGATAGGATACCGCCATCAGGACGATGCAGCCGGCCACAAAGCTGAGCTGGGCACGGCGGCGCTGTCTGCTGGAAAGACTCAGCAGAGAAAAAATTACGGGCAGCAGAAGCAGTTCCCGATATTTTCTCAGGGTTGAAAACCCTTCAACGGCAGTGACCGAGGAGTAGGCTATCGCTGTCGTCATCAGGAAGAATAGAAACAACGCCGCCAGGGTTGATGGATTGGCTCTAAGCACTCGGGGAAGATCGAAGAATCCACCCGATAAAATCCAGGCGGCAACCGCAAGAACCGAAAAAACTCCAAGCAGTGAAGTGGAAAGGGGAGTGAAAAAGCAGGCAAGACAGACGAATGCTGTGCCGGCGGACCTCAATCTAAGGATTGTATTTTCTGTGTTTACAGGGCTCAACTATAATGCTTCGTTCACGTCTTTAGATTCATAAGGGTGGTCATCAGTATCAATGATACTGCATATTGTAGAGCTGCTCATATTCGCCATGATGGGCGAGAAGTTGATCATGGGTGCCGTCTTCGACAATTCTTCCGTTATTTACGACGATGATCCGATCGGCGTTCTTGATAGTCGATAAACGGTGAGCGATGACAAAGGTCGTCCTGTTTTTCATCAAATTTTCCAAAGCACATTGAACTTCGCGTTCCGATTCGGTATCCAGGGCAGACGTGGCTTCATCGAGAATCAGTATCGGAGCGTTTTTCAAGAGTGCCCGGGCAATGGATATTCTCTGTCTTTCGCCACCCGACAACCTGGCACCGCCTTCACCGATGATCGTCTCGAACCCCTTTGGCAGTTCTTTGATAAAATCCAGAGCATGGGCGGCATCGGCCGCTTTAATAAGATCCGATTCCGAACGTTCTAGGCTGCCATAAGCGATATTGTTACGAACGGTATCGTTGAACAGTATGGTCTGTTGAGTAACCATGGCAATGCCGTCGCGCAGGGAGCGCATGGTAACTTGTCGGATGTCGCAGCCGTCAATGTTTATACATCCTTTACTTACATCAAGAAACCTTGGCACCAGGTTGGTCAGGGTGGTTTTACCTCCACCACTGTGTCCGACTATAGCCAGTGTTTGCCCGGCGGGTACATGAAGGTTTATATC
>NODE-60-length-36466-cov-8.12568_pt1 | contig 36466 bp, 49 predicted proteins | sample MGYA00139097_ERZ477577 | MGnify/ENA metagenome assembly ERZ477577
TCGCAAGTGTCGTCGGTTTCAACATCGCCTGTCTCCGAACAGTGTGGTTCACTCAGACCAAATTGGTCTGGTGAAAAATTTCAGTGTGAATGCAGGCAGCGGTGCAGCCGAATGGGCTACTTCATATGACGTGAAGTAAGACGCTTCAGAGTCTGCGTGTTAATGTCATATTCGGTTAATTCAAGTGCTTTGAGTGGAATCTCCGCCCGAGCTGCACCTTTATGCCCTCCGGCTGGTCCCAAATGACCAAAAACCCGGGTGGCCAGTTTACCAGCGCTTTTACGATACCCATCACAGCGGAAGATGACAACCAGTTTGTCGTTGTAAATGCCGGAAACCAATACCCAGTCGATATCGGAGACATGGTTGAGGAAATCGGCAATGATAACCAGGACGTCGGGACTTCGTACCCTGCCGATGTGGGTGTAGAACCTGCCTTTTGAGTATTGCAGTTCATTGAGTGCAGTACTGAAGTATTTGAGTTCGGAACGACGCAAGTCTGTTAACTCAAATTTTCTGACCAGGTTACGGTTGGCTATGTCGAACAGATACCTGAAGGAGATGCCATCCGCCAGCCGAGACTCTTTTTCGAAATCTCCGGTGTCGACCTTGATCCCGTAGAATAATGCCGTTGCCAGGGCCACGGAGGGTTTCATGTTAGCCGCCCGCAGGTACTCCACCAGCATCGAAGACGCAGCACCGTAATCGGGCCTTATATCGACATAGGTGGCATCCCATTCATTGCTGATGGGGTGATGATCGATGATGGCATCGAACGAAATTCTTTCAAAGGACGGAAGATGATCGGGTTGGGAATCGACTATGACCTTCTTTGTATAATCTCCAGTTTTGACCGAACTGAGCTTTTCCAGAGGAATTCTCAACCGTTCGATCATCGCCAGGTTGTTCAGGCGCGTGACCTCGTTCGGGTGAGCAATGGTAATGTGCTTGACCCGGTATCTGAGCAGTCTTTTGACCGCCATCGCACAGGCAAGAGAATCGGGGTCTGCGTTGATGCAGACCAGAACGTTGTCGTCTTTGTCAAATACGCTCCAGAACTCCGCCAAGCGAATTTTGGCAGACTTTTTATACGACTGTTCACAGAGATTAACACCGTTCGCTTTATGTTTTCTCGCCATTAATGGTAACCGTGACATTCTATCAGGACCGGGCGCTCCCCCTGACTACCTGGCAGTCAGCCTTCCCTTCCTTCTTGTGAGTTAATCTCCACCCAGTAGCAGGCCTCGAATGGACTGTACCCTCCACCTGCACTATAGATTGTCAGCCACCTCCGGTTGAATTTAGCCTCGAGCTGCTCCGGACTCCTCACGAGACAGAAAGGCTGCCTGGCGCAGAGATCTCGAATTGCCAGACAGCCGAACGAGCTGTTAGTATAACACAGGTATAACTAAAAATTCAAGCCGCAGAAACAGCTGCAAGCTATTGTAATCAGGAAAATTATAGGTTGGCCTAAATCAGCCGAAAGGATGTTTGTCAATTTAACACCGGTTCATTAGCCTTCTGTTCCCAGGAATTGCCCGGTGCGCTCAATCCCTTATTCTTGACTGAATCAGATGGTAATGGTAGGTAAATTGACTCAACCTGTGCTGATTCATTTTATGGAATTCGACCACTATGATCAAAATTCTCGCGGTGGCACTTGGGGGAGCAATAGGCTCAACCGGCAGGTACTTGACCTCGCTGGCCGTCGAATCGTTCTCCAACTCAAGATTTCCCTATGAGACTCTGGCGGCCAACCTGATCGGCTGTTTTCTGATCGGACTGCTCTGGGGATACTTTGAACGATTGACTATCAGCAATGAATTCAGGCTGTTTCTGTTTACCGGCGTCCTCGGCGGTTATACAACTTTTTCGGCCTTTGCCAGGGAAAACATACAATTTTTCAAAACGGGAGAGCCCTTCTCTGCCCTGAGCTACATACTTGTCAGTAATCTCATCGGTCTCAGCCTTGTGGCTGTGGGGTTTTTGATTTCCACCCACCTTATACACTCGAACTGATATTCAAACCTTTTATGCAGCTTCTCGACCGCTATCTGCTGGCCCAGTTTATCCGGCATTTTCTAACGCTGAACATTGCATTTACCTCCCTTTACCTGCTAATCGATTTTTTCGAGAAATTCGACGAATTCTCCGAGGCGGGCAAACCGATGTCATTGGTCATCAGCTTTTTTATGCTCAATCTGCCCTATGTGGTGGATCAGCTCAATCCGGTTCTGATCCTGCTCTCCGGGGTCATCACCTTTGGGGTTCTCAACAACAATAATGAGCTGCTGGCTCTGAAAGCTGCCGGAATCCCTCTTCGCAAAATAATCAGACCCATCCTTATTGGCTCGGTAATAGCCACCGCCATTTTCATCATCACGGCCCAACTGCTGCTGCCCAAGACTATCGCCGTTACCAACGATATCTGGTTCGAACAAGTACGGGGCAAAGTACCTCTGGGAATCTTCAGAAACGGCAGATATTACTTCAAGGGAAACGAAGGTTTTTACTCATTTCAATGGCCCAATAAAGAAAAAATAATTTTCAGGGATTTTTCCTATTCGACCTGGGACGAGAATTACAATATCAAATCACTCGCCAGTGCCGAGTTTGCCAATTGGGTTCCGCCGATGTGGGTGCTGAAAACCGGACAGATCATCGAACGTGACGAAACCGGATCTTTCATTTCCAAACCCTTCAAAGTTTTCACTCAGCGTTTCCCTGAAACCCCCGATGATTTTCTTGTCCCGGAGTACGAGTCAGCAGAGAAGTCACTCACCGGGCTGTTCAGTGATATTAGCAAACAGGACCTTGCCATCGAAAAGACTCGCGCACGGGCTGAATTTTATGGCCGCATCTCATACTTATTACTCGGCATCCCTCTTCTCTTGCTAGGACTACCAATATTGATCATTTCATATCAGAAATGGGGACGTGACTTATCTATTGCCATTCCAGTAAGCTGCTTCATGGCCTTCTTTGCCTGGGGCATCTGGGGAACTTTACAGTCTCTGGCTAAAGCGGGAACCTTGTGGCCAATACCCGCAGCTTTTTCTGTTAATATACTTTTCGCATTTATTGGTATTTATCTGCTCCAAAAACAGGATAATTGATCTACAATCAAATTCATACTGAGAAGATATCTACCAATATAGCATCTTCGTTCCACATTAGATTAAGTTCAATTGACATAATTTTTAGAGAGATCTTATGGTTTGGCATTTAGAATAATTGAACAACCGATTTGAGACGTGTCTGAGTATTCAACGATGGAAAACCCAATGATTAGCAGATAGATTCTAGAAATATTCACTTTTGAGGAATCAGGCGATAAGAGCTTAATCGACACAAATTCGGGATGTTTAGATGAGAGTTAATGCTGGATAAAGGGTGCTCGCACCCAAAACGCTGTCCAGGACTACCAGGTCACAGGATAATTGCTTTACTTACGAATGCGACCTCATCGGTCGCTGCGTTAGTTAACACCTTTTGAATACAGGAAAAAAACAGGAAATTCCAACCAAAAGAAAGAGGAAGAACTCTCATTTAGCTTGGCATAGCAAATGGGGGAAGGTCACTGGAACTAAAATATACGAGCTCTAACGAAAGGCTATTGTTACTAATTGCAGGCTAAATCCGCCAGCCAGGATAGATCCATCTCCTCGCCTGAGATGTATCGAGACCAATGCAATGCTCCCACGGTATTTTCAGAAACTGCATTGACATATTCCCATCTAACTTTCTCTTCGGATACACGCAAAATTCTGGATAAATCTGTCTGCTCGATATAGAGATCACCGTTAGCAAGAATCTTTGATCGCCCCTGGGTTTTGGACTTAATTCCTTCTTTGGCCATTAAGTTGGAGTAAGGTTTAGTAACAGCATCCGTTTGCGGATCATAGATATATATTTCGGATCTTTCCTTCTGCACAAACCTATTGCCTGTCTTCTCGTAGCCTCTCACAATGTCATTTCCAAAAATGGAGTAACGACCGTCAGAGAGCTGATTTATGTCATGCTGATTCAGCCAGGGTCCTACTTTCAGCCATTTAAAAGAACCTGATCGTGGATCAAGCAGAGCAACGGTTGAGAGATGACGACTACTCAAGAGAATGTCTCCAGTTTTTGCCTCGTTATTGTCTTTTAAGATAGGTTGTGCATCATTTAAATGGATCCTATCTTTCTCAAATTGACCGATACCATAGATCAACCATCCGTATCCATTTTCCAGCAAATGCTTGGTTATTGAAAACTCTTCAAGAATTTCGCCCTCTGGTGAAATTATAGCAACCCCGTCATCTCGAATTGGTAAGACTGTATTGGGCCCATCTCCATCAATTTTACTGCAGGTAACGATATTGCCTTCATGATTCAGCTCAATCGAGTGATGAAATCGATGATCAAGCACCCAGACGATATTATTACAGGCGTCGAGGCGGACCATTGGGCCAGCACCTGAGGTGAAGATCAAACTGCCATCTTCAAGCAGAAGCGGGTGCATTGCTCTATAGCCTTTCGGTGTATTTGGACCAGTAGTATGATTTGGTGTTTGTGCCAGAATGGTGCTGATAGGGGGTGTCCACCTGTGGATCACCTGGTTGTCTGCCAGTGCTAGGAGTTCGACAATGACTTGATTTTGCTCCTTCCTGAAGGCAGAAATCAGTAAATATCCCTCGTCGTGGAACTGCGGATCTCTCAATTGCAGACCGGAAATCGTATATTTTGTCTTATATTCCTGATGATGAAGCTGTAGCTTTTCTGTGGTTGACTTTTTGGGGCCTTCCTTAAACGTCAAATACGCATTCAATTCTTCCCACACACCGCCTATATGTTTCCACGGAAATATTTCATGTTTCCCAGCAGCCACTCCCCATACGAAGAAACTGAAGGCGATAAAATATATTACAGCAAGTAGGGGGATCAGACCTTTTTTGACTTTAGGCATGCGGTTTCAGGTAATTGGAGTTTCTGGGTTGAATTACAGGGCCCCTTTATAACATATTGGGATAAAGTTAAAAGAATTTTGGATCTATATTTCTTTACATGCTGCTCTAGCCAGAGTCGTACTCAGAGCTATAATTAATTCAAACTGAGGTGTTAGGTTTAAGGAAAGACTTTTCAATTCAGAAACGAACTAGTAGTTACCATAGTTTATATCAGGATATAATCCTGGAAATTTGTTTTCTCCATATTATTCGAGCTGATTATGATTAGCCTAATGTGGTATCAACATATAGTCGATCAGGGAGATTGATATAATATTTCAAATGTTTCTGATCTGGGAACACGTGAGCAACTTCAGATAATCAATCAAAGCACGACAATCAGATTGAAAGGTATGAATCAAGACAGGACATGCAGAGACAAAGGTGTGGTCTGGAGCGGTGAATTCTATAACTACCGCGAATCGCTACCGCCCCTTCTAGACGCCACAGGCCTTCTGACCAAGCTTGCCGGCCACCAAAGGGTGTTGATCAAGCCCAATCTGGTGGAGGCGCTTGATCCGCCGATCACCACCCACATTGACATGGTGGAAGCACTGGTCGATTATATATTGTTTCACAATTCCGAGATCCGGATCATAGTCGGTGAAGGAACCGGAGCACTTGAATACGACACCTTCCACTGCTTCGAACAGCTGGGTTACCTGAAACTGCTGGACAAGGAACGGGTCCAGCTGCTCGATCTCAATATCGAGCCCTGCCGCCGTCTCACCAACGACGCTTGTAAGCGCTGGCCCGAGCTCTATCTGCCGGAGCTGTTATTCGACTGTTTCCTGATTTCAGTGCCGGTGCTCAAGGCCCACTCGCTATGCCGCGTCACCCTGACCATGAAAAACATGATGGGCTGCGCACCGCCGGTCCACTATCAGCAGGGCGGGGCCTGGGGTAAATCGTCGTTTCATTCGCGACTGGACGAGGCAGTTTTCGACCTTAACCGTTACCGGGCAGCAGATTTTACTGTTATAGATGGTGCCGTCGGTATGGCCAAGGCCCATCTGTGGGGACCGACCTGCAATCCGCCGGTCAATAAAATCATCGCCTCTTACGATCCGGTGGCGGTCGATGCCTACGGAACCTCGCTGCTCAAAAAATCATGGAAGGATGTCGGCCATATCTGGATGGCCAATGGCGTTCTTGGTCAGGCGGAGCCGCTGGACATCCGAGAGCCGGCTGTCGCCTTAAAATAGGTTTCAGCAAAGAAAAAAGGGGAGAACGGCTGACCGTCCTCCCCTTTCTATTAATTGCGGATAAAGCTATTACTCGCTTTTCTTTTCCTCTTTCATCTCTTCAGGAGCAGCAGCAGGGGCTGGCTCAGCAGGCGGTTCTTCAATGCCGAGCAGATCTATCTCAAACACCAGAACCGAGTTGGGTTCGATCACCGGTGGTGCACCCGCCTCACCATAGGCGAGATTTGCCGGGATGGTGACCCGGTATTTAGAGCCAACGGGCATAAGCTGCAGTGCTTCAGTCCAGCCTGGGATGACCTGACCTACCGGAAAAGTCACCGGCTCGCCTCGCTTGATAGAACTGTCGAATTCGGTACCGTCGATCAAGGTACCGACATAATCGACTTTGACCGTATCCTCAGCTGTAGGCTTCTCACCATCACCCGCCACCAGCACCTCGTACTGCAGGCCGCTGTCAGTGGTTGAAATCCCTTCTTTATTCTTGTTTTCTTCGAGATAGGCCTGGCCAGCGGCGCTGTTTTTCTGCTTCATCTCTTCGAGTTGGGCTTCCTGCTCGGCCTGGAGAGTGGCCGCAAACTCTTCCTGGGCACTGGTCATCTCTTCTTGGCTCAACCTCGGCTCGGTCCCGGCAAAACCGTCATCGAGGCCTTGTTTGAGAATGTCGAAGTCGATCTTGCCCTTCATATTGATCAGGTATTTGCCCAGATCAAGACCGATCGAGTAGCTCACTTTATCTTTGTTCGTCTCCAGCGGCGTATCAGCAGCTGAATCTGCAGCACTGAGGGTCAGCGGCAGAGAAACCAGCCCGAACAATATCGTTGCGATAATTCTTTTCATCATATCTCCTTGTTTTTGTTCATGAATCATCCCTGCCTATAGGTCACATCCGGGAATCATCTGTTTGTAAACTATGAGGTTATACATTGCTGACCTAAAATGAGCCAGTAAATAATCATAGAAAGTTCCGGTTTTCCCTCTCAGATCACCACGATGGTGACTCCCGGGTTGGAAAAATCGGAGGCGCAGTCGCGTTCCAGATGAGGGAACCGGTGCAGCAATGCTTTGCCAGGTCCTGTCCTCTTCCTGAACTTCTCACCAGCTATAGCAAAATTTATCTTCTTCCGTCGGCTCAGTTGGTCGAGAACCTTTCTGCATTCCATTCGTATTCTGCCGCCTTTGCCCGTCGATCCGTAGCCATGGATCAGAGTTACAACCCGAACACGATCTGTTCTGGCCCGGGCCAGTTCATTCTCCATTTGTTTCAGGGCCGTTTCCACCAGGGGACGCCCGCGCTCGATATTTACTATTCGGTGAGGTATGTCAGGAGCAGGATCGGCAGATGTTGTATCCAATGGTGCGCCACAGAACTTACAGGCGACATCAGTCAAAATTATATCGTTGCCACAGACGGGACATTGAGACATGATAGATCTTCCAGGTAAAAACAATCAGTGGCGGCGAACCGAAATCACCGCTTCCATCTGGCGCAGGTGCAGGAGAACCTCCTGGAGATGGTCCAGATTCCTGACCTCGAGGGCAATGCTGAATTCAGCACGGTCTTCCGCTGTTACATGGGCCGAGATCTCCACGATGGATGCCATATCGGCACCAATGGCGGAACTGATATCAGCGAAAATCCCCCTTCGGTTCTCGGCAGTTACCTTGACTTCCACCCGATAGCTCTGATGTTCCTGACTGTTCCAATACACCTCGATCCAGCGCTGAGGGTCGGAACTGAGCAAGTTAGTACAATCCGATTTATGGACAGAGACGCCGCTGCCAGTGGTGATAAATCCGACAATAGGATCTCCTGGAACCGGATTGCAGCACTGACTTACCTTGGCCAGCATGTCATCGATACCGTCAATACTGATTGCCGAACCGCTGCGACTGGCTCCCGAACGGACCTGTGAAGACATCACCTCGGCGATCTGTTCGGGAGTCATCTCTGAGGGTGCTTGTTCCTGCTCCCTGCGCATCTCTGGCGGATCGAGCGCCTTGACCAGATTTTCTATGGTAATGGCACCGCTGCCAACCTTGACCAGCATATCATCTAAAGAGTTGCAGCGAAGCGACTTGAGCAGCAGTTTGATGTGGCCGCTCTTGACCAGCCTTTTCAGGGTCAGGTTGTGCTTTTTCAGCTCCCGCTCGCACATCTCGCGGCCTAGCGCGAAAGACTTGTCCCGCTCTTCACGACGATACCATGACCGGATTCGGTTCCTGGCCCTGCTGGTTTTAACCAGATCAAGCCAGCCCCGGCGGGGCCGCTGATTCGGTGAGGTGATAATCTCGACGATATCACCGTTCTGGAGTTCGTATTTCAGAGGTACGAGGCGGCCGTTCACCTTGGCCCCGGCACAGTGATTGCCAACCTCGGTATGAATCGCATAGGCGAAATCGATGGGGCAGCTCTTGGCCGGCAGCTCTTTTACCTCGCCGTTTGGCGTCAAGGCATACACTTCCGGATCGTGCAGTTCCCCTCGCAGACTTTCCAGGAATTCACGGGAATCCTCGACATCCTGCAGTGAGGTCACCAGGCTCTTCAGGTCCCTGAAAAGCCTGGCATCCTTATCCTTTACCTTCTGGCCATCCTTGTAGGCCCAGTGGGCGGCAACCCCTTCCTGGGCAACGCGGTCCATCTCCTCGGTCCGAATCTGAATCTCTATGAAATGGTCTCGCGGCCCGACGACGGTGGTGTGCATCGACTGGTAGTTGTTGGTTTTGGGAACCGAAATAAAATCTTTGATCCTGCCGGGTACCGGTGCCCAATTGGCATGAATAATTCCCAGAGCCTCGTAACACTCCTTGACCTCTTCGACGATAACTCTGAAGGCAACTTTGTCGTAAACCCGTTCAAGCGGGATGTCCTGGGCGATCAGCTTCTTGTAGATGGAATAAAGATGCTTGGGACGACCTAAAACACGAGTGGGGTAGACATTTCCGTATTTGAGCTTGTCATAGAGAATGGCGATCATCTCATCGACATAACTCTGCCGTTCGGTGAGCGAGCTTTCGAGCCTGAGATTAAGATCCTCATACTCGGCAGGGTAGAGGTATCTAAAAGCAAAATCTTCCAGCTGGCGCTTGAGCCAATCGATACCCAGCCTGCTTGCCAGCGGGGCATAAAGATCCATGGTCTCCCTGGCCACTTCGATTTGGCGCTGACGCTCTACCAGATCGAGGAGCAGCAAGTCCTGAAGCCGGTCAATCAGGCGCACCAGCAAGACCCTGATGTCCGTGGCCATGGCCAACAGCATTTTTCGAACATTCTCAGCCTGACTGGTAAGCCGATTGTTAAACTGGACGCTGGTAATTTTGGTGGTTCCACTGACGATGTAGGCCACATCCCTGCCGAACTTCTCCTCGAGCTCCTCAAAGCGAACGCCGTTTTTCAAGGCACCATGCAGCAGGCCGGCAATGATGGTATCCATGTCCAGATGCATGGAGGCAAGGGTCGAGGCCACCTCAAGAGCGTGAATAAGGTAAGGCTCCCCAGAAAAATGTTTGCCGCCACGGTGGACGTCAACGGCAAGCTCCCAGGCTTCATCGATGGGACTCAGATCGACATCATGAAGATAGTTGGCGGCCAGCAATTTCAAGCCGCCCGGATTTATGACAGAAGCCTGTTCCATTTAGGCATACACCTGGACAACAATTTATCAGTTGGCAAGTTTCGAGGAGATATAGGAAACGACATCCTCAATCCCCACGTCTTCTGTTGTACCATCTTCTCGGCGGCGGACCTCAACCATCGAATTTTCCTTGAAGCGCTTGCCGACCGTAATCCGGTATGGAAAACCGAGCAGATCCGCGTCCTTGAATTTGCTCCCAGGCCGTTCGTCCCGATCGTCGATAAAGGCGTCAAAACCGGCCTCGTTGAGCTGGGTATAGATCTTTTCGGCAGCAGCGCTGACCTCATTATCATTGAGGTCAAGATTCAGCACTGTCACCTGATAGGGAGCCAGGGGAGCAGGAAAAATGATGCCGTGGGCATCATGGTTCTGCTCTATGGCGGCAGCCACCACGCGGCTGACACCGATGCCGTAGCAGCCCATGACCAGCGGACGTCCGTTGCCGTCGCGGTCCTGGTAAAAGGCTTTCATCGATTCTGAATATGAGGTCCCGAGCTTGAAGATATGGCCAACTTCTATGCCCTCGACCAACCGTATGGTTCCACCGCAGGAAGGACACGGATCGGCTGTGGTGAGCCGCCTGAAATCGGCAATCTCCCTGACCTCGAAATCTCTGCCCTGGTTGACGTTCTGCAGATGGTGGTTCTTTTCGTTGGCGCCCACGGTCAGATTAACCATCTGGGTTACCTCCTGGTCGGCGAGCAACCGTATCCTGATGCCGACCGGTCCCAGATAACCGCTTGGCACTCCGGTGGCATCATAGATCTCCTTGTCGTCGGCCGGTCTTATCTCAGTGACGCCGAGATAGTTCTTGAGCTTGACTTCTTCGAGCTCGCAGTCACCGCGCAGCAGCACAGCCACAGGCTCATCATCGGCCAGGTAAACCAGAGTTTTGACAAGCTGATCGGGTTTAATAGCCAGGAACTCACAGACGCTGTTAACTTTGCGCTTGCCTGGAGTTTCTACCTTGACCATCGGTTGTTGCTCGACGCTATCGCCGGGCTCCGCCAGCTTGACTTCGGCCTTTTCGAGGTTGGCAGCCCAGCTGCAGTCGTTGCAGACGGCAATGGTGTCCTCGCCGGTGTCGGCCAGCACCATGAACTCGTGGGAGAAACTGCCGCCGATGGCGCCGGAATCTGCCTGCACACAGCGAAATTCAAGGCCGCAGCGCTGAAAAATGCGGTTATAGGCATCAAACATTTTCCGATACGACACCTCTGCGGCTTCATCGTCTACGTCAAACGAGTAGGCATCCTTCATGATAAATTCACGCCCCCTCATCAACCCGAACCGGGGTCGTATCTCGTCCCGGAACTTGGTCTGGATCTGATAGAGATTCACCGGCAGATCTCTATAGGAATGCAGCTCCTTGCGGGCGATATCGGTGATTACCTCTTCATGGGTGGGGCCAAGGCAGGACTGGCGCTCATGACGGTCCCTGAAGCGCAGAAGTTCAGGCCCGTATTTCTCGTAGCGACCCGACTCCTGCCAGAGGTCGGCGGGCTGTACCATCGGCATTGACAATTCCTGGGCGCCGGCCCGGTTCATCTCTTCCCGGACGATATTCTCAACCCTCCTTATGGCCGCAAGGCCATAGGGCATATAGGTGTAGACACCGGAGGTCAGCTTCTTGATAAAGCCGGCGCGAAGCATCAATTGATGGCTGATTACCTCGGCCTCAGCCGGTACCTCTTTGAGTGTCGGAATCAAAATCTGTGAATAACGCATGGTTTCCTTTTAAGCGGACTGATTATTATTTTTCTGCTCCTGGTCCTGAAGACGTTCGGCCTCCATTTTTTTCAACTCGTCCATGAAGACCTTCAGGAGCTCGTCTTCAGCAACCCGTTTAACAATTTCGCCCTTTTTGAAGATGATCCCCTTGCCGCGGCCGCCGGCCACCCCGATATCTGCCTCCCGTGCCTCTCCGGGACCATTTACTACGCAGCCCATAACCGCCACTTTAAGTGGAGATTTCATCGTCTGAATGTAGTCTTCCACCTCCTGAGCCAGAGAAAACAGATCAATCCCGGTACGACCGCAGGTCGGGCAAGAAATGAGCTCCGGGCCCCTCTCTCTAATTTTGAGCGACCGCAACAGCTCATAGGCCACCCGAATTTCCTCGACAGGATCCCGGGTCAACGAGATCCTGAAAGTGTCACCGATCCCCTCATTGAGCAGAATCCCCAGGGCCACACTTGATTTCACGGTACCGCCGATCAATCCTCCTGCCTCGGTCACCCCAAGGTGCAGCGGATAATCCAGTTTCTTTGACAGGGCGCGATAGCCATTTATCGTGGTAAGCACATCGGCCGATTTTATCGAGATCTTAATCTCGTGATAACCAAACTCCTCGATCAGCCTGACATTTCTCACTGCACTTTCAATCAGCGCTTGAGGTTTCTCGGCAGTCGGGTATCCATAGCGCTCGAGCAGATCCTTTTCTATGGAGCCGCTGTTGACCCCTACCCGGATCGGCACCTGCTGATGCCTGGCCGCATCCACCACCTTTTTCAAATTTTTAGGCCCACCGAGATTGCCCGGATTGATCCTGATTCCCTGGGCACCTTGCTCCATTGCTGCCACCGCAAGCCGCCAGTCAAAATGGATATCACCAATCAGCGGGATTCCAATCTCCTCACGGATCTGTCGAATTGCCCGGGCCGCATCCAGATCGGGAACCGCGACTCTGATTATTTCACAACCCGCAGCCTCAAGCCGGTGGATTTGCTCAGCCGTCTTCTCGATATCGGCGGTATCGGTATTGGTCATCGACTGGACGCTTATCTGCGCACCACCACCGATCAACATACCACCGAGTTGTATCTGTCTCGTTTTACGCCTGATGATCATACCATATTTATCCGGACTTGAGCGGGCTCACCAGGCTCAATTGTGCATCTGAAGAGCGCACATACTCAGGTGCTGCCTGATCGAGATCGAGATAGTTGCCCGCCGCCTGCTCAACCGAAGCGAGAAACCCAATATTAGCTGCCGAGGGCGAACTTATCCTGGTCAGCAGTTCAGCTTTCTCTCCCAGCAGCTCGCTGAAAACATCATTATAAACACGTACCCCGTCGCCCGCTATCGTCACCGGTTCGTTGATCAGTCCAGCCAGAGCTTTCGGTGGCATAACTGCCGGCTCTGAACATCTCACCACTTCCCCTCCCGGTCGATAGCGGTAAAAACAGCAGTATACCTCCTTCTTCCTGGCATCCATCGCCACACAGATCAGCCTTTCAGAGTGGACCGAGGCAGCCACCGCGTCCAGCGAGCTGATGCCTATCAGCGGCAGTCCTTGGCCATGGGCGAAGCCTTTGGCGGTAGCCATGCCGATACGCAGGCCGGTGAAACTGCCGGGACCGGTTCCCAGGGCCAGGGTGCCAATGTCGGAAATTTTCATATCAACAGTCTGCAACAGCCAGTCAATGGAACCCAGAAGCCGCCGAGAGTGGGTGACGCCAGAGTCGAAACTGAGTGCCCCCAGCACCTGCCCGTCAGTAAAGCCCCCTCGGGTGATGGCCACCGAGCAGTTACTGGTTGCCGTATCGAAGGCAAGTATGGCAGAAGCGGATGTCATTGGCTGAATATCCTGACGATATCGTTGTAAAAGACAAAGAGCATCAGAGTCCCGAGCAGGGCAATACCGACCTGCTGGGCCAGAATCTGGGCCCGCTCATTAAGCGGTTTACGCCGGATTCCCTCAATGGTGAGAAATACCAGATGACCACCATCGAGTACCGGGATCGGCAGCAGGTTGAGAATACCCAGGTTGACACTCAGCAGCCCCATGAAATGGGCCAGGTTAAGCCAACCGGCCCGGGCCTGCTCACCGGCAAGCTGGGCGATCAGAATGGGTCCGCCAAGTTCGGAAGCCGGAACCACGTTCTGGATTATTTTCACCACCCCCATAAAGGTCAGGTAGATGAACATCCAGGTCTGCCAGATACCGGCCTGCAGTGCCTCGAAGGGCCCGGCCCGGCGGTAGTCGATCTGCTCCTTCTTGACGATGCCAATCATAAAGCGCTGTTCGACCTCTTCTCCGAAGACGTTGGTAACGCTGTCAATTCTCGGCGTGACGGGAATGGTCAGTTCCTCACCTCCGCGCACTATTCTGAACTCGAGCTGCCGGCCCTCACTGGTCGAGACGGTGGTGAGCACTTCCATCCAGCTGCTGATCGCTTGGCCGTCGATGCCGATAATCGTGTCCCCCGCCTCTATACCTGATTGGGCTGCCGGAGACCCGGAACTGACTTCGCCGATTTCTGTTGTATCCCGGTTTTCAGGGATTCCCATTACCAGAAATATGAGAAAAAACAAAAAGACGGAGAACAGCAGATTGAACAAAGGACCGGCCAGCACAATGAAGAATCGATTCCAGACCGGCCGGGCAGCAAAAGAGCGCTCCTGATCCTCGGAATCGGCAGCTTCATCTGGATTCTCTCCGAGCATCTTTACATAGCCGCCGAGCGGAAACACAGAGATCAGGTATTCGGTTTCACCGATTGTTTTGCTTATCAGTTTTGGCCCGAAGCCGAGGGAGAATTTGAGGACCTTGACCTTGAACAACTTGGCGAACAGAAAATGGCCGAGTTCATGGACAAATATGAGAACACCGAGAACAACAATAAAGGATACGAACGTATTCATAGCTAGTAGTTCAAGAAATCTTCTGAGATCTTTTCTTGGGTATGAGCGATTCGGCCAGTTTTCTGGCCTCGCCGTCGGCCTCAATCAAGCCTGCCAGATCCAGATCCTGCCCGTTTTCAAGGCTGGACATGGTCTGTTCGACAATGGTGGAAATCTGGGGAAAGGAAATCCTCATATCGAGAAAAGCCGCCACCGCCACCTCGTTTGCCGCGTTCAACACGGCACTGCTTGTACCACCCCGCTCGAGTGCCTCGAAAGCCAGCCGCAAAGCCGGAAAGCGTGTGAAATCTGGTTCATAGAACTCGAGGTCACTGCATTGCCAGAGATTCAGCGGTTTCAACCCCAGGGCAATACGCTCGGGATAGGACAGGGCGTAGGCAATCGGGATTTTCATATCCGGAATACCCAGCTGGGCCAGTACCGATCCGTCCTGATACTCAACCAGTGAATGGACTATGGACTGTGGATGTACGGCTACCCTGATGGACTGTGGTTCCATGCCAAAAAGCCAATGGGCTTCGATGACTTCGAGTCCTTTGTTCATCATGGTGGCCGAGTCGATGCTTATTTTTTTGCCCATGGACCAGTTCGGGTGGTTAAGCGCCTCGTCACAGGTCACTTTGAGAAGATCCTCTGTCGGGGTGTGCAGGAACGGCCCACCTGAGGCGGTAAGAATAAGCTGGGAGACATCCTCGCGCCGTCCGGCTTCAAGCGCCTGGAAAATGGCGCTGTGTTCGGAATCGATGGGCAGCAGCCGAACCCGATTGTCGCGCACCTTCTGCATCACCAGCCTGCCGGCCACGACCAGTGTCTCCTTGTTGGCAAGGCCTATGTCCTTGCCTGCTTCGATGGCGCCGATGGTGGGCAGCAGGCCAGCCGCACCTACCACCGCGCAGATAGTCATCTCGACTCCATCCAGAGCGGCCACCGCAACATTTCCCTCGTTTCCCCAGACAATCCGATCAGCAAACTCCGAGGGCAGCATGGTCAAGAGCTGCTCGGCATGTCCCTCATCGATCACCGAGATCAATTTCGGCTTAAACTCGAGGATCTGGTCGCTCAACAATTTGACATTGCGGCCTGCGGCCAAGCCGAGAATCTGAAACCGATCGGGAAACTGACGAACGATGTTGAGAACGTTGATGCCTATTGAGCCAGTGGATCCGAGAACGGAAAGATTCTTCATCAAAAACCTGAATAGATGAGCATGTAATATAGCACGGGGGACGCCAGCAGCAGCGAATCGATACGATCGAGGACACCACCGTGACCGCCAAGCAGCGTTCCAGAATCCTTGACCCGATAGCCACGTTTGACAACCGATTCTACCAGATCGCCCACCATCCCGGCCACCGACAGGAGGACGGCTAGCAGGGCGACAAACCAGATCGGCGCTGCCACCGGAAAGATCAGATAGAACGCAAGGCCGGCCACCACCCCTCCGGCAACTCCGCCAAAGCCGCCCTCAACAGTTTTGTTGGGACTGATGTTTGGACACAGTTTACGCCGGCCCAACCGGGAACCGATAAAATAGGCACCGGTATCGGATCCAGCCGTGATCGCGGTGAGAATAATCAACCAGGAGGCTCCGTCGCCAAGCCCCCGTATCAGGATCAGATGTGAAGCGAGAAATCCGACAAATACAAGCCCCAAAGTCGCCCTCGACAAAACCATCAGGGGAGCCTCAAAACGATGATAGTGGTTGAAAACATAAACAGCCAGAGTGATAAAGCCGAGCAACAGCCCGGCTGGTACGACAACCGCAGACTGGCGGCAGAAGAGCGCTCCCAGTATGGGCAGAATCAGGATCAGGGGCAGCAGGACCCGATCGGATTCGTACAGGTAGTCGGCAAACGCCATCCGGCAATACTCACGACTGCCGAGGAACCCGATGAGAACCATGGCCCCCCAGAAGAGTTGAAATGATCCCAGGGCCAGCAGAAGCAGCCAGCCAATTGCCAGCAGTATGCCGGGTATAATACGGTTCATGATACCTTATCGGTGATCTGCTCCCCGGTTTTTCCGAACCGGCGTTCCCTGCTCTGGTAGTCGAGCAGCGCCTCGAGGTAGGCCTTCTTCCTGAACTCCGGCCACATTGTTTCGGTAAAATAGATTTCCGCATAGGAAGCCTGCCAGAGAAGAAAGTTTGACAGTCGCTGTTCCCCTCCGGTTCGAATCAAAAGATCGGGATCGGGCTGTCCGGCAGTATAGAGCTGATCGGAGAGAAATTGGTGATCGATCTGCTCCGGTTTGAGCTTCAGGTCCAGGCAGAGTTGAGCGATGTTTTTCACGGCCAGGCAGATCTCATCACGGGCCCCGTAGCTCAGGGCCAGATTGAGTACCATTTTATCATTGCCGGCGGTGCGTCTGACTGTATCCTCCAGAGTCTGGCGGACGGTTCCAGGCAGCTTGGCTGTTTCACCCAGGCAATTGAGACGAATCTCGTTTTTCTCCATCCTGCTCAATTCCGAGACCAGATAGGACTTGAGGATGTTCATCAGACCGGAGACCTCTTGCTCCGGACGATTCCAGTTTTCTGTGGAAAAGGCGTACAGGGTCAGGTGCCCGATACCAATTTCCCGGGACATTTCAACGATCTCCCGAACCGAATCGGCACCTACCTTATGTCCGTAGATTCTTGGTTTCCTGCGCTGTTTGGCCCAGCGGCCATTGCCGTCCATGACAATGGCAACATGGCGGGGAAGGCGTTCCGGATCGAGGGGGGCTGAAAAGCTCATCAATCGGTATCAGGACTGTGAAACGGCGCCAGAGCGCCTCTCAGACCTCCATCACCTCTTTTTCCTTGGCTCCGCTAATCTCGTCGATCTGAGCGATGTAGTCATCGGTTTCGGACTGGGCATCATCCTGGAGCTTGAAAAGATCGTCTTCGGATATTTCTTTATCTTTTTTCTGCTTTTTCAACTGATCGATGGCCTCTCTACGGATGTTTCTGACTGCCACCCGAAACTCCTCAGCAATCTTTTTGACCTGTTTGACCAGCTCCTTGCGCCGCTCCTCGGTCAACTGGGGAATGTTCAATCGGATGATCTTGCCGTCATTGGCAGGGGTCAAACCGACATCAGATTTCAGAATTGCCTTTTCGATGGCTCCCAGCACCTGGGGATCCCAGGGTTGAATGGCGATGGTACGACTCTCGGGAATGGTCAGCGTACCGACCTGATTGAGCGGCATGGCGCTACCGTAGGCCTCGACCTGGATTCCGTCAAGCAAAGCGAGTGATGCCCGTCCGGTTCGGACTTTGGCCAGTTCGTTCTTGAACGCCTCGACACTTTTTTCCATTTTTTCAGCCATTTCCAGAATCACATCGCTCATATTCTCACCCGTTTCGTTGAATTGAAAGTGGTCTTCTATTCCAAGCTGATCAAAGTCCCCACATTTTCGCCAAGCACCGCTTTTCTGACATTACCGGGTACAGTCATATTCATCACCAGGATAGGTTTCTTGTCTTCCTTGGCCAGCGCAATTCCGGCAGCATCCATTACCCGAAGCCCCTGCTTGAGTACCGTATCGTAGGTGAGCCGGTCATATTTTACGGCATCTGAATATTTTACCGGATCTTTATCGTAAACGCCATCGACCTTGGTAGCCTTAATGATCAGATTGGCGTCAATTTCCAGTGCCCTGAGCACCGCGGCTGAATCGGTGGTGAAATAAGGGTTGCCTGTACCGGCGGCAAAAATTACGGTTCGGCCTTTTTCCAGATGCCTGGTCGCCCGTCGCCTGATATAAGGTTCACAGACCGACTGCATGGGAATAGCCGACTGCACCCTGGTATCGACCCCGCACCTCTCCAGTGCATCCTGCATGGCCAGACTGTTCATTACCGTGGCCAACATACCCATGTTGTCGGCGGTGGAGCGATCCATGCCTTTGCTGGCCCCGGCCACGCCCCTGAAGATATTTCCTGCCCCGATCACCAGACCGATTTCGACGCCCAGACCGACAACGGCCTTGATTTCCGATGCAACAAAATCGATCACAGTAGTACTGATCCCGAACGAATCTTCACCCATAAGTGCTTCACCGCTCAGTTTCAGTAGTATTCGTCGATATTTGACCTGCATCGAAGTGCTCCCGTTTTGAATTGATCTATTGCGGGTTCAGACCGGAACCGAAGTCGGTCTATTCCGCGCCAATCTGAAAGCGGGCGAACCGTTTCACGGAAATATTCTCACCCATTTTCCCTACACAATCGGTCAACAGATCCTGAACGCTGAGATCGGGGTCTTTGACGTATTTCTGTTCAAGCAGGCAGATTTCAGCCAAAAACTTATCAATTTTACCGGAGACAATCTTCTCTACGATATTTTCCGGCTTGCCAGATTCCAGCGCCTGCTGGACGTAGATATCCTTCTCCCTGGCCAGGACGTCCGCAGGTACATTCTCACGGTCGATAGCCACCGGATTGGAGGCGGCAACGTGCATTGCCAGATCACGAGCCAGTTCTCGAAACTGATCGGTTTTGGCAACGAAGTCCGTTTCACAATTGAGTTCAATCATAACACCGAGCTTTCCGCCCGCGTGAATGTAGGTCTCGACAGCACCTTCAGAAGTGGCCCGTCCCGCCCGCTTAGCGGCAACGGCAAGACCCTTTTTGCGAAGCAGGTCAACTGCTTTTTCCATATCTCCATCGGTTTCGCTCAGAGCCTTTTTGCAATCCATCATTCCGGCGCTGGTTTTGTCGCGCAGCTCTTTAACCATCTGGGTGGTGATTTTCATGATATTCCTCCGTACATGGCTGTACCGCTTTGCCAACCGGTACAGTTCCTCTTGTCTGATGTAAGTTATTGGTCAGGTACGGCAAGGCTTGACCGAAATTGAATCAAGCGATTTTGCCGCTATAGCGAAAAGGGGCTGTCTGACGACTGCCCCTCTCATTTTTCCACCAGCCCTCGCTGGATATAGACTGCGAGGTTACTCGGCTGCTTTCTCAGAGTCTTCTGCCTCGGTACCTTCCAGAACGCTGTCTTGTTCGGCATCGGCCATTGCTGCTTCGACCGCCTCTTCTGAGGCCTCCTCACCGTCGCGCATGGCCTGTCCCTGCAGGACCGCCTCGGCAACATAGTGACTGATCAGTTTAATTGCCTTTATAGCGTCATCGTTGCCAGGAATCAGGTAGTCGATACCGTCCGGGTCGCAATTTGTATCGGTGACTGCGACTATTGGGATACCAATCTTTTTGGCCTCGTTAACGGCGATCGTTTCGGCCTTGGGATCGACAACAAAAAGAGCGCTGGGAAGCACCCTCATATCCTTGATACCACCAACATTTCGTTCGAGTTTTACCCGCTCTTTCTCCATCATCAGAATTTCCTTTTTGGGGAATTTGTTGATGGAGCCATCCTCCTGCATGGACTCGATCGACTTGAGCCGATCGACACTGGTTTTGATGGTCTGGAAGTTGGTCATCATTCCACCGAGCCAGCGATGGTCGACATAGTACATATTACAGCGCTTCGCTTGTTCTCGGATAATTGCCTGGGCCTGGCGCTTGGTGCCCACGAACAGAAGAGTTCCACCGGCCCCGATTTCATTGGTGATGAAATCGCAGGCTTTGTCGAACATGCGCTTGGAAATATCCAGATTGATGATATAGATACCGTTACGCGGACCGTAGATATAGGGTTTCATTTTCGGGTTCCAGCGCCTGGTCTGGTGACCGAAATGCAGGCCTGCCTGCAGCATCTCTTTTACACTTGCGTTTGCCATGGTTAACCTCCTTCTGGTTGTTCCTCCACTCCCCGTTGATCGACTCACTGCCGACACCAGATTGGCTGGGAATGTGTGTATTTACTGGCTTTTAACATTATCACCCAAATGTTGGGCGCAAAACATTTTCTTTTAACACAAAACCCACCTTCTTGCAAGCATCTGGCGAGCCCTGTTTCTCCTCCGGCGAACCTTCTATTTTTTTATCAGTGAAGAGCGCCCACCAAAGATTTCTTTGAGCCACTCGAAACCGAATTTCAGTAACTCCGCGTCGTCTCCACCAATTCTCTTTTTCTGCTCCCGGTTGAGACGATAGTGGTCGAGCAGACGCTGCTGCTCGGAAAAATTTCTAAAACCATCAATATCATAGCAGACCATAAAAGCGATCTGCTGCTTCGGACCACCGCTACCCTCACCTTTCCAGGGGTTGGTCGTGAACAGAGTGTCGACCTCGGCCCAGCGATCATTCATCTGATTAAACTGATCGAGATGCTGACTTCTGAGCCATTTTTTCACACTGTTCTGCTGGGCCTCATAATGGCCTTTGCAGTAGTCGTGATTGGTCAGGAAATAAAAATCGCTTACACGACCCCTCTCACCATTTCTGTCAACTGCTCGTTCAAGCGGATAAGTCCGGCAGGCTGTGGGGCGATCTTCGTATACTCTACAACCCTGTGTGTCCAGAAATGGGCACTGGTGTTCACTTCCAGCTGATACCAGCTTGAGAATCACTGTTGGAAAGTAGGGGTTGGCACCCTTTTTCAGCTCGGTGTGCGAACGCATAAAAGTCTCAGAATCGATCGACAGCCGTTTCTTCAATCTGACTACATCGTAAGGATAAAGATCGAGTTCCACATTTTTACAGCAGACAGTGAAACATGAGACACCCGGATGGCACTTGAAGGTGAATTCCTGGCTGCCAAGCGGCTGCATTCCTTCAGGAAATTGTTTGGATTCAGTCATAGCTTCAGAACGCAAAAAAGCTGACATGAACGGAGTTCATTGCCAGCTTTTCACCACGGTTGATTGATAAGAAAATCAGCTTTCGTCTTCTTCTTCACCCAGATCTTCTTCATAACCGACCAGTTCGATGATCGCCATGGGAGCGGCATCGCCCAGCCTGTTACCGGTCTTGATGATTCTGGTGTATCCTCCCTGACGGTCGGCAAACTGACCTTGAATTTCATCGAAGAGTTTGGCCACCACGTCCTTGCTCTGGATATAGCTCAGGGCCTGCCTTCTGGCGTGCAGATCACCGCGCTTGGCCAGGGTAATCATCTTCTCGGCAATGGGTCTTAACTCCTTGGCTTTCTGCTCGGTAGTGACAATTCGCTCATGTTCGAACAAGGAAGTGACCATGTTCCTGAACATTGCCTTGCGATGCGAACTTGTGCGGCCGAGCTTTCTGCCCGATTTTCCGTGTCTCATGATTCTATCCTCAACTGATTATTCTATTCCGTTTTCTTTTCAGGTATTTCCGGACGCTGCCATTTGTCGAATTTCAACCCAAGGGTGAGACCCATTTCGGCCAGCAGGGTCTTGATCTCGTTGAGCGATTTACGCCCAAAATTCTTGGTTTTCAACATTTCCTGATCGGTTTTCTGGGCCAGATCGCCAATAAAGTAGATCTCGGCATTTTTAAGACAATTGGCCGACCGCACCGATAACTCGAGATCCTCGACCGATTTATCGAGATAGGGATTCAACGGCGGCAGATCATCGTCAGCCTCTTCCTCTTTCTCAGGCTCCGCACTTTCCTCGTTGAAATTTATGAAGATGGACATTTGATCCTTGAGAATCTTGGCGGCGTAAGCGAGTGAATCCTCGGGGGTCACACTACCGTCGGTCTCAATTTCCATGGTCAGCTTATCGTAATCAGTCATCTGGCCGACACGGGCTTGGGAAACGACGTACTGCATCCGTTTGATCGGCGAAAAAATTGCGTCGATGGGTATCTGGCCAATGGACAACTCATCCTTTTCCTGACGCTCAGCAGGCAGATAGCCTTTGCCCCACTCAACCGTCATTTCGGCGGAGAACTCCGTGTCACCAGTCAGCGTGCAGATCAGCTGTTCAGGATTCATCACCTCAACATAAGCGGACGGGGTGATATCTCCTGCCCTGACCTCGCCGGCACCCTTTTTTTCAACCACGATTTTCTGTGGTTCTTCACAATTGAGCTTGAGGCGGATCTGCTTGACGTTCAGGATAATCTCGCTCACATCCTCCATCACGTCTTTGAGTGTAGTGAATTCATGAAGCGCGCCCTCGATCTTAACCGTGGTAATGGCCGCTCCCTGAATTGAGGAAAGCAGAATCCTTCTCAATGAATTGCCTATTGTCGTGGCAAATCCACGTTCAAGAGGCTGACAGACAATTTTCGCATAAGAGTTCGTATGACTGTCCTTGTCCGTCTCGAGCTTTTCAGGCTTAATAAGCTCGTGCCAGTTCCTGTAAGAAGGTATGTTCTCGTCGGCAGCGTGAGTCATATCATCCCTTTATCTGTGATTTGCAAAACCCTTTTATCCGTGTATCAACACAATATGTGCAGACAGGCGAAGATAGAAGACGAGTTGTCTCCATCGTAGAAGGGTTTTCAATTGATAACGACGGAAACCCCAGTTCAGCTGAAACGGGGTTCCGTCGATATTCCTTTTGTCTAATTATTTTGAGTAAAGTTCAACGATGAGCTGCTCCTGAATCGGCATAGTCAGCTCTTCTCTGTTCGGTAACGCTTTAATCGTCGAAGCATACCCTTTTTTATCAAGTTCAATCCAACTCGGCACGCCGCGGCGTTCAACAGCTTCAAGGCTTTCGTTGATCATGGTGTTAGCCCGGCTTTTTTCCTTGATGGTAACCACATCCCCTACTATAACTTGGTAGGAAGGAACGTTCACCTTTCTGCCGTTAACCATCACGTGCTTATGCCTGACCAACTGGCGGGCTTGATTTCTGGACGAAGCAAAGCCCATCCGGAAAACGGCATTGTCCAGCCGGCGTTCAAGCATTATGAGAAGGTTTTCACCGGTAACTCCTTTCTGGAGATCGGCCTTCTTGAAATATTGGCGAAACTGGCCTTCAAGCATTCCGTACATACTCTTGACCTTTTGTTTCTCCCTGAGCTGAACCGCAAAATCAGATTGTTTTCTGAATCGTGCCTGACCATGCTGTCCCGGGGCGTATGCTCGACGCTCAAACGAACATTTGTCGGAATAGCACCGATCTCCCTTCAAGAACAGTTTAAGTCCTTCACGCCTGCAGCGTCGACACGCTGCTCCTGTATCTCTAGCCAACTTTGCCTCCGTTGATTAAATGCTGAAAAGCCCCTCAGATGACAACTATCGTCCCCTTTAAACGCGGCGGCGCTTGGGGGGTTTGCAACCATTGTGCGGTATGGGGGTCACGTCGTAGATCCGGGTAACCTCGAGACCGGCGTTGAGAAGCGCACGCAGGGCAGCTTCACGTCCGGGTCCGGGCCCCTTCACCTTTACTTCGACTTTTTTCATCCCCTGGTCGGTCGCCTTCTTGGTTGCATCGGCAACCGCATTCTGAGCGGCAAACGGTGTGGACTTACGGGAGCCTTTGAATCCCAGCACACCAGAACTACACCATGAGACTACGTTTCCCTGTTTATCGGAAATCGTCACAATGGTATTATTGAAGGTCGAGTAGATGTGTACAATACCTTCGGGAATATTCTTTTTTACCTTGCGCTTAGACCGGGTTTCCGTCTTTTTTGCAGCCATTCGTATCTACCTGTCAGATTATTGAATTTATTTCCGGCGTACGGCTCCACGACGGGGGCCTTTTCTGGTCCGGGCATTGGTTTTGGTTTTCTGTCCCCTCACCGGTAGCCCCTGACGATGACGTCTGCCACGGTAGCAGCCAAGATCCATAAGCCGCTTGATATCCATGGACACTTCTCTACGCCTGTCACCCTCTACGATATAATCGCTTTCGATCACTGTGCGGATCCGATTCACATCGTCGCCGCTGAGGTCGTCACTATTCATCGTGTGGGGAAGATCAACCGCGTCGAGAATCTTCCGGGCCGAGGTCAGGCCGATACCGTAAATATAGGTCAAGGCCCGATCCATGTGCTTGTTTTTGGGAAGGTCAACTCCTGCTATACGTGCCAAGATGTATCTCCTTTACTCTGTTTTCCGGATGGATAAAAACTATCCCTGCTTCTGCTTATGTTTCTTGACTTTGCACGACACGCGGACAACGCCGTTCCGCTTATACACCTTGCAGTCGCTGCAAATCTTTTTTACCGATGACCGTACTTTCATGGTACAACCTCAATTATTTCTTTTTCTTGGCATTTTTTGCCCTGAACGTCACTCTGCCACGCGTCAGGTCATAAGGAGAAAGCTCAACGGTTACCCTGTCACCCGGTAGAATCTTAATAAAATGCATGCGCATTTTGCCGGAGATGTGAGCCAGAACCTTGTGGCCGTTATCCAGCTCCACTCTGAACATGGCATTGGGTAAGGGTTCAATGATCGTTCCTTCAACTTCTATTGCTTCTTCCTTGGCCATAAATTTTCCTGAGCTAATTAATAATCGTCAAAACAGATCACTATAATACACAGAATAAGAAAAGAGAAGTATTATTTCTCCTCCCCATTGAACGGTGCCCGAGAACTCAGTACCAGCGGTCCATTGCTTGTGACTGCCACCGAATGCTCGAAGTGGGCGGAAGGTTTTTTATCACTGGTAACCACTGTCCATCCATCCCTCAGTACTTTCACCTTGTAGGTCCCGGCATTAACCATTGGCTCAATCGCCAGCACCATCCCCTCTTTCAGGCGAGGGGAACTGTTGTCCTGGACGAAGTTCGGTATTTCCGGTCCTTCGTGCAGGGAGGTACCAATACCATGGCCGACAAACTGCCTGACAATTGAGAATCCGTTGTTCTCAACGTGATCCTGAACCGCTGCGGATACATCGGCAACTCGGTTCCCTTCCCTGACCTGTTCAATTGCCTTGTGCAACGACTCTTCGGTGATTTTCAGAAGCTTGTCTTTGAGGCCATCGATCTTGCCGACCGGAATCGTCACCGCAGAGTCGCCGTAATAACCTTTATAAAGGGTGCCGAAATCCACCGAAATGATATCGCCCTTTTTCAATTTTCGTTTCCTGGAAGGAATGCCGTGCACCACCTCTTCGTTGATCGACACACACAAGCTTCCTGGAAATCCCCGGTACCCCTTAAACGCTGGTAGCGCTTTTCTTTTCAGGCAGAGTTCCTCAGCAAGCCGGTCTAGCTCAAAGGTGCTGATCCCGGGTTCGACCGTAGTCTGCAGCATCACCAGTACTTCAGCAACAATCCGATTAGCATCCTCCAGAATCCGGATTTCGTCACGACTCTTGATCGTGATCGATTTCCCGGACGAACCACTTGCCGAAGCGATCACCTCTTATCTCCTGCCCTTGATTCTCCCCTGCTTCATGAAACCTTCGTAATTTCTCATAACCAGGTGAGACTCAATTTGGGAAATAGTATCGATGCCGACGCCAACCACAATCAGCAGAGCCGTACCTCCAAAGTAGAATGGCAGGTTCAGCTTCGAAATCAAAATAGTCGGCAGCACACATACTGCACTCAGATAAATGGCACCGATAACCGTCAGTCTGGTCAGCGCTTTATCTATGAACTCGGCGGTTCGTTTACCGGGCCTGATGCCGGGGATGAAGCCGCCGTTCTTTCTTAAATTTTCCGCCACATCTTCAGGCTTGAACTGAACGGCAGCATAGAAGAAGCAGAAGAAAACGATCAGACCAATAAAACAAATATAGTAATAAACCGTTCCCGGCGACATGGCCGCGGAAGCTCTCTGAACCCAGTCGATCTGTATGAAGCTACCAATAGTTGCCGGAAACATCATGATCGACGAAGCAAAGATCGGCGGAATAACGCCCGACACATTGATCTTCAATGGCAGGTGTGAACTCTGCCCACCATAGACCCGTCGGCCTACGACTCGTTTGGCATATTGAATTGGAATACGCCGCTGAGCAGTTTCGAAAAAGACGATCAGACCGATGACACCAAACATCATAAGGACGATGAACGGTACGAAAAAGATCTGGATCTCACCGGCTTTGACCAGTTCGAAGGAGTTGATGATGGCAGATGGTCCCCGGGCCACGATACCGGCAAATATGATCAACGAAATACCGTTACCGACACCTCGCTCGGTCATCTGCTCACCGAGCCACATCAGAAAGGCGGTACCTGAGGTGAGGGTGATCATGGTCATCAGCTTGAACTGAACCCCAGGATCCAAGACGATCATCTCTCCACCGGGACCAGTCATGCCCTCGAGCCCAACGGCAATGAAGGATCCCTGGATAACACTGAGGACCACCGTACCGTATCTGGTGTACTGGGTTATTTTTCGACGTCCGGATTCACCCTCTTTTTTCAGTGCTTCAAGCTGGGGTATCACCACGGTGAGCAGCTGCATAATAATCGAGGCACTGATATAGGGCATGATCCCCAGGGCGAAGATGGAAAAATTTTCCAACGCCCCACCGGAAAACATGTTGAACATGCCGAACAGGTTACCCGCGTTCTGCTGAAAGAAAGCGGTCAAGGCCTCGCTGTTGATCCCGGGTGTCGGCACCTGCACACCGATCCGGTAGACCGCGAGCATCATCAGGGTGAACAGCAGCCTTTTTCTTAGCTCTGGTATCTGTGCTGCGCTTTGCAATCCGCTCATAATAGTCCTTAGACGTTAAAAAGCGGCCCTCCTGCTGGGAGCGGCCACTTTTTCAGAACTTCTTTCCTGCTACTCTGCTGGAGCCGAACTCTCGGATACAGAACCGCCGGCTTTTTCGATCAGTTCCTTTGCCTGAGTGCTGACTTTCTCGACTTTGACCGTCACCGGCTTGGTAATTTCACCGTTGGCCAGAACCTTCGCCATTCGGCCGGCCTTGACCATACCGGCCTCTACCAGGGTCTGGGTGGTTACTTCCTGGCCCGATTCAAATTTGTCAAGCTGAGTCAGACTTACAATGTCGACTTCTTTACGGAACTTGTTATTAAAACCGCGCTTCGGCAGACGCCGCTGCAGGGGCATCTGACCGCCCTCAAATCCCGGTTTTGATTTGTAACCCGAGCGTGACTTGGCTCCTTTGTGACCACGTCCGGATGTCTTGCCAAGTCCGGTTCCCGGTCCCCGGCCAAGCCGTTTACGATCTTTTCTCGATCCCTTCTGGGGAGAAAGATTTGCCAGTGATATCATTTATGCCTCCTCCACATGAACGAGGTGCGCGACTTTGGCCAACATTCCCCTGATCTCAGGAGTGTCCTTGCGCGTCACGGTCTTTTGCATTTTTGTTAGACCCAGGCCGGTCAACGTTGCCCGGATCTTTTTGGGACTACCGATTCCGCTCTTAACCTGGGTAAAGGTAATTGTATCAGCCATCTGATTACACCTTGTATCGATTTATTCTCTCTATTTCTGTGATGCAGTCAACGAGGAGAGCCTGCGCTTTTCAGGCGAGGATCTCTTCTACGGTCTTGCCACGCAATTCAGCTATTTTCTGAGGGCTTCTTAGTCTTCTCAGACCATCCAGAGTGGCCTTGACCATGTTGTGCGGGTTGTGAGACCCCAGACACTTGGTCAAAATATTGTGCACTCCAGCTGCTTCGAGCACCGCCCGAACCGGACCACCTGCGATAACTCCAGTACCAGCAGATGCAGGTTTGAGCAGAACTTTGCCAGCCCCGTACCTGCCGATAATTTCATGCGGAATCGAAACCTCGGTCAGTGATACGGAATTCATGTCTTTTCTGGCCCGCTCGATGCCTTTGCGAATAGCCTCCGGCACCTGGTTGGCCTTGCCCAGCCCGTAACCGACTTTGCCTTTGCCGTCTCCGACAACCACAATTGCGCTGAAGCTGAACCGGCGGCCGCCCTTTACAACCTTGGCAACCCTGTTAATATAAACAATTTTTTCAATGAGTTCGTCGGCCGCTTCGCCTTTCGAACGTGTAAATTCAGACAAGGGACACCCCCATTAATACGAGTTAAAAATCCAATCCGCCTTCGCGAGCTCCTTCTGAAAGAGCCTTGACGCGACCGTGATAGAGACAGCCACCTCGATCAAAAACCACACTGGAAATACCAGCGGCCTTTGCTTTTTCGGCAATCAGCATACCGACTTTTTTAGCCGCAACTGTCTTTCCTTTTTCATCTCCGCTCTCAAAACCTTTTTCGAGAGTGGACGTCGAAGCCAGCGTCGTTCCTGCCGAATCATCGATCAATTGTGCATAAATATGCTTGCTGCTCTTGAATACGCGCAGACGCGGCCGCGCGCTCGTGCCAACAACTTTCTTGCGAATCCGTTTAACCCGCTTTTTCCGGGCTACGGCGCTGGGATTTGTTTTTGCCATCGTCTTATCTCAACAAGTTATATATCTCAAATTACTGTCATTACACTGCTGCAGCCGCACCGGTCTTACCAGCCTTGCGTTGGATATACTCGCCTTCGTACCGGATTCCCTTGCCTTTGTAGGGCTCGGGTTTTCGGATGGCACGAATCTGCGCGGCAGTCAAACCGAGTGCTTCTTTATCGATCGATTCCAGAACAATCGTGGTGTTGTTGTCAACATTGCCGGAAACGTTCTCGGGAAGATTAAATTCCACCGGGTTCGAATAGCCGACATTCAAGGTCAGCTTTTTGCCGGAGGCGCTGGCTCGGTAGCCAACCCCTTCAATCACCAGAACTTTTTTAAAACCCTCGCTGACGCCAATTACCATGTTGGCGATCAGCGATCTAGTCAGCCCTCTGAAGGCGTTTACTTTTTTATCATTCTCGCCACCGCTGACCAGTATCTGGTTGTCTTCGACCTTCAGCCCGATTTCTGGGCGCACAGTTCGGCTCAAGCTACCTTTCTTCCCAGTTACGGAAATATCCTGGCCGCTTATTTCAATCTTGACACCCGCTGGGATCTCTATGGGCATTTTTCCAATTCGGGACATGTTTTCCTCCGTTAATCGGTGTTCACTACCAGACTTTACACAGAATCTCGCCGCCGGTATTCGATTTCCGAGCGGCCCGGTCCGTGACCAGTCCTTTGGATGTTGAAATAATAGAAACACCGAGTCCGTTTAAAACCGTCGGAATGGAACCTGCCCGGGCATATTGCCTCAGTCCCGGCTTACTGACCCTTTGCAGGCCGGTGATCACCGACTCGCCATCTGGTCCGTATTTCAGGTTGATGATCAATGTACCCTGGGGTCCTTCGTCGGTAACTTTCCAGCCTTCGATATAGCCTTCATCCTGGAGGACTTTTGCCACATTCACTTTGATTTTCGATTTCGGAATCTCCACCGATTCGAATTTCACCATTGTTGCATTTCTTATCCTGGTCAGCATGTCTGCCAGGGGATCGCTCATTGCCATAGCGAACACTCCTTATGTGATTCTCGTCATTGACTTGGCCTAAAGGCTACCAACTTGACTTGGTTACACCGGTGATTTCACCTTTCGAGGCCAAGGTCCTGAAACAGATCCGGCAGACGCCGAATTTCCTGATATAGGCCCGTGAACGCCCGCAGAGCGGACAACGGTTATATTTACGAACCTTGAATTTGGGTTCGCGCTGCGCTCTAGCTATAATTGATTTCTTAGCCAAACCAACCTCCAAATAAGTGCTGAATATGCGCTTTGATTGCTTATTGCCTAAACGGCATTCCCATCAGTTTGAGCAGTGACTGGCCCTCGGCATTAGACGGCGCCGAGGTGACTATGGAAATGTTCAACCCTTTAATCTTGTCAATTTTATCGTAGTCAATTTCGGGGAAAATGATCTGCTCCTTGACTCCGAGGGAAAAGTTTCCGCGGCCATCGAACGCTTTGGGTGAAACACCCCGAAAGTCGCGAACCCGAGGAAGGGCGACGTTGACCAGTTTGCTGAAGAAATCGTACATTTTCTCACCCCTCAGCGTCACCCGGCAGCCGATCGGCATACCTTCTCTGAGCTTGAAACCGGCTATCGATTTCTTGGCGTTGGTAACCACCGCCTTCTGCCCGGCGATCCGGGTCAGTTCCTGAGCAGCTCCTTCGACTATTTTCGGATTCTGCACGGCCTCGCCAAGCCCCATATTGAGTACGATTTTTTCGAGCTTAGGAACCTGCATGATATTTGTATAGCCGAACTCTTCTTTTAGTGCCGGCACACAATCGTTGTAATAAAATTCTTTAAGCGCACCCATGTATAACTCCTGAAGTCAATCGTCGCTGTTATCTGTTATTTACTTTCAATGGATTCGCCGCACTTCTTGCAGAAGCGAACCTTTGTTCCGTCTTCGAGCACTTTTCTGCCGACTCTGCCGGTCTGTGCACATTCGGGACAGATGATCTGGAGATTGGAGACATGAATCGGTGCCTCACGTTCTACGATCTGACCCTGCTGACTCGGATCACTAGGCTTGGTATGCCGTTTGATCATATTGATCCGTTCCACTGTTGCCTTACTGTCGGCGGGAAATACGTTCAGAATCTTTCCTACCCTTCCCTTGTCCTTTCCGGCGATTACTTCGACCTGATCATCCGCCTTGAGGTAATTTCTGCCTTTTGCCATGACTCTACCTATAATTGACTCTAATCTCTTGATCTTGGCTCTACAGCACTTCTGGAGCCAGCGAGATGATTTTCATAAATCCCTGGTTCCTGAGTTCCCGAGCAACCGGTCCAAAAATACGGGTACCGATGGGTTCACCTGCGGGCGAAAGAATAACAGCAGCATTTTCATCGAATTTCACCCAGGTGTCATCCATCCGCTTCATTTCTTTCTTGGTCCGGACGATAACGGCCGTCATAATTTCCCCTTTCTTAACCTTGGCATGGGGAATAGCCTCTTTCACCGTAACCACGATTACATCGCCAATACCGGCATATCTTTTTCTCGTGCCGCCGAGCACTCTGATGCACAGTACTTTTCGTGCACCTGAATTGTCGGCCACATTCAGCATTGTTTCTGTCTGTATCATATTCTCACCTGACTCTCTAACCGCCCTTACAGGCTGTCAATCGATTGGACGGCAATGTGCTATACTGCCTGCTCAAGCACGGATTTGACGCGCCACCGCTTTCTCTTGCTCAAAGGCCGACACTCCTCGATCAGCACCACATCACCGACATTACAGCTGTTCTGCGGGTCATCGGCGAGATACTTGACGCTGGTAGTGACATATTTGCCATACAGTTTATGGCGAAATTTTCTCTCGACACGGACGACTACCGTCTTTTCCATGGCATTGCTGACAACAGAGCCAGTCCTGGTTTTTCGTATTTTTCTATTTTCAGTCATTACGTTCACTATGCTGTGATGCATTTATCGTAAGATCAAGCGCTCTCACCGAGCGTTATCTCGTTGACGACGGTTCTAATCCGCGCGATATCCTTCTTAACTTTTTTCAACCGTGAAGTATCCTCCAAAGGCCGCAGTTTGTGCTGAAAGGTAAGATTTCCGAGTTCCTCACGCAGTTCTGCTTCCTTTTTGGCCAGATCCTCAGCGCTCATATTTCTGATCTCTTCGGCTTTCATAACGTGCTCCTCTTGGAAATGACCTTGGTGCTGAAAGGAAGCTTGTTGCCTGCCAGCGTCAGAGCCCGCACCGCCAGTTCTTCATCAACGCCGGCGAGTTCGTAGAGAATTCTGCCGGGCTTGATCGGAGCAACCCAGAATTCAGGGCTTCCTTTACCCTTACCCATCCTGGTTTCCGCCGGTTTCTTGGTTACCGGCTTGTCAGGGAATACCCTGATCCAAACCTTGCCGCCACGTTTGATCTTCCGGTTGATGGCTACACGGGCAGCTTCGATCTGCTGGGCAGTCATTTTACCGCTGCTGGTCGCTTTGAGGGCATACTCACCGAAGGAAATGGATGACCCACGCTGAGCGGTGCCGCGCAATTTCCCTTTGAATACTTTTCTATGCCTTACCTTTCTGGGACTTAACATGTCTTACTCCGAAAATTATCTGAGCTGAGATCAACCTTTATGGCGTCTCAGCTTTCGCCTTCCTGTTCGTCGAGAACCTCACCGTGGAAGATCCACACCTTGACACCGATAATTCCATAGGTGGTGTTGGCTTCGGCCAGCGCGTAATCAACATCAGCACGCAGCGTATGCAACGGGACCCTGCCTTCACGAACCCACTCGCTTCTAGACATCTCAGCACCGCCAAGTCGTCCGGCACAGGAAATCTTGATCCCCTTCACTCCGAACCTCAGGGCCGAATTGACCGCCTTTTTCATAGCCCGCCTGAATGCCACCCTGCGTTCGAGTTGAGAGGCTATCGATTCAGCCACCAGCTGGGCATCAGCCTCTGGCCTCCGAACTTCCTGGATGTCCAGGGTAACCGGACGGTCAACAAACTGTTCGAGGTCTTTCTTGAGAGTCTCAATCTCAGCGCCTTTCTTACCGATAACGATACCCGGCCGGGCGGTGAACAGCTTCACCTTGATTTTTTCGCCGGTACGTTCGATTTTGGTTTTTGAAAGACCGGCATGATAAAGACGTTTTTTCAAATACTTACGGATCTTCTGATCTTCAATGAGATAGGAAGAATAGTCTTTATCGGCATACCAGATTGAATCCCAGGTGCGGGTGATGTTCAATCTGAGTCCTATTGGATTAACCTTCTGGCCCAAAATAATCCTCCAACTGAGTACTTTGTGGTTTTAGTTCACTTATACAGCTTGTTTCAACGACGACTAACCTTCATCCAAGACCACGGTTATATGGCTGGTGCGCTTAATGATCTTAGTGGCCCGGCCCATAGCCCGGGGTCGGATCCTTTTAAGCGACGGTCCGCCATCAACGGTAACCTTCTTGATGAAGAGATTGTCCACATCCACCTGATCATCCTGCGTCGCATTAGCAACCGCTGATTCGATAACCTTGCGCAGAATTTTGGCTCCCTTTTTGGGCATGAACTTCAGCGTGGTTATCGCCTGGTCAGCGTTCATACCGCGAACCGTGTCGGCAACCAGCCTGGCCTTCTGCGGAGAAATTCGGATATATTTTCCTACGGCTTTCGTTTCCATTTTTTCTGCTCCAAATACCTTGAAAATCTAGGTCCTATTTGTTCCGATCCGAAGCGTGACCGTAAAAGGTCCTGGTCGGTGAAAACTCACCAAGCTTATGGCCCACCATGTTCTCGGTGACGAAAACCGGTATAAATTTCCTTCCGTTGTGAACGGCAAAAGTTAAACCGACCATTTCGGGTGTCACATCGGAACGCCGAGACCAGGTCTTGATAACTTTCCGGGACCCGGATTCGATCGCCTGATCAACTTTCTTCACCAAATGATCATCGACGAACGGGCCTTTTTTTACTGAACGAGACATTATTCACTCCTTGTTATGATCTACGCTTGACTATCATCTTGTCAGACGCTTTATTCCTTCTCGTCTTGTAACCTTTGGTCGGCTTACCCCACGGTGTACACGGGTGACGTCCACCAGAACTCTTTCCTTCACCGCCGCCCATAGGATGATCTACCGGGTTCATTGCCACACCGCGAACACTGGGTCGCTTGCCGAGCCAGCGGGTCCGACCCGCTTTGCCCAGTTTGGCGCTTTCATGTTCACGGTTGCCGACTTGACCGACACAGGCCCGACACAGGTGGTGGAATTTCCTCACTTCACCAGACGGCAACCTGACCAGCACGTAGGTGCCTTCCTTGGCCATCAGCTGAGCCGAAGCTCCGGCACTGCGCACCAGCTGACCGCCTTTGCCGATCTTCATTTCAATGTTGTGGATAACGGTACCCAGCGGAATATTTGCCATGGGCAGACAGTTGCCGGGCTGAATATCGACATTCTCGCCAGCAACGACCTGATCACCGACGGCTATTCCGTCCGGGGCCAGAATATAGTTCTTCTCACCGTCGATATAGCTGAGCAGGGCAATATTGGCAGACCGGTTCGGGTCGTACTCGATCGACACTACCTTGGCGGTGATGTCTGTCTTATTGCGCTTGAAATCGATAATCCGGTATTTCCGCTTGTGTCCTCCCCCGCGGTGGCGGGAGGTAATCCGACCGTAATTGTTACGGCCTCCGCTTTTGGAAAGACTCGTTACCAGGCTTTTTTCAGGCCCGTTGGTCGACAAGTCCGGATTCGTCGTTGACACATGATGTCTTTTACCGGGTGATGTTGGTTTATACGTTTTTATGGCCATGATTTCCCAATCGCTCCATCATATTTGCGTTGGTTGTTAGTTTCTACGGTTACTCGTTACGGTTGCCTTGCTACAATTCGTCGACAAAACTGATTTCACCTTCACTCAGTGTCACGTAGGCTTTTTTCCAGCCCTTTGTGTAACCGATATAACGTCCAACTCTTTTCTGCTTACCGCGCATGGAAGCTGTTCGGACATTACCGACCTTGACATTGAACATCTTTTCAACAGCATCCTTGATCTCGATCTTGTTTGCCTCGGGGTGAACCTTGAACACCACCTGGTTGATCAGTTCCTGGTGCAAGCTCGCCTTCTCTGTAAGACAAGGTCCCTGTAGGATAGTGTGGATATTTTTCATGCCGTAAACCTCTCTTCCAACCTCTCGATGGCAGGTTGCAGGAGTACAAGTTTCTCATGCAGAAGGATGTCGTAGACATTCACTCCATCTGTCTTCATGACTCTGTAGCCCGGGACATTGCGCGAGGATTTGCTGAGTTCTTCGTTTTCTGAATCGACCACGATGAGTGCGTTGTTCAACTCGAGAACTTCCATAATAGAGACGAACTCCTTGGTTTTGACCGCCTCCAAAGTGAAATCGTCGAGAACAACAAGATTGCCCTCCTGGTAACGTGCCGACAGGGCCATCGCTACCGCCTGCTGCTTCACTTTACGGTTGAGCTTGAAGCTGTAATCGCGTGGCTTAGGGCCAAACGTGGTGCCGCCGCCGCGCCAGATCGGCGACTTCCTGGTTCCCGCACGAGCCCGGCCTGTTCCCTTCTGACGCCAGGGCTTGGCTCCAGACCCCCTCACCTCTTTACGGGTTTTTGTGCTGGCGGTACCGTTACGACGGGCAGCCCGCTGCTGACGGACCACCTCGTGAAGCACGTAGTTTTTAACCTCGCGATTAAAAATCAGGTCGTTGAGATCAATCTCTCCGACGTTCTCGTTCTTGATATTTTTTACTTCTACCGTTGACATTTGTTTCTCCTTGGAGCGGCTTGAGCTGACACTTATTTAGTAAATATTTTCAGCAAACCGTTCTTGGCCCCGGGAACGGGACCTTTTAAGAGCACGACATTCTCATCGGGCCTGATATCGATCACCTTGATGTTCTTTTTCAGGACTGTGTCGTTGCCCATACGTCCCGGCATTTTCTTGCCCTTAATTACCCTGCTCGGCCAGGCACTGCAGCCAATAGAACCTGGTGCCCGGTGAAAACCGGAACCGTGGGCGGCACCGCCGCCTTTAAATCCGTGGCGCCGCATGACACCCTGGAAGCCACGGCCCTTGCTCCTACCCTGAACATGAACCAGCTCACCGATCTTGAAAACGGTGTCCAGCGGCAGTTCCTGTCCAACCTCGAACTCTTCCGGATTGTCGACACGGAACTCACGAACATGGTAGAAGCCATCGGCACCTGCTTTTTTGAAATGGCCTGCCTGGGGCTTGTTTATCCTGCTCGCCTTCTTGGCATCAAACCCAAGCTGGATGGCATTGTAGCCTTCGCCCTCAACGGTCTTCACCTGGAGGACCGTGCAGGGACCAGCCTCAACAACGGTCACCGGAATAGCGAATCCCAGTTCGTCGTAAACGCGGGTCATCCCAACTTTCTTACCCAATACACCTATAGTCTTTGGCATAATCGTACCCGATGCTTCAATTAATCTGTCTTATCTGCTGACTACGGCAACTTGATCTCAACATTCACTCCGGCGGAGAGTTCGAGCTTCATCAGCAGATCAATGGTCTGCTGGGTCGGTTCGAGAATATCAAGCAGCCTCCGATGAGTCCTCATTTCGAACTGCTCTCGCGACTTTTTGTCGACATGAGGTGACCTAAGGACACAGAACTTCTTGACCGATGTCGGCAGCGGTATTGGCCCGGCTACTGATGATCCGGTCCGGCGCGCCGTATCCACGATTTCGTGGGTGGATTGATCCAGCAATTTGTGATCATACGCCTTGAGGCGAATGCGAATTTTTTCTGTCGGTATCATCTATGCACCTTAGCCTGAAATTTCACTGATAACGCCGGCGCCTACCGTACGGCCACCTTCACG
>NODE-61-length-36172-cov-6.53725_pt1 | contig 36172 bp, 32 predicted proteins | sample MGYA00139097_ERZ477577 | MGnify/ENA metagenome assembly ERZ477577
CTGAGCCACTTGCAAAACGCCCTTTTCGCTCAACCTCTACGTTATGCTTAAATTTTTATCCTCGGAATATCAATTATATGCCTGCGGTAAAATTTTTTCACATGCCTTGACGTTGAACGAAAATCATCATTTTGCAAAAGGCTCAATCTATTAAATACTTGTACGCAGGTGATCATCTAATCATGCAGAATAACACATTAACATTTGTCCTGGCAGGTGGTATGGGCTCACGGTTGTATCCTCTAACCGCCCGAAGGTCTAAACCGGCGGTTCCCTTTGGCGGTAAGTATCGCATTATTGATTTTACCCTGGCAAATTGTCTTCACTCTGGACTGCGTAGGGTTCTGGTCCTGACCCAATACAAGTCTCACTCACTAAATAAACACCTCCGTGACGGATGGTCAATTTTTAATCCTGAACTTGGTGAATATATCATCCCGGTTCCCGCGCAGATGAATCGTGGTGAGCATTGGTACCGTGGTACTGCAGATGCTATATTCCAGAATTTGAATTTACTGGAACGCAGCGACGCTGAATATACGCTGATCCTCTCTGGAGATCATATATACAGAATGGATTATGAAGCAATGTTGAGATCACATCAGAAACAGGATTCAGATGTCACAATCGCCTGTATGGAAGTTCCCCTTGCAGAGGCGGGTGCTTTTGGGGTGATTGTTGCCGATGAAAATATGCAGATCATTGAATTTGAGGAGAAACCGGAAAGCCCTACCCCGTACCCGGCAGATCCTGATAAAGCTCTTGTTTCCATGGGGCTTTATGTGTTTTCAAATACCCTCTTGAAGCAGTCTTTGATGAACGATCAGGAAAATAACCAGTCGGGTCACGATTTTGGTAAAGATATCCTGCCATTGATGGTAAATCAGCACAACGTAAAAGCTTATAAATTTGGAGGCGAGAAGGGCAGAGTAACGCCGGATAACTACTGGCGGGATGTTGGAACGATAGATGCCTACCACCAGGCGAATATGGATCTGTTAAAACCGGTTCCGCCTCTCAACCTCTACCAGTCAGACTGGCCTATCAGGACCTATCAACCACAGTCGCCTCCAGCCAGGACTATTCAGAGTAGCTCCGGAACTGATAATGTGTTAGTCAATTCAATCCTCTCCAGTGGCGTTGTTATTTCAGGGGCCGATATCAGGAGCTCAATTTTGTCATCCGACATATTTGTGGATGATAAAGCTGTAATAGACCATTCAATTTTGTTTGATGGCGTAGGCGTTGGTGTCGCTGCCCGGTTAAAGAACTGTATTGTCGACAAGAATGTCCAGATACCTCCTCATGCGGAGATTGGCTATGATCCTGAAAAAGATCAGAAGCGATTTGCCGTATCGGAGAATGGAATTGTTACCGTTCCCGAAGGTTTTATCTTTCCTGGGTAGCTGCTGTTTCTCAACGCGTGATGCTCTTCTTGTCCCTGGTCGACCCAAGTCTAATCGTTCACAGGCATTGCCACAGGTTTAGGTCTATCTTCAGTTTCCGCGGCCCGAAATGTCAATTTCAAAATTTAATCCATGATAGGTGCGGTATATGACACAACGTCTTGGTTTATTTTGCCAGATAGGTAAGGCTGGCACCAATGATTATCAGTATCAGCCCGGCGATACGTGACCGATTAAGTTTTTCCTTTAAAAACATCCAGCCAAGCGCCACCCCGAAGACCAGGTTCAGCTTGCATCGATCCGTTCCGAGAAAAAAAGATAGGCCAGAAAGGCGTCTTTGTCTTCGGCCTGCTTGAATAAGAAATTCCAATATCCATGAGCCATTGCAGATATAATTACGAGAATAAACGGTAGTTCCGACACAATGGCTCCTTGTGGATGATGTCTGGGGTCGAGAAATTTGGCCCATCCCTTCTAGCCCCTTTTCAAGCGAAGGTAAATAGTATTAATTGTGAGTAAATCAAAATTATTGACATTGTTAAAGCGGACAGAAATGTATATACAGGTGTTGATTCAAAATATCATGACGTGTACTGGAAGTACGGAGTGTGTGCCCAGTTTTATGCAGGAGCATTTACAAGACAAAAATGTGTGAAAAATAATGAACCAAGGGATCATAAAAGAACTCGTCGAGATTGTCGGTGAAGACAATCTTACCACTGATCAGATTGATAAAATCACCCACTCCTATGATGCAACCCAGAAAAAATATCTCCCTGATGTGGTCGTTTATGCCAGTAATACTGTGGAAATCAGCAGAATAGTCAAGATCGCAAACAAATGGAATATGCCGCTTCTTCCACGTGGGGCAGGATCAGGACTCAGCGGGGGAAGCGTGCCGGTACAAGGTGGAATTGTACTCGTTTTGACCAGGATGGATAAGATTCTTGAAATTGATTCAGAAAATCTGATAGCCCGTGTCGAGCCCGGGGTTATTACTGCGGAACTGCAGCGGCAGGTTGAAAAGGTTGGCCTTTTTTACCCGCCTGATCCCGCCTCCAAGGAGTTCAGCACGCTTGGGGGGAATGTTGCTGAGTGTGCCGGTGGACCGCGTTGTGTCAAGTATGGGGTAACAAAGGAGTATATATTGGGACTTGAGGTTGTCACACCAACGGGAGAGATTATCAGAACCGGGGGCGTGACCTTGAAAAATGTAGTCGGCTATGATCTCACCAAGTTATTCGTCGGCTCGGAAGGAACGCTCGGTATCATAACGGAGATCACCTTGAAGTTGCTTCCCAAACCTGCAGCCAAGAAAACCATGCTGATACAGTTTAGCTCCATCGAAGGGGCGGCTCAATCGGTGTCTGCTATAATCAGCGAAAAGATCATACCGACAACGCTTGAGTTTATGGATAAGGCAACAATAAACTGTATACGGGGAAAAAGTGATATTCCAATCCCTGAAAATAGCCAGGCCATACTGATTGTCGAGGTTGACGGCGATATTGAGTTTTTGGAAAGGCAGGCAGAGAAGATTCTTGCAGTCATTGAACCGTTTGGCATTATTGATACCCGGATTGCCGAGACGCATGAGGAATCAGAAAAAATCTGGGGGGTGAGGAGGATTGTCAGCCCGAGCCTGGGAAAAATAAGTCCGGATAAATTTAACGAGGATATTGTCGTTCCACGGTCCAAGGTACCTGACATGATACGGATGTTGGAGAAAATCTCAGAGAAGTATGATATCCCGATTGTCAACTTTGGTCATGCCGGAGATGGGAACATTCATGTTAATATAATGGTGGACATGCAGCAGGATGGCATGGAGCAAACGGTTGACAAGGTGATGGAAGAGGTTTTTGAGGCGGCAATCGGGCTGCGTGGTTCGATTTCAGGTGAGCATGGTATCGGTTTATCCAAGGCGAAGTACTTGAAGATGGAACTGGATGAAGCGACGCTCGCTTGCATGAAAAAAATAAAAAACGCTCTGGATCCTGGAAATATACTTAATCCCGGGAAAATCTTTATTGAACAGCAAGGTCGTGTTTAGCCTCTCGGGGCTGTAGATAGTATGGATAAGAACAAGAGTTTAAAAGATTTCGAAGGGCTCATTCGTGAATGTGTCAAGTGCGGTGTCTGCCAGGCACATTGCCCAACCTATCTGGTAAATAAAAAAGAGGGCAGCGTGGCACGGGGGAAGATTGCTCTAGCAGCTGCACTGCTTGATAAAGAGGCAGGCCTGGAGAAGCGTTTACAGGAAGATATCAGTATGTGCCTGATGTGCGGTTCCTGCCTGGATAAGTGCCCCAACAAGGTTCCAACCAATGAAATTGTCGGGGCAATCCGCCGGCAGATAACAGAGAATCAAGGCCTCTCACTGGTCGGCAAGGGCGTGTCGGCAGTTCTTTCAAGTAAGATTCTGAAGATGACGCTGGGAAAAGGGGGGGCTCTCATGTCCCCTTTATTATTGAAGAGCGTTCCGGAGTCAAGTGGTTTAAGGCTGCGTTTTCCTTCTCCGGTGATGAAAGATAGAACAGTTCCCAAGGTTCCGTTTAGGAATTTGTTTGAACGTGTGCCTGAATTCAGTGCAGCTGATGAGGGTAAGGGAATCGTAGGATTCTTTGCGGGATGTGCCCTGACCTATATCTATCCTGAAATTGGCAGGATCATGATAGATATTCTGCTCCGTATGGGCTACTCGGTCTACGTTCCGAGAAGTCAGGGATGCTGTGGAATTCCCGCACTCTCCTCGGGCAATGGCACGCTGGTAACAGATCTCGCCGGGAGAAACGTTGATGCCTTTGATGGAAAAAACGTCGAACATATTGTCACGGCATGCGCGTCCTGCAATGGTGGGATCGGTGAACATTATAGAAGCATGAAGGCGGATTTCAGCACGTTTACCGGTAAGGTCGTGGATTTTAGTGTCTTCCTCAAGCAAAACGGTTTGTTTGAAGAGCTTAAAGCAATAAATAAATGGCAAAACAGGGTCCGGGTTACCTACCATGACCCCTGTCACCTTAAAACCCAGGGCATTGTTGGTGCGCCCCGGGAATTGTTGAAAAATTTACCCAATGTAGACTTTGTAGAGATGGAAAAGGCGTCTTCCTGCTGTGGTCTTGGAGGGACGTTTTCGGTCTACCATTATGATACCAGCAAGAACATCGGAGCAATCAAATTGTCCGGTATCGAGGAGAGTGGAGCAACGCTGGTGGCAACGGGCTGTCCAGGTTGTATTATGCAATTGCAGGATATAATCAATCATGGAAACCTGAAGGTCAGAGCTGTTCATATTCTTTCATTACTGGCCCAGGCACTGGAGTAGCAATTATCAGCCTGCTGCATTCCGGGCGTATGTACGTCAGATTTTGCCGTCTTCGATTTCAGATCGACAATCCCTTAAGCGAACATATATTGTAATATATGGTGATATAGTTGGTGCATTGTGTTGACCAAGTTGATACTATAGTATCCGTAATGGGCAAATCTGCCCGTTGTTAAATCATGGTATTTTGTAAAAAGATTATAAAATCAATAGAGTAGAGAATGGCCAAAATATTTGACACCGCGAAGAAGGATGAAAAAGTAACTGATTATATTATTTCCCAGGTGAGGGACGCCATAATGTCGGGAAGGCTGAAGCCCGGGAATCGTTTGGCTTCTGAGAAGGAATTGACAGAGGAGTTTCAGGTGAGCAAGGCAACTTTACGGGAAGCCTTGCGTAGCCTGGAGACCATGGGGCTGATAGAAATACGGCAGGGGGCAACCGGGGGGATTTTCTTAACAGAAGTAAATTCCCAGACACTCATGCACAGCATGATGGACTTCATGCACTTTAAGTCTGTTTCAATACGTGAAATCACCATGTTGCGATATATGTTGGAGCCACACATTGCCCGCCTGGCAGCGCTTAAGATTACAGATGATGAAATAAAACAATTAAAGTCTTTCGTGGATAATGGAGATCTGGATAACGAAGCATCCCGTAAGAAAAATGCCCGGTTTCACCATGATTTATCAAGGGTGACCGGAAACTCACTGCTGATTTTGATTGTCGATTTTATAGATCATTTACTTGATGAAATGAAGCAATCACTGGATCTTGGTGCAGATTTTCATACTGAAGTTCAGTCCTCGCATAAAAAAATATTAAACTGTCTGTTAAGTAAAGATGCTGAAGGTGCCGGCAGAGCCATGGCCGATGATGTCGTAATGGTTGGAAGGCTTATGTCTGAGAAGATGGGGGAAGAAGCGTTTGATCCCTCCAGATTTGATCCTAAGATTGATATGATTCTAAGAACGATCTCCGGAGGCGGCAGTGCTAAGATTCTTCAGGATCTTGGAAGCACTGATATGTATCTGATGGTTCCCCGTGAGAAAAACGGTGAGGTCAGCACGTGAGGTTGTCGATCGTTTGCCAGCAACTGGTGCAGGTAGTTCAGTTGTCAATTTTTTATCATTGCGCCCTGCCACCCTCCATGATGAATCTCTCTACCTCCTGGTAATTATCTTCTTTTTGCACTTCCCCGCACAAACATCAGACCTGTTGGGGACTGTTTGTTCTCGCATTGTCGATCAATAGATTTCAGGTTTTATAAATATCATAATATATAATTTATTTTTTACATATAGATGTCTCAATTGTTTCTATAGTGCTACGTACAGGTGGGAAATCAGGAGACGATTCATCAGTTTTGCTGGTAATGAATTGTTGTAGTAGGTGGTTGATATGTTTTTCTAATATGTTAATAACATAGGTTTTGTTGTGTATGAAGATTTGATTCCGAAAGTAAGGATCTTATATCTCGTGAAGGATAGCTATTATGGCTGGGCGAGAACGTTTCAACTTTTCGTTTTTCAAAGAAATTGTTCAGAGACTTGATGACCCCTTTAGGACAAAAAATAGATATATGGTAAGTGAAATCAATAGTATAGTTAAATATCATAATATATGTTGACAGGGTGGTGGCTATAATCTAATATCAGTGGAACAGGTTTTTACAAAATAATTATAGAAAGTCAAAGAGGATCAAGATGTCAGAAAACACAGAACGGTATTTTTCACAGCAAAGCGAGAACGGCCTCAAGAAGTTGAAATATTGTGTTAACGGTGCATGGAAAGAATCGAGAACAGAGAAATATATGGATTGTTATAATCCGTCTACCGGTGAGGTGATAGCCAAAGCACCCTGCTGTACGAAAGAAGAGGTTGAATCAGCTGTCGCAGCGGCCCAGGCTGCCTATCCAGCTTGGTCAAACACACCCGTTTCCAAACGGGTACAGGTTCTCTATAAAATGAAACGCCTTGTTGACGAGAATCTAGAGGAACTGACACACCTTCTTGCCACAGAAATGGGGAAAGACTGGTTAGGTTCGATGGGCGATATTCTTAAAGTGAACGAGGTTGTGGAATTTGCCTGCGGTGCGCCGCACCTGATGAAAGGGGAGTCCTTGATGAACTGCTCAACCGGTTATGACACCGTACTGTATCACCATCCGGTTGGTGTATTTGCAGGGATTGCACCATGGAACTTCCCAGCGATGATTCCTCATGGCTGGATGACTCCGATCTGTATTGCAACTGGTAATTGCATGGTCTTAAAAGCTGCAAGCCACGTTCCTCAGTCTTCCATGCGGTTGATGGAGTTGTGGAAAGAAGCAGGTCTGCCGGATGGCGTCCTGAATGTAGTGACCACCAGTCGTGTTGAAGCAGAGATCCTGTTGGAGCACCCCGACATTAAAGGTGTATCGTTTGTTGGCTCGACCAAGGTTGGAAAACATATTTACAAGACTGCCGCCGCTAACGGTAAACGTGTTCAGGCATTGACAGAGGCGAAAAACCACGCGCTGGTATTGAGGGACTGCAAAGTTGAGCGAACCGCTCGCGGAATCATGAACGCATTCTGTGGCTGTGCAGGCCAGCGTTGCATGGCACTTCCTGTTATCGTTGTGGAGAATGCGATTGCCGATGAATTGATAAAACATCTGGTAAAATTTTCTTCAGAGTTGCCGGTTGGTCCTGCATACGAGAAGTCATCGGGAATGGGTCCTGTTGTCACCGCAGATCATCGTAAATTTGTTACCGACTGGATTGAGACAGGGATTAAGGAAGGAGCTGAGTTGCTTCTTGATGGCCGGGATATAACGGTGGCAGGTCATGAGAACGGTTTTTACGTCGGCCCCACAATCTTTGACAAAGTCACGGAAGATATGTCTGTCGGCCGGGAAGAAATTTTTGGTCCGGTACTTTGTATCAAGCGCGTCGACAACTTTGAAGAGGGCTTGAAACTGATGAATTCCAGCCGTTTTGCCAACGGATCAGTGATCTATACGCAGAATGGCTATTACGCCAGGACCTTTGCCAAAGAGACCGATGGCGGCATGGTCGGGATAAATGTTGGTATTCCTGTACCACTGGGTATCTTCGGATTTACTGGCCATAAGCAATCATTCTTTGGCGACCTCCATGTGATGGGCCAGGACGGTTTCAAGTTCTATACCGAATCAAAGGTCGTCACCAAGACCTGGTTCCAGGAAGATGGTGAGGTTGATGGCAAGGTCGATACCTGGGATGGTACAATCACCTCCATGCCTGTTGATGATGAATAGCAATTGAACTGAGTGCAGCATAGTGTCACATGCTGCACTCAGCTTGAATTGGTTTTAACTTGCTCAGTGCTGTTTTAAGCCAGATATGAGTCAGTTAATTCAATGGTATCTTACCTGAAAACAGTAGTAACCCTCTTATTTCCTCCGCTTTCTCCACTCTCTACCCTGCTCGCATCTGAACTATCCTGGCTGATGAGATGATCACCAGGAGTAGGCGATTCAATCAGTTGATTATCCTATCAAAAAAAGATATTTTTAAACATTTAGCTGCCAGATATGGAATTATCTCAGTCCGTTCCTATACTTTACTATTATCTATTCGTTTTAGTGTAATCCTTTATCGACCTGTGCTTTTGTATACACAGACGTTGCAGCAACAGCTTAGCTTGGTTGATGTCCTAAGTGGAAGAAATCACCATGGAAGCAGATAGTTTTCGACGGAAAGAAGACTTCTTTCCGCGTCAGGGATACAGCTCTGTTTTGAGACAGTTCTTCTGGCTTATGATCTGGCCCTCTGTCACAGTTTTGCTGGTCGTTGGTATCGTCTACCTTGACCGAATGTATACCTTCAGGGCACAGGCGATTCAACAGGAAAGCATACGTTTAGAGTCAATACAGCTCTATTTTCAGGATCGCAATCAAACCATTGCCTCTGATTTGCAGTTTTTAGGAAAAAACCCGGTATTGCAATCATATCTGACCCATTCACTGCCCCCATCTTCACGTTTGATGACAGAATTTTTTGACAGTTTTCTCTCTGGAAAGAAGTTTTATTCTCAAATCAGGCTGCTCAGTCGAAGCGGTGAAGAATTGATAACAGCAACAAAGGATCCTGATCATTCTGCTGCCGGTGTAAATCCTCTCGATTCCCTTGAGGAATCATCTGTTTTTGAATGGTTACTGCTCCAGCCAGCTGGGAAAATATTTCTGTTTTCCTTCCCTCAAAAGAATTCTGAAATTGTTTCTCAGGCGATCAAAGCTGATTCCACGCAGCGGATTTATTTTATCGTCAATGGCAGTGATGGTAAACCGACAGGGTTTATTGCACTGGATTATGATAGAGCGGAACTCTTAAAAACGCTGCGCTATAGTGGTCAGGAGCAGTTCAACCGTATAATTCTCTTAGATAGAGGAACTGTCTGGGGAATATCCGGGAGACCCTCTCAGGCTGGAGGTTATGATAGTACCTCTGGTGATGAGCCCTACCGCGTTTTAGAACAGAACCTGTCACCACGTGTGCAGGATGATCTCATTGCCAGGGTCACATACCAGCCGTCAGGGCACTTCTTCAAGGATAGCAGCTTATATGTGTACAAATCGATCAAGCCGTTGCCCCCTGCGGTCTCGGAGGTGCACATGGGCGATGACAGTACCGTACAGATACACGAAAATGATGAACCAAATCACTGGTTTCTTGCTACAGAAGTACCGGCTGTTTATTTTGATACCCAAAAAAAATATTATCTGAAATTTTTAACACTGCTTGGGATAGCGCTTTTACTTCCATCCCTTTTTGTCTGCTTCTTTCTCGCTAAGACCAGGGCGCGGGTGAAACTGGAGGCAGTCTTGAGATATCGGGAACATAACGATCACCTTGAGCAACTGGAGGCAAAGGTACAGCAGCGAACCCGGGAAGTAGAGGACAGCAACCTGAAGCTTAGTGCTGAGATTGCTGAACGCCTCACTGCTGAGAAGCAGTTAAAACTTAATAATGAACTTTTATCTGGCATTATTGGGAGTATCGACGGGATTGTTTACGTCGCAGATTTTGACAGTCATGAGATTCTTTTTGCCAACGAGTACCTGAAACAGCTGTTTGGGTTTGATCCGGTTGGCAGGTTGTGCTGGCAGTTTATTCACGCAAATCAGGACGGGCCTTGTTCATTCTGTACGAATTGCCGGCTTCTCGACAAAAACGGTAGCCCATCACCTCCTCTTCAGTGGGAGTATCAAAACCCTTACAACAAGAAATGGTATATTGCAAAAGACCAGGCTATTCTCTGGTCCAACGGTAAATTTGTTCGTTTGGAAATCGCAATCGATATCACCGAGCAGAAACGGCTTCAGCGTTTTCTTCAGGAAGCTCGTAAACAGGCCGAGCTGACCAAAAGTGTTCGCAGCCGCTTCGTGGCTCTTGTTGCGCATGACCTGAAATCACCATTTTTTTCTATCACCCAGATGTTGAAGAGAATTCTCGATCGAGAAACATTTACCCATCGGGTTCACCGCGAATTTCTCGAGAATATAGTTGAAAACGGTCATCGGATGCTGCAGATGATTGATAATCTGCTGGCAATGGATCGTTTTGCAACTAGTGAGATGAAACTTGACAAGAAGTTTTTTAATGTATCATCAATGGCAGCTGAAGTCGTGCAGAATTTTAAGCATCCTGCTTCTGAGAAAAATCTTACACTACTCAATGAAATCCCGTCAGAAATGACACTCTATGCTGACAAATATCTTTATTATGTGATCCTCAACAACCTGGTATCAAATGCTATCAAATTCAGTGACCGAGAAGGGAAGATTGTCTTGTCTGTCACTGACGCCATGCACTCAGCAACGATTGTGGTAGAAGACAATGGTAAGGGAATGAGCCGGGAATATGCCCGGAATCTTTTTAAGGCTGATATAAAGACAAGCAGTCAGGGAACGCTTGGAGAGCAGGGAAGCGGTCTCGGTCTCATTTTCTGTCAGGATATCATGAAAGCTCATCATGGAAGAATTCTCGTTGAGTCCCAACCGGGAATTGGTACGAGTTTTTATGTGGAACTGCCCCGATGTTCAAGTATTGAACATCGCTCCTCCCAAAGAGCTGGGACCATTGCGTCTCGAGCAAATGACCTCGAAAATAGTTAAAGTATTGACACCCTGGACAACTGACTGCAGAAAGGAAATCATCAAAAGAGTGACGGCTTCCAGTAGTTTTTCTCCTCCACATCCTGTGGTGAAAATCTAACTGGAAAAAGACTCTATCAGTAATTGATGACTTTTGTTAATTATTGTTTAACGTTTTTTAGGAATTGAGAGAGAATCAATCCGACTTTGTCTGAATTTTATCTTTTCTCAGGCGGTCGAGAATCCTGTAGCTTCATGAAGGAGGAAGAGTGCACGTTTCTGAAAGCATGCCAAAGATATACTGTCTTATATTGATACCGATCATGTTCCTCCTTTTAGGTGGGTGTGCCCGCTTACCTGAAAATTCTGGGCGGACCACATCATTTGCATATAGTCATCCCGCAGAAACGACACTTGGCAAGAACTGGGAAAAATCGTTCCAGGAAAATCCTGGTAACTCCGCTTATTACCTTCTGTCAAATGGGCATGATGCCCTTGTTGCCCGAGTCATGCTTGCTGCTCTTGCGGAACATACCATTGATGCCCAGTATTACCTTATGCATAGAGACGAGGTGGGAGGAATCTTTGTGGACCAGCTTTATAAAGCTGCTGACCGGGGGGTTCGGGTACGACTGCTATTGGATGATATGGGGCTGGAAGGCCGGGATTTTCATGGGGCCGTCATGGATGCACATCCCAATATTGAAGTGCGTATTTTCAACCCATACATCCCAATATTGAAGTGCGTATTTTCAACCCATTTGGTCGAAATACCAGCAGAACAATTCAGTTTATTACCGGGCTGGGGAAGCAGACACGTCGTTCCCACAATAAATCGTTTACCATCGATAATATTGCCACCATACTTGGCGGGCGCAATATCGGGGATGAATACTTTATTGCCGACCCGGAACTCGATTTCTATGATCTCGATGTTCTTGCTGTTGGCCCGGTCGCCCCTGAGGTTTCCGGATCGTTTGATCAGTTTTGGAATCATGAACTGAGTTATCCGGTGTCCTCTTTGGCCGAGCAGGTGCCAATACCTGAAGAGAGCAAGGAAATAAAGGCAAAATTTGATGAATTTATCTCTGACCAGCAGCAGACTGAATATATTAAATCGCTTAAAAATTCGGAATTTGCTCAGGTTTTCAGGAGCGGCACCCAAGAATTTATCTGGGGACCAGGGAAAATAGTCGCGGATGATCCTCAAAAGCTGACCACAGATATTGACGATAAGACCTATCATCTCTCTGAAGAACTTGGACCATATTTAAATGAGGTCAACAATGAACTGCTGATTTTCTCACCATATTTTATACCAGGAAAAGCTGGACTCGCATATTTTAAAAAACTTCGAGAGCGAGGAGTGTCTGTAACAGTATTGACAAACTCCCTGGCCTCGACTGATGTGCCGATTGTTCATTCCGGCTATGCGAATTACCGGAGACAACTTTTGAGGATGGGTGTAAAGCTTTATGAGTTGAATAGTCAACTTAATAAAGAGATGAAAAAGGGGAAATTTTACGAGTCAAAATCGAGCCTCCACGCAAAAGCGATGGTCATTGACCGATCAATTGTCTTTATTGGCTCACTGAATCTTGATCCTCGTTCAGTGGTACAAAATACCGAAATTGGAATCGTCATAAATTCTAAAGAGATAGCCGATAAGTTTGCGATGTACTTCGATAAAAAAGTTGATTCAATAGCGTATCGCCTCGAATTGAGAATCGACCAGGATGGTTTTGAGCATATCGTCTGGCACGGGTCCGGAGACGTTGAAGATAGAACACTTTACTGGGAACCACACACCAGTTTCTGGGAGCGATTTTCAATGGGTTTTTTAAGGCTGATGCCTGCCGAATCACAATTATGATCAGGTCGAAGGGCTGGGTTTCTTCAGGGGTCTAATGGTTTGATATTATTTAGAATTAGATAAACGGTTATGGTGAACTATGAACATTGAGAGGGTTGTATGAAAAGAGTTTTCAAAATAATGATATTTATATCAGTTTTCTTGTTGATGGGCACTGCCGGGTATACAGCTGAAGATGAAACATTTGATACGGAGAAGATGATCTCCGATCTTAATGATAAAATTGAATTATCCAAAGAACAGTGGGAGAAACTAAAACCTGCCTTAGGTGAAAAAAGCGATGAGCTGAAGAAGAGCATCAACGAGTATGTCGATAAGGGCTATGTCCAGATGGGGGAAATGTCCGGGAAGTTAAAAGAGGTGAGTAAGGACACTGAGAAAAAACTTGAAGCGTTTCTTAATAGTGAGGAGATGCAAAAGCTGAAAAACTACCTGAATGAACTGGATGAGGATGCGATAAGGGAGGCGAAAGATCGGTTGGTGGCCGAATTATCTGAAATCCTAGCACTTACAGAGGAACAGGTGAGGAAACTGAAGCCTGTCATGGAAGACAGTATGAGTCAGATGAGTGAAATGATAGAAGATCTCGCCGACAAGGGCAGCAATGGCTGGCAAGAATTCAAGAAGCGGTACAAAACGTTAACTGACGACCTGAAAAAGAAACTGGAAGATACCCTTGATAAGCAGCAAATGGAACGGTTTGAGGAATACAAGCAGCAAAAGCAGGACAAAATAGAAATGGCTTTCGCTTCAGTGTAAGCGCATTTAAGTCAAATAAAGGTGCTGAGGAGAGAGCGTGGACCGTTCTAAAATCAATGATAAAAATTTTCTATCCTGGATGTCAGTAAATGTATTTTCTGCTGCGCCTGCATCAAGACCTGCCCGGAAGAAGCGGTTTTCATCGATGCGCCGCTTCTTCTGGAAAAAGGCAGTAGCTCCATGAGAACTGTGCACATCGGAGGGAGCCGGAACTCTATTATTAATGATTATGGCAGCTGTCTCACTCTGTCGAGGGAACTCCTTGCGGGTCCCATCCCCTTAATCGATAATAATCTTGAAGCATCTGCTCCATATCGCCCTCGCTCAGTGATCCACCTTCCGGCAGGGCTTCTTTATGGAATCGTTTTGGTAACCGGTCATCTTCGGCTTTCAACCCTTCCTGAATGTTGAATTGCCGGGTCATGGTGGCAATATTTGCAGCAATGGCCTGCAACTCTTCTTTTGATCGATTGATACCGGTGACCATTTCAAGGGTATGTTCAAGTTCCTCCCAGGAGTAGAGATCCCGGTAAAAACGGCACAGGGTCAGGGTGTCGAATATGTTAAGCCGGTTCTCGTAATCGACCAGCATCTCTGCCTTCTTATCGATCTGGTCAGGGGGAATGAGGCCGGATAATTCCGGTTTATAGAAGGTCGTTCGCAGATGACAGGCACCACGAGGCGATGTGCCGAATGTGAGGCCCATTCCTTTCAAAACACGTGGGTCATAGCCAGCTGGTTCCAGCCCCTTGACATGGATGGCAAGGTCTTCAAGGCCCCACCTGGTTGATGCTTCGATAATGCCGTCTGCCAGGATATCGCCAATTCCGGTTCTGGAGCCGATTTTTTCTACCAGCTCTATGGTCTGATCTGCATTTCCATAGTCAATCTCATAATCGAGCCGGCCCTGCTCATGAGCTTCCATCACTAATCCGCAGAGGTTTCCTGCAGTGATTGTATCAATACCCAAGCGATCGCACAAATCATTGAGATAGGCAACCTCTTCCATCTCTTTAATCATGCAGAGACCACCAAAGGAATAGATGGTTTCATATTCAGGGCCTTCAAGCTTGAGACCTTCGTGGCGTCCCTTGTTGATCGTCGTGAGTCGACCGCACGCCATAAAGCATTTAGCGCAGGCATGGGGGTGAACTTCATGCTGCTGATGATAGGTCTCACCACTGATCGCTTCGACATGTTCACAGGTCCCCTGGCTCCAGTATTTGGCGGGAAAGGCACCCGCATTATTCATCAATGTCACCATCATTGTTGTACCCATTTTGCGATAGGCCTTGACGCCGGGATGGTGAAAATTTTCTTTGGAGAAGGATTTTGCGTAGTCCGCAATACCCTCTGGATTGCTGTACGTTCGCTTATGATCGCCTTGAAAGACGAGGGCTTTTACAAGTTTTGAGCCAAGGACTGCGCCAACGCCGGTTCTTCCGGCACATCTCCATTTATCATTGGCAATGATGGCAAATTTAACCAGTTTCTCTCCTGCCGGCCCAATGACAATTGCACCGGGCTTTCTATATCCTTCACGGGTTGAACCGAATCGTTTGACGGCTTCTTCTTCCGCGGTGATGGTTTCCATGCCCCAAAGATCAGCTGCATCATGAAATTCAACCTGGTCAGGTTGAATGGACAGTACCGTTGGCTGATCAGATTTACCGTTTACAATGATGGCGTCAAACCCGGCGGAGTCGATTGATTCAGGGACCTTGCCTCCTGAATACGATTCTGCATAATACCCGGTCAGTGGTGATTTCGTGTAGACCCCATATCGGCTGCCGCCCCAGAGACGTCCTCCGCAGAAGGGACCGGTTGAAATAATAAGGTTGTTTTCAGGGGCCAGAGGATCAACCCCGACAGGATTTCGGTCAAGCAGGAGTCGTGTCGCCAAACCCTTGCCACCATTGCACTCACGTAACAAATTATCTGAAATGTCTTCAATGGCGAAACTTTTAGTGTTTAAATCGATCGTGAGGATACGGTTGTAGTAGCCGTACATGAGATTTTCTCCTGTATGTTGATCTGTTCAACCAGCCAGCAAGGATAAAGCCTCACAAATCAATTGCATGGATGTGAGGCTTTATTGTGGCTAAGACTGTTTTTTTTTATGGCTGTCATTCAGCTATTTTCCTAGTGCAGCAAAACCTTCGTCAACTATCGCAAGACCTTTCTGGAGCTGTTCATCGCTGATAACAAGGGGCATGAGAAACCGAAGGACATTTCCATATGAACCGCAACTGAGCATGATGATACCTCGTTCATAACAGTATGCGACCAGGGCTTTTGTCTGTTCAGTTGCGGGCTCCTTGGTTTGTCTGTCATTGACCAGCTCCAAGGCAATCATCGGTCCGAGCCCTCGAACATCACCGATTATGTCATATTTTTCCTGGAATCCAAGAAATGTGTTTTTCAGGGTCTCGCCTAACTTTTTTGCTTTTTCCAGCAGGTTTTCTGATTCGATAATATCAAAAACTGCAAGGGCTGCTTCACAGGCAACCGGATTTCCCCCGTAGGTTCCACCGATCCCTCCCGGATGAACAGAGTCCATTATTTCCTTTTTTCCGACGACAGCGCTGAGCGGCATCCCGGCAGCAAGGCTTTTGGCCACGGTGGTGATATCGGCTTCCACTCCATAGTATTCCATCGCAAACATATAGCCTGTTCTGCCCATACCAGATTGAATTTCATCTGAAATCAGCAGGATATTGTTCTTTTCACAAATATCTTTAAGTTTCTTGAAATAGTCTTTTGGCGGAGCAATGAATCCCCCTTCACCCTGGACCGGCTCAACGATAATTGCTGCGGTCTGTTCAGCAGCAACATGATTGATGAAAAAATATTCCAGATGATCAGCACACGCCAGGCCACAGTCCGGGTATTCTTTATTGAATGGGCAACGGTAGCAGTTTGCAAACGGCATCCGGTAGACCTCGGGAGCAAATGGTCCCATGCCGAACTTGTAAGGTTTTAACTTAGAGGTCAGCGTCATGCCCATTAATGTTCGACCGTGAAAACCGTTGTCAAAAGCAATAATACCCTGTTTCTTGGTGTAGTATCGTGCAATTTTTACAGCATTCTCAACAGCTTCTGCACCACTGTTGGCGAACATGACCGCTTTTGGGGTATTCCCGGGAACGGCTTCGCATAATTTCTCTGCAAGCGCAACTGAGGATTCATAGGGGGAGACCATGAAACAGGTATGGGTGAACTTCTCAGCCTGATCTTTGATTGCTTTGACAACTTTCGGGTGTGAATGACCGACGTTCATTACCGCGATACCACCCGCAAAATCGATGTATTCTTTGCCCTCTACATCAACAAGTGTCGCACCACGACCATGAGAGATGTAGCAGGGGGTTGCACTGCCGATTCCCTTGGCAATATATTTCGTTCGGGTTTCCTGAAGAGCATCATTTGATTTTGAAGTTTCCATGTGTTTACCTTTAAGTGTCTGAATTGTTATGTCGTTAATAGATGTTAGGTGGTTTGATCCATTTGGTCGTTGATTAATGATTTTTTTAAACCAGTATGACTTAAATACAATACTCTGGTTGAGAGTAACAAGAAGTTTTTTAAGGTTAATAGATGTTAGGTGGTTTGATCCATTTGGTCGTTCATTAATGATTTTTTAAAACCAGTATGACTTAATTACAATACTCTGATTGAGAGTAACAAGAAGTTTTTTAAGGTGCAGTGATTACCAAATGAAATCGGGGGTCGGGTGATTCCCGTTCAAACAGTGTATCCGAATGCTCCTACCCTTTTTCTGCATCAGTGTCTGGAGGCGTCGCAGTCTGATCTGTGTTATTAGTATCATCACAGATAGAGCCTGTTGCCGCCTGAACCACCTCTGCACTCACTCTGCCTCCGAAACTATCTGGTGTCATTTTCCCCAGCACGGCTTCAATAACTATCTTGGGGGTTATTGATTCCGTCGGCAGTGATGGCATCAGGTTGCTTGATTCTTTGGAGTGGTGGAGAAAGCCTGCTGAAACCAGGGTGTCTTTTGCTTCTTCAAGCTGTTGGATGCTGTACATGGAATATTCCTGGTTAACGCTATCGAGATCAGTCCCCTTATCCTGAAAACTTCTTTTAACAGCGGAGCATAAGTCCAGTGCGGCACTGATTTTGATCGATGGTGTGTCACTTTTTACGATCAGTTGGTAACGATCACTTTTTTCTATGGCATACGCCACCTGGGCACCGAGTAATACGAAAAGCCAGCCGAAATATATCCAGACCAGAAACAGAGGTACTGTCGCAAAAGAACCGTATATAGCGTTGTATTTTGCCACCCCAATCTGCAGGCTGATGTAAATATTCTGGGTAATAAACCACAGAGAGCCGGCAAGTATTGCCCCGATAAGCGTCGGCATCGCTTTTGGCTTGGTATTTGGGAAAAAGAGATAAACAATATAGAGCGTTATGCTGAGAAAGAAGATGGGGACACCCTGAAGAACCAGACTCTGTATCCAGCTAATGGGGATGAACTTGTCTACACGGATAGCAAGTGCCTGGCTTTCCAGGATCGTGCCCGCCGCCAGAGCTACATTTATCGAGATCGGCATCAGCACTATCAGGGTCAGGTAGTCTGTAACTTTTCTGATAAGGGATCGACCGGCTTCTACCTTCCATATGATATTCATCGCCGATTCAATTTGATTCAAGACAAGGATTACTGATAGAAACATGCCGAGCATACCAAAGCTCCCAAGCGTCGCGAAGCTGGTTCGGTCAACATAATCAAACAATTTATCTGCAGCTGAACGTAAATGGGCTGTAAGGCCAACCGGAAGATCATCGCTTGTAGAGAGGGGAGGCGATTCTTCCTCAACCTCATTGCCAGGTATCTCAAGGCTGAATGAAGGCGTTTGCTCAAGCGTGTCGATGTATCTGTAAACCACTTCTCTCAATTGGTTTCCACCACCAAGTCCTTTAATAACTGCTGTGCTCAGCGCCAGCATTGGTACCATGGATAAAAGGATTGCGTAGGTCAGGGCACCGGAACGAAGTGAGAGGTTATTGAACTGGAACTCACGAAAGGTAATCAGTATGACTCGAACCAGTTTGTGGATCCAGACGACGAGGAAAAACCTTTTCTGCGGAGGGGTATCCACCCAGCTGATCATTGAATCCAGACTCAAAGTATTCTTCAGTTGATTTAAGGCCATAATGTGTCAGATTCCCAGGATAGATGTTTTTCTCGGGTTTCAGGTGCCCTGTCCAGATGACAGGTATGGTCTTTTATAACACTGCTTCGTTATTGATGCAATTTTGTGTTGATAAGGAGCAAATGCCGGATCAGATTGAATGAGGTAACTCCCGTTTTGAAACAGCCTCTGATTTAACCCGATCAAGAAGTTCCGGGTAACTCCCGTTTTGAAACAGCCTCTGATTTAACCCGATCAAGAAGTTCCGCCAGAACCGGTTTGACGTTTTCCCTGATGTCGCCGGCGACGATGATGTAGAGCAGGTCGTCGCCGGGTAAGAGCATTCCCTCGTTGGCCTCGATAATGATTTCATAGATCCCTTCGTGCTGTATGAATTCCTCGCGGAGGGAGTTGATTTTACGATGATCCGGCAGGACCTCTATGCTTTTTACCACTGAATGATCCTTTCTGGACCATGACCGGACGGTACCGTTGTGAATGAGCAGCATACCGACATGATCAGAAAAATCTGGACGGGATTTTAGTTCTGCAATTGTTTGACTGATATCCATATGTTGTCTTCCTGTTGGCTTGTGGCAGACGGTTATGCTGCCTTTTTTTCTAAATTTCTTTTAATACAGGGACTTGCAGGCTGCTCGATGAATCGAGTCGGTTATAGTTGAGCTTGTCATTGTATTTTTTCAATAACCAGAGTGGCAAATCAAATCTTTTATGACAAAGATCCCAGATCGTATCCCCATCTGAGACTTGATAGGTTGCTACGTCGACAACGGTATAGGAATTAAAGAAATCTTCCTGGATCTCCTGGTGAAAATCGAATCGAAGAACCTCAAAGTCGTCAGCACTGACATTCAGAAATTCCAGGACAATGGTTTGACCGGGGTGAATGTCTTTACCCGGTGCAATGTTATTGCTCAGTCGAATTGCTTCAGGTGTAACGTTTAACCAGTCTGCAAAAATTCCAATTGATTCGTCCGGCTGAACTTCGACGATGCCGGTATTGAGGTCTGCTTTTTTATGACGCTGAAGAACTTTCAGATTACCTGAAACCGCAAGATTCTCCTCGATGTGCCGGGCGGGGAATTTTGGTGAACTTTTCTTGGAGTCTTTTAAAACGATTTCGATTGAACGCTGGGACCTGACGATGTGGCTTTCTGATTTTGCAGAGAGAGCGGCTGGTATTCTGAGATTTTGTCCTACTCGAATCAGCCCCTGTTGATTGAGTTGGTTGGCCTGGATGAGATTATTGAGGGTAATCTTGTGGGCAGCGGCTATGGCGCCTGCAGTATCACCGGGGCGCACCTGGTAAAATTTACTTCGTTTTTGGCTCTTGCTGAAAATTGATGCAGGTGCACTGCTGAGAAGTGAGCTGTTGTTGAAGCGGTATGGCAGTTTCAGTATAAAACCCTTGGGAATATATTTGGTTCCGTCAAAGACCGGTTTTCTTAAGGAAGGGTTGTAGTGCTGTAACTGGCTGGTACTGATGCCAAGGTATGAACAAAGTTTTGAGGCGTTCACATAGGCCGGCGTTTTCATTGAGACGCTTGCAAGAGGTTTGTCAAATTGAACTGTTTCGGTACGCTCCTGTTTCTTTGCGACAGATACTGCTGCAAGAAATTCTGAATAAAAATTTCTAGATGCAAATTTGAAGTGTCCTTTTCGATAATTTTTGAAAATATTTACATAACTGCCTTCCTGATTCAAGGCCCGCTTCATGCCTGCCGCTCCGTAATTATATGCCGTAAGCGCAAGCGGCCAGGAACCGAGAAGATCATAATTTTTCTTGAGAAGCCTGGCTGCTGCCTGAGCAGCGATAAGCGGATCCCTGCGTTCATCAATTATATAGTCGATACGCATGAACTCTTTGCCGGTAGCCCTGGTAAACTGCCACATTCCTGATGCTCCGAACTTACTGAAGGCGTTGGGATTAAAAGATGATTCAACATGCGGCAGATAGGCAAGATCTTCCGGAAGGCCGTCGTTTCTGAATATCTGCTTTATTTTTCTCATGTATGCTCCGGAACGAACAACTCCTTGAGCAAACCTCTCTTTCACTCCCGTTTGCGCTCGAATATTTTCTGCGGCCTCCTTGTACTTTGCTGGAGAATGTTTCGTGCCGAAAAGTGCCGCCAGGCGTTTTTCTTCCTTTGATACGGGCTTTTTTTTCTTTGCCAGATCGATAAGAATATCTGCGTAATACTTTTTTACCCTTTTAATCCTCTGACTATTTTGTTTCTGAGCCCCGTTGCCAACATCACCATCCTGTAATGCCCGCTGCCAGGTTATTCTGGTCATGAATAATTGCGGTATTAACCGAGTAGGTTGAGTATACTTTTTCCCAGAAGACAACATTTGACTGAATTGTCTGATAGTGTGGAAAGTATTTGGGGTCTGCTTTTGCAGCTGCCATCTGAGGCATGAAACAGCATATCATTAGCGTGATGACAAAAAGATATACGGTCGGGAATGGCTGAGATTGAGACGTCATGGTGATAGGGGTGCGTAGGTGCCCTGTCTATTGGTTCGCATGGCGATGATGCATTAGTTGTGAACTTTGTCGGTTAAAGTGCTCAGGATAATCTACTGCATAATATTGAAATGACAAGGAGTGAGTGTGTATACACCGATATTGGCAACGCTGGGGTATATTTTATCGCCTGACAGGCAGAAAACCCTGCTTGTTCACCGCAATAAGCGGGAAAATGATCAGCACCTAGGAAAATATAACGGGCTTGGCGGCAAAATGGAAGCTGGAGAAGATATCCAGCAATGTATTTGCCGTGAGATTCGTGAAGAAGCGGGTATTCTCTGTGAGAAACTCGTGTTGAGAGGAACAATAAACTGGACAGGTTTTGGACCCAATGGTGAAGACTGGTTCGGGTTCATTTACCGGGTTGATCAATTCAGTGGAACCCCTTCGAGCAGCAATGAGGAGGGGGAGTTGATATGGTATCCGGTCAAGGATATTTTAACCCTGCCGATGTGGGAAGGTGACAAATATTTTCTTCCACTCGTTTTTGATGATGACCCTCGAATTTTTCACGGCTATATGCCCTACGCAGGAGACAAACCTTTAGGTTGGAATTACACCCGCAGTTAAAACAAATGGCATGGTTATCGATACCATCTATTGATGTTGCGTGGTTCTGCCACCATGGTATAGTTAGCCAATAAAACCATCTGAAACCAGAGGATTAAAAATGGAACATGAGAGTGAAATCAAGCGTCTTGAGGATATCGTCGAGCGCTTACTTGAAGGGTATACAGGGTTAAAGGCAGAGATTAAGAAAAAGGAGCAGGAAATTCAGGCGCAACAACATGAGAATGATCAGCTGCGTCAACAAATTGAAGCGATGGAGTCAGAACGAGGGGATCTTGGCGGCCGAGTCAGCACCTTGATTGATCGAATCGAGATCTGGGAATCTGAGCTCGAGGTGACTGAGTATGACAGTGATGATACAGATGATTTGACCGATGAGCTTGAATCTGTTCCTGAAAAATCTGAAGAACAGACTGGTGAGCAGGGTGATGAATCGGCTGGCGGAGTGCAGGGGAGTCTGTTTACTGCGAGTTCAACCACACCGTAATCGTTTAAGTAGGAAAGGACAGTTCTGCGCAAAATCTAACTGGGGGAAGCCAGGTCATGCCTAATTCGGAACGATTGGTTAAATTCAATCTACTAGGACAGGACTTTGCTTTTTATACTGGTGCTTCAGATGAGGAAATGGAAGCAATTCTTGATCTTGTCCGTCAGCTGGTCGAAGACAGCAGCAATGAATCGGGAAAGACTATACCGGTTGCAAAGGTAGCCGTTATGGCATGCCTCAACCTTGCTTCGAGGTATGTCAGGTTGAAACAGGACTTTGATGATTATCGGTTGGGAAGTGAAGCCCGACTTGGGGTATTGTGTGAAAAAATTGAACACCACTTTATCCCGGAAAAATAGTTTGGCCGAGAGTTTTTAGCTGCTGTTTCTACAGAATTCTGATAATATAAGGCTAGAAAAATATTTTTAAAGGTTACCGGTTCTTCTGATAAAGAGTATAGAGAAATAGCCGTATGGTCTCGTTGGCTGGCAGAGGTATTGGTCATATGACGAGACAGCAGGTTTTTCCCTGCGCTGTTGGTGATTTGTAGCGTTGTTGAGCCAACTCTCTTAAAAAGGGCGCTACCACTGTCCTCGAATGGGAAATTAAATAATTTCCCAGATGCTGATATGCGGCACCCACCTATTTCGATAGGTTTAACTTGTCCTATAGACACGGCAGGGTGGGGAAAATCTTTTGTACACAATGTTCGAGCTGAGTTGGGACATTGTTTAATATATGGGTAGTATGAAAGGGCGCATCGGCGTCTGGTATTGCCTCGTGTTTCAAAACCAAGAAAAATTGCAAAAGCGGGAAAACGCTTAAAGACAGTAAAGAAACCTGACAGGTAGTTCACCAGTCGAAAAAGAGCGATAGATGTTCATTTTGGGTATCGTAGCAGCGACTGGATAAAGATAAATGATAGCTTAAGTCTCCGATGATTGCGTGGTCGGAGTTTTGTATTTGAGCAACAAACGCTGCAGATATCTATTATTCTGTAGTTTTCATAAGAATGCCTGGAAGATTCAGATAACCGGGCATGATCTTATCTTCCTGTCGATTTTCCTATCAACAGATCGGGAGTGGTCTCAACTTCCTGAAAACTGTCTTTTCCTGTTGTAATCTTTCAAGACCAAAAGGATTTCGGTAGTTATGGATTTACTTAATCATCCTTCAATATTTGTTTTCTTGGGACTCCTACTGGGAGTGGTCATCGGGGCTTACCTGAGAAAACGTATCGTTGAAGGGCATCGACAGAATATAAAAGATCAGGCAAAACAGCTGTTAGAAAATGCGATTGTTGAAGCTGAACAGTTGAAGAAAGAAGCACAGCTTCAGAGCAAGGAGGAGGCTTATCAGGTTAAACAGGCTGCTGAGGATGAGCTTAAATCTGATCGACGGGAACTGAAGGATGAGCGAAATCAGCTGAGTAAGAAGCGGGAGATGCTGAAGAAAGAGTGGGACCGTTTCGATCGAAAAAACTCAGAACTGCAGGGCAGTGAGGAGCAGTTGCAAAAAAAAGAACGTGAGGTAGAAGAAAAACATAAAGAAGTCGATAACCTGATCGGAAAACAGCGCTACGAATTGTCACGAATTGCCGGAATTAGTCAGGAAGAGGCGAAAAAACTGTTGATGGACTCATTGGAAAGTCAGGCTCGAATGGATGCAGCAAAGCGGCTTGCTCGAATCGAGAATGAGATGAAGATGGAAGCCGATCGCAAGGCAAAAAATATAATTGCCCTGGCTGTTTCGCGGTATGCCGGAGATTATGTTGCCGATAAGACAGTATCAATGGTACCGTTGCCAAACGATGAGATGAAGGGGCGGATTATCGGTCGAGAGGGGAGAAATATCAGGGCAATCGAGGCTGCCACCGGAATTGATATCATAATAGATGATACCCCTGAAGCGGTTATTCTGTCAGGGTTTAACCCTGTGAGAAGAGAGGTGGCCAGATTGGCTCTTCATCAACTGATTTCAGATGGCCGCATTCATCCCGGGCGTATTGAAGAGGTTGTTGCCAAGGTAACCAAGGAACTGGAAATCAACATGCGTGAGGCAGGTGAGCAGGCGACTTTTGATGTCGGTGCTCACGGCGTTCATGTGGAGCTGATCAATGTTCTCGGTCGCCTCAAATATCGTACCAGTTATGGACAAAATGTCTTGCAGCATTCTCTTGAAGTTGCTTTCCTGTGCGGCATCATGGCTGCTGAACTCGGGCTCGATGTCAAGCTGGCAAAACGTGCCGGGTTGCTTCATGACATTGGCAAGGCGGTGGACCATGAGGTCGAAGGGTCGCATGCCATTATTGGCCGTGATCTTGCCAAAAAATATGGGGAGCAGGAGGAGATCGCTTACGCCATCGGCGCACATCATGAGGATCTACCTCCTCAATCAATCCTGGATGTTCTGGTCCAGTCGGCTGATGCCCTTTCCGGAGCCAGGCCGGGAGCCAGAAAAGAGATGCTCCAAAGTTACGTGAAGCGGCTGGAAGATTTGGAAGGAATTGCCAATTCTTTTAGCGGTGTGGAGAAATCCTATGCAATTCAGGCAGGTAGAGAGTTGCGTATTATTGTTGACTCAGGGAAAATTGGAGACAGTGACGCTTTATTGATGAGCCAGGATATTGCCAAGTCAATTGAAGAGAAGCTTACGTACCCTGGTCAGATACGAGTTACCGTTATACGCGAGACCAGAGCCGTTGAATTTGCCAAATAGGTGCTGTTGTATTTTGAGAGGATAAGTAGAGTATTATGATTGGAGTTGATGAACAGATCGAATTGATAGAGCGGGGTGTGGTCGATTGCATTTCCCGCGAAGAGCTGATTAAGAAATTGGAACGCTCCCGCGAAACGGGGGTTCCGTTAAAGATAAAGGCAGGATTTGACCCAACAGCCCCTGACCTTCATCTCGGGCATACGGTTTTACTTCAGAAACTCAAACATTTCCAGGAACTTGGGCATGATGTTTATTTCCTTATCGGCGACTTTACCGGCCTTATCGGTGATCCCACCGGCAAGTCTGAGACCCGAAAAGCCCTCACCCGGGAAGATATTTCCAAAAATGCAGAGACCTATAAGGAACAGGTTTTTAAAATTCTCGACCCTTACAAGACAAAAATTGCCTTTAACAGTGACTGGCTGGGTAAACTTGACTCTTTTCAAATGATCAGACTGGCGTCAGAGCTGACCGTGGCCCGGATGCTTGAGCGGGAGGATTTTAAAAATCGTTTTGAAAACGGCAAACCAATTTCCATACATGAATTTCTCTATCCGCTTATTCAGGGCTATGATTCTGTTGCCATGGAATACGATTCCGTTGCAATGGAGGCGGATGTGGAGTTGGGGGGAACAGATCAGTTATTTAACGTGCTGATGGGCAGAGATATGCAGCGCTCCAGAGGGCAGGAGCCGCAAATTGTTCTGACCCTGCCGCTTCTTGAGGGCTTGGATGGCGTTAACAAGATGAGTAAATCTCTGGGGAATTACATTGGTATCACTGATCCTGCCAACGAAATTTATGGTAAGGTGATGTCGATTTCAGATAGCCTGATGTATCGATATTACGAACTGCTCAGTGACCTTTCTACTCCTGAAATTGCACAATTAAAAAAAGATGTTGAGGATGGAATGCTTCACCCCAAGGCTGTCAAACAGAAACTTGCCAGGGAACTGACTGCCCGTTTTCATTCAGATGAGGCAGCACTTCAGGCGGAGCAGAATTTTGATAATGTATTTGCTAAAAATGATCTCCCGGATGATCTCAAGGAATATGTTTTGCAAAGCTCTGAAGCCATCTGGCTGCCGAAGTTGCTTGTTGAAGCAGAACTGGTGAGCTCAACCTCAGACGGCAGACGTATGATCAAGCAAAGTGCAGTCAGCCTGGATGGTCAGAAAATTACCGATATCGATTATAAAGTTCAGCCGCACGGGCAGATGATAGTAAAAGTTGGGAAGAGGCGGTTCTGCAAAGTTATTTTCAATTGAATTTTTTTGCAAAGCCGTTTGTTCATTGAAACAACAAGGGCCGTTATCCTGAAGCAGGATAACGGCCCTTGTTGTTTCACGGTCCTGACTATTTGAATATATCAGTTTATGGACGCGGGACCTGCGGTTGAATTGCATTGCTCACAGGTTCCTGAAAACTCAATATGATGACTGAGCACCTGATAACTGGTGTTCTGTGAGGCTAGCTCGTTGATCTGGTGTTGCACGGGCAGTTCAATATCATCCACCTTACCACAATCACTGCAGCGAATATGGTAATGAAGATGGGTGGTCGCATCGAATCGTTTTTGGGTACCCCCGACCTCAAGTTTTAAGATTATGCCGCTCTCTGCCATCAGTTCAAGATTTCGGTACACCGTACCCAGTCCTATGCGTGGCAACCGTTTACGTACCATGTCATAGACTTCATTGGCAGTTGGATGAGATTTGACTTTACTCAACTCTTCGAGAATAATCTGACGTTGGGTGGTGAGCCTCATATTGGGTAGTTCGACAATCTGATTCATAAGCAGTTCCTATAGTATGACGATAGATGATAAAGCTTCTCAACTGTCATCATATAAAACTGCCAGAAAATTACAATTAAAAAAATACGCCGTTGTAGAATCCGTAATGCCGGAAGAGCACAACAGTTTCAACGGTAACTGGACGTTGAAACTCAGTGTGAGTGGAGGAGGTCTGGCAAAGAGGGGTTGAAGTAGCCAAATCTCAGTTTTGGAAACTGTATTTTGATACGGCGCAACCACGCTCTTACTCCATATCGTTGAGGTTCCACCGAAAGCTCGAGGCTCTTTCTATACCAGTCCGGGTCAATGTTGAGATTGCGCAATTGTATGAAATCAGGGCAGGTTTTTTCTATCAGGCTGCAGAGTGCGTCGGTTTCCGGGTAAGAATCACTAAAACCAGGAAGTATGAAGTAGTTAAGCGAGACAAATTTTCCGGCTGTTTTCATGGTTTTTATTGAACTCAGGACATCTTTAAAAGCGTAGTTTTGGGGCCGATAATAGCGATTGTAATATATTTCCTGAGCCGAATTGAGACTTACCCGTATACTGTCTAGACCAGCTGCCGCAAGGCGACCGACTGAATCTGGCAGACTCGCATTGGTGTTGAGGTTGATTGTACCCGATGATGTTTTCTTGCGTATCAGACTGACTGCTTGTTCAATCAGGTGGGCCTGCAGCAATGGTTCTCCTTCACACCCCTGGCCGAAACTGACCACTGGCCTTTGCGCATTCGTTAAATGAGGTATTGCAATCTCTGAGATTTCCTGGGAGGATGGCACGAAGTTGATGCGTTCTTGTGTTGAGGAGCAGGAGCCTGACGGCTGAAGTGAAATGCAGCCGAGGCAGCGGGCATTACAGGATGGTGATGTTGGCAACGGGGCTTCCCAGCGGCCCAAGAAGTAATTTCTGGCTGCAGGGCAATTGTAGGTTAAACAACATTTCCCCAGATGTTGAATGAGCCTGTTATTTCTGTATTTAGAAAGTTTCCTGCGTGTTTTTTTATTGATAACCGACTGTTTAAAGTGCTGATAATCCTGCCGTTCATCTCTGTCACTGCGAAAACCGGCGACCCAGAATTTCCCGTCATACCAGCCAACAGCCGTGTAGGCAAACAACGGGAGCAGGACCGGGTTTTCAATCGCCTGGTATGCAGCAGAAAAAATAGCAGTATGGGCGGGAGCCATAAATGCTGCAACGCCGCTTATTTTCTCTCCGGGATGTTCAGGGTTCTCGTCAAGCAGCAGTGGCTCTCCAGTAGTCGGGTCAGTTCCTATAGGAAACCGGTCAGGGAGGGTGAACAGTTCGCTGCCTTCCGGCAGCGGAATCAGGTCTTTGAGTTCAGGTTGTAAGAATGAGCCATTGGCTGCTCCTGCCATTTTAAGCTCGGGAAAATCGCAGATGTTTCCCCGCTCGTCAGCATAGACGAGCGTGGGCATACTTTGAGGATGGGTCACTGCGGCCTGAGGACTTTGGTTATCGAGTCAACTGCTCGATATATGTCGAGGTCCTCACCATAGATATCCTGAATGTCCTGGTGATCTACAAGGTCTTCAACGATATACTGGGTCAAACAAAGAGAAACAATATTTGGGTCCTGAACTAATGTTCTCAGCGGAGCCAGTTTCATCTGGAGATCAAAGTCGTCGAGCATTGCCAGTGACTTTAACTGTTTTTCAAAAGCAGTACGCATTGATTCAACGGATGTGGTTTCGATAATTTTCTTGTCCATAAGTCGTTGCACCAATTTTATTGCCAGCATCTCAGCATGGTCCCTGGCATGTATGAACATCCTTTTTCGTTCCTGCTCTCTTTTCCTGTCGATTGCCCGCACGGTTTTATCCGTTGCGCGGTTTGGATTTACATGCATTTTGGCCATATATTTTCTCCCGGGTATTGCCTCACTGATAGATTAGGTTAATTTCAGGGGTAATGTATCGTTAAAAAACTGTATTTATACCTACTCGGAAACCACCAGCCGTTCTTACAAAGGAACGTTACGTCTTATGGAAAAGCAGCGCCCGTTCTAAATGGATACTGAAACCTTTCTACTTTATACCGAAACATTAATTATCTCTAGAGTAATCTTTGGTATAATGGAAGATTTTACCGCGGTAGTATTACCAACCAATCTCTTTGGTGTCTCTTCTATGTCGGGGATTAAATGGTCGTTTCAGCTATTTGGTTCAGTAGATGCCAATATCTAAAATATTTCTTGTATTTGCTATCAATTCCTCTATATTTATAGTGTTTAGATAGAAAACTCTGATTACCGCTCAGGTTCGGAGATGTAACAGTATTTAATTATCCCTGTCGCCATAGACATTTATTTAAAACGGAGGTTTTCATTATGTTAAGCAGAATCCAGGCTCTGTTGCCTGCATTGTTAATTCTTAGTCTTGTATCGTTTTCAGGCTGTGCTAAAAAAGAGGCCGATGAGGCTATGAAGCCGGGAACAGATAGTGGCGCAATGGGCAAGGAAGAGCCTCTGGAGTCCAAGTCTATAGGAATTTCTGAAGGGCGTACATCTGATGGAATGCTTCCGGTCTATTTCGACTTTGATACTTCAGATATCCGCAATGACCAGATATCTCGTATCGAAGTAAATGGTGATTTCCTGAAGAAGAACGCTATGCTCAATATTAGAATTGAAGGGAACTGTGATCCGCGTGGTACCAAGGAGTATAATATGGCGCTTGGTGAGCGACGCGCACTGAGTGCAAAAAAATATCTGGAGAATCTTGGTATCAGCGAGGCAAGGATGACCACCATCAGCTATGGTAAGGAGCGGCTGCTCCTGCATGGTCAGGACGAACTTTCCTGGGCCCAGAACAGGCGTGATGATTTTGTAATTGTAAAATAATAGTCAATCTCTATCAATCAGCCGGGAAGTAATTTTAATATGCGGGCCTTTCAGGTCCGCATAATTTTTTTAAAGGAGTATCCATGTTTAGATCAAACGTTATACTAATCCTTTTTTCACTGTTCTGTTTCGGCGTCTTTTTCGTTACGTCAGGTTCAGTTATGGCTGCAGACATGAAAATTGGGGTGATGAATGTTCAGAAAGTACTTACTTCATCTGTTGCGGGAAAGGCTGCAAAAGTGAAGTTTGATGCAAAAATGAAAGAACTTCAGGATAAATTTAAAGCTGAGGAAGAAGATCTCCTGGCCATGCAGAAAGATATTGAGAAAAAGAGCAGTGCCTGGAGTGAGGAGACCAAACAGGAAAAGGTCCTTGAGTTTCAGAAAAGGCGGCGTGAATTGCAGGCCAAATCGGAGGATGCCCGATTTGAATTAAAAGGACTCCAGGATAAAGAATTAGCTCCAATCCTCAAAGCGCTTGAAAAAGTAGTAGATACCTACGGGTCTGCAAATGGCTATACCGTCATCCTTGATGCCAAAAACCATGTTATCTATTTTGATCAAAGTATTGATGTTAGTGACAAACTGATTGTTGAGTTAGATGCTGCCATGGCAAAATAGCAGTATTTTCTTTGTTCAATGATGTTGGCACGGTTTTGATCAACGATGCACCGGGTTTTGAGATCCTGTGCATCGTTTTTTTTTACTTTGAGAATGACTTTTAACAGGACAGCGATAAAAAAATATGACACTTAAAAGTATGACCGGCTATGGTCGCGGGGAAGCTCAGAAGCAGGGAAGGGTTTTCAGTGTGGAGGTGCGGTGTGTCAATAATCGCTACCTTGATGCAAAAATAAAAGTCCCTCGAGATTATTCAATGCTTGAAGATCCAATCAGGAAAATGATCTCAGCATTCCATCAGCGCGGACGTGTTGATCTTTCCCTTACCGTGTCCGGTGACTTTTCAGATCTTGTCGATGTTCGGGTAAACATGAGCGTGGCCCGGGCATATAGGGATTCGCTGACACATCTGGCAGAAACGCTCAGTATTGAAAGTGATTTGAGTCTGTCCCAGTTTGTTCATCTGCCGGATGTGCTGGTACGTGAACAGCGCGCTGAAGATATCGATGAGCTGAAGGCATCTGTTGAAGAAGCTGTTAACAATGCCCTGCAAAGCGCCGATCAAATGCGAATGTGTGAGGCGGCCGCACTGGTTGATGATTTGTCAGGGCGACTGACTTCATTTTCCATAGTTCTGGATGAGGTGGAAAAAAGGATTCCAGAGCTGATTCGGCAGCGCGAGACCTCGTTGCAGGAACGGCTTCAAAAATTACTGGGGAATGTTGATGTCGACCCCATGAGGCTTGCCCAGGAGGTGGCAGTTATTGCTGATAAAACTGATGTGACAGAGGAGCTGGTCAGGCTGCGGAGCCATATCGGTCAGTTTGAAGAGATGCTCCAGGCATCAGGTGCTGTCGGTCGTAAACTGGATTTTCTGATTCAGGAATTTTTACGAGAAGTGAACACCATGGCTTCTAAAATTAATGATGCTGATATCGCTCACATGACGGTAGTATTAAAAAGTGAACTCGAAAAAATGAGGGAACAGGTACAAAATATCGAATAGCCGCATGTTAATCTGAATTCTACGGAGCATATCATTTATGCAGTTACTCAATGTTGGTTTTGGTAATACGGTAATGGTTGGCCGAGTCTTAGCGGTCATCAATACCGGTTCTTCTCCTTCACGAAAGATTAAAGAACTGGCGAAAAAAGCTGAACGATTAATAGATGTTACCGAGGGCAGAAGAACGCGTTCGATTATTGTGATGGATTCCAATCACGTGGTATTGTCATCTGTCCAGCCTGATACCATCGCTCAGAGGATCTCAGCGCTGCAAACGGGGTATCACCTGGAAGAGTACAGGGATTCGCTGAAAGGAGATCGGGCCGAGGATAGATCATGAGTGGCAAGCTTTTCATAATATCAGCACCGTCAGGTACCGGTAAAACGTCTTTGCTGAAAATCGTTATGTCAGAGGTTGAGCGGCTTGCTTTTTCGGTTTCCCATACCACCAGACCGGAGCGTGAAGGAGAACGTGACGGAAAAGAGTATTATTTTGTCACGAAGGAAGCATTTCAGAAGATGATAGCCGCTGGAGAATTTCTCGAGTGGGCCATGGTTCACGGTAATTATTATGGTACTGCACTGTCGCCACTCTCTCGTCAGTTGGAATTGAATGAGGATGTTATCCTGGACATTGATGTCCAGGGTGCCCAGATAATTCGCAGGGATGGCAGACTCCCAGCTACTCATATATTCATTGCGCCGCCTGACATGAAGGAGCTTGAACGTCGTTTAAGAGGGCGTGGTACCGAGGAGGAGAAAACGATCCAGAAACGTTTGCAAAATGCTCACAGCGAGATGGCTTATTGTGAAAAATATGACTACTTCATCATTAATGACGATCTTCAGCGCGCTGCAGGGATGGTCAGTTCAATTATTTACGCAGAACGAGCTCGCGGTCGAAGGACTGCGCGTGGAATACCGGTTGAGGTGGGACTGATCAGGTGAAGCAAGAGAGAAAAAATAAGAGTGGCAGGCAGGAACGAAAGATTCGGTTCAGCGATGATTTGATCTGGGGTGTTCATCCGGTGATTGAAGCCTTACAGGCTGATGAAAAGCGCCTAACGGAGGTGATCCTGCAGAAGGACAGACACGGCAGCAGTTGGGAAACGTTGCTCGATCTCGTAAAAAATACGCACATAAAATATAGCTTCGTTGAGCGAATCAGTATAACAGGAGCTGCCGACACACAGATACGGCATCAGGGTGTTGTGGCCAGGGTAACCCCGGTGCCACTGGTTCCTTTCGATGATCTGCTTGCACAATTTTCAGATGGGGTACAAAGAGGCGAAAATCCACGTATAATAGCTTGTGATTCCATTCAGGACCCCCATAACCTGGGAGCGCTCATCCGTTCTGCTCACGCCGCCGGGGTAAATCAGATAGTGCTGCCTCGCGAGCGATCAGCACCGCTTGGGGGGACGGCGGCAAAAGCGTCAGCAGGTGCAATATCCCGGGTTGATATCTGCCAGGTAACAAACCTGTCCCATGCACTGAATGCAATAAAAGAGGCGGGCGGCTGGATTTTTGGTGCTGTAAAAGACGAGAGTGCCCAGTCTATCTACGAGACTGATTTTAACATTCCCGCATGTGTCGTGGTCGGCAATGAAGGTCAGGGTGTCAGGCCCCTGGTACGCAAGAATTGTGACATATTAATATCCATCCCGATGGCAGGGATGCTTGACTCACTGAACAGTTCCGTTGCCGGTGCGGTGATCATGTTCGAGATGCATCGGCAACTGCTTGCAGCCAGGGAAAATTAACGTTTTTTCTCATCCAGTTTTGCCTTTAACAGTGCACCCAGAGTTCCCAGCGACTGTTTGCTCTCTTTGGGGGTGCCGTTTGAGCTGAGATAGGTAGAAAAATCTTTTCGTTCTTTGTCTGCTTTATCTTCAGCAGACTCATAATCGGAAGGAGCCAGTGATATTCTCTTATTCTCCAGGTCTATCGATTCGATGAGAACCTCAATGTTCTGTCCTTCTTCGACAGCTTCCCGCGGATGATTGAGTCGTCGCCCCTGGCCCAGTTTGGAAATGTGTACCAGTCCGTCTATCCCGGGTGCCAGGTTCACAAATGCGCCGAAGGGTGCAAGCCTGTTAACGACGCCAATATGGCTTGTTCCTTCAGGGAAGGAGCTTATCGCCGTGTCCCACGGGTCTTTCAGGGTTTCTTTAATCGACAGGCTTATCCGGTCCTTTTCCCAGTCGAGGCTTTTGATCACGACCTGCACCTGCTGACCGGCATGAAATGTGTCCTCCAGGTTCTCAATGCGGCTCCAGCCCACTTCTGAAATGGGAACCAGGCCGTCTACACCGCCAATATCGACAAAAAGACCGAATGAACGTATTGATGATATGGTCCCTTCAACAGTCATCCCTTCTGTGAGCGTTGTCTGGAGCTCTTCTTTTTTCTGCTGCTGTTCCTCTTCCTGAAGTGCACGAGCTGAAATAACGATATTTCTGCCATTTTCGCTGTACTGGGTGATAAGAAATGTTTTTTGACTGTCGAGATATTCCTTTGCTGGATCTTCGACCCGTCTCAGTCCCATTTGCGAGTAAGGGCAGAATGCACGGATACTGCCGGATAATGTCACTTCAAAGCCACCTTTTATCTCCGCCTTTACGGTTCCTTCAACCGGTACCCCGCCGCGCCAGGCTTCCTCAAGGTGTGCACTGCTGGCACCCGAGCCGAGCCTGGCTGTAAATAATTGTTCTGATCCGCCTGATTTGAGATAATATACGGAGACACTATCACCAATTTTAACAGTGAGTTCACCTTTTTCATCAATAAACTCCGAGGCGTTTATGATTCCTTCGCTTTTCAACCCAACATCGAGAAAGATGGTTTCTCCATCCACCCCGACAATTGTTGCTGCCGTTTTCTGGCCTGGAGATAATCTGCGAACCGGTTTTTTTTCACTGGCGTTTAAAAGTGCTTCAAAGCTGTCGTTATCAGAAGTCATTTGGGAAAAATCCTGTTGATTTTTAACGTCGTCTGGTTATTGCCTGATTATTTCAGTTCCTTCAGGAGGTGTAAAAGAAAACAGCTGCTCAATTTCTTCATGTTTATTCGACTGAAATGGGTCAATTGATATATTGGATATATTGATGGTTGTTCTGGTCTCAAAGTGATCGATAAACTCGATTCGACGAATAAGAGAGTCGGAAGTTACATAGAGATGAATAATCGTGATTTGAGAGTCAGAATTTTTAGGCACAAGATTGATAACTTTCAAGTCAGTTGATGAACCTGCTTCCTCATCGGTTATTTTGGGTTCCGAATCCAGAATAGTGAAACTATTCTCAAGCGGACCCCGGCCGGCAAAAAAGGAAAATAAGATATCTGCCTGGCTTCGGTCAACCGGGGCAATGATCATCTGGTTTAATTTTTCGAAGTACATGGAAATAGTATTGCCGTCACTGATAAGTACCTGTCGGTCGGGACTGTTGTAGTTCCAGCGCATTTTCGCACCGGTTTCAGTCCTGGCAAAAATTCCGTTTCCCCGCCCAGTTTTAGGCCTGCCGATCATCTGTCCCTTGGTTGTCTGAATGAAAGAAAATGAAAGACCTTCAACGTGGCGGTAATAGTCCTGTATACGCTCTGCTACCTCCCCTGAAGTTTCAGATTCTGGAACGGGGACGGCGAACAGAGACGGTGACCAAGTCAGCAGCCAATAGAGCAAAAGAGCGCAATACAATAAAGTACGTCTACGAAATGTGTTCATGGAATCATGAAATATTAAAACTTTTTTGTTGTTATTCACCACCGTCACTATTTGGTGTGAGATCTTTGTGCGATCAATTGCTGTGCCAATAATCGGTTTTGGCTCCAGCGGCAAGCCGGGGTTGATTACACATGACGTACAAATAACGGGATAGTCAGTGTGAATGAGCGGCAAGCTAGAGAGCTGTCACCAGATGGGGTGAACGATTTCTCGGGCAGCTATTTATTTGCCGTTCGTTTGCTCGTTGTCTGGCGTTTCGCTGCTGGTGATGCTTTCTTACGAGCTGCAATAGCTTTTTTCAATGCATCAGGTATCCCCCTCTCTTTTCCGGATTTTTTTCGTTTCTCGGAAAGAGCCTTGGCACAGAGAGGTTGACGCAGAGAAAAGCCATATTTAACCCGGTATTCTCTTCCAGTCAACCCATGAGATCGAAGATGCTTTGGAGAGAGCATCTTGAACTCTTCACCACATTCAAGACAGATGATTTTATTTTTTAAGATGGATTTTTGTGGGCTTATCTGGGGCGCAGCAGGTGATTGTTCTTCAACTGCTTCCCCTGATTCAAGTTTTTGCAGTCCCTGTAGTGTCTTAAATGTTTTCTGCAGTGCAGCCTGCATCTCATCGATTGACATATCTTTTGCACTTCCTTGTGCTTGAATAATCTCAGCCGCCATTTCTACAAGAGTTTTTGCCATGGTAATTGCCTCAACAGCTAAAGTTAATAAGAAAATAATATTTAAAACAACACAGAGAATAAATCTTAAAGAAGATAAAATCAACCTCATCAATAAAATTGGTAAAAATACAATTGAGATGCCTTGTAAATCGTTAAATATGCAGATAGTAGTTTGATTTTTTTAATTAAAGTAACAGTTGGTCTATTTTCTATTCAGATATTGACATCGGATTACAAGAGAATTAGATTAGCGACCGGAAAATATTAACTTAAACCGGCCATGGTGACTTATTAACCCTTATGCGTCATGGCTCATATTTACGGAGTTGTTCAATGCCTGTCTATGAATATGAATGTAAAGAATGCGAGAAAGTTTTTGAAATTCAACAGAAAATTGCAGATGCACCGTTGGCTGTCTGTCCTGACTGCACTGGACCTGTCACGAAATTGATATCGATGAATTCGTTTCGCTTGAAGGGTGGTGGCTGGTATGCTGATGGTTATGCCTCTTCCGG
>NODE-62-length-36016-cov-5.61508_pt1 | contig 36016 bp, 37 predicted proteins | sample MGYA00139097_ERZ477577 | MGnify/ENA metagenome assembly ERZ477577
GAACCTTCCCGACACAGGACCTGAATACAATGTGACGAGAACCTATCTCAATTTAGTGATTCAGCTTCCTTGGAAGAAATCTTCCACAGAAAATTCAGATATCCAAAAAGCAAAAAAAGTTTTGGACAAAGATCACTTTGGATTAGAGCGTGCCAAAGAGCGCATTTTAGAGTTTTTGGCCGTTCGTATGCTTAAACCTAACTATGATGGGACAATTCTTTGCTTAGCAGGCCCTCCTGGTGTGGGAAAAACCTCTCTTGGGCGAAGCATTGCCACCGCCCTTGGGCGAAAATTTTATCGCATCGGTCTAGGAGGATCGCGCGATGAAGCAGAAATCAAAGGACACAGGCGAACTTATATTGGGGCCATGCCAGGAAAGATTATTCAGGCCCTCAAAAGAGTAGAGGAAAACAACCCTGTTATCATGCTCGATGAAATTGATAAACTCGGTAGCAGCTATCAAGGCGATCCCTCCTCGGCCCTTCTCGAGGTTTTAGACCCTGAACAAAATGACAAGTTCATCGATAATTATCTCGATCTTCCCTTTGATCTCTCTAAAGTTCTCTTTGTTGCCACGGCCAACTACATTGCCGATATCCCCGCCCCATTGCTAGACCGAATGGAAGTCATTGAGCTGAGTGGCTACACCCTAGAAGAAAAAGTCTCTATTGCTGAAAAATGGGTTGTGCCTAAGCTTTTGGGAAAACATGGATTGAAGAAAGAGCATCTCAAACTTTCGGCCAAAACTCTTCACCGCCTCATTAGCGATTATGCGCGCGAGCCGGGGATTAGAAATTTAGAACAGATGATTGCCAAGCTCTGCCGTAAAGTGGCCATGGATAAAGTCTCGCTTTCTAAGACTCGTTTTAAACCCTTTGTGCCAGCGCCAGATGATTTAGAGAATATTTTAGGACCTGTTCGCTTTCAAACAGAAGTCGCTGAAAAAGAGTTAGACCCTGGAGTGGTTATTGGTTTGGCGTGGACGCAGTATGGAGGAGATATTCTCTTTATTGAAAGCATTCCTCTCAAAGGGAAAGGATTTAAACTTACAGGTCAGCTAGGCGAAGTGATGAATGAGTCGGCCAATTTGGCCTATAGTTATGTGCGAAAGCTTCTTCAAGAGGAGTCTGGAAATTTAGTGAAGCCTAAAAAGGCCGATACTGAGAATGAAGAGGGTGATGATTTTTTCTCTCATCATGAAGTTCACCTTCATCTTCCAGCAGGGGCAACACCTAAAGATGGTCCCAGCGCGGGAATGGCCATGGCCTTAGCTCTTTATGGCCTGGCAAAGGGAAAAAAAGTTCGCTCCTCTATGGCCATGACAGGAGAGTTATCTTTGACAGGAAAAATTCTTCCTATCGGTGGACTTAAAGAAAAGATCTTAGCGGCCAAACGATCGGGAATTAAGTTAGTTTTATTTCCTGAACAGAATATTAAAGACTTAAAAGATGTACCTGAAAATCATCGAAAGGGTCTAGAACTTGTGAGCGTCTCTCGCTTTGAAGAGGCCATGGAGATTGCTTTTTCTTCTCACAAGAAGAAAGTGAAAAGAAAAAGCAAGATCAAGACAGAGAAAAAAACGGTTCTTAAAATTCGTCGGAATCGTACTCGCTAATTTGAGCGTGAACAACTTTGCCAGCAGCGATTTCGCGCAGAGCAGTAACGATGTCTTTGTTCTTTGATCGAACGAGATGTTCGTCGCCTTCGCGAAGTTGCTTTACCCTTTTAAATGTAAGATGTACTAGTTCATAGCGGTTTTCAACTTTATCAAGGCAGTCTTCAATTGTTATCCTGGCCACGAAGATTCTCCTAATTTAACTTTTAATAAATTTTATTTAAAAGGGGTTCATTGCATAAGGCCAGCAATTTAAGTTGAGTGGAAAAAAAATGTCAAATCAAATATTACTTTTTGTGAAAAAGATGCTGCTATTTTTCTCTTTTGCTCTTCCTTTGGTCCCCCTCTGGGGACAAAGCTGGATGATCCTCAGAGAATCAGAGGAAAAAAGACCTTTTTTTATTGAGAGCTCTTTAAGTCAGGCACGCCACTATTTAGAACAACTTAGTTGGCTAGGAAAAATGAGTTTTTCCTTTAAAGAAAAGAAACTTTCCCTTCGTTCCACTCAATATCTTCTCTCGCTTATTGCCGAGACCATTAATGAGGGGGGCAGTTATGCCTATTTAATGGAAAACAAGACATTATCTTTTCATTTGATAGATAGTCCTTCCATCTTTTTCTTTTCTTTGCCCTCTGGAGATATTTATTTTTCTCGCAGTGCTTTTAAAAATATTTTTCGCAATGAAGGCGATCTGCTCTCTTTTCTTCTCTATGAGTTAACGAGAATTCATTTCTCCATTTACCCTAAAAGAAAAATTATTCCTCGAGGGGGATTGAGACCAGAGGAATTTCTTTATTTGATTCAACTGCCTTTAGAGGAAAGAAAGAATATTAACGAGTTTTGTTACGGTGTACTAAAGAGGAGCAAGAGGGACCCTTACCTTTATCTAAGCTGGCTGCAGTTACTGGGACGCAATTATATGAAGGTACCTCACTTTGAAGATGCCTCAGGTCTTGCTGAGCAGGAATTTTCTTATAAAAAACTCTACCTTCAAGAAACTTCAAAAAATGAAAAAGGACAGTTGAAAGATGCCTCCAGTAAAGAGTATTATGATTTTACAAGGAATGTTTTAAATGAGCGAGATAACGAAAAAGAACGGTATATTATGGAGCGAAAAAATTAAAAGTTGTCTGAAAGATGAATGGCCTTCTTTTAAGGAAATAATTCCTCTTTCTTTGCAGGCATCAGGAAGAGTTTATTTTCGTCTAAGAAAAGAAAATGATGAGAGTATGGTTCTCTGTTTCGATGAGACTCTTTGTGATGAGAAGCATTCTTTTTTACTTCAAAGCTCTTTTTTTCAGGAACAAGGAGTTTATACTCCCCAGCTACTTAAAATAGATTTTAAAAATCATTTTTACTTACAAGAAGACTTAGGTGATGAGTCACTCTTAGTGAAAAGCTTTTTGGCAAAAGATGAAAAAGAGGTAGATGTTTTTTATAAAAATGTCATTGATGAAATGATGAAATGGCAAAAAATAAGAAAGAAGGGGGGAGAGTTTTCTTTTTCAGAGGAAAAATTTAATGAAGAAATAGAGAAGAGTATTGAGTTTTTTTATCAGAACTTTTTAAAGGTAAAAGACTCCGGTCATTTAAGAGAAATTAAAAATTTTTTTGCGCCTCTTAATAAAAAATTGAGCAATGAATCAACCTATTATACTCATCGCGATTTTCACTCGCGAAATATTTTCTTCAAAGAAGAAAGACCTTATATTATTGATTATCAAGATGCTCGCTTTGGTCCTTTGAGTTATGATTTAGTTTCTCTTTTAGAAGATTCTTATTTTGATTTAAACAAAGAACAAAAAGAAGATTACAAAAACTACTTTTCTTGCAAAATGCAAATATCTCAAGATGAATTAGATCTCTCTTATAGGGAATGTTTTTTACAGCGAATTGTAAAAGTTCTAGGAACTTTTTCATTTTTAGGGATGAGAGAAGAGAAGAGATTTTATCTTCAATATATTGCTTTTAATGCAGAGAAATTGAGGCATTTTTTAAGTAATAAGAAAGAAGACAAGGAGCTTAAAGAGCTCCTGCTAAGGCCTTATTATGGTCTTTGATTATCTTTTTTTATTGGCAGCGGGTAAGGCCACAAGAATGAAGGAGATTTGCAAGAAACGGCCTAAGGTTCTTTTGCCTATCTATGATGTTTTGGCCCTTGATCTTTTTTTGCGTTACTACGCTCCGATGGTGGATAAAAAAATTTTCATCAATACTCATGATTTTCATGAAGAGATAAAAGATGCTTGTGAGAAATCTTCTTACAAAGAAAAAATTGTTTTACTAAAAGAGGAGATTCTTTTGGATGTAGGAGGGGCCGTAATGAACCTCAAAAAGCATCTTAAGGATCAAGGAGAAGAAGAAGGCAGGGTTCTCCTTGTTAATGCCGATCAGTTTTATTTTTTTGAGGAAGAAAAAAAAGAAGATCATCATGGAGTGGCCCTTTTTTCAACAAAAGTTCCTCGTTCTTTAAAATTTAATGCGCTTAAAGTTGATGAGAATAATTTTCTTAAAGAAATTATTCCAAGTGATTTGATAAAAGAAAAAGAGCATCTTACTTATACGGGAGTCGCTCTCCTTGATTTAAGTCACATTGATTATAAAGAAGGTGTAAGTTCTTTTTTCAAAACAGTGGCCAATTATAAAGAAAAAGATGTTTTTATTTTTCCACCTCAAGAGATAAAGAGCTTTGATTTTGGGACACCTCTTCGCTACTATCAATTTTTGATCCATCTCTTGGAAGCAGAAGAGTCTTATTTTCATGAGGCCATAGATAAGAAGAAGATTAATAAAGAGAGACAAAATTATCAGGCGGGAGAAGAAGAAAAAGTTATCAATTTAGGAGGAAATATCATTAAAAATACAAGCAAGGGGTATATTGTGACATATTACAGTACTCATCAGGTTGCAGAGAAGGAAGGGTTTTATTTTTTTGATGATTTTGTTGAGGTTTTCCCTTCTCGTGATATAGAATCGTAGGGGCAGATAAGATAACAGAGATCGCAGGATGTGCAGCGATAGTCATCAATAAAGAGACCATTCTTATCTTCGAGAATAGCACTTTCAGGACAAATAATTTGGCATAAATCACAGTTTATACAAGAGGCCGTGATTTTAAATTGATCATTAAAAAAGTTTTCATTCATCTTTCTAGTGTGAAAGATTTAAGGGAAAATGAAAAAGAGGAAAAATATGCTGGCCTTGAGACTAATAACCTATCTTTTCTGTTTATTTAATTCCCTAAGTTTTTTTTTTACTTTCTCGTTAAACACTACTTCTCAATGGTTCCTCTTTTTAGCAAAGTAATTTTTTTCGATTTTCTCAATGAAGAAAAAGTTCTTCTTCTTATTTTTTGCGCTCTTTTTTTGACAACACTTTTAAGACAAAAAATATCAAAAATATTTTTTCTCTTCTTTCACGGACTGATAAGTTTTTATTTTCTTTTTGAGTTTTATCAAAAAATGCAAAGTGAGATTTTCATTCTTTTTTCGGCCGAAATATTTTTTGCTTATCTCTTTGGTTATTTATGGTGGGATTTTTTAGATCGCTCTTATAATTCTTGCAGAGTATCTCTCTTTGACAGAGAGTTTCGGCCAGAGGTTCCCCTTGAAAGCTATCTTAAATTTAGTAAGAAAAAAGAAGAAAAATCTTTGCGCTCTTTTGTTGTCTCTTGGGATGAAGAATCAATTTCACTTCTTGTGCCGGACCTTAGTGAGCATTCTTTTTTTAAAAAGGGACATTGGGATCTTTTTTTTGATGGGCGTCGTTATTCTTATCCCGTGAGAGTAGTTGACTTTTTTAGAGAGAAAAAGATTATCCACCTTTTGGTAGCAAAAGAAAGGAGAGAAAAAAGAGAAGAGATGAGCTGGGGGGAAATATTTATCTTATTAGAGAGAAGAGGTTACTTAACCCATTAAGAATTCTTTGTTTATTCCGACAGAAAACTCATGAAGAATGAATATGATAAACTCCTTAAAGAAACCTATGACCTATTAGATGAGAAGGGAAAGTTTTTGCTTTGTTTGAAAAAAAACACAAAAAGAGGGGTTTTTATTTCAACATCAGAAAAATTTCCCTACTGCCTTCCTGTTAACTGTCCTTGGCTGCAAGAGGATTCACTAAAAAAGCTATTATCTGTTTGTAATATCTTAATGAATGAGAGCTTTACTCATATTCAACGCCAGGATTCTTTTCTTCCCAGTGAGAAGATAATAATCCTTCTTACAAAGAATGGTAGTAATTCTTCATCTTAAGAGCATCAATTTCTAAATTTGGTCCTGCCGAGATAACATGTCCGCCACAATCTTTATCTTTAAAGGCCCTCATAAGATCGCGCCAGTTAAAATTTGATTCATCGAGGTTCATGTGTTTTAAGTCGCCTTTAGAGTTAGAGCTAACGCCCGAGAGATGTATGTGCATTTTTTCCAGAGCACTGTGTCCAATCTCTGCTTCAATGCGGTTTAAAATTTCCATAAATTCGCTATAGCTATTGCATTCATTGGTGCGTGCATAGAGGTGAGAGAAGTCCAGGCATGGCCAACAGCTGGGAACTGATTTAGCAAGACCTAGAAGTTCATCGAGAGAGCCAAACTGACTTGTTTTTCCTGTAAGTTCAGGGCGAAGTTCAATATCAATATCAAGACGAGCGAGTCTTTCTTCGATGACATTGAGGCTTTTTTCTACTAGATCAAAGACATCATAGGGAGAATCTTTCATGTAAAAAGCAGCATGAAATGTCATGGATTCTGCCCCGCACATATCAGAGACTTTTGCCGTTTGAATAATTCTCTCTACAGAAGAGTCAATTTTATCTTGTTCACGAGCGTTTAAGTTAATATAGTAGGGTCCATGAGAAGTGAGAGGAATTCCTAATTGGTAGGAGGCACGACGAAGCCCAGAACTTGTTTCTTCTTTCATGCGTACACCATGGGAAAACTCCAATTGCATACAATCAAGGCCTAATTGATGGATTCTTTTAACTCCTTCAATGGGATTGCCTTTTTTAATAGTGCTATTGGGAATACCCGCCGTGCCAAAAAGTAGCTTTGATAAAGTCATGAGTTCCCCTCTCATTTATATGAAAATTTCAATTATGGTATACCATAGCATAAGTGTCATTTTTTTTTCAAAGAAAACCTATGACACGTAACAATAAGTGTAAAAAATGAAAGGTTTTAGATGAATTCCTCATTTGTAATGATTTTTTTAATTCATGAATTAAAAGTTGTTTTTTGTTTTTTTTTAATATCTTTGAGTGTCATTTATTTGCTGACACCCTATGGGACCTCACTTTATCTCTATTGGCGTCTAAAAAGAAAAAAAGTTTTAAAAAATCAGTATCTTCTTTTTGACTGCCAAGTAGAAAGTTTTTGTGCTAAGTGGCATTATTCTCCTGTGAATTTTTTTCTTATTCAGGAGAAGAATATTGTTTTAAAGGGATCTTATTTTCTCGTTCCGAGGATTTTTTCTCCTACAGAAGTTTACTTAACGGAAGATTTCTTTAATAAAATGACAAAAAAAGAGTTAGAGAGAATTTTTTCTCAAGCAGGGAAGAAAAACTTCTTTATTTCTTTTGCTCTTTTTTGGCCTAATATTATGATCTGCTATTTTCTTATGTTTACTCGATTTATCTTTTCATTTTTTGATATGAAAAAAAGTTTTTCTTCTTCCATGATAAATTTCGTTATATTTTTCACCGTTCTTCCTTATTTAATGGTTTTTAATTTTTTAAAAAAAGATAAAAAAGTATATGGTGATATGGTTAAAATGTTTGACTCACATCTTTCATTAGATATAAAACTTCTTCCTCTTTTTTACCTTCTTTAATGAAATACTTTATTTTTTTTCTTTTAAATCTTCTTTTTAATAGTGCCATTCTTTTATTTCCTTTAGATTTTTTTGATGCTGCCATTTATGACTCCTTTTTGCGCTTTAGTTTAAAAGAAAAAGTCTCTAGCAACGTGGTCCTTGTGACTTTTGATGAATTTTCTGATGATTTTTTTCAACAACAATATCCCTATCCCTTTGCCGTTTATTACTCTATCTTTAATAAAATTATTGATTTAAATCCTCGCATGATTGCTTTTTCTTTAGATTTTCCTTTCTTTGAAAAAGAAGATTTTCATTGGAAGGAGAAGTTTAATACTCTTTTTTCTTCTTTTTCACCTTCAAAAAAAAGAATTATTCAAGGAGAGAGAATTAATCCATGGGGGGAAGAAAAAAGAGTTTTTCATCTCAATGATTTTCCTCATGGGCCAGATATTATTAATTTTGATCACTATGTTTATGCAAAAGATGGAGTTCATCGAAGAATTTTGACTCGTTTTAGAAAAAAAGAGTCCTTCCCTTTTTTAGTAGCAAAAAATTTTTTGCCAAGGGAAGAAAAATTTTTGCCTCATGATTATTACTTTGAAAAAGCAGAGGCCTATTTTTCACTTTATCGTTTTCCCTTTTCTCCTAATCTTGCAGGCCAGAGAAGTATTGAGAGAATATCTTTGAGAGATCTCTATTCAGGATCTTTGGTTTCACTGGACCTTAAAGATAAAATTATTTTATTGGCCAAAGAGTATGAGACGCATGGAGAGACTTTTATTGCGACACCTTTTAGCAAAGATGTCTCTAAGAGAAGTACACGGGCCCTCGTAAAGGCCGCTCAGATAGAAGCTTTAATTAACCACCAAAAATATTTAGTCAAACGGGTTCCAGAAAGAGGAGTTAGGATTTTGGGGCTCTTGTTTTCCCTTTGGCCTTCTTTTGCTATCATGTCATCTCTGCCATTGAACATTGTTTTGTTATCGCCTTTTTTAATGACTTTTCTTCTCTTTCTTTCTTCTTATCTCTTGCTTCTTTGGGGAGGTATTTATCTTTCTGCTCTTCCCTTTGTTCTTATTTTTTTTGTGGGCTTTCTTATTTGGGCCCCGTTGAGAAATTTGCGGGAAAGAGAAGAAAAATTAGTCTATTTGCATGAGTCAAATCTTCTCAGAGAATTAGATGAGTTTAAGGAAAATTTTCTTTCTCTCATAGGACATGATCTTAAGACGCCTCTGAGCAAAGTCTCATTATCTCTTGATTGCTTAGAGCAGGTTTTGCCTGCACAAAAAAAAACAATATCCTATTTTCAACAATTAAAATCAGGTGTCAGTGAGCTAGAGCGATTGACAGGACTTTTGATGGATTTTGCCAAAGTTGAAAAGAAGAGCGTTATTTTAGATCTTCAGTCAGTCGATATGAATGACGTTATTAAAGAGGCCATTAAACAAAGAGAGCAGGAGATGAAGAAAAAAAATATTTCTTTAACTCTTTTGCTTGATTCTCTTTACCCCCTTTTGATGGATAAAAAATTAATCATAAGGATTCTTATTAATCTTCTCGATAATGCTATTCGCTACTCACCTGAAAATTCTTCTGTTGTCATTGAGAGCTATGAGACAAAAGAAGAGTGGGTAAAAGTCTCTATTAAAGACAGCGGGATGGGAGTAGAAAAAGAAGATTCTGCTTTTCTTTTTCAGAAATTTTACAGGGGAAAGAATGTTCAAAAAAAAGAGACTATGGGGCAAGGATTGGGGCTCTATTTGGCCCATTATTTTATTTCTTTGCATCAGGGAAAAATTTTTTTAGAGTCAACTTCTATGCAGGGTAGCACTTTTTCTTTTGAGCTTCCCTATAATGGAGAAAATAAATGAGCTTAGTTCTTATTGTTGATGACGATTTAGACCTGCAACTTTTACTCAAAGAGGCCCTTCAGTTAAGAGGGTATGATGTTCTATTGGCCAGTGATGGTTTAAAAGCGTTAGAAATTGTTGAAGAGAGTAAAGATCTTTCTTTTGTTTTTTTGGACCTCAATATGCCTGAAATGAGGGGAAATGAAGTTTTAGAAAAAATAAAGATGATTCGCCCTCATCTTATTGTCATCATGCTGACGGCCCATTCGACAATTCAAGATGCCGTCTCTTGCATTAAGCAAGGGGCCTATGATTTTTTAGAAAAGCCGGCAAAAGTTGATGACTTAGTCTCTCTTATGCAAAGAGCAGGTGAGGCCAAGCAACTTTTAGAGACGGCCCGTTACAGTGGTCCTCGAGTAGAGGGAATGATTGGTGATTCACCTCCTATGGAGCAACTTTTTTTTCTTATGGAAAAACTTGGCCGGGTGAAGACTCCTGTTTTAATTAGGGGAGAGTCGGGAACAGGTAAGGAGCTGGTGGCCAGGGCCATTCATTTTAATTCTGATAATAAAAGTGGTCCCTTTGTGGTGATTAACTGCGCGGCCATGCCAGAGAATCTCTTAGAATCAGAGCTCTTTGGCCATGAAAAAGGGGCCTTTACAGGGGCCACAGAGCGTAAAATGGGTAAATGCCTACAGGCCAATGGAGGGACACTTTTTCTTGATGAAATAGCAGAGATGCCTTTACTGCTTCAGGCCAAAATTTTGCGTTTTTTGCAGGAAAAAAGCTTTACTCCCGTTGGTTCTTTAAGGGAGGTTAAAGTGGATGTGCGGATTTTGGCGGCCACGCACCAAGCTCTGGAAGACATGATTGAGGCCAAAGAATTTCGCTTGGATCTTTTCTATCGCCTCAACGTGATGCCGTTAAAATTAGCACCTCTTAGAGAGCGTAAAGAAGATATTTCTTCTCTTTTGGCCCACTACATCGCTTTTTTTAATAAGCAGTTTAATCTCAATATTCAAGGAGTAGATCCTTGTGTTTTAGATACTCTTCTTCAATATCACTGGCCGGGAAATATTCGAGAATTGAAAAATGTTGTGGAGCATGCTTTTATTTTAGAGGAAAGTGATCTTATTACCCTTAGCTCTCTTCCTTCAGAGATTAAAGAGCTTGCCCCTGTTGGTCCTTATAAGCGCGATTATCTTGATACAAGAGTAGAGGGGTTAGACTTTAAGCGGGAAAAAGAATCTTTTGAGCGAGAATTTTTAAAACAGGCCCTGGAACGCAATCAAGGAAAAATTAACCAGACGGCCCTCATGGCCAATATCCCTAAAAAAACGCTGCTGCGAAAAATTGATTTCTATCAGATGAAATCTACAGGAAAACAATGAATAATTTATTTAAATCTTTTGTTATTTTGTTAGTGATTGTGTTGCTAGATCAAGTGACAAAAGCAATGATTCAATCTTCTTTTATTTTAGGTGAAACGAGGAGCATTATTCCTCATTTTTTTAACCTTACTTATGTGAAAAATACGGGGGCCGCTTTTGGCATGCTGGCCGATGGGCCCTTGCTTGTTAGGCAAGTTCTCTTTTTATTTTTACCTGTAGTGGCCTGTTTTTATTTGGCCTATCTTTTAATAAAAGAGCGAAAAAAAGCGGGCCTTCTTTTTTGGAGTTATTTGCTTATTCTATCAGGGGCCATTGGCAATCTCATTGATCGATTTTCGATGGGGTATGTCGTGGATTTCTTAGATTTTTATTGGAAAGATTATCACTTTGCCTCTTTTAATGTGGCCGACAGTGCAATCTCTATTGCTGCCTTTTTATTGATCTTAGATGCTTTTTTGGGAATGAAAAAAAGTGCACGCTCTTCTTAGCGGTCTTTTGTGGAGCATCGGTTATCTTTTTTGTAGTTTTTCCTTTTCAGTAGAAAAACAAAAAATTCTTCGGTTTTATTTTCTTTCTCTTTTTCTTGTCTCCTTTATGGGAGGAAAACTTTTTTTTTATCTTACTTACCCTTATCTAAAATATTCTTTTTGGCCATTTCTTATGGGTGGAGGGCTTGTTTTTAACGGTGCTTTTTTATTTGCCTTGTTTTTCACCTTTTTTTTTCAACAAAAATTTTTCCTTTTTTCCGAGGAAGATCTCAAAAAGATGATCTCTTTATTCTTGCTGCTTCATGTTCTAGGACGATTAGGCTGCCTTTATGTGGGGTGTTGCCAGGGGAGCATAGGAGGAATTTCTCTTGTTATCCTAGAGATGATAGTGCTGCTCTTTCTTTTTTTCTGTTTAAGGGGAATCTCATTTTTTAACAAGGCCTCTTTTTTTTATCACTTAGGGGCGTATTTTTTTTGTTATGGTTTCTTTCGCCTTGTAGGAGATTTTTTTCGCACAGGAGGCGAGAGAATTTCTTTTTCTCCCTCTCAGTACCTTTCTTGCGTGATGCTTCTTGCAGGCATGGTGCTCTTCTTTAAGAGGCCTTCAGAGGAGAGTTTTTTTCCATAATTTCCACGTATTTTTCTTCATCGATATAAAGTTGGGTGGAGAGGGTCTCTGTTCCCCAGGCCACAAAAGCATCATCGTGTTCATACATAGTGATGGTATCCCAAGGACAATCAATAGAACAGTTTTGGCAGCCAATACAGCGAGAAAAGTCAATTTCAACGACTTGCTGGTATCCAGGATTGCTGGGATCGGGACCAGGGACAAGTTCAATGGAATCAACAGGGCAGCCGGCAATACAGACCTCGCAGCCCGTGCAACCACTTTGATGAACAAGGGCCAAGAGCTTGGGCGGTTTCTTTCCTTTGCGCAAGGGCTTGAGGCGCGCTGTGTGAAAGGGATTTTCTATTTTTATTTTTGCTTCATCACTCATGGAATATCCTTTGGTAAGAGAGGGGTTTTTTTCCATTATATTCTACTCTTCGACTCATTTATAGAACAGATGAGGAGATTTTGACGATGAAAAAAGTTTAAGGCAAACTGTTCATCAATAGAAAAGCTTTATAAAATTAGTTTCCTTCTTTTATCAAGGATAAACTTTGTGACAGAGACCCACTCTCCTTTGCGTTTTGTTTCCGCTGCCGCGCTTTTTGATGGACACGATGTTTCCATTAATATTATTCGGCGCATTCTTCAAGAGAAAGGTGTGGAGGTGATCCATCTAGGGCATAATCGAAGTGCTCAGGATATCGCCAAGGCCGCTCTTGAAGAAGATGCTCAGGGAGTGGCCATTAGCTCTTACCAGGGCGGGCATAATGAGTTTTTTCCCTATGTCGTTCAACTACTGCAAGAAAATGGGGGAAAAGAAATTAAGGTTTTTGGCGGTGGGGGCGGCGTTATTATCCCTAAAGAAATTGAAGCACTCCACCGTGCAGGAGTAGAGCATATTTATTCGCCTGCTGATGGAATGCAACTTGGCCTTGAAGGCATTATCGAAGACATGATTAAGCGGGCCCAAAAAAGTAAGCAGCAAAAAAGTGATGTAGAATCTCTTTTGGTAAAAAAAGAAAAATCTCACAGCGATATCGCAAAAATTCTCAGTGCCATTGAGAATAAAGAGATTGAAGCTTCAAATTTCTCAGTTGCCAGTAAAAGCAAAAAAGAAGATTGCCGTGTCCTTGGTATTACGGGAACGGGAGGGGCCGGAAAATCTTCTCTCCTCGACGAATTGTTGCTGCGTTTTTTGCGCTTTTATCCTGAGATTCATCTCGCTGTTCTTTGCGTTGATCCTTCTAGTAAATTGCGCAAAGGTGCTCTTTTGGGAGATCGCATTCGCGTAGGAGCGGCCGCCTCAGAGAGGATTTATTTTCGTTCTTTGGCGACGCGTGAGTCCCAGACAGAAATTAGTCAGGCCACTTCAGAGATGATCTCTTTTTTAAAAGCTTCACAACTCTTTGATCTTATTATCGTAGAGACTTCAGGCATTGGGCAAGTTTCTAACGAGATTACTTCCATCAGTGATAAGAGTCTCTATGTCATGACCAGTGAATTTGGAGCGCCTACTCAATTGGAAAAAATTGAAATGCTCAGCAGCGCTGATTTTATTGTTATCAATAAGTTTGAGCGAGAGCGCTCAGAAGATGCCTTAAGAGATGTACGCAAGCAGTACCGTCGCAATAAAAAAATGTTTTCCCTTGAGATTAAAGACAACGATCTGCCTATCTTTGGAACATGTGCCGGCCAATTTAATGATCAAGGCGTCAATATGCTTTTTAAAAGCATTATTCTTGAAATGCTGCCTGACTCGTTTGATAAAAAAAGTGTCTCAGATCTCTTTACAGGAGAAAAGCAGTCTTCTCCTCGTTATCTGATTCCTCCCTCGAAAACAAACTATCTCTCACAAGTGGCCGAAGTTTGTGAAAATTATCGCAAAAAAGTTTTGGCCAGTAGAACAAAGATAGAAGAGTTGGAGGCCAAAAGAGTTTTGAAAATAGAGTGTTCTGCTTTAGAAAAAGAACTATCAGTTGAACTTGAACTTATTGAACAATATCAAAAGGCCAGAGAATCATTTAAGGAGAGTTATGAGACACTTTCAGGCCTTCGCCTCCCTCAAGTAACTCTTCCCAAAGAAACACTCTCTCTTTATGGGCTTTATGAATTTTTGGCCACGCAAAATCTTCCCGGATTTTTTCCCTATGCCGCCGGGCTTTTTCCTTACAAAAGAACAGATGAGCTTCCCACACGTCAATTTGCAGGAGAAGGTGGTCCTTCGCGAACCAATAAACGTTTTCATTTTTTGTCAAAAAACGAAACATTTAAACGCCTCTCCACTGCTTTTGATTCAGTGACACTTTATGGAGAAGAACCTCACGAGAGACCTGATATTTTTGGAAAAATTGGGGAGTCAGGAGTAAGCATTGCCACCTTAGATGATATGGAAGAGCTGTTTAAGGGCATTGATCTTGCTGATAAAACCACTTCTGTTTCCATGACCATTAATGGGCCGGCCGCGATTATTTTGGCCATGTTTATGAATGCTGCTTTTAAACAACAACTAAAGGGTGATGATTATCACAATAAAGAAAAACGCATTGCTATTATGAAGCAAGTGCGTGGAACAGTGCAGGCCGATATCCTTAAAGAAGATCAAGCGCAAAACACCTGCATTTTTTCACTGAATTTTTCCTTGAAACTTATGGGGGATGTGCAGGAATTTTTTTCTAAAAATGAGATAAAAAATTATTATACCGTCTCTATTAGTGGCTATCACATTGCTGAAGCTGGAGCTAACCCCATCACACAATTGGCCTTTACGCTCGCTAATGGACTTACTTACATTGAATATTACCTTTCGCGCGGCCTTGATATTGATAGTATTTGCAACAACCTCTCTTTTTTCTTTAGCAATGGTCTCGACGCAGAATATAGCGTTTTAGGGAGAGTGGCGCGAAAAATTTGGGCCATCACCATGCGGGATAAATATGGCGCCAGCGAGCGTTCTCAGAGGCTTAAATATCATGTTCAAACATCGGGGCGATCTCTTCATGCTCAAGAAATTGACTTTAATGATATTCGAACAACTTTGCAGGCCCTTACGGCCCTTCAGGAAAATTGTAATTCTCTTCACACCAATGCTTATGATGAGGCCATTACAACGCCCACCGAAGAAAGCGTTCGGCGTGCTCTGGCCATTCAGCTTATTTTAAACCGAGAGTTTGGTCCTTTGAAGACAGATAATATCATGCAAGGATCTTTTTATTATGATCTCTTGGCAGAATTAGTAGAAGAAGCAGTTTTAAAGGAATTTCATCGTCTCTCTTCGCGGGGAGGTGTTCTTGGCGCGATGGAAGGACTCTATCAGAGAGGAAAAATTCAAGATGAATCACATCACTATGAATCTCTAAAAGACAGTGGCGATCTTCCCATTATCGGTGTGAATACTTTTATTGCTCCCGATGTTCATGAGCAGATGAAAGAAGAAATTGATCTTTCTCGCTCCTCTTATGAAGAAAAAAATCAGCAGTTGCAGCGCCTCAATGATTTTAAAAAACGACATCAAAAACATTCACAAGAGGCCCTTCATAAATTGGCCCAAGTGGTTTTAAGTGAAGGAAATATCTTTGAAGAGCTCCTTGAGACAGTAGAGCATTGTTCTTTAGGAGAAATCACTCACTGCCTTAACTCCCTTGGAGGAATTTATCGGCGAGGAGTCTGAGTTTGAAGATGAGACAAAAGAGTTGCAATCCTTGAAGAATTTGCTATAAGCAACAAGCTAAATTTCTCCAAAATGCCCAGGTGGTGAAACTGGTAGACACGTACGCTTGAGGGGCGTATGCCGCAAGGTGTGAAGGTTCAAGTCCTTTCCTGGGCACCATAAATTTTCTTTAATCTCTTATTCCAACATTCCCTTAATTTTTGTAGAACTCAATGTTGCTACATAGGCCGATACATTTTCAATATCTTGTGGAGTGAGATTTTTAATTTTTAACTTCATTGTATTTGTATATGCTGTCTTGCGCGAACCATCGTGAATGGCCGTCATTTGTTTGACAATATACTGTTCATTAAGTCCGGCAATGGGAGGTCCTTTCATAGCGTTGAGTTTTAAAGGAGTGCCTTTGGCCTTCCCCTCGCCTTTTTTGTCATGGCAAAGAGCGCAGTTAATTTTTTTCCACACTTTTTCTCCTTCTTTGGCATCAGCTGCGGCCATGAGAGAAGAAAAGGTTGTTGTTGTAAGTGAGAAGGCCAAAAAAGAGCGAAGAGCAACTCTATAGATTGATTTTTTCATTTGCATTTTATCCCCTTGCAAAATTGTTAATTATTGTGGGAATAGTATATCAAAAGAAAAAATAATAAACGAAAAATTTAAAAGAGGAAAAGAGTGATTAAAGTCATCTTTTTTTCTCAAGAGCAATGTTAGAAAAAAATATTCTTTAGGCCGTTAGCAGCGAGATTTTCCTTGGAATTGCGTCAAGCATATAAACATCCTCCTTGTCATCATTGTGGTCTTCCTTCTCTTTATCTTGTCTCTAAAAAGATTTTGGAAAAAGAATGCCACTTTTGTTGCCATGGTTGTCTTACAGTCTATGAATTTATTCATGAGATGAAATTGAGTAATTATTATGATTTAAAAAAAAGTGCTGATAGCACAGAGAATAATCCCATTGATGCAGAGACGCTTAAGCAAAAAAAGTCATCCTATAGCTATATTGATTCAGATGTTTTTAAAAAGCAGTACGCTTTCAAAGAGGAGAAGGGAACTCAGAGTATGCTTTTTTTTGTTAAAGGCGTTCACTGTTTGGCCTGCGTTTGGATTTTTGAAAAAATCAAAGAGATGGTTCCTCATGTAATTGACTCTTCTCTTTTTCTCAATCGTTCTTTAGCGAAAATAACCATTGAAGAAGGAACAGCATTTCAAGATGTTCTTTTACTTATTAATAAGTTTGGTTATAGCGCCCATCCCGTTAAAGAGGATAAAGAAGCTGCTTTTTATCAAAAAAAAGAGAATCAAAAAATCCTTCTAAAGCTTGGAGTAGCGGGGTTTTGTACCGCTCAAATTATGATGAATTCTGTGGCCTTATATGTAGGAGCAGAAGGATTTTGGGCCATCTTATTTAACAGGCTTAATTGTCTTTTTATTTTACCCATTGTTTTCTATAGTGCCATCCCCTTTTATGAGACAAGCTATCAGTCGATTAAGCAAAAAAGTATTTCCCTTGATATCCCCATTGTCTTGGCCCTTTTATTGGGAACAATGCATGGTTTTTTTAAAGTTTTCACAGGCACAGGAGATGGTTATTTTGATACCCTGAGCACGCTTATTTTCCTTCTCCTGGGTTCGCGTTATTTTTTGCGCAGAATGCAGCAGAGTAATATGGATCATCTCTCATGGACTTCTTTTTTGAAAAACGACAAGATTACACTTCTCTCCAAGGAAGGAGAAAAATCTGTTATCCACATGGATCTTCTCAAAAAAGGCGATGTTGTTTTTGTCTCTCCAGGAGAAATCATTCCCGTTGATGGAATGATCAAAGAAGGATCATCTCAAATTTCAAATTCTCTTTTAACAGGAGAATCGTTTCCCATAAAAGTGAAAAGTGGAGACAAAATATTTTCTGGCTCCACTAATATAAGCTCGCCGCTTATCATTGAGGCCCATGCTGTAAAAGAAGACTCTCAATTGGGAAAAATGATCCTCGAGTTGCAACAAGGCTGGGGGGCAAAATCTTCAGTGGTAACATTTAGCGATAAAATGGCCAAATATCTGGTGAAGAGCATTCTTTTTTTGGCCTTTGTTCTTTTTATTTATTTTGGATTTATTCAACAAAATATGAGCGAAGGATTTTCGCGTATCCTTTCTATCATCATCATTAGCTGCCCTTGTGCTTTAGGATTGGCCGTTCCTCTCTCGATGATTCTTTCTCTAAAAGGGGCATTAAAAAAAGGTATCATCGTCAAAAGTGATATGGCCCTGCAGAAATTGAGTGAAGCAAAAAATGTTTTTTTTGATAAAACAGGAACACTTACTTTCGGCCAAATTGCTGTTAGTAAATGGGAAGGAGAGAGTTCTCCTGAAATAAAAAAAATTATTTTAGGCCTAGAAGAGAACTCTCATCATGTTGTTGCTCTTGCCTTAAAAGATGATATTGGACGCAGTAATATTAAAAAAGACGAAAGACTTTTGATAGAGGATATAAAGGAAATTCCAGGTCTTGGTGTTGAAGGAAGGATAGGCGAAGATTTTTATGAACTTCAGGCCGCTTCGTTTGATAAAGCTAATAAAAATTTCTATTATTCAAAAATTGTTTTGCTTAAAAATAAAAAATTTGTCTGTAGTATTATCTTAAGTGATAAAATACGACCACAGGCCCATGAAGTCATTTCTTTCTTGCAAAAAATAAAGATGAACCTTTTTATTCTCTCAGGAGACCGCTCGCAGAGTGTAAAATATCTAGGAGAGGAATTAAGCATTCAAAAGAAGAGAATTTTTTCTTCTCTTAGTCCTTTTGAAAAAAAAGAAATGATTCAATCTTTTAACAATACCGTCATGATAGGTGACGGTGCTAATGATGCTTTGGCATTACAGGCCAGTGATGTGGGAATTGTGGTAAGCGGAGGGCTTTATGCAGGAATTCAGGCCGCTGATATTTATTTAACAAAAGCGGGAGTCAGACCCATTGGTGAAATTTTTATTCATGCAAAAAAAACAATACAACTCATAAAAATAAATACATTCTTTTCTCTTTTTTATAACATCTTAGGAGTGAGCTTTGCTCTTTTGGGAAAAGTAAATCCGTTATGGGCCGCTATTTTTATGCCCATTCAGGCATTAAGTGTTTTTTCCTATACACTTTTTTTTGCCAGGAAAAATTTATGAGTGTTGTTTTAATCCTACTTCCCATCTCTCTTTTGTTGGCCATTTTCTTTGCCTTGGGATTTTTTTGGAGTGTCAAAAATGGTCAGTATGATGAGTTGGACTCTCCTTCAATGAGTATTTTTCTAGAGGCGAAAAAAATAAATAAGTTTAATCATAAAATGAGGACTACTGATGATGAATGAAAAGAGCGAAAGTCAGCAGCAACATTTGGAGACATTTTCTTATGATGATGATGTCACTAAATTGTTTGTTACAGCAACGTTAATTTGGGGTGCGGTGGCCATGTTTCTGGGAGTTCTCGTGGCCTTTCAATTGGCCGACTGGAGACTAAACTTTGGTATTGAATGGCTTACTTTTGGTCGCCTTCGCCCTCTTCACACCAATGCGGCCATTTTTGCTTTTGCAGGAAATGGTTTCTTTGCCGGTATTTATCACTCCATGCAAAGGCTTTTAAAATGCCGCATGTTTAACGATACTTTGGGCCGCATTCATTTTTGGGGATGGCAGCTTATTATTGTCTGTGCCGCCATCACCTTGCCCATGGGCCTCAGTCGAAGCAAAGAATACGCCGAACTTGAGTGGCCTATTGGCATTATGATCACCATTGTTTGGGTGGTTTTTGCCGTTAACTTCTTTGGAACTCTTTTTAAACGACGTGAAAAACACATCTATGTGGCCATCTGGTTTTATATTGCCACTATTGTCACTGTCGCCGTTCTCCATATTGTGAACTCTTTGGCCATTCCTGTGAGTTGGACAAAAAGTTATTCTATCTATGCTGGTGTTCAAGATGCTCTTGTTCAGTGGTGGTACGGGCACAATGCGGTGGCCTTCTTTTTGACGACACCTTTTTTAGGTTTGATGTATTATTTTGTTCCTAAGGCCGCTAACCGTCCGATTTACAGTTATCGCCTCTCAATTATTCATTTTTGGTCATTAGTTTTTCTCTATATTTGGGCCGGCCCTCATCATCTTCTCTACAGTGCTCTTCCTGAATGGGTTCAGACGCTGGGAGTTGTCTTTAGTATTTCTCTTTGGGCCCCCAGCTGGGGAGGGATGATTAATGGACTCCTCACAATTCGCGGTGTTTGGCATCGTTTGAGAACGGATCATACGCTTAAGTTTTTGGCCACCGCCTTGACCTTCTACGGGATGTCTACTTTTGAAGGGCCTCTTCTTTCCATTAAATCTGTGAACTCTCTTGCTCATTTTACTAGTTGGATTGTCGGTCATGTTCACAGTGGGACAATTGGATGGAATTATTTTATGGTGGCGGGGATTTTTTATTATCTTATTCCCTACCTTTGGAAAACAAAACTCTACTCGCAAAAGCTCGGGCATTTACATTTTTGGACGGCCACCATCGGTCTTCTTTTTTATATTGTCTCCATGTGGGTTGCAGGTGTTACACAAGGACTTATGTGGCGTGCCATTGATCAGACGACGGGAATGCTTGTTTATCCTAATTTTGTAGAGACAGTTATTCGCATTGTTCCCATGTATTGGATTCGTGCCTTTGGAGGCGTTCTTGTTCTGACATCATTTCTTATTATGATGTATAACTTTTATAAAACAATCCAAGGTGCTCCGAAAAAAGTTAAACCAGAAGAGTTTCAAGCACCGGCCCTTCATGCTCAAAAACATGAAGCAACGCAAGGCCATCGAAAGCTGGAAGGGTTACCGGCCATTTTTTCTGTATTAGTGGTTATCGCTATTTTAGTGGGAAGTGCGATAGAAATTCTCCCCGGTCTTTTATCTAATCATTTCATTGAAGAAAATCCCGATATAAAACCTCTCACGGCCTTAGAGCAAGCAGGGCGCGATATTTATACGAGGGAAGGATGTTTTTACTGTCATTCGCAAATGATTCGGCCCATGCCTCACGAGACAATGCGCTACGGGAAACGATCAACGGCCGCAGAGTATGTCTATGATCATCCTTTTCAATGGGGATCGCGTCGTACAGGACCAGATCTTGCGCGTATCGGCGGAAAATACCCCAATATGTGGCATTACCGCCATATGATTGATCCTCGCGAAATGACTCCTGGCTCTATTATGCCTGTCTATGATTGGCTTATTTATAGAGAAATTGATTTTGAGATTCTTCCTGAAAAATTAACGGCCCTACGAAAAGTGGGAGTTCCCTACAGTGATGAAGAAATTCAAAATGCAGTGGCCGATGCAAAAGAGCAGGCCGAATCAGTCTCTTATATGCTTACAGAGACAGGAGTTGATGCCTCTATTCAGGATAAAGAAATTGTGGCCCTCATCGCTTACTTGCAAAGACTAGGAGTTGATGCAGGAGAATCAACAGAATTTCAATTTACAGAAGAAAATCTGGAGGCCGAAGAATGAAATCTGAAGTTTTAACTCAAGCAACAAATCTATGGCCGCAGATTTTTGCTCTTTTTATTTTTATCGCTGTTTTTGTAGGGGCCTGTCTTTGGATTTTTCGCAAAAACTCAGCAAAAGTTTATGATGAAATGGCCAATATCCCCTTGGAAAAAGGACAAAAAAGATGAATGACGACAATAAGACAGATCATAATGACAACCAATTGAGTGAAGAAGATAAAGCACTTCTTTTGGATCATAACTATGATGGAATCCAAGAATTAGATTATCCTTTGCCAAGATGGTGGCTTGTGACTTTTTGGGGGGCGATTTTATTTTCTATTCCCTACTTTATTTACTTTGTCTTTATGAATGGTCCTAGTTTAAATGACAGTTACAATATGGATGTTAAAGAAATTAAAAAACTTCAACATAACTATTTCAAAGAACTGGCCATTTTTAAACCAGAAGTCTATGCCAGTATCTCTCAGACACCTGAAATGGTAGATTTTGGTGAAAAACTTTTTGTGCAAAACTGCACTCCTTGCCACGGTCCTAATGCCGAGGGATATATTGGGCCAAATTTAACAGATGGTTACTGGATGTATTCAGAGGGAACACCTGAGACAGTTTATCCTTTTGTTTTAATGGGAGCACCCGCAGCAGGGATGCCAGCATGGGCCGATAAACTCTCTGAAGATGAAGTTTACGCTGTTATTAGTTATGTTATGACTATTCAGGGGCGTGAGCAGGTAAATCCAAAGATTCCTCAAGGAGAGTTTTTTCCTTCAGAGAGATTGCCAGAACCTAGAACATTACCAAGTGAGTAAAGAAGAGTGACAAAAAATATTAATGATCTTCATGATGAGCGTTTGGCCACCACGGATGAAAATGGGAAGAGAATTTATCTTTATCCGGAAGATGTTCATGGGAAATGGAAAAACGCGAGGCTGACAGTTTATTGGTTTCTCATTGTCATCTATCTTGTGATTCCTTGGGTTAATTTTAATGGAAAGCAAGTTCTTCTTTTTAATATTATTGAGCGAGAATTTGTTTTTTTTGGGACGAGTTTTTGGGGACATGACGTCCCTCTTTTGGCCTTTGTTTTACTCTCTTTTATTTTTTTTATTGGTCTTGTGACGTCAATTTTAGGGAGAGTTTGGTGTGGATGGGCCTGTCCTCAGACAGTCTTTATTCATACAATTTTTTTTCAGATTGAACGTTTAGTAGAAGGCCATGCTCGTCATAGGCGAAGTCTGGACAAAGAAAAAATGGGAGGGCGCAAATTTTTTATCAAGGCCCTTAAGTGGCTTCTTTTTCTTTTAGTTTCTTTAATCATTTCTCACTCTTTTTTGGGCTATTTTGTAGGAGCAAGAAATCTTCTTCATATGGTGACGGCCGATCCTCTTGAGCATTGGACAAGCTTTTTAACGATGCTAGGAGTGACGGGAATTATTCTCTTTGATTTTGGTTGGTTTCGCGAACAGTTTTGCCTTATTGCTTGCCCTTATGGTCGCTTTCAAAGTGTGATGATGGATGAAAATTCTCTTGTGGTTGCTTATGATGCCAAAAGAGGCGAGCCAAGGCGCAATACTGATGTCAAAAAAGAAGATGAAGGTGATTGTATTAACTGTCACTGGTGTGTGAAAGTTTGTCCCACAGGAGTTGATATTCGCCGCGGAACTCAAATGGAGTGTATTGCGTGTACGGCCTGTATTGATGCTTGTGACACTATTATGGAGAAGGTGAAAAAACCAAAAGGGCTTATTCGTTATTCTAGCGAAAAAGAACTCGCGGGAGGAACAACGACACTTTTTTCTCCTCGTGTTCTTATTTATGGAAGTGCTCTTCTCTTTTTTGTGGGAATTTTTCTCTTCACTTTGAATTCTACCAATAAACTCTCTGTCATACTTCTGCGCGGAAGCAATACACCCTTTAGTGTCGTCGAGGCCACCAAAGATGTTTTAAATCACTATAAAGTTGAGTTTCACTATAACGGGAAAGAACACTACGATCTTTATTTTACAGTGCCTGATAAATTTCAAAAAGAAGGTCTGCGCTTAGTGACTCCTCGAATTCCTTTTTCTATGGATGCGGGACGAAAAAAAATAGCGCATCTTTTTTTCAAGTTTCCTTCTTCTTTTCTTAAGAATGGAAAGAGAATATTGTCGTTAGAAATTTATAATGGAAAACCTCATGAAAAAGGAGTTCTTATTTTAACAAAAGAAGTCACTCTCATAGGACCTTATGAATGAGCTATTAGAAAAAATTCAATATTTTGATTTTCCTTTTGAAGTGCAGCAGGCCTCAGGATTATCTTTACTGCTGGTCACCTTTCTAGCGGGGCTTTTTGGAAGTCTTCACTGTTTAGGAATGTGCGGGGGGCTCGTGTTAGCTGTGGCCCACAGCTGGCGAGAGAATATTCTCTATCAAATAGGACGACTCATTGGCTATCTTGGAGTGGGGCTTTTGGCCGGAATGTTAGGGAAAGGATTAATTGAAAATATATCGCAGAAAATCTCTTCATATGCTTTTCTTATTTTAGGAATGACGCTCATTCTTTTAGGTCTTCGTCCTTTTATAAAACTGAAGTTAAGCTTGAAGTTTGATTTTTTGAAAAAGATAAATGTTTCTGTCTTTTTTCATCGTTTAGGGCAGAAGATCTACCGATCAAAATTAAAGGGTAGTCAAAAATCATTTATGGTTGGCCTTTTCTCTGTTTTTCTTCCCTGTGGTCTTTTGTACGGAGTTGTTTTTGTGGTGATGAGTTTTCATAGGCCTATGATGGGGGCGCTGGCCCTCTTTAGTTTTTGGCTGGGAACATTGCCGGCCATGCTATTGGCCATTAGACCTCTTAAGAAACTTCTCTTTCCTCTTGTTTCTCGTTCTCCGCAAATCATGGGACTTCTCTTTATTCTATTAGGGGTTATGACGTTGGCCTTTCGCTATTACAGCTTTTTTTCCTCTGGAGGAAAAAGCTGCTGTCATTGAAGCAAAATTTTAATTCAAAAAATATATCAACGTAATTGAGGAGAATTCATTAAAAATGAAAAGTTCAAAATGGTCTGTTTTGCTTCTTTTAGTTCTTTACTTAACGGCCTTTCTTTTAGAGCTTTATGCTTTTCACGGTCTTCATTGGCAGCGGACACATCCCTTTTATCAAGGACTCTCTTTTTTAAAGTTCAATTCACTTTTTGTCTTGATTCTTCATTTCTGCGCCGCCAGCAAGATTCTTTTTTTTCCGCTTCTTTTTAGATTGAGCTTTTTTATCTCTTTAGTTTTATTCCCAGGTGGAATGCTTCTTAAATATTTGGGATATTCATCCTTTGGCAGACTTACTCCTTTAGGGGGAGGACTTTTTCTTTTGACTCTGTTACTCTTAATTTTTTGGAACACCATCAAGCGAGGGCGTCGTTGAAAATTTATACCAAAACAGGTGACAAAGGTGAGAGTTCTCTTTTTAGTGGCGAGAGAGTCAAAAAAAATCATCACCGCCTTGAATGTTATGGTTCCATTGATGAATTAAACGTCGCCCTTGGGTTTCTTCTTACGGCCCTAGATTCAGCAAAAAAAAGCGAAGGAGAGCGACAACTCTTAGACAAAATTCAATCAAATCTTTTTAAACTGGGCTCCTTTTTGGCCACCACTCCCGCCAACTGGTCTTCCCTTAAGCTGAGTTTTCTCATGAAGGAAGATGTAGAGGAACTAGAAAAGGCGATGGATGAATGGGATAAAGAGCTTCCTCCTCTCAAAAATTTTATTCTGCCTGGAAGCTCAACTCCCGCTAACGATGCTCATTGGGCCAGAGTGATAACGCGAAAAGTAGAGCGGCAAATGGTGGCGCTGCAAGGAGAAGAGGCAGATTCTCTTCCTCCCTTGGCCCTTCATTACATCAACCGCCTTTCTGATCTTTTCTTTGTCTTGGCGCGTTTTCTCGATAAAAAGCAAGGGATCTCTGAGCGAGTATGGGTTCCCTAAAATGAATTTTTCCTTTAATCTCTACTGAAAATGAATAAGGGAGAGGTTTTCAATGGAAAATGAAATTATCAATATAACTGATTTGGCCTGGAAAGAAATCCTTCGCGTTTTTCACGAAGAAGAGCAAAAAGCAGAAGAATCAAAAGCGGAAATAAAAAGACAAGGCGTTCGCCTCGCTGTTGTCGGTGGTGGTTGTTCTGGTCTATCTTATAAAGTTGATTTTTCAGAGGCAAAAGAAAATGATTATATTTTTACACGCGATGAGCGCGATATTCTCATTGACCCCAAATCGGCCATCTATCTAAAAGGGTTGCTTTTGGATTTTAAAGATGGGCTTCAAGGACGCGGTTTTGTCTTTAATAATCCCAATGCCAAAAGCAGCTGTGGCTGCGGCGAATCTTTTTCATTATGAAAAAAAAATTACAAAATGAATTACAAGAGTTCTTCCTTAAAGGGGGAATTTTCTCTTTGCAGCAAAATTTTTCCCTTTTATCAGTGGCAGGTAAGGACGCCCTCTCTTTTTTAGAAGGTCGCCTCACTGTCTCTCTTTTACCCATGAAAGAAGGTGAAATAAAACCAGCGGCCTTACTCAATCTTGGGGGAAAAATTCTTTTTTCTTTTCATGTCATCAAAGAAAGAGAAGATCTTTTTTTTCTCTTGATAGAAAAAGAGCAAGAAGGCGATCTTCAAAAAGAACTAGAAAAATTTGTTATTGCCGAAGATGTCTCTTTTCTTTTGCAAGCATGTCTCTTCTCTTTTCGCTATGGGCCCTCTATCAAAAAACACAGTGGTTTTTTCTACTCTCTGCCTATAGAGCTTTTTTCTTCTTCCGATGAAGAAGAAGCGCCAGAATTTCTTCCCTTCTTTCATCTTGGTTATCCTTTTTTAGTAGAATCACCTCTTCTCTTTTGGGCCTTTGATGAAGGGAAGGGATGCTTTTTGGGAAAAGAAGTAGTCTCCAAGCAGCTCTTAGGGCGAGACGTTCCTTATCGAATTGCCTTGCTAAAAAAAGAAGGATCTAAACCTCCTCCTGCACCTTCTCGCTCTATTAGACGTGTTCTTTATGCGTTTAAAAGGGATGGAGATTGGTTTTTTATTATTGAGCTCTTTCGCGATCTTCGCCTTGAAGGAAAAGAAATTGAAGGGGGCCAAGTCTTTTTACTAGAAGACTTACTCAAAGAATGCCGGCAAGAGCGCTTTTGGAGTGATACGCTGTATTTTCGTGCCTTAGAGCTCATCAATTTTGACTCTTCTTCTCTTAAAGATAAAGAGGCCTTTCATTTGCTTTCTTCGGCCCTTTTTTTAGATCCTCAGCATTTTGAGGCCATGGAAGTGATGGGCGTTATCAAACACCGCCTCGAAGGAATTAAGAGCTCTATTGCCTACCTCGAAGAAGTCTCAAGGAAATTTCCTCGTGTCGTTATGTTTTTTACAAACCTCTCGCGTCTTTACATAGAGCTTGGCGATAAAGAGAAGGCCGAAGAGTATCGCGCTCAGGCCATTTCTTTAGAGATGGGAGGAAAGAAAAATTCTTCTGTTTCCAATGAAGAGGAGGAAATGAAGAAAAGAAAAGAGATGTTTGAAAAGGTGCTAGATTTTGACCCCCATGATGACTTTGCTCTAGCAGGCCTTGCAACGCTTTTATTTAAAGAAGGCCAATTTCAAAGAGCGCTGTCTCTTGTGGAGCGCATTGAAGAGTTCTCTCTTGAAGGATATCTTCTCTATGGGCGCCTTTTGGTGGCGTTGGGAGACAATGACAAAAAGCTTGAAGAAGTGGTTTCTTTGGGAAAAGCGCTGGCCTTAAAGAAGAATAAAATGAAATTTATTGATGAATTTACCACCATGATGGCATAAAAAAACCCTTTGAGCTTAGAGACTAAAAAGTCAATAAAATCAAAGGGTTAAAATGGCTGGGAAGGAGAGACTCGAACTCTCGACCAATAGATTAACAGTCTACTGCGCTAACCAACTGCGCTACTCCCCATTAGATGAAAACGGTGCCATTTATAGATCTCAATTTTTCCTTTGTAAAGATTTTTTTTATCAAAAGTGTCCTTCTAAGTTCTTGAAATGTGGTGAGCGTGGCCGCTGGTGAGAGATAAGGGTATAATGGAGTCTATTGGTCTAATATGTATGCGAGCGCCCTTTGAAGGAGGGAGTCATGGACATTAGCAATGCTGTCTTAAAAATTATGCGGGTGGTGACACCTTCGCTGATTTCCACCATGAGTAAGTCCATTAAGGATGAAGAGCGCATTTCTCTGTCTAGTATGATTGCCCAGGACTTCAAAAAAAAGGGACTCGTCGAGGTTCCTGAAGAAGAAGCGGAAGGGCAAAATCAAGAAAAAGAGCAGAAAGCAGCGGAAGAAAAAAAGATTGCTCTTGTTCCTGAAATTGACCCAGAGAAAGTTGATCTCTCTATGGAGAGCGCCAAATTAGCGGTGGCCTCGGGAAATTATCTCGATGATGAAGAGGCCAGAAGGCTCAAAGAGAGTATGAAAAAAGAGGGAGATGAGTCCACTTCCAATGTGGATTTTTTTCTTTTAGAGCAAAAGAAAGGGCAGATGATTCAGCGAAAATTAAAGTTTAAACAGATTCTGGCCCTCTATGAAAGCGAGAAAAAATTTGATGTAGTGGAATCTTCTGATGAGTTTTTTGCAGATAAGGCCTCAAAGGGGACTCTTGTTAATAAGCGGCGTTATTAAATATCTCTTTGAAGAGAAATCTCTGTTCCGTGAAGAAGTTTAAAGACTCCTTTCGTGTCATCAAATAAAAGAGAAGCTTCTTTGAATTCTCGGTAATTTTCCTTCATGGATGAAAAGCTAAGAGGAAGAAGCTTATCTTCTTTTTTATTGTGGTAATACCATTGATAGATATCAGAGGGATTATCTGATTGCACATGGAGGTTCTTTATTTCATAGACTTCATGTTGAAGATCATCACTCATAAAATGATAAAGCACTTTTTTGTTACTCATTTCAATCTCCTAGACCAACGGGTTTTTCTATTTTCATTTCGCCATTAACGAGAAGAGAGCTCACAGGATAAGTCGTGCTATCAATCATGGAAATCCCTGCTGGGCGATAGTTGCCCGATCCTTTGACACCGCCAAAAGGAAGCTTAGAGCTGGAGCCAATAGTGGTTCTATTCCAATTGATAAGTCCTGCATCAATTTCTTGCTGGCATTTTTTAAAGAGAGTTTCTTCTTTGCAAAAAATAGAAAAGGCCAAACCATAATCGCTGTCGTTGGCAATACTGATGGCCTCTTCAATATCGTCATAGGCCACAAAGGTGCAACTTGGACCAAAAATTTCACTTTTGAGAAAGAGCGATTTATTCTCACTTTTTTCAACATAGTGAATAGAAGGAGAGACATAGTGTCCTTTAAAAGGTTTATCTTCTAAATGCTTGCCGCGCATAACTTCTTCAAGCCCCTCTCGTTTGGCCATCCCCATATAGAGTAGGTATTTTTCAACGCTTTTCTCATCAATAAGAGGCCCCATAAACGGAGTTTTTTCGTGAATAATGGGATGATCAATAATAATTTTTTTTGCCAGCTGGTGAAATTTTTCCATAAAACTATCCACTAAACTGCGATGAATGGCCACCACTGAGGTACATGTACAACGCTGACCTGTCGTGAGATAACTGGCCTTGAGAATTTCATAGAGGGCCAATTCCGTAGAAGCACTTTCATGCAAAATAGTGCAGTTCTTTCCTCCCATCTCAAGGGCCACCAATTTTGAAAGATCACTATAAGTTTGACTGAGAATATTAACACCTACTTCTTTTGATCCTGTAAAAAAGACTCCTTTAATTTCGCTATACTGGAGGAGTCTTTTGGCCACCTCTCCACTTCCCTGAATAAGGTTAACAACACCAGAGGGAAAATTGGCCTCAGCGAGGGCCTCCATCATAATATGACCGCTCTGTGCCGTTTTTTCCGAAGGCTTAAAAATAATACTGCAACCTGTAAGAAGAGCACTCACAATTTGTCCATTGGCCAGATGGCAGGGAAAATTAAAAGGGCCAATAATAAGAGAAGGACCAATAGGGCGAAAAAAAACTTCACCGGTGGTGGCCGGAAGGAGTTCACCGAGTTGATAGGGAGAGACTCGTTTTAGAGATTCATTAATGGTGATATCAACTTTGGCAATAACAGCATCAACTTCGCCCTTTGTCTCCCAAAGAGGCTTTCCCGTTTCCAGTGAGATCGTTTGGGCCAAAAGATCTTTGCGAGCGCGAATATTTTCTTGGTATTTTTTCAGACAATTGATGCGTTCACTGAGAGCTGTTTTTTTCCAAAGAGAAAATCCTTTTTGGGCCGACTCAACAACTGGTGCAAGGTGAGAGTAGAGGATATCCATTGTCCATAATTTTTGGGCCAAATTGGCAGGAGAGTGTTTTTCAAAATGTTCATCTGCCGTTTCTGAAGAATTGAGGTAATGAAAAGATTGCTCATAAAAGCTAGAAGGTAGATGTATCGGTGTATGTTCTGTCATAGGATAATCCTTTTTAAGAGAGAGGAATGAGAGTCACTTTTTTTTCTTCTTGATTGAGCATTAAGTCTTTAGCAAGAGAAGAATCAATAGAGACCTCTCTTTTTTCTTGTTCATTTTTTATTTTCATTGCAGCAAAAAGATATTTTTGGGAAGGAAGATTAACAAGATAATCATCGCCTTTGTCCACTTCTTTATTCTTATCTGAAATAAGAAGAGTGCCTTCTTTTTTTTCTTTAATGGGTTTGATTTCAGAGAGTTTACAACGGTAATGAGGTCCTCCATCAAAAGGATCAACTTCTTGAATATAAGTAAAGCCTACTTGCTCCAGCATTTTTTTTACAGGAAGTGTCTCTTGACCAACATTGCCCACAGAATTGCGCGCTTCAATGGGAAGGAGAGTAATATAGATGAGCTTGAGGGGAAAAAGAGAGAGGATAAATTCTTTATTTTCTTGGCTTAATTTATCTGCTTCGCGGTAATCCATATTGGTAAATTTTCGCCCTATGGCCTCCCAAAGAGGAGAGTTTCCTTCTTGATCAAAAGGAGGCAGAAGTTCTGAGTGAACTTCTTTTTTAAAACGTTCTGGATAGAGACTCATGTAAAGAAAGCGAACAAAAGAGAGTTGCTTTCCAATTTTTTGAGCGTGGGCGCGATAGCTTGGATGAAGAACCAGTGCCCCAATTTCAGTGGGCCCATCCATTTCAAGGCCAAGTTTAAGCGTTCCATGAACCATTCCCGTATTGAGGGTTTTGCTAAAGCGGTCTTCTTTTGAGACTTTGAGAAAATAGTGAGGTGAGAGTTTTGTTCCATGTTGAGCATGAATAAGAGAGGTGCCGATAACTTTTCTTTCTTTGAGATCTTCAACAACAAATAAATAATGATTTTTCCAGAGAGGATTTTTAGGAGCACGAAAGGATTCTAGAGAGGATTTGATAATGTCAGTGAGTTCATTGCGATCAGCGGGTAGATTGATAAAATTGGCCAATTGGGCAAGCTCAAAGATATCGTTAATATCTTCTGGGACAGCATTTCTCAATAAAAACATAAAATCCCTGATGTAAAGATTACAAACGGCATATCATATTTTTCGACTGAAAGTCGAATTTCGTTAACAAATATCTAAAAGATGGCCATACTTATTTTATGATGGATAAACTCTCTTATGCCTCTTATTTAACTCTTTATTTACAACAGCTACAATTTGATTTTTTAAAAGAGTTTTTTTTTCATCCTCATCGCATTTTTTTAACGCTTTTTTCTTGTTTCCTTATATCGACTCTTTTGATGTGCCGAGTTAAGAAATTTTCTTTCTTTGCTTCTCTCTGCCTGTCTCTTCTTTTATGGGGATCTCTCACTTTTTTTGTCATTTTTCAAAGTCAGCAAACTAAAATGGCCATCCTCAAGGAGGAAGTTTCTTTTCTCACAGGCCCTTCTTTTTATTTTGCAGGAGAGTCATTAGAAGATGAGCTTCTTCGTCTGAGAGTGCCTACATTTCAAGAAGAAGTTTTTATTTTAAAAGAAAGTGGATCTTTTTCTTTAGCTCTGAGTTCCAATGGAGTAAAAGGATGGGTTCCTAGCAGCTCTTTACAATTAAATAGAGCTCGCATAGAACAACCCAACCGTTCATTCTTTTCCTTGGAATAGTCATGATGCATATATGTCGTTTATTGGCCTTGCTTTTTCTCTTAATTTCTTGTGCTACTCAAAGGCCTGAAGGAGTAACAGAGGCCGAGGTGCTTTATCGAGAGTCAGAACAGTTTATTAAGGCCGAGCGCTTTTTATTGGCCACAGAAAAACTACACACCATTAAAACCCATCATCCCTACAGTGTTTATGCCGCTCAGGCCGACTTTCTTTTGGCAGAGATCCTCTTTTTACAAGGAAATTATGCCGAGGCGGCGGCCAATTATCTCATGTTTCGCGATCTCCATCCTCGTTTTGAGCGTATGGAATACGTCATCTATCAAATCGCCCAGTCTTATTACAAGCAGCTACCTAGTACACATGACCGCGATTTAAGCAGTGCTCATGATGCCATAAGATTTTTTAGAGAAATTCAGGCCCTCTACCCCAAAGGCAAGTATGCCATCGAGGCGGAAGAGCGATGTAATGAACTCAAAGATCTTTTGCAAAAAAAAGAATTTTATGTGGCCAATTTTTATTACAACACAGAGGTCTATGACGCTGCTTTCTATCGTTACAACACCATTTATAAAAATTTCCCCCAGAGTAAAGAGGCCATTCTTGGAGCACTGAAGTCTCTTTATCAAGATAAAAAGAAAGAAGAGTGTCTGAATTTTCCTACAGGGGAATTTTCTACTTCTAAAGAAATTCAAAAAATTAAAAAGCGCTGTTCAACAATTTAAAAAATATAAGCTATACTAAAGGAATGAATAAACAAGGATCCACTCTTTTAGAACAGGCCATGAGACTCCAACAAGAAGGAGAACTTGCGAAAAGTGAGGCCATCTTGCTTTATTTAACGCGTAAGTTTCCCAATGAGGCCGATTATTATTATCAGTTGGGTAACCTCTTTTTTCACAGCTCAAATCTTAAAAAAGCACAAAAGGCCTTTCAGGCCGCCTTGCAAATTAACCCCAATCACACAGATGCTTCCATTGCTCTCTCGGTTCTCTACAATGATGTGGGCCATTATGGGGCCGCAAAAAAAGTTTATCAGGCGGCCAAGGGAAAAGTAGAACTTTCTCCCTCAGAACATCTTATGGGAGATACGCATCTCAAACGGAAATTTGCTTTAAAGCACTTGGAATTAGCGGAGATGTATCTTCTCTATGAACAGTTAGATGATGCTATGCGTGAATACCTGAAAGTCTTGACCCTTGATGCCACTTTAGTGGAGGCGCGTATTAAACTGGCGAAGGTTTATGTCCAAAAAGGCATGATGAGTAAAGGACTCTATGAACTCAAAAAGGCCAAAAATGATTTTCCCGATAGCGATGAGGTGCGTATGGCCCTGGGAATTTTGCATTTTTCGCAAGGAAGAGTCATTGAAGCACAAACAGAGTGGGAAAAAATCCTAGAAAGAAATCCTCATTCGAGTGAAGCGAGAGTTTACCTCAATATTTCTCAAACAGCAGGTGAGACAACCTTAAATGAGCTCTTCTAAATCACGACGAGGTCGCTTAGAAGCTGACTTTTTTTCTGTAGAAGGTTTTTCTTCTTGAAGGGGAAGGGTTTGAACATTCTCTTCTTCTGCTGCGGGGCGCAATTGAACTAATTTTTTCTTCATCTCTAGATAAATCTCATGTCTTACCGCCAACTTATTATCTTGAAGAACAATTTGCTTGCCCACTTTAAGTTGATTATTGATGACAATAGGGGCCTTAAGATTGGCCGTCATCTGAGTGATATCTTGAGGAATAGTTAAAATACAAAAAATCTTTGCGTCTTGCAGAGACTCTAACTTAAGCGAGTTCATCTCAGAAGGTAGAAGCTTGGACTCGTGCGCCTGGATGAAAAAGCTCGGTTCAATAATAGGAAAGGCCACATGGGGAGTGTCTGTAGACTGAAGCCACATAATATAAGTTTGATCGCCTGGATCAACGATAAAGAATTTTTTTAATTGCTCAAACCCCAAAATCCCTTCAGGAAAATGAATAAGATCGGCCTTTTCTACAAATAATTCACCAAAGCGACTTGTTGATACTTTCACGGCCTACTAACCTCCACTACAAAGGGCCACACTAGACCCGTAAATAAGATGTTACCGGCCATTGAATAAGAAATGCAAGAATGAATTTAATTCTCAGAGAGCTCTGTGGTGATTTTATGACGAAATTCTTCAATGTCCTCAGGTCTCGCTTCAGAGGCCATCTGATTTTGCTCCTGAATGGCCTGATAGACCTCTTCGCGGTGAATTTTCGTATCTTTGGGCGCTTGAATACCTAAGCGGACTTGTTTGCCTTTGATTTGCACGACGACAATCTTGATATTGTCATCAATTGCAATACTTTCCCCGATCTTCCTTGTCAGTACTAGCATAGTCATTCCTCTAACTAACTGCGGACGCCTTAAGGCCACTAAAAGTGGTATATATTGAACGAATTTAGAACTCAAGCAAAAAGATCTCTATGAGAGAAAAATTAGCGCAAGAAGTTAAGCAATCGTTTGTCTAATATTTGAGAACTCGTTTTATAGGCGGCCTCGAGAGCAACATTTTGTCTTTGAATTTCAGACATTAATTCAGCAACATCAGCATCTTCTAATTCACTTCGATTTTTGACGTTAAAGATTTTCTTATCATCAATCATTTTTGCTGTAGATTCAACTGTATTTAACGAAGAACCTATTTGTGTGCGAATAGTGATAATTTGATCGATGGCATCATCTAAATCTTCAAGGATTGTTTGAATCAAATCGACATTATTACTTCGCAGACCCATTTCAAGAGAATTCAATAAGTCGAACATGGTTTTGCGATCATCTAGAATGTTTTTATCCTCTTTTAAATGATTGTGATCCATGAGCATATCTTCGCCTTTAGTCTGCTTAACACCTTTAAAGCTTTCGACATTCTCCAAACCTGATTTTTTCTTTAAAGTAAAAACCTCAACCCCTGGAACATTAACAGGAAGATAAAAATCGTTAAAAACTTCGAGATAAATAATACCAAGGTCACCACTATAGGCACCTTCTTGATCATAAGGGCGTGCAAGTGTTTTATGACCACCAAAAATATAACGATTACCAAGACGTCTATTGGCAATGCCGGTAAGCTGATTTTTCATTTGTTTAATTTCTTCGGCAACACTATTTCTTACTTCTGGATTATAAATCTCAGAAGATTGTTGAATGGCAATTTCTTTTGATTTGAGAAGGATTTCACTTGCCTCTGTTAAGGCATTTTCTGTGAAGTCGAGAATCGTTGTGGAGAAGTTAATGTTTTTTCGATATTGATCAAGATCTTTTGTATCTGTTTTATATTGAATTGTTTTAATATTGGCCACAGGATCATCACTTGGTTTAACAATTCTTTTAAGGGTAGATCCTTTAAGTTGTAAATCTTCTAATCTTTGCCGGCTTTTATTTAAAGAATAAGCAACTGAGGCCGTATTACTGTTTTCTGAAACTCTTGTCATGACTCAATCCTCGTTATTTTTTTATATTGAGAACAGTATCCATCGTCTCCTGTGCTGCTCTCATAACCCTCGCAGAGGCATCATAGGCATGTTGAAAACGAATAAGGTTAGATGTCTCTTCATCTAAACTGACTCCGGAAATTCTCTGTTTTATGGCATTAAACTGAGCGAGAAGCCCTTCATTTTGCTCCATATCCATCTTTGCTTTCGAAGTTGATAAAGAAAGTTTTCCCACCATCTCAAGATATTTCTCTTCAAGTGTTTTTGTACTGCCATTTAATATTTTTGTATGAGAGAGCTTTGAAATGGCCAAGGCAACAGAGTTGTCTCCTGGCTTATTAATATTTGAGGCGGTTGAAATATAATCACTACTGGATTTTATTTCATCACTGAGTTCAATTTTTTCAGCGACTTCAAAAATATTTTTAGGGATTTTAAAAAAAGAAACGCCTGTATATTTTTCTTTATCAATAGGATTACCTTGTTCATCCAGAGGAGCATTGGCATTGATATAACCTTTTTCATGAATGGAGTTAACAATGGAGGCCAGTGCAAAAGCAAGTTCATTGAGCTCGCTTTTTATTTCAACAAGTTCTTCTTTTCTCGTTTTAATAACAGCGGCAATTTTTCCATTTTTAAGTCCATCACTTACTTGAATTTTCTCCATGAAAACATCTTTTGAGTTGGGATAGAGCACCTTCATCTCTTCACCATCAGGCATGTAACCAAGATTAAAGGGACGAACTTCGGCAGCACTAACAAGAACACCAATACCAGGGCTTGAAACAATAAAATGACCGTGCTCATCAGTATAGGTATGAGTTTCCATAATCGTAGATAATTCTCGAAGATAGAGATCGCGCTCATCTCGCATATCTCCTGTTTCTCCATTTTGCGTCTCAAGTTCTAAAATTTTGACATTGAGTTGTCCAATATTGTGCATAAGACTATTGGCATCAGAGATGCTTTCAGTGAAAATACGATTGTAATCTTCAATGGAGTCATTGAGTAGTTCTGTTTTGTTGTGAAACTCTCGAATCATAAGGACGGCCGTATCGCGAACAAGAGAACGAAGACTTTTATTTTCAGGTTGTGCTGAAAGTTCCCTGAAAGAGTTAAAGAAATTATTCATCATTTGGGCGACACCCTCTGAATTAATTTCATTAAAGAATTCATCTAAGACAGAGAGTTGTTTATATCGTTCAGCAAAAAAGGCCTGATCGCTGGAAGCAAGATTAATTTTTCTTTCTATAAATTCATTGTGAATCCGCCCAACTGATTTGACATAACTTCCCGACCCTAAAACCACATTTCCCATGGGAACGGGGCGCGATGATGCCTGGCGGGCCATTTGGCGAGAATATCCTTCAGTGTTGACGTTACTGACATTATGTCCTGTTGTCTTAAGTAGCTGAGAAGAACTCATTAATCCAGACTTTGAAATTTCCATTAAATCGACGGCCATATAATCTTCCTTTTATCTTTTTATTTTTTTCAAAAGGGG
>NODE-63-length-35798-cov-7.16213_pt1 | contig 35798 bp, 33 predicted proteins | sample MGYA00139097_ERZ477577 | MGnify/ENA metagenome assembly ERZ477577
TCAATGAAGCTACTGCCTTCTGGGATAGCTCCACCTGTCGCTGGGTTTCCACCTAATACGTGGCCAACAAAATCCACTTGGTGAGTTTGCTGTTGCACAACCATGTTATTTAATGTCTCCACATCAGTAAGAAGATCTCTTCCTTGTAGGTTCCCCAATAAATTGTCAGCTTGTAAGGCATTATAAGCTGAGCCAACAAAGTTCATCCGCGTGTCAGCCAGAACACCAACACTACTTGTGTCACCTATAAATTCTAATGCATTACCTGTTGTCAAGCCTCCACGACTATGAGAGTCAAGATGTAGTCCTGACTGACCATAGTCAAAACTAAGATAGAGTTCTTGGCCTGAACGACCTAATGCAAGGCCTAGTTCATTACGTAAAACCCAACCACGTTCGCTACTCAGGGTGAGTTCACCATCAAAACCGCGAACGGTATAACGTCCACCAATTGAGAAGCGATCTTGTACTATAAGAGGAGTTTTATTCCATTGACCGCGCCATGAGCCGTTATAACGCAACCGTTGTTCTCCTAGGGTAAAAGGCTGACTAAGACTTAACGCTAACGTGATAATTTCAGGTCTAGCAGTACCTTCGTCGAAGGTTTCTTCTGGTGCGGGCATAGCACTAAACAGTCCGGTGCCACGACGATAAGCAAGATCGGCATCAAGCGTCGCGCTACCGATAAATTCCTTGTGGATAAGATTAGCCTGCCATCCAGCCATTCGGCGCTGTTGCACTTCAATCTCAGTATCGTCGATATAGTTGTGTGAGGTATTGAGATAAGCCTGCAATGAGAGCGAGGTTTTACGCACGGCATCACGATACATTAACCGATAAATCTTCAGTTCAGAACGGCTACTTTCACCGCTGTAATTAAAGGTCTGGTTCGCTCCTGCAACAGATTGATGGTAATTGTTCTTCCTAGTGGTTGCACTGACTAACCAATAATCAAATGGTAATGAGTAATGTAAGGTGTGGCCGCGGGTGCCGTGTTGGTCACTATCACTCGTCAAGTCATGGTTCACACTAAAGTAAAACAGGTCGTTTAATGTGAGTAGATTATCACCAGAAAGTGTGGCAGTACCTTGTCGCTTGCCTGTTGCACGTGAGCCGCCATCATCGACAGATAAGGTGATACGAAAAGGTAAAGCCTGTTGATAACGAATAACAATGTCACTATCACCCGGCTTCGCATTAGTGGCAACAGCTGGTTCTATCTGAATATCCGCTTCTGCAGTAGGCACGCGTTTAAAATTTTCAAGCGCTTGCTCTATATCTCGTAGATTAAGTAGATCTCCTTCATTTGCTGGTAATGCACTCCAATATCTACCTCGACGATCGCTAGTGCCTTTAGCAAAACGAATGGTATGGATCCGTCCTGGAATAACGGTAAAGACAAGTTGTCCTGCATTAAGATCTTGTGGTGAGAGCAAAACACGCGTAGTTAAAAAACCTTTAGCAATAATGGCATTTTGTATGCGCGTCAGTGCGATATTAATCCCTTGAATGCCAAGGCAGCGACCGATGGCTAGATCATCACCCATTATCACATCAGCAAGGGAAAAATTGAATGTTTCTGCGTCTTCACCCGCTAAGGTAATTTGGTTTACTTCAAAACAAGGAGACTCTCCTTCAGGGAGTAGCCTAGAAAGTGTCGCTCCTGTTTCTCGAGGTAACCTGACATCAGTAGAGGGTTCATGTGTTTCGCGTAATGAGCGTTCGCGTTCTTGCTGTTGAATGCTCTGCTGCTGAATGATCTGCTGTTGCTGTTCAATCGTCGTTTGGGCGCTAAGTTCTGCAATCGGCGCCATAACCAATAATGGCAGGCACCAAAAAATATGCTTAAAATCCATTTATACAACCGTTCCATTAAATTCAATCCATTGATGTCAGCATCATGCTGCACAGTAATAGTCTAATGTATTGTAGTGATGATGAAGTAATTCTTCATCTGTACTATGGAACGGGTATCTCAAATATAGAAAAAATTAATTTTATGAAGACTAAAATACTTAAGTTTAATAAAGCCCCCATGTTCCTAATAAAAAAAATGGTTTTCCATTTAAAATAACGGTACACGTTTTCCTCAATTAATGATTACAGTGCGGTGAATACCGATATTAATCGCCGCATAAAAAGCGACAAATATTCTTGTGTTTGCAGTAAATAACCATTATTATCGCCGTATAATTTGCGGTGATTAATATGTGGATATACGAATACAAAGACTGGCCTAATTTTTCTTGGAATACAGAAAAGCTAGCTTCTAAACTCGCAGGTATACGTTATCAACAAGGGCGCTTGTTGGGCCGAATGGAAGGACTTGGCTTTGAACTAAGGAGAGAAGCCAGCCTGAGAACATTAACCAATGATGTTGTAAAATCTTCAGCGATTGAAGGACATGGCCTTAATCCCGAAGAAGTTCGCTCTTCTATTGCCCGTCACCTAGGCATGGATATCGCTGGACTTATTCCTGCTAGCCGTGATGTAGACGGCATCGTTGAAATGATGCTGGATGCGACTCAGCACTTTTCCAAACCGTTAACAAAAGAGCGTCTATTTAATTGGCACGCAGCACTTTTTCCGACAGGACGAAGTGGAATGCATCGTATTACCGTGGCAGATTGGCGTGCCATTGAAAAAGATCCTATGCAAGTCGTTTCTGGTCCTATAGGCCGAGAAAAAATCCATTTCCTTGCACCAAGTGCAGATAAGCTTGAATCTGAAATGACGGCTTTTCTTAACTGGTTTGAAAGCAAAGCCGATATTGATCCTGTTATTAGAGCAGGTATTGCTCATCTTTGGTTTGTCACAATTCACCCTTTTGAAGATGGCAATGGCCGAATTGCCAGAGCGATTGGAGATATGGCTTTAGCGCGAGCTGATGGTATGCCTGAACGCTTTTATAGTCTGTCCAATCAAATTGAGAGTGAACGAAAAAACTACTATGATCAGCTTGAAAGCCAGCAACATGCTTCGCCAGAAATCACAGAATGGTTAACATGGTTTTTAGATCGTCTTGGGCACGCCATTACCAATGCTGAAGCGCTATTAAGTAGTGTGTTATTCAAGGCTCGTTTGTGGGAGAAGATCAACAAGACTCCAGTTCATGAGCGGCAACGTATCATTATTAATCGCATGCTTGAGGATAATTTTGTTGGGCATATGAATACCTCGAAATATGCCAAACTTGCAAAATGTTCGAATGATACGGCTCTGCGTGATATTCAAGCGCTTGTGCAAAGAGGTCTATTTTTACAAAACTCAGGCAGTGGGCGAAGTACGAGTTATCGCTTGATTGATAAATTTGATGATGAGCGATAAGAAATAACGCTATTCTTTAGTACTAAAACTGGGGGCTTATCAATAATTAGAGTTGCAGGAAACCGTTTAGAAAACTCAGGCCTTAGAAGAACCTGCTCCAACATCTAACAATGATGAGCCTGCTAGAAAGCTGCTTTGGTAATAGCTTGTAATCTTTGATTGAACCGACTCGTAGCGTGCAAAAATAACACCTGCATTCGTGCTATAGAAGTCTGCAGTTTGTTTGTCCATAAGAAGTCATCTTGAGAGTTAAAGTACCAAATGACATTAAAACATGAAATTTAATGATATGTTCGGGATTAACTCATACGAAGGTGTTGACTTTATTCTCGTGTTCAAATTCGACTAGACAAACCATCGAATATCTTAAGATTGTGTCATTTAGGCTTGAACTCAAAAGCCATTATTTATAAAACATGGATTTTTATATTTGTCACAAGATTGGCACAGATTTGTCACAAGGTAAATTGAGCAGCTTGTGACGATTAAGGCTAAAACTTAAAATGGCGCGCCTGACAGGAATCGAACCTGTGACCCCCAGTTTCGGAAACTGGTACTCTATCCAACTGAGCTACAGGCGCTTTGAGAGTATTTAAGTTGATTGCTGTTTTTCCACTTTACAAAAGTAGGTTAACAACATTATGAATTAAATTGATTTAACCAAGACGTTAACTTGGTTTAGTTAACAATCTCCGGCGTTGGATTATACGTATTTTGACTCTGTTCTACTAGCAGACAATACTTTAATCTGAGAGGGATGCTAACTTATAAGCTTAACTGTTAACTAATTTTAATTTTCGAGGTGAGTTCATCGCCAGCTCTGTTGAAAAATAATCTAACATTTCAGCAACAAGCTTACGAGGTAGCCAAGCTTCGCCATCATGAATAACTCGTATTGCTTTAGCTAACATTGGACGCTGTTCACGGCTTATATAACCTCGTACTTTAAAGCCAGAGCTTTGTAGCATTTGGAAATCAGGCGCACCTTCAATTAATACTATTATTTGCGCTTCAGGACATCTTAACGAACAGACATAACTCAATATATCAACGTCAATTTGTTCATCATCTCCGTCAACCACAATAATACTGGGTCTATGCATGGCGATATGGCTAATAATAGTATCAAAATCAACTGTCTGCACTAAGCTAACGTGCATATCAGTCTCATATGCAAGCACTGTTGAGGATATATCCTCTTCCCCAACAATCACTACGTCAATCATGCGTATGGTCTCAATAGTACAGATAGAAGCTCCCACTGTTGCTCCCAGCTGTGTAAAGGTGATTGGCGGTAGCTAGATCGTACAAATTGCTGTAAATGCCCTTCGACAACCGTCAGTAATAGGTTTGCTGTTTCATTGACAGGACGTCCGCCAGCTTCTGTTAATGTAAGCTCCCTTTCTCTTAATACCTGTCTAAATTGTGTCTCAAGACGCTCAAAGAACTGATTGACTCGTTGACGAAGTCGTTCTGTTTCACCAGTTAATGCCGTACCAATTAAAACACTAGTTATGCCTGGGTTTTTCGCACTAAAACCTAATAGCAGTGTGATAATTTTCTCACAGCGGGCAACAGCATTAGGCTCATTGTCTAAGATCTGTTTGATTAAACCAAAAATTGTTTCTTCAGCGAATTCAATCAACCCCTCAAACATTCTAGCTTTGCTTGGAAAGTGGCGGTATAAAGCGGCCTCTGAAACACCTAAGCCTTTGGCTAATTGTGCTGTCGTAATACGCTGGCCAGGATTTTGTTCCAATTCATAAGCCAATGCTTCTAAGATAGCTTGTCTGCGCGACTTTTTAGCTTCTGCTCTCGTTGTTTTGTGTTGATCGTCGCTCACTGCCACCCCCCTCTAATCAATGTACCGACACCTTCGTCTGTGAACATTTCTAATAATAATGCATGCTGAACTCGACCATCTATAATATGCGCAGTCGTTACCCCAGCTTGCACCGCATCGAGTGCACAGCCAATCTTAGGCAGCATGCCGCCATAGATAACACCTGTCTCTATGAGTTCATTCACTTGCTTCGAATTCAGACCTGTTAACAAGCTACCTTCAGCATCGAGTAAACCTGAAGTATTCGTCATTAGTATAAGCTTTTCTGCTTGCAAAACTTCGGCCATTTTACCCGCAACTAAATCAGCATTAATATTATAAGACTGACCTTCAGGCCCAACTCCAATCGGCGCAATAACAGGAATAAAGTCACTTTGGATAAGCATATCAATAACACTTGTATCTATACTTTGCACTTTACCCACATGCCCTAAATCCACCAATTCAGATACCTTATCCGCAGGATCATTACTATTTGGCGAAATATGTAGTTTCTCTGCACAGATTAGGCTTCCATCTTTTCCAGTTAAACCTACAGCACGACCACCATGGGTGTTAATCAAGTTAACAATACTTTTATTAACTTGTCCACCAAGCACCATTTCAACAACATCCATTGTTTCGGTATCGGTTACGCGCATACCATCAATAAACTCACTTTCCTTACCAACGCGCTCAAGTAAGTTTCCAATTTGTGGGCCTCCACCATGCACTACGATAGGGTTGATCCCCACAGCTTTGAGTAATACAACATCTCTGGCAAAGCTATTTTTTAATTCTTCATCAATCATGGCATTTCCACCATATTTAATGACTAATGTTTTACCTTTAAAGCGTTGAATATACGGCAGTGCTTCTGTGAGCACTTTAGTGACATCTGTTGTTGATTGTTTATCTAAACTCATTGAATTTCTTTATTTAAAAAAGCAGTGTTAATGTTGGTTTTATCTGTAGCATTTGCGCTTTAAATCGTTGCTGAATTTCTTGTAACTCATCCGCAGAATCAGCTTCGAAACGTAAGGTCAATCCAGGTACTGTATTCGAAGCTCTAACTAAACCCCAACCATTCGGATATTCGGCTCGAACACCATCTAAGATATTAAGTTCCGCTCCCTCAAACTGACCTTCGCCAGCGAGCTGTCTCATAAATGTTGCACTTTCACCTTCTGCCATACTCACCAGAATTTCTGGAGTACTTTCTCTCGATGGTAACGCTTTAAAGATGTCTGTCGCATTTCGTGACATAGCATCATTAGCCAAGATTTCTAATAATCGAGCACTCGCATATAACGCATCATCAAAGCCGTACCAGCGCTCCTTAATGAAGATGTGACCGCTAAATTCACCTGCTAGCACTGCGTGAGACTCTTTCATTCTATGCTTAATTAGAGAGTGTCCTGAGCGACTCATCAATGGCTTACCTCCAGACCTAGTGATAACCTCTGCTAGCAAGCTTGTACTTTTGACATCAAAAATAACAGAAGCGCCAGGATCCCGGGATAGAATATCTTGGGCAAGCAACATTAATACGCGATCGGGGTAAATAATATTGCCAGAACCATCCACTACACCTAATCTGTCACCATCACCATCAAATGCTAACCCTAGCTCAGCGCCACTCTCTTGAACAGCTTCAGATAAGTCTTTAAGGTTTTCTGGCCGGCTGGGGTCTGGATGGTGGTTGGGGAATTTACCATCAACTTCGCAGAACAGTTCAACTACTTCACAACCTATTGCTTTAAATAAGGCAGGAGCAATTGCTCCTGTAATTCCATTGCCACAGTCAATCACTATCTTAATAGGTCGTGAAACAGTTAAGTCACCAACAACACGACTAACATAATCATAGTTGATACTTTCTTGTCTTAAAGAACCGTTGCCCGTTCTCAGCTCATTGTGTTGGACTCTTTGATGTAGCTTCATCAACTCATCTTGAGTTAATGGCTGGCCAGCTAGCACTACTTTCAAACCATTATAGTCAGGAGGGTTATGACTACCAGTAAGCATCACACCAGACTTAGTATTCAAATGTTCACACGCAAAATACATAACAGGAGTTGGTACTTCTCCCACATCTATCACATCGCAACCACTCGCAGTCAGCCCTTCAATCAAGGCATGACTTAAACCTGCGCTAGAGAGTCTAGCATCACGTCCTACGACAATTTCTTTAACCCCTTGAACCGCCGCCTCAGATCCTATTGCCTGCCCAATCGCTCTAATGACATCTTCATTTATATTTTGACCAACAACCCCTCGAATATCATTCACTCGAAAAATAGTGGGATCAATATCAACAACTTCACTTACTGTTTCGGCCTGAGTAGGTAATCGAACATTATTTTCAACTTCTTCGATTTTCTTGCCAATACTTTCGGCTGTAGCACCTTTTTTAGCCGTATTGTGATAATTCTCACGACCAAGCGCTAGAATATCGACCACGAGTAAGTTAAAAGGTTTAAGCGTTACATGGTAACGAGGCTTCAAGCCGCCTGACTTAAGATCCGCTAACTGCGACTTAATGATAGACACATCGCGCTTAACCAATAAAGCCTTCATAACTTCAAGAAGTAGCCACATTAAAATCATAATGGCTAGTACGCCACTTAAGATAAACCACTGAGGAGAGTAACTTTGAGGTTGTTCAGGCCAATAAGCTAAACGCCAGTATGTATTAGGCAGCAACTTTTCAATCAACGCTTGCCCTTGTTTATGGCTGTCACTACCCTGATTTGCTAAAACAGTGACATTCTTAGAACCTTGTTGTAATTCAATATAACCAGCTAAGTTAGCACTAGGATAAAGGATAGTCTGAATCACATCGGCACTAAGTGTCACTACCAGCACACCAACAACGCGCCCCGATTTGTTCTCTATACTTTGCGCCAACAATACATGAGCATCTGAGCTAGCAGGTTTTATAACACTTAATTTAGCGTTACCTTCTTTTTTTGCCTGCCTCAAACTATTTAACGTAGCAAATGTAATAGGCATACAGCCAGAAGATGAAACATCATCAACATCGGCACTAATTAGACACACATTTTCTGCATGAGGGAAATAAGATAATAAATCTTGTTGTAATAACTCTATTAAAGAACTGTCATTGAACGTCAATGCATCCACTAATTGCTTAGAATTAGCTATCGCACCCATTTGCTCTTTAATATTGTCAATTCGAGCAAGTGTGTAATTTTCAATATTAGTGGCGATTTGCTTTTGGTGGTTTAGTTGAATAGCTTCAGTCTCTTGTGAAGAAATCTGCTGTTGCCACAAAAAACCAGTTGCTACAAAAAAGCAGCTCACACCAATAGAAAGTAGTGAAATACCCTTATTGCCTATTATTAATATAAGCTTAGCTAATCCATCCATTTCTATTCCTTGCAGTTAAACCTGAAATATTTAGTGTCGCCCTGTGTGTCCAAAACCACCGCTACCGCGTTCTGAGCTTGTAAACTCATCTACTTTTTCAAAACCAACCTGAGCAACAGGGATAAAGACCATCTGAGCAATTCGCTCGCCAATTACAATCTCAAATGCTGTTTGACCTCGATTCCAGCATGAAACAAAAACTTGTCCTTGATAATCGCTATCTATCAAACCAACCAGATTACCTAAAACAATACCATGCTTATGTCCAAGACCTGAACGAGGTAGTAACACCGCAGCTAATGATGGATCATCAATATGAATAGCTAAACCTGTTGGAATCAACACAGTTTCACCTGGCTCTAGAATAATATTTTCATCTAGGCAAGCCCTAAGGTCTAAGCCTGCAGAACCTGAAGTAGCATAATCTGGCAATTCAATAGTATCGCCTAGTCGTGAATCAAGAATTTTAAGTTGAATCTTTTGCATCGTATCGCTCGATAATTAGAGTCATTAAATCTCTGGCTAATTGCGTCTTGGGTGCTAATGGTAACACCTCTGAACCCGACTCCCAGAATACCTGTAAGGCATTGTCATCTTCGGCAAAGCCTACACCATCTCCAACTTGATTCGCTGCTATCATATCAAGCTTTTTTCGCTGTAACTTTTGTTGAGCGTAATCAGTAACACTCTGAGTTTCAGCTGCAAACCCTACTATAAATGGTCTTGTCTTCTGCTCAGCCACCGTTGAGACAATATCTTGTGTTGCTTTCAAATTTAATTGTAAATTAGCACTTTGTGTTTTTTTTATTTTATTACTTTCAATCTGTTCTGGTCTGTAATCCGCCACAGCTGCACAGGCCACAAAAATATCGAACTGTTCAATATCCGTCATCACAGCGTCACACATCTGCTGTGCTGTTTCAACATTCACTCGCTTAACCCCATTAGGCGTTGTTAAGTGAACTGGACCTGCGACTAACGTCACTATAGCGCCTGCTTCTATTGCTGCTTTAGCAACCGCAAAGCCCATCTTTCCTGAACTTCTATTGCCAATAAACCTGACAGGATCAATTGGCTCATATGTAGGCCCAGCAGTAATTAAAACTCGTTTACCTTGCAATTTAGCCGGTACCATTAATCGGGCCAGTTCAGCAATCAATTCAAGTGGCTCAATTAAGCGACCTTCACCTAACTCACCACAGGCTTGAATGCCACTGCCGGGGCCAATAATATGTACATCACGAGATTGTAATATATTTATATTGTCTTGTGTCGCTTGATTTTCCCACATCTTATTGTTCATTGCCGGAGCAACTGCAAGTGGGGACTCACTTGCTAAACATAAAGCACTTAAAAGATCATCTGAACGACCTTGCACCAACCGGGAAATAGTATCGGCGCTGGCTGGGGCAATAACAATCCAGTCAGCCCAACGTGCAAGTGTAATATGTCCCATCGAGGCTTCTTGACTAGGGTCTAACAAATCAGTCGCAACCGGATAGCCACTCAATGCTTGCAAGGTTAGCGGAGTAATAAACTCACAAGCAGCTTTAGTCATCACTACTCTAACTTGCGCACCCTCATCTTGTAATCGACGCACGAGATCAGCCGCTTTATAAGCAGCAATGCTACCGGTAACGCCTACAACGATTTTTTTATCTAACATCCGCTGTTCAGACATGGTCAACACTACCTAAAGCCAAGTCTCTTAAGCTTAATGTTTCTAATACCGTTTCCTGTTGCTGATTTAATTTATTAAGTAATGCTTTAACAGGTGGCTTCACTCGCGTCTGAGAGGCAAACACATTAGCTTCCTGACTTTTGCGTAAACAATCAAGCACTCTTTTTACCTTAATTTCAGAGCTATCAGTTGCCAGTACATAACGTGATTCGTCACCAGCTAACTCAACAATTAATCTCCCACCTTCCAAGGTTAATATTAATTGCTGCAAGATATCGGCGGTCAGCCCTGTTTCATATTCAAGCTCTTCGAAACTAGGAGCCATTTTCTGCTGGTAAAACCGCTCAGCAATCAGTGTTATTACTCCTAACCCTTCCTGTTCACATAGGCGAGGACTTAGCTTATAAGCTATGCCACCTAAGCGTACTAATTTTGGATGCTGTAAATAAAAAGCAACTTGCGATCCTGTTAGTAAGATCAACCAACCAAGATATAGCCAAATCATAAAGAAAAATAAAATAGCAAAACTCGAATATATCGCCGTATAACTTGAAGATGATGCTACAAAGGATGCAAAGACTTTCCCAACTGTTACCCATAAAACACCCGCCACAATGGCTCCAATAACAGCAGGTTTCACATTTACCCTTGTATTAGGAATAAACATATAGAGAAAGGTGAACGCTAAAATAATCATCAAATAAGGAATCGCTTTAGTCGCAAACAATAATAAGGTGCCAAAAGGTTCAATCGCTTGCAGGCTTTGTACCACATCATTATTCATTGCTGATGCAGCAACCCCCATAGCTGTTACCACCAGCATTGGACCAATCATCACCACACTAAGATAATCTGTAAATCGTCTCGCAAGACTTCTAGCCCGACTAATACGCCAGACAAAGTTGAATGCATTTTCAACTTTCTGGATTAAAGAAATAATGGTGTAGAACAGCATAGCAATACCAATCGAGCCCAAGACTCCTACCTTCACATTCTGAATAAAACCAATAATGCTTGCAGTAATCTCAACACCTTTGGCACCTAAAGGTTCTAATACGCTTAATAAAAATGGCTCTACCTGATTGTGCACGCCAAATGCTTTCAAGACTGAAAAGGCTACTGCAAGAAGCGGAACTAACGACAATAAGCTAGTAAAAACCAAACTCATCGCCCGTAAATTAAGCTCACCTTTCGCTAATTCTTTTCCTACCGTAAATGCAAACCGTATGGTTTGGATCAACCAACGCCAAAGTGTATGGGAGCGATCATTGAACTCTTGCCAAAGACCTACCTCAAAAAACTGCTGTAATTTTGATATAAAATTGCTCATACCTAACCTAAATCCAACTCTAAACACCCATTAAACTGGGTTATCAATATCGACAAAATGATGCTGCACATCGAAGGTTGCAGCTAACTGTTCGCCCAAGGCCTTAACGCCATAACGTTCTGTAGCGTGATGACCTGCTGAAAAATAATTAATTCCTAACTCTCGAGCAAGATGTACTGTTTGCTCTGAGATCTCTCCACTCATAAAACAATCAAGACCTAACTCAGCAGCCTGCTCAATATATCCTTGAGCTGAGCCACTGCACCAGCCAATCGTCGTCATCGGCCTATCATGAGCTTGAATAATTAATGGTTCACGCTCAAGCGATTGCCATATTTTATCTGCAAACTCAGGGACCGTTTGACTATCCGAAAAAGAACCGCAGAACCCTATAGCAGGATCACCTGTTCCAGACATTCGCCCATCAATTTCGATATCTAATAACTGTGCTAGTTGAGCATTATTACCTAGGCTTGGATGCGCATCTAGCGGTAAATGATAGGCAATTAAATTCATATTATTAATTAATAACTGCTTTAAACGTCGCTGCTTAATGCTAACAATGCGCGGATCTTCTCCTCGCCAAAAATAGCCATGGTGAACCAAAATAGTATCAGCACCTAACTCAAGCGCAGCATCCAATAATGCTTGACTAGCCGTTACTCCAGTGACTATCGTATTAATTGATTCGGCACCCTCAACTTGTAATCCATTAGGGCAATAATCTTGGAACCTATTTGGCTCTAACAATGTCTCAAGGTAAGATAAACATTCACTACGAGTTACCATTACAATTGTCCGACAAGAAAATTGTAACTATAACAAACTAACGATAGCTACAGTTCTAAAAGTGTAGAGAGGAGCTCAGAAGATGGAACCAGTCAGTATGATCGCCCTTAGCATGGGTGCGGCGTGGGCAAGCGGCATTAACCTCTATGCAACCCTATTTATGCTTGGATATATGGGCTCAACAGGCAATATGACTCTTCCTGCTGAAATGGAAGTATTAGCAAACCCGATGGTTATGACTGCCGCAGGCTTTATGTATTGCGTGGAGTTCTTCGCCGATAAAATTCCTGGGGTCGACACAGGTTGGGATACCATTCATACCTTTATTAGGATCCCTGCTGGCGCCATGTTAGCAGCGAGCAGCATTGGTGACGTTACACCTGCAATGGAATTAACAACTGCATTATTAGGTGGCACATTAGCGGCGGGAACTCATACAACTAAAGCGGGTTCGCGCTTACTCATTAACACATCACCAGAACCTGTGAGCAATTGGACTGCATCTATTAGTGAAGATTTATTAGTAATCGGCGGCTTATGGGCAGCATTAAATCACCCCATCCTATTTATCATTGGTCTTGTAGTATTTATCATTCTAATGATTTGGCTAATTCCAAAACTATGGCGCCTAATCAAAACTATTTTCTGCAAAATTGGTAGCTGGTTAGGATTATGCGAAGCACCAATCAATATTGAAGAACCGCAAGAAACAGTAAAGAATCAAGTTAACAAGTTACCCAAAACTTAGCTTTTAAGGCGATAAAATACACCATGTGGACTTCGTATCATTTCAAAAGCATCACAGTAGCCTGTAATAGTTTCTGATGCGCCTAAGAAGAGATATCCATTAGGGTTCAAAGATAGCGCCATCCGGTTAAGGATATCGGACTTCCGTTCAGCGGAAAAATAGATAAGCACATTACGGCAAAAAATAATATCGAACTTACCTAATGAGGCGTAACTTTCTAATAAGTTTTGCTCTTTAAAACGAATTCGATTTCTGACTTCAGAAGTGACTTGCCTTATACCATCAGGCTTCTCGATAAAAAATTTCTTTTTTCGGTCAGTTGATAAACCACGCCCTAAAATCGACTCATCATATTCTGCCGTTTTTGCCTCGTTCAGCATACTTGCCGAAATATCGGTAGCCATTATTTCAGCATTGAGTCTTTTACCAGCACCACTATCCATTAAGTATTCACTTAACGTTATGCTAATTGTGTAGGGTTCTTGACCAGAAGAACAAGCAGAAGACCATATCCGATATTGCTTATTAGTTCGCTCGCTTAATTCGGGAAAAACAACTTTATCTAAACATATAAATGGCGTGGTATCTCGAAACCAAGACGTTTCATTGGTCGTCATTGCATCTATAACTGTATCACGCAGACTCGCGCTTCTAGGAAAATGACTATTCACTAATGTCATTAGCTCCGAAAGAGAAGCAATCTCTTCATCTCTTAATAGTTTTGTTAATCGACTACTAATTAGATACTGCTTCCCCTCACCCAAGACGATGCCACAAGCTTTTTCTAAAAAGCGTTTAAATTTCTCATATTCTTGAGGGGTTATTTGACTAAGCATTTCGCTCGTTCATTATCCATATCTTTAAGTTGCTTGATGACTATATAGAATATAGCAGATATAAATACTGAGCAAAACAAGTGCCAATAAAAACAACATGCATAATAAGCTAGATTTGTTACCATAAAAACATCCTAAAAATCAGGCAATAAAACATAACAATGTCACAATCACCACTAAATATACTTATTACTGGCTGCTCCAGCGGTATCGGCTTGTGTGCCGCAACCATGCTTCATGAACATGGTTACAATGTGATTGCTACAGTAAGAAATAAAGATGATTTGGTTCAACTGACGGATCTAGGTATCACAGCGATTCAACTTGATCTTGCTGACAGCGCCTCAATTAATAAAGCCTTCACTGTTACGCTCGAACACTTTGAAAATAAAATAGATGCGCTCTTTAATAATGCAGCTTACGGGCAGCCTGGTGCTATTGAAGATTTAAGTCGAGATGTGCTGCGCCAACAGTTTGAAACAAATGTATTCGGTACTCAGGAACTGACCAATCTAGTCATCGCTCAAATGCGTAAGCAAGGTCAAGGTAAAATTATTTATAACAGCTCTGTATTAGGTCTCATTTCGATGGCATATCGAGGTGCATACAACTCAAGTAAGTATGCTCTTGAAGGTTTAGCAGATACGCTTCGCCAAGAACTTCATGGCAGCAATATTCACATCAGCCTTATTGAACCCGGTCCAATTGTTAGTCGGTTTAGAGCGAATGCTTTCAACAAATATCGGCAAAATATTGATAAAGCGGCAAGTGTTCACCGCACAACCTATGAAGCAATGGAACAACGCCTGACTAAAAAAGGCCCTGCCGCCCCATTTACCTTACCTGCTGAAGCAGTCGTAAACAAACTGCTTCACGCTCTTGAAAGTAAACGACCAAAAATTCGTTATTACGTTACTTTCCCAACCTACCTTTTTGCGACTCTAAAACGAGTGCTACCCCATCGATGGCTAGATTGGGTGTTAATCAAAGTCTCTCAGGATGAGAATAAATAAGCTATTAAGCATCGTCACGACCATAGAGATAAACAATATACAAAGACATTCCGACCATTACGGAACCGCCAAAGATATTACCCAGTGTCACGGGGATAAGCTTTTCGATAAAACCAGACATGGTCAGGTTGGCAAAGGCTTCAGGAGCTAGCCCCGTTAAAGCAACCGCCTCTGGGTCAAGTGATGCGACAATACCTAATGGGATCATAAACATATTAGCAATACAGTGCTCAAACCCCATTGCAACAAACGCAGATATTGGGAAGACAACAGCAAAAACCTTATCGGTTACTGTTCGTGATGCGTAAACCATCCAGCTAGCAAGACACACGAGTGAATTACAGAAAATACCGCGGACAAAGGCTTCTGTAGTTGTAATATCAACTTTTGCTAAGCCTAGTTTTATTGCTGTTGCACCATAAGCATGGTGTGCTCCATCGAGGAAACCCGAGGCAAATACCAAATAAACAGTTAAGAAAGCACCGAGCGCATTGCCTAAATAAACTAAGCCCCAATTTCTCAATAATTGTCGTATTGATATTTTGCCATTTGCCCAAGCAAGAACAATCAAGTTATTACCGGTAAATAACTCTCCTCCTGCTATAACAACCAAAATAAAACCTAATGAGAATGCAACGCCACCTAACAATTTGGCCGCACCGTATGCTTCTGATGGGTGCGTCATAACAACGGTGTAATACATAGCACCAAAAGATATAAACGCCCCAGCCATCATTGCCAAGATTAATAGAGGTAAGAAAGGCATATTAGCCTTACTTACCCCTAATGTTTTAACTTTTTTAGCTACTTGAGATGGCGTAAACGCATCTGCAAATTTGGCAAGTTCAGACATATAAAATCACAATTTATCAAAAATAGAAGCGAGATTATAGCAAACTGTCCAAAGCTCAACACACCAAAGTGGTGCGCTGAGTGATCGGTGCTAACTAAGCAGTAAAAATCAGTGTGTCATTTTCCACATCGACTTTTATATTGTCTCCCGCTGCAAACCGACCTGACAAAATATCTTGTGCCAAACTATTTTCCAATTGCTGCTGAATCACACGTTTTAAAGGTCTTGCACCATAAACAGGATCAAAACCTGCTTCAGCGAGTAAATCCAGAGCCTCACTACTTACTGTTAATCCCATGTCACGATCAGCAAGACGTTGATGTAAGTGCTCGAGTTGAATATCAGCTATCGCATGAATTTGATCGCGTTGCAAAGGATGGAAGACGACAACATCATCGACCCGGTTAATAAATTCAGGTCGGAAATGTTGACCTACAATTTCCATCACTGCTGACTTCATTTTTTCATAATCATCATCACCTGCCATTTCTTGAATCACATTTGAACCAAGATTAGAGGTCATTACAATTACCGTATTACGAAAATCAACCGTACGACCTTGACCATCAGTTAAACGGCCATCATCTAATACCTGTAATAAAATATTGAACACATCGGGATGTGCTTTTTCGACTTCATCCAACAAGATCACAGAGTATGGTTTGCGCCTCACTGCTTCTGTTAAATAACCACCTTCTTCATAACCAACATAGCCTGGAGGTGCACCCACCAAACGTGCAACAGAATGTTTCTCCATAAACTCAGACATATCGATACGAACCATCGCTTCTTCCGTATCAAATAAGAACGTCGCAAGTGATTTACATAGCTCCGTTTTACCTACGCCTGTTGGACCTAAGAACAAGAACGAACCATTGGGGCGGTTTGGATCAGACAATCCAGCACGAGAACGACGAATAGCATTGGCAACTGAATTAACAGCCTCATCCTGGCCTATTACTCTTTCGTGTAATGCCTCATCCATTTTCAATAATTTATCGCGCTCACCTTCCAACATCTTGGAAATTGGAATACCCGTCCATTTTGAAACAACTTCTGCAATTTCTTCTTCACCGACTTTATTACGCAATAAAGTAAAGTCCTGCATTTCTGCCTGCGTAGCCATGTCTAGTTTCTTCTCTAGAGCAGGTATCAAGCCATATTGCAGTTCTGACATCTTTTCAACATCATTATTTCGAGTTGCTGACTCTAAAGCCATACGCGCTTTTTCAAGCTCCTCTTTAATGTGCTGACTGCCATGCAATGCTGCTTTTTCTGATTTCCAGACTTCTTCTAGATCAGCATATTCACGAGCTAACTTCTTCATCTCCGCTTCAAGTATATTTAAGCGCTTTTTAGAAGCATCATCAGATTCTTTCTGTAAGGCTACCCGTTCAATTTTTAACTGAATCAAACGACGTTCCATGCGATCTAAAGATTCAGGTTTAGAGTCAATCTCCATTCGGATTCGACTTGCCGCTTCATCAATTAGATCAATGGCTTTGTCTGGTAACATACGATCAGTAATATAGCGGTGCGATAAGGTTGCTGCAGCTACAATTGCCGGATCAGTGATATCAACACCATGATGAACTTCATAACGTTCACTTAAACCGCGAAGAATAGCTATCGTATCTTCAACCGTAGGTTCACCAACTTGTACTTTTTGGAAACGGCGCTCTAAAGCCGCATCTTTCTCTACATATTGACGATACTCATCTAGCGTAGTCGCACCAATACAATGTAGCTCGCCCCGAGCTAATGCAGGTTTTAACATATTGCCGGCATCCATTGCACCTTCTGCTTTACCCGCACCTACCATGGTATGGATTTCATCTATAAATAAGATGATTTGACCTTCTTGTTTTGATAGATCTTTTAGTACAGCTTTTAAACGTTCTTCAAATTCACCACGGAATTTTGCACCTGCGATTAAAGCCCCCATATCTAAAGATAATAAGCGTTTATGCTTCATACCTTCTGGCACTTCACCGTTAATAATTCGTTGAGCTAAACCCTCTGCGATTGCAGTCTTACCTACGCCAGGCTCACCAATTAAAACAGGGTTATTTTTGGTTCTGCGTTGCAATACTTGAATGGTACGACGAATTTCATCATCACGACCAATGACAGGATCTAACTTACCTCTCTCAGCTCTCTCAGTAAGATCAATCGTGTATTTTTCTAATGCTTGGCGCTGTTCTTCAGCATTTTGGTCTGTCACGTTTTCGCCTCCACGAATCTTATCTATTGTTGCCGATAATTTTGGCTTATTACCGCCATGCTGACGTAGTAAATCACCTGCTTTATTTTTATCTTCAATGACAGCTAATACAAATAATTCGCTAGAAACATATTGATCTTGACGCTGTTGAGACAATTTATCTGTTTGATTGAGTAGGCGGTTTAAATCTTGCGATACATGAATATCACCCGAGCCACCTTCAACTTGAGCCATCTGAACCAGTTGACTTTCCAAGGCAGCTTGGTAAGCAGGCACATTCACACCGCTTTGAGCCAATAAAGGTGTCACAGTACCCGCTTGCTGCTCTATCAAAGCAAGCATTAAGTGTGTGGGCTCAATAAACTGATGCTCTTTGCCCACAGCCATACTTTGAGCAGCCCCTAATGCTTCTTGGAATTTACTGGTTAGTTTGTCGATTTGCATATTATTCATCCTCACTTTATTTTTTCATTGCTAAATAAATGGGGTGGGAATGACAATAAATCAAGTCATAACAATAGATTAAAATTCATCTAATAAAAGTAAGGGTTTATTTAAGCCTCACAACAATGGTCCTGAAGAACTAGACTTCAAATGGTGAAGCATCCCCCAAACCAACGCGAATAATTTCAGGCATATCATCAATAAATTCAATTACCGTCGTTGGCTCAGCACCACCAAATCCACCGTCAATAATTAAATCCACCTGCTTACCCAGTTGATCCATAATTTCTTCAGGATCAGTCATTGGCGTATCTTCATTAGGTAGAATTAGAGTTGAACTCATTAGGGGTTCATTTAGTTCTTCTAATAAGGCTAAAACGATGTTATTTTCAGGAATACGTAAACCGATTGTTTTTCGTTTTGCATGCTGTAAACGACGCGGCACTTCTTTAGTTGCAGGTAATACAAAGGTATAAGCCCCCGGTGTATTGGCTTTTATAGCTCGATACACACTGTTATTCACTTTTGCATAAGTCGAAATTTCAGATAAATCACGGCACACTAAGGTGAAGTTGTGATCATCATCAAGTTGGCGCAGACGGCGTATTTTATCCATTGCCCCCTTATCACCAATATGGCAGCCCAGTGCATAACCAGAATCAGTGGGGTAAACGACCAAACCACCTTTACGAATGATATCGCAAGCTTGAACAATTAAGCGTTTTTGAGGATTATCAGGGTGAATATGAAAAAACTGACTCATGGGCGGACCTTCGATTAAATCTGTTATCTAGTAAGGAAACCGCATAGTATAGTACTTAAAAGTAAAAAGTTGTTATCTAGCAATAACTTCCTACCCTTTTAAGGCCTAGACTCGTTTCTTTTTAGAATGCAGTCCAAATCGGTGTACATGAGTTGGGCAAGGCACTAAGCTTACCTAACTCCACCCACGTATTATCTGGAGTATGAAAATCAGAGCCGCAAGATGCTAGTAATTCAAACTGTTCAGCTAGTCGAGCCATATGCTTTACTTCTTCAGGATGCTGACGACCCGAGACTACTTCAAAACCAATACCACCAGCATCTTTAAAATCAGCAATCAGTCTACGAAGTTTTGTCGCCGTGATTTTATAACGTGCTGGATGTGCAATAACTGCTTGCCCACCTGCCGCAGTTATCCAACCCACAGCATCACTTAAGGTTGCCCATTGTCCTGGTACATAACCTGGTTTATTTCTGACTAAAAAACGTTTAAACACATCATTAATATCTTTCGCATGTTTCGCTTCAACCAGAAACTTAGCAAAGTGAACTCGCCCGAGCATCACCTCTGAAGCGTATTTCTTAGCACCTTCTAAAGCCCCCGAGATACCTGACTTTTCGAGTCGTGAAGCAATTTTTTCAGCACGTTCAACCCGATAATTTCTCATCGTCGTCAAACCATTCTGAAGTACAGGGTGTTTAACATCGACATTTAAACCAACAATATGAATAGTTGTCCCACCCCATGTTACCGAGATTTCAACCCCTGCAATCAGTGTTAAATCCGCTCCTTTTGCAGCCTGCTGAGCTTCAAAAATACCTTCGGTACCGTCGTGATCGGTAAGAGCCAAAACAGTGACACCTTGCTCTACTGCTCGGCTAACCAAGTCTGTTGGGCTTAAGGAGCCATCAGAGGCCGTTGAGTGAGTGTGTAAGTCATAACAAGTCATTTTTATTATTTTACGTTAAACTGACGTTTATTACTTTTTAAACTTTTAAGAACCCAATGAAATTATTTTTTGACTTTTTACCTATTGTACTTTTCTTCATTGCCTATAAATTTGGTGGCGGACTCTATCACTGGGATGGACAAGAGTATGATGTAAAAGGAATTTATGTCGCAACAACAGTAATGATTATTGCATCTATCTTACAAGTCACCATCACTTGGATGTTAACTCGAAAAATTGAAAAGTCTCATTTAATTACTTTGCTATTGGTAGTTGTTCTTGGTGGAGCAACGCTATGGTTACAAAACCCTGATTTTATTAAATGGAAACCTACTGCCGTAAACTGGTTATTTGCCCTTACTTTTATTGGTGCGCAGCTCTTTACAGATAAATCATTGCTTGAACGAATGATGGCGGAGCATTTGCAACTTCCTGTCAAGGTGTGGAAGCGACTCAATATAGCATGGGTGCTATTCTTTATTGTCTCTGGCTTGGCTAATTTATATGTCGCATTTAATTTCCCAGAAGAAACATGGGTCAACTTTAAATTATTTGGTCTATTAGGACTGACTATTTTATTCATCGTCGGCCAGTCGATTTACCTAAGCAAACATATCGTTGAAGTAACACCGTCAAACAAGGAAAAATAACCATGCTATATGCCATCATCAGTGAAGATGTTTCTGATAGTTTAAGTCGTCGAAAAGAAGCTAGACCAGCTCACCTTGCTCGATTAACAGCATTACAAGATCTTGGACGTTTAATTCTAGCGGGGCCACACCCTGCGATTGATAGTGAAGATCCTGCCGATGCAGGCTTTACAGGTAGTCTCGTCGTTGCTGAATTTAACGATCTATCGCAAGCACAAGCTTGGGCTGATGCCGATCCCTATATTGAGGCAGGTGTTTACGCGAAGGTCACAGTTAAACCATTTAAAAAGGTACTGCCATGAGTAACACCATCGAGAAGTTAGAGCTTGCAATGGCAGCGCTAAAGCCAAGCCATCTAACAATTCAAGATGATAGTGCTTTGCATGCTGGTCATGCAGGCAACACCGGTGGCGGACATTACACCTTAACCATTGCCAGTAATGAATTTGAGGGTTTAGCTCTTATCAAGCGTCACCGTTTAGTCAATGCGGCAGCAAAAGAATTATTAGAATCTGAAATTCATGCTTTAAGCATCATTGCTAAAACCCCTGCTGAATTTAATAAGTCTTAAAGACTAAGCCATGGCTGAGAATAGTAAAAATAGCTCACGGAATGAACAGTTTTTACAAAAACTAGAACACCAACGTCTTAACAAGCCAAGTAATAATGTAATTGATTTACGGGGTAAAGTAGCAGGCGAATGTCAGGCCTATACCTTTGGTGGTAAAACACATTATTTAGATGACCGAGCTTACTTAGTTACCAAACAATTATTAGACAAATTTAAAGGCCGATACACTATCGGCGTCTATGAAACTGTTCTAAAAATAGTTAAAACACTCAACCAGCAGCAGCCTATAGAAGGTACTAGATCGACAAGCAAGCAACGTTCTATTTTAATTAACGATCCCAATCAGCCTCAACTTATCTCTTTTGATCAGCTTGTTCGTCGACAAGAAGACCGTATTGTCTATTCAACAGCAATCAAAATAACTGTTTCTGATATGCTCTACAGTGCTGCCACCATTGATATAACCACCAGCGCAATACGTATTTCTTTAAAGCGAAGTTATACCCTTGAACAAGGTGATGAAGTCCTCGTTAGCTTTACTGATTTCAATGAGAAAGGGAATACTGATTTACTCAGTAATATTCCATACAAAATTACCAAAATCAAACACGAGCAAAGCTATACCCAAGCAATTTTAATCAGAGATAATGATGATAATGTAGCGGTAAGTAATTGGCTAGGTAATTGGATCCAAAGAAACAATACCCTCGCACACCAAGATCTTGATAATAAACTACTCAACCTCGTCAGCCAGTATTACCTTCGTCAGTACAGTCGTTCACTCAATGATGTTTTGCTTTGGCTCGGCCAACCAACCGATGAAGCGCCCATCAAAGCTTTTCACTGTATGCCTGAGGGACAAAGTGTCTTAAACCTCTTGTTAAATGATAATGCTCAGCTCGATTTTAGTCTGCTACCACTCAACACGATAATGACCTCAAATGACGATATGCTGGTTGCGATTAGTCGAATTCAAGAGAAAACTAAGAGCATAGCCGTTCCACGTATGCAAACAGCATCCGTCGCTAAAGCCTTAAATTGGGCACAACAGCATGATGCCACAGTGCTATTACTTAGCAATCATGAACAATCGATCAACCCCACTGACTTTACAACTCAAATCGAACATATAGCTGATAGAGACTTAGAAGTAGCAACACAATTAACTGAACGTCTCAGCGCTATTCAGTCCCGCCTAATTATTTCTGATATAACGAGTAGCTGTCAGAATACCGAATCAGTGTCTGTATTTACTGATACAGAATTAGAGGATGTCACTATGACGGCACAAGCTACTATCACAGTGCCGAACCCGACTGAATTAGAGCATTACTTTACTCATGTTGAGCCACGCTTCTACATTCACACCCCAATTACACTCCATATCAACGGCCAACGATTCAGCCTTAAGAGTACTGATGTGTCAGTTCAAGGTTTATCCTTTAATCCCCCTGAAAATCTTGAGTTAGTTAAAGGAGCACTTGTCTCCGTAAGTTTTGACCGCTGGCAAAGTCAGACGAAAAAAGTGTCGTTAAACAATATTCCGTATATCGTTAAAAATGACTATAAAGTATTCGATCAAGCTCAGATCGGTATGGAAAGGCTCGCACTTCGCTGCTCAAAAGAAACCAATCATTTTTTTGCTGACACGATAGAAAAAAATAAAGAGGTGCTTGCTCAGAATAATAACGACATTATCACGCCACAAGAGAGTCAAATCTTCACAACCGTTCTAAGTCAGGCTCTATCCAGTATTCCTTTTTATTTCGGAATGTCTGATGAAGGTAAGCGTATTGTGCAAGCTGTCGCAGAAACCAAAGCTAATCAAGCAAGTGAAAACCTAGGCATTTGGCAAGCACTGACAAAAATGGCCGTAGCGCTATCAGAAAGGTTAAAAAACCACTCATCGACAGAAAGTATTAACTTTGGCCTATATTGTTATCGCTCAGACGAAAATATGGAATGGACCATGAGCACTGATTTAGAATTAAAATCATCAGCTCAAAAAGCTGTCTTTATCAATTTGGCTTTGGCACATAAGCAACATCACTTCTACCAATGTTCATTAACACCGGTATCAAACGATGGTTTAAATCAAGAACGGGATCTAATAAAGCAACTCTCAGAATTACGTCAGCATAGCCCCCATAAAGTGAAAAAGATAAGGGAAATATTACAAAACATTTTTGCAATTGGCGTGCTCAGAGACATCACCAATATCATTAAAGCCGCTTACTAAAACTCTAACCTGCAATCATCATATTATCGATCCAAACAGACCCTGTACGCGTATTACCTCGCTGTTCAATGTCATTACCTACAGCTTGAATACCTAGAAACATATCGCGTAAATTACTGGCAATCGTAAACTCATCTATCGCATGCTGAATAATACCGTTTTCAACCCAAAAGCCTGCAGCACCTTGAGAATAATCCCCCGTCACAATATTAACGCCCATACCCATTGTTTCAGTCACTAATACACCTGTACCCACTTCTTTAAGCAACTCGGCAAAGTTCAAATTGCCTGATTCAATGGTCAAATTATGCACACCACCACTATTTGCTGTCGTTTTCATATTAAGCTTACGAGCAGAATAACTATCTAAAACATAACCTTGCAATACACCTTCACGAATAATATCGCGTGTTTGTGTTGCCACACCTTCACCATCAAAAGCTGCGCTTCCCAATGCTTTTAATAAATAAGGCTGTTCATGAATATGTATAAAATCAGGAAAAATTTGCTTGCCTAAATGGTCATGCAAAAATGTCGATTTTTTATACTGAGCACGACCACGAATAGCACCGATCAATTGACCAAATAAAGATGGAGCAATTTCAGCAGCAAAAATGACAGGGTAATTACCCGTAGGAACAGTTTGCGCATTCAGGCGACGTAAAGTTCTCTGTGCAGCACGTTGGCCAATATCAACCGATGTAGCTAAGTCAGCACCATCACGACGAACGTCATACCAATAGTCACGCTGCATACCACCATTGTTATCTTCAGCAATTAACGTACAGGCAATACTATGACGAGTACTACTCGTGCTACCTACAAACCCATGGCTATTGGCATAAACACGGTTACCTTGATGACTTGAAACACTGGCTCCTTCCGAGTTACTTATCTTCTTATCGACATCAAAACCCGCTTGCTCACATTCAGTCGCAATCGCAATCGCTTGGTCTGCGTCAATATCCCAAGGATGGTTTAAGGATAAATCTGGAAATTCAGTTGCCATTAAGTCGGCATCTGCCAAACCAGAAAATTCATCGGCTTGAGTATGTTTTGCAATGCCACAGGCAGCTTTCACTGTATCAGCGATAGCTTGCTCTCTAAAGTCAGACGTACTTGCCGATGCTTTTGTTTTACCAAAATAAACGGTAACACCTAATCCTTTATCATTATTGTGCTCTAAAGTTTCAATATCACCTTGTCGAACAGAAACTGAAACACCGCTGCTATGGCTTACTCCCACCTCAGCAGAAGTTGCACCTTGTGATTTCGCTTGTTGCAATGCAATTTCAGCTGCCTGTTCAAGTTGTTGCATATTCATTTCTAATCATTAACCTTTTTGCAGATAGGACAAGCAGGATCTTGCCGTAATTTTATTTCGCGCCATGTCATTGACAGTGCATCTAGAATCATCAATCGTCCTGATAAGGATTCACCAATACCCGCTAGTAATTTAATGGCTTCTACAGCCTGCATACTACCAATAATACCTAATAATGGTGATAAGACACCTGACTCGGAGCAGGTTTGTTGTAACTCACCATTATCTTCATAAACACAACGATAACATGCACTCCCAGCTTGGCGAGCATCATAAACCGTTACTTGCCCTTCCATCCGAATAGCGGCGCCTGATACCAAGGGTGTTTTGGCTTCTTGAGTGAGCTCATTCAATAAAAAGCGTGTTGCAAAATTATCACTACAATCTATGACTACATCCGCTTTATTGATCTCAGTGACCAAGGCGAGTCGCTCTAAACGTTCGGTATAAACTTCGACCTGACATTCGCTATTGAGGTTACGAACACTCTCAGCAGCAGACTCCACTTTTAAGCGACCAATATCAGCTTCACTATGGATAATTTGTCGCTGTAAGTTTGATATTTCAACCTGGTCATCATCCACCAGCGTTAAATGGCCAACTCCAGCAGCGGCTAGATACAAAGCAACAGGAGAACCTAGCCCTCCTAGACCTATTATCAATACGCGACCTGCAAGGATTTTCATTTGCCCATCAATATCTATTTGGGGCAATAAAACTTGGCGGCTGTAACGCATTAATTGATCGTCGTTCATTCAACGTTTCCTAAACTGTACATAATTACGGTCGTTGCCCGATCACAACCCGATTATTGCCACCAAAATCTCTTTCAGAACTCACGACAATAAAACCTGCTTGTTTGAACAGCTCTGTCACTTGCTGGGCTTGATGATAACCGTGCTCAATCATTAACCACCCCATTGGCTTTAGACAATATTGTGCTTGCTCAATAATAGCTCGAATATCATCCAAGCCATCAGTCCCAGAAGCCAAGGCAGTCATAGGTTCGAATCGCACATCACCTTGTAATAAATGAGGATCGTCTTGCTCGATATAAGGTGGATTACTGACAATCACATCAAGGCTATGAGCTGAAATGGCATCCAACCAACTCCCTTGCCAGAATTGAACATTATTAATTTCATTAGTTATCGCATTATCATTGGCAATTTTTAGCGCTGGAGCTGAATAATCCATCGCAAAAAATGTTGCTCTTGATTGTTCTGTCGCCAAGGCCAACACGATAGCGCCAGAGCCAGTACCTAAATCAGCAACTCGCATACCATCGTTTATTTTACTTAACGCTAGTTCTACTAATAGTTCAGTATCAGGCCTTGGTATCAAAGTATCTTCTGTGACTTTTAGATCTAATGACCAAAAACCTCTCGTCCCTGTTAAATGTGCAATAGGATGACCTTGTTTACGTTCTTTAATTAATCCTTCAAACTGTTTCTGTTGCTCAGAGGTTATAAGCTTATCAGCCCATGCATGCAAATAAGTTGATGTACAATCTAAGACATGGCACAACAACACCTGACAATCTATTTCTGGGCTTTCACTAGCAACTAATTCATCAACACCATGCTCCAGTGCCTGACTGATATTCATCAACGATTAACAGCCCTAATTGTCTTCATTAAATCACCATAGTCGCAATCAATCCCACCACGACCAAACCTAAAGCAATCACTGTATTTCTTAGGCCTGAAACTTGCTGATGAAGCTTGACGAGTTCATCACTACTTTCAGTATTTGATTTTTCTTGTTCCGCTAGATGAGCCCTTATCTCGCTGCTCACCATCGGTTCGACTACGGTAGGTGTATAGCTGTGTAATGACTTAGTAATTATTTGCTCAACATCTCGTGCAGTTAAGTTCGGTGTCGCTGATACCGGTGCCGCATCACTAGAATGAGATTCCAGTTGTTTCTCAACGAACGGCGTAATAACAGATTCTAAATGGCTATTCAAATGCTCGCTCACCATCTGAGGAATATGTTGCTCGAGTTGCGCACTAAGCTGTGTACCTAGCTCCTCCTCTTGATTTGTTAACCATTCCTCGCCTTCTTGCGCTAAGAAATCGCTGACTTGCTTAGGCAAATTAGCCTCTTCAACAATTGCTTGTATAGTTGTTACTGCAATATCAGTTACATTCTCTTCAGCAGCTACTTTAAATGCATCAGCTGCTGAACTTTCAATAATACTGATCGCTTTAGTCGTAATTTGTTCGGTAAGCTGAACTTCACGTTGTTCAATTTGTACATGAATCTGCTTCGCCACGACATTTTCAATCATATCATTCAACTGCTGCTCAAGCTGTGAACGAAGCTTATTGATTAATTCATCATCTACAACCGAAGCAGGTGCTGCGACTTCAGCTGGCTTAATTTCTTCGACGGAATGAATATCAGATAAAATACTCGCTAATGCTTCTGCAACGGGCGGTTTACTTAATGCTGTCACCGCACCTACATCCAGTGCTTTTTGTCTATCTTCGGCAGTGTCATTGCCAGTACACATCACAACAGGGATAGTTCGTAGACGAGGATTTTCTTTTAGCTTTTGGGTTGCCGTTAAGCCATCCATGCCTTCCATCATTACATCCATGAAAATAATATCTGGATTGCTATCCACATCCGCCAAGTAGTCTAATACCTCTTCACCACTTCCAAATTCGACGACCTCAAAGCCATCTACAAGAAGTAATTTTTTTAACGTCATACGAGCAACACGAGAATCATCTACAACAATTGCTAGTTTTTGCATTCTATTCACCTTAAAATTATCACCACAAGTTAACTATTAAGACACTCTGTAAGCATCTAAGTTTATTTTCGTCACCTGTTGACCCAACATTATGACCTCGCCCTGATAACGGCGCTCCATATCACTTGAGAACTCAAAAAAGTAGGTTCTTTGGAACTGAACTCGGCCACGTTTATTTCGCTTCAACCGTAGTTTTTTCCAACCCACCGTATCATTCAGAAAAACCAATCCCGAGTTTTCACAACTTTGCTGAGCCGCTTTAATAGCTCGCTCTGCTGCACCTCGCCCATCCCACCAAAACCACGCTAAACCGCACAGTAATAATATCGTTAAACCATTATCTATCACCCAAGATCACCCCACAGAGTTTGAACAACTGCTAGGGCTGCAACCGTTGCGGTTTCTGTTCTTAAAATACGAGGGCCAAAACGGACAGATTGGAATCCACCCTTATTCGCTTGCAATAGCTCTTGTTCAGTTAACCCGCCTTCTGGGCCTATTAATAACGATAGGCTATCGCTTTTCTCGACTTGCTTAAAGCCCGATCGAGCTAGTGGATTTAAAACCAGCTGACATTGTGCATCACTTGCTAACAGTGCTTCATCTAATTCCATGACATTTGTTAACTCTGGCACAAAACTTCGACCACTTTGTTCACATGCACTGATCATAACGCCAGACCAGTGATTTAATCGCTTCTCTTCTCGGCCATTTGAAAGCTGAACATTACAGCGCTCAGTCGCTACAGGAATCACTTTAGTAACACCTAACTCTACTGCTTTTTGCAAAGCAAAGTCCATTCGCTCACCACGGGAAACACCTTGAAGCAAGGTGATTTCAAGTGGCGATTCGTTTTCAACCGTAATAGCCTGACCTAAGCGAACTTGTGAATCACGCTTTGAGACCTCAACAAGTTCAGCATCACATTCAAAACCTTGGCCATCAAATACGCGAAGCATATCGCCTTTTTTTAACCGCAATACCTGAACTGCATGGCGATGAGCAGCTGCAGGCAATGTAAACAGTTGAGACTCAGCTCGTACTTCTGGGCAATAAAATCGAGTAATTCGCATAAAAATAAATTGATAGTTTAATATTAGCTCTCAGTTTACATGGTGTAACATCATGTTTGAAGAAACAACTCTACTGACTTGCGATTCGAGCCCCATGAATATCGATATTGAACTACTCAAACAGATTATTATTAATGCCGCTGAGATTGAAGTTTTACCACGTTTTAGTGAAATAGAAAGATCGTACAAAGCTGATGGTAGCGTTGTGACCGAAGCTGATCTTCTGATGCAAAATAGAATTACATCAGCTCTAAAACAGCACTATCCTGATATTCCTTTACTCGGTGAAGAAATGACCGCAGAGCAACAGCAACACTTATTGTCAGCCAATCAGGCCGTCTGGTGTTTAGACCCTATTGATGGCACCAGCAATTTTGCGGCAGGCATGCCTTATTTCTCAGTATCTCTAGCATTAATTGAAGGTGGGCAAACCACCACAGCGTTGATCTATGACCCCATACGCAAAGAATGTTTTTCAGCACAACTCGATCAAGGTGCTTATCTAAACAATGAAAAGTTAAGTAGTAAACAGCTTGGTTTGTCATTAAAACAAACTATTGCTCTGATCGACTTCAAGCGACTTCGTCCTGAATTAGCGACACGGCTTGTTACTAATCGCCCCTATGGCTCTCAACGCAGTTTAGGGTCCATCGCACTTGAATTATGTTGGATTGCAGCTGGGCGTGGGCATATCTACCTGCATGCCAAACAACACTTATGGGATTATGCAGCTGCTTATCTTATTTTAAGTGAAGCTGGTGCTCATAGCTGTACATTAGAAGGCAAGCCACTTTCTCTGTCTCGATTAGAGCCTCAATCAACTGTCGCCGCATTAGATCATGCTTTGTTCAAGCAATGGTGCGACTATCTAAATGTACCCAATGCACTATGACTCCAGACTTTATCATTCCTACTTGGCCGGTACCATCACATATCAAAGCGATATCAACCACTCGTCAGCGTGGTTTTAGCCTACCTCCATATGCTTCTCTGAATTTAGGCACTCATGTCGGAGATGATCTTGCGCATGTTTCTAAAAATAGAACGTGGTTAGAAAAACAGGCTTTATTACCCGAGTCACCGCGCTGGCTTGAGCAAGTTCATGGTGACGTTATTATAGATACACAAGCATGGTCTGAAGGAACTCAAGCCGATGCCATCATGACAACTTGCGTCAATCATGTTTGTCCGATCATGACAGCTGATTGTCTACCGATTTTGTTATGTGATGCCCAAGGTAAGCAAGTCGCTGCCATTCATGCCGGTTGGCGTAGTTTAGCCGCTGGCATTGTAGAAAAAACACTTAATAAGTTTAGCTGTGCTCCTAATCAAATTATTGCTTGGTTAGGTCCCGCTATAGGTCCGAGTCAGTTTGAAGTAGGCCATGATGTTTTCAAGGCATTTACGCTCTCATCTGACACTGCTGCCAAAGCATTTCAACAAACCGATGACTCCCACTTCCTTGCAAATATTTACCTTCTCGCCACTCAAAAACTCAATCAGTACGGCACACAATCCGTTTTTGGTGGCAAGCACTGTACCGTATCAGAACAAGATGATTTTTTCTCATACCGCCGAGATGGAATCACAGGCAGGATGGCAACAATGATCTGGATAGCACCAAAATAAGGTATGATCGCCTAATTAAATTTGCCGTATTGTATCTGACAGGAACACAATGGAATTATTATTTTGGATTATAGGCTTTAGCCTTATTGGCGGACTACTAAGTGTCTTCCTGGCCTCAACTTTCTTATTATTATCAGAAAACGCTAGAAATGTAGCCGTTCCTCACCTCGTAAGTTTTGCGGTCGGTGCGTTATTAGGCGCTTCGTTTTTAGGCCTTATTCCACACGCACTCGAGCATGAAGTACCTGTTGATGCCCACAATATAGGTCTCACTTTACTGCTCGGCTTATTGTCCTTCTTTGTATTAGAAAAGCTAGTTCTATGGCGTCATTGCCACCATAATCACTGTGACGCACACACTCCCGAGAATAAGTCACATGCACACGAACACTCACACGGGCATTCTCATAGTCATGAAAAAAAAGGCCAAGCAGCGGGGACTTTAATCCTCGTCGGTGACACCATCCATAACTTTGTGGATGGTATCCTGATCGCTGCCGCATTTATGACTGATTTACACCTTGGTATTGTGACATCACTAGCGATTGCTGCTCATGAAATCCCTCAAGAACTTGGCGATTTCGTCATCCTCTTACATAGTGGTTTTAAGCGCAGTAAGGCACTGTATTACAATATTTTATCGAGTCTAGGCACTGTCGTCGGCGCACTCCTTGCTTACTTTCTCCTATCGGATATGCAACAGTTATTGCCGTATATTTTAGTCGTAGCCGCTTCTAGTTTTATCTATATCGCTGTGGCTGATCTTATTCCGGGCCTACATGCCAAGGTAAAGCCTTCGGAAACACTTCAACAAATATCGTTAATTGCTGCTGGTACCCTCTTTATTTATGTTGCCCATAGCACTCTACATTAATAGTAACTATTCTTAGAAATATGGATAAACCAACACTGCTACAACTTATACATCCACGTTACTGGTTGAGCTGGCTGGGTTTACTGCTTGCTTATCTTATTATGTTCTTACCTACATCTATTCAATTACAGTTAGGTAAGTTACTTGCCATTATTATGGTACCTATCGCTAAAAAACGCTTTAAAATTGCTCGCCGTAATTTAGAGCTTTGTTTCCCTGAACAGTCTGAGCAAGAACGTAAATCACTGCTTAGCAAACTACAATTTTCTATTGGAATGATGCCGATAGAAACCGCGTTAAGTTGGTGGGGAAGTGAAAAAAAATTATCAAAACGCGTTACTTATGAAGGTCTTGAACACCTTGATGCAGCGCTAGAAAAAGGGAAAGGAGTCATATTACTTACAGGTCATTTCACCAGTATGGAAATTGGTGGTCGCTTGATTATGCTTAAAACCCCTTGCCACGTCATGTTCAGGGAAATGAATAATAAACTATTCAATGAAGTCATGATGCGAGCACGAATAAAACATAGTGAAGGTATCGTCTTACAAGAAGAGCTTCGTACCATGATCCGTGCTTTACGTAAAAATAAAGTCGTCTGGTATGCTCCCGATCAAGATTTCGGCCGTAAACCAAGCATCTATGCCAAGTTTTTTGGAGTCACCGCCGCCACTATTCCTGCCACATCACGCTTGGTAAAAATGACAGGTGCAACCGTTATTCCTTTTGTTCCAAGACGAGATGAAAAAGGCCATTACACCTTAACAATAGGCGCGCCACTAGAGAACTTTCCTAGTGATGATGAACTAAAAGATGCTCAACGTATCAACGATATAATTGAAGCAGAAATACGACAATCACCTGATCAGTATTTTTGGGTGCACCGCCGGTTTAAGACACAATCCAATGGTAAAGGGCTCTTATACAAGTCGCCAGATAAGAATGATTAAAACCATGCAACTTTATCTCATTAACTTTTTACCTACAACTAGCCAGTTACTTGCACTATGAACTCTCAGCTTATTATTTGGCAGTTCAGCGATCAAAAACCTGGCCATGAAAATCAGGCAAAAGGCTTAATCAACGCTCTCAAAAATCGAACGAAAACTGAGAGCCACAAAGTCCTTGTACCATTATCTTTATTTAGCTTTTTATTATCTGTTATTTCAGGACGCTTTCATCACCAATTAGCTCAACTTCCACCAGCTACTCATTTGCTCGCTGTTGGCCGCCGAACTCACCTTCCGATGCTATTAGCTAAATTGTGGTTTGGAGGTAAACGTATTGTACTAATGCGCTCCCATTGGCCTAAACGCTGGTTCGACGCGATGATTATTCCAAAGCATGACAATCCCAAACAAGCTCCAAATGTGCTCATCACGCAAGGCGTTATCAATAATGTCACTCCCTCTGGCCAACATGATGAACAAAGTAGAATTATTCTCATTGGTGGCCCTAGCAAGCATTACCACTGGGACGATACCAGCGTTATATCTCAGGTAAAACACTTAATCCACTCTACCATGCCAATTACGTCATGGCAGATTGCTAACTCACGCCGTACACCAGCCTCATTTTTTGAGCGACTTAACTCTGAAGTGGAAGGTGTCACTTTTATCGATCACAAAACAGTGGATAGCAATTGGTTACCAGAACAACTCACTAAAGCAGGTCAGGTATGGGTAACACCAGACAGTGTATCAATGGTTTATGAATCAATTACATCAGGGGCTCAAGTTGGTTGTTTTACCCTCCTAGAAAAACAAGCTGATAACCGTATTGTTAGTGGTATAAACGAACTTCTTGAACAACATAAACTAACCTCTTTTGAGCAATGGCAAGCAGGACAATCGCTATCCAGTCCACCTCATCCTCTATTCGAAGCACAACGTGCTGCTGACTGGATATTAAAGCAATGACAAAACAACTCACTGTAATGCAACTCTTACCAGCCTTAAATAGCGGCGGGGTGGAACGAGGTACAACTGAAATAGCCCATGCCCTTGTCGAGTCAGGGCATCGTTCTATTGTTGTCTCTGCAGGTGGACGTCTCGTCCCTCAGCTTGAAAATGAAGGCTCTGAACATATCACCCTGCCTATCGGTGAGAAAAAGCTCAGTACACTCAAATATATTTGGCAATTACGTAAAATATTGGCCGACATTCAACCTGATATTATTCATCTCCGCTCACGCCTTCCTGCTTGGATTGCCTACTTGGCATGGCGTAAGTTACCTAAAGATAACCGCCCACATATTGTCACCACTGTTCATGGCCCCTATTCAGTCAATAGATACAGTGCCATTATGACTATTGGCGAGCGTGTCATTGCCGTGTCGAATATGATTAAAACGTATATTACTGACAGCTACCCAGCCGTTAAAACTGAAAATATTACCGTGATACACAGAGGGATCGATCCATCTCAATATACTTATGGTTATCAACCTGATCCATCATGGTTAAAACAATGGCAGCAGGACTTTCCTCAACTAAAGGATAAGTTTATTGTGACTCTACCTGCTCGTATTACTGCTTGGAAAGGGCAAGAAGACTTTATTAACTGTATTAGTGAACTCAAATTGCAGGGAATTAATATTCATGGACTTATCGTAGGAGAAACACATCCTCGTAAGCAGCAATTCTTAACCACACTCAAGCAGCGTATTGCTGAACTAGGCTTAGAAGATGAAATAAGCTTCACTGGCCACAGAAGTGATCTTCAAAATATTCTAGCCATCTCGAATATTGTCTTGTCACTAGCAAAGCAACCCGAAGCCTTTGGCCGAACCACGATAGAAGCCTTGAGTATGGGGATTCCAGTGATTGGCTATGATCATGGAGGGGTAGCTGAACAGTTATCTGCAGTCTTTAATGAAGGTAAAGTGCCCGTAGGTGACTTCACTGCTGTGATTGAAAAGATATCGGAATGGCAAAATGGTGCTCCAATAGTAGGTAAAAAACACCCTTTCACCTTAAATAATTTATGTAAAAAGACATTAGCCATTTATCAAGATATTATTAAGTAACCGTATTTATTTCGCTATTTTTTTAAAAAATTCTGTGTATTGCTTAATAATTCGATCACGACTGTAATGTTGTTGGTACTCCCTGTAGCCTGCTCGTGCTAACTGCGTTGCTTTTCCTGGGTCTGCCAATAAACTTGCCATCGCTGAAGCAAGGCGGCTCACATCATCAATCGGAGTTACTAGGCCATTAACCCCATCCCTAATAAGCTCTTTTGGACCTTGTGATGCGGTAGCAACCATGGGGCATTGGTTAAACCAAGCTTCGATAATGATACTTCCCAACCCTTCATGACGAGATGGACAAACAAATAAGTCTACTGTTTTCATTAGCGAATTAACATTAGTTTGCCAACCTAAAAATTTCACTCGGTCATTTAACCCTAGCTTCTGAGTCAACTGCTGCAAGCTGTCTTTTTCAGGTCCGTCACCTGCCAGCCACAACACCGCTTGCGTCTCCATAGAAGCTAGTGCTCGGATTAAAATATCAAATCCTTTATGTTCATGAAGGCGACCTAATGCAAATATAATAGGAACACCTTTAGGAGTATCAAAGCTAGTTTTAGCAAGAGGCTCTGATTGCGTTTCATTGACAAAATTGGGGATGTGTACAACTCTATCTGCCGGTAGCCCAGCGCCTATCAAGTAATCACAGATACCTTTAGTGATCCCTATCCAGTAATCACAATGACGATAGTACTTTAAGTCATAATAGTGCCCTAAACGTGCAACAAGTTGATAATCACCTGATGGTGTTAGCGATGTAGCCCTATTCATATAGGTAAGAACTATATCTGGCTTCGCTTGTTTAAGAGCTCGTTGATACCGATACCTATCTATAATATGAGCAACGCTGCCAAACTTAAAGGTGTGCACCTCGACATTAGCACTGGCAAAGGCCTGTTGTCTTTGCGGATGAGGCCTTGTGTAAGCAGATTGCTCTAAACCTGGCTCTTTTGCTAACTCACATACTGCACGAGTATAAAAGTTTTCAGCGCCACCTTGTGCTGCACCAGCCAGTACATGAGCAACTTTAATTATATCATTTTTACTAGTCATTACTGCCTCTGTTTTTCATCCAGCCATCCACGAAGCCCCCAATCACCACCTGCTTGTTTTTTTTCAATCAGAGCGTTAATCGCCACAAGTAGCCTAGCCGACTTTCGTTTAGCTTTCCATTTAGCCAGTGGCTTTATATAGTATGCAAGAGGAATAATATCAGGCCAGCCAAGCCCATCAATTACTACTAACCGTTCAATTTTTGAGCCATCAGACGAGTGCGTTTGTTGGACGACGATGTTATGCAGCAATAAATTTCTAGAAGGCATACCCAACGATTGCCATAAGTTCAGAAAAGAATTCACAGCTTGATTTAGTGTTTCTGTCCAGCCAAATTCCCAGACATACTGCTTGAGGGTCAGCGATATTTTATTATCACTGTCTTTAATCATTTCAAATGCTAAACCACGACCTAGGT